>Ga0070708_100000554_pt1 | contig 27986 bp, 15 predicted proteins | sample KBSK5503metaG_FD_65469 | JGI IMG/M metagenome (GOLD analysis project Ga0070708, IMG submission 65469) | Corn, switchgrass and miscanthus rhizosphere microbial communities from Kellogg Biological Station, Michigan, USA - KBS K5-50-3 metaG | ecosystem: Host-associated > Plants > Roots >... | reverse complement strand
TCGCTCGATGGCGCATCGGTCTTCGAGCCGATGCCGGGACGGCCCATGCGCGAGTACGTGGTCGTGCCGCCGGCGCTGCTGAGCGATCTGGACGCGATTCGATCGTGGGCTGCTCGAGCACTGGAGTACGGCGCCTCGCTCCCCGATAAGAAAAAGAAACCGGCCGCGAAGAAGGGCGGGACCGCTGCGAAGAAGGCCCCAGGCAAGAAAAAGCCCCCTCGCCGCGGGGCGCGCTGATCTGCGACTCTCGACCGCGGCGGCTCACCGATCATCGGCCACCGCTAACCCGGGTAGCCCACAGATGCACCCGCCTTTGTGAAAATCAGACTCGAAATCAGGTTTGCCCCTCAGGCGAAGCGAGCCGGGGGCGGTGCTCGAGTCAGAAGAATGGCTTCCGCTGCCTCCAGCTTGCGATAGCGATCGGTGCGAGTGTTTGCTGGACCCAGAATGGCTTTCGCCTTCCAGATTGCGTCGCGGAGCTCCCGCTCGTGCTGGTTGCCGAGGGTGCTGGCAGCGAATTGCACCGCCAGCGCTGCGTGGTAGCCGATGAAGGGCTTCTCCGACTGACAGTCAGCGAGAAAGTCCAGGTACTGAGGATCTGCCTTTTGCTGGAGGAGCACCGTCGCGGCGAGCTTCTTGCCCGGCTCAGCGGTCGGCTTGGTCAAGTCGGGAAGCAGGCTCCAAGGCTCGAGGCGCAGGGAGCGCAAGCGGGTCGCGATCAGCCCCTCCATCTGCGCGGTGCGCTCATTTCCCGGCTTCATCTTCTCGCGGGTATGGGCGTACTCCCGGGCAAACTGCTCCACCGCGGCGACAACGTTCTCGTTGGCGATTTTCGCCGTCGGCCCGGCTGCCTTGATCAATTTCAAGGCTTCCGGCTTGAGCGAGTCGCTCACAGTGCGGCGCGTGAGCTCCGCCATGACCATGTCGAACTCGGCGCCCTTGATGTAGTGGGCGCCCGTGCCGGAGCTCTTGACGTGCTCCAGGAACGTGGCAACCTTGGGGTTTGGCTCCGGCTCATATCCGCACCAGAAGAGCTCTCCATTCCACGGCTCGCTGTATGCTTCCTCCAATGCAGACATGATCGACTTATCGCGGCCGCTGTAGCCGATGACGATCAGAGGGAAGTCCCGGAGCCGGTGAAGCATCGCCTTGCGAAGCATCTCGTCTTGGGAACGCAGCTCGGCCGCCGCATTTTTCAGCTTGCTGTGCAGATAGTCGCCATGGAGTGCGACGGAGAGCGTCGGCCTGCCTTGCGCAATCACCCGGCGCGCATTCTGGGTCGAGTCGAGTCCCGCCTCACAGAGCTCAACTCCCGCCTGCCTCACTGCTTTGGCTGCAAGACCGTCGAAGTTCGTGGTCCAGATTGCCTTGACGATTTCCTCCTGGGCCAGCAGAGCCAGCAACTGGTAGCCCAAGGCGGGTCTTTTCCCTTCTTGAAGCCCTTCGAAATAAACCTTCCGGTCGTTCGGCGAGGGATAACATTTCTCGACATAGAAGCTGTATTCCTCTTCCGACCCTTCCGGGGGGTAACCGAGTTGGCGGCTACACCAATCGTCGATCTCAGTCGCCGGCGCCTTATCGTTGTTGCCCGAAGTTTCCGAGAGAAAGAGCCTTCGCTTCCAGTCCTCGATGCACAAGCCCGCGGAAAGCACGCCGGAGGACACGGAAGCACCCGCCCCGAGAAAGAACATGTGGGGAGTCTTGCGAGTAAGCTCCAGGTGAAGGCCCAACTGATTCAAGTCCATGTGAATCCTGGCACTCCTCGACTCGCGGGGAGTTGCTCGCCTTACTATCGGTGTACCCGACCAAAGGCAGTGCTGTCCAGGCGCGAAACAGAGACCAGGTAAGCGGAGCCTTGGCTGCCGCCCCCTGGTCGACGATTTCCACCGGCCGCACAGCAAGGCGTCTCCGATGCCAGCGAGGCGCCCAGCTGCGGCCGTGAAGCCAGGCTCACAGCCTCACTTGAGCTTCTTCCGAAGCGCTTCCTCCTTGGCTCGGATCTCGCCGGTCGGGTCGCTCGGCGCGAAATCGGCCGCCTCGAACACCTGGCGGATCTCGATCTCCTCGCCGGCCTTGAACGGAGCGCGCTTGACCCACTCGATCGCCTCGTCCCTCGACTTGACCTGCCACAGCCAGAAGCCGGCGATCAGCTCCTTCGATTCCGTGAACGGCCCGTCGATCACCGTCGGCTTCCCGGTGGTGAATCGAACGCGCGCGCCCTTCGAGCTCGGCTGAAGCCCCTCGCCCGCGAGCATCACGCCGGCCTTCACCAGCTCTTCGTTGAACTTCCCCATCTCGGTCAGGATCTTCGCATCGGGGAGGACGCCTGCTTCCGAGTCCTTGTTCGCTTTGACGATCACCATGAAACGCATTGTGGTTCTCCTTTTGAGCTGCGGTTGTATAGGGACGACGAAACTGCGAGGGCGAGATCGACACGGCGATGATCTTTTTCGAAGCCGAGGCTAAGTGCTCGAAAATGAAGAGGCTTCCGAGTGGTCTCTGTCCAAGCGAAATCCGGAATTCAAATACCGGCCCACGGCGAAAATCGAAGTCCGATCGATCAAGACCTCCGAGGACACCACCGGCTACGTCTATCCAGTAGACGCAACTTGAAGGTCCGAGACGAACGCTCTCCAAACGAGCGGTTTACATTCTCGAGCAGCGGAACGGTCTAGGTTTCCGAGGAGTACGGACCCATCCACTCCAGGGGAGCGCTTATGCGGAAAAGCAAGAGGATGTTGCGGCGTGCTCGGCTCGGCCTCGGCCCGTCTTCCATTGCCGTCCTCGTCGGTGCGGCGATTCTCGGCACCGCGGGTCAGGCGGGTGGCGCCTGGAGCCTCGTACCCAGCCCGAACAGCCCTGGCCGGCGAAGCGTCCTCAATGCGGTCGCCGTTGTGGCGCCGGACGACGTCTGGGCGGTAGGCGTGGGAACTCCCCCCGACTCGGGTACCCTTCAGACGCTCACCGAGCACTGGGACGGCGTGAGTTGGACCGTCGTGCCGAGTCCGAACCGGCTGGGTCGCGACGCTCGGAACGCGCTGACTGGGGTGACTGCCATTGCGTCCAATGATGTCTGGGCGGTCGGCTACTCGACCGATCTCGACAGTCCCACTGTCTACAGCACGCTGACGATTCACTGGGACGGCGACAACTGGAGCATCGTCGCGAGCCCGAATCTCGAGCCGGCACCGAATGCGTACAACGCGCTCCTCGGCGTCTCGGCCGTGGCCACGGACGACATCTGGGCCGTCGGCGGCGCCCCCGTCGCGGATGCCGGGCGGGCGATCTTCATGCACTGGGATGGCGCCGCGTGGAGCTTGTTCCCTGCGCCGCTCGAGATGCGCTTCTGGCCGAACAGCTCTCGTTTCTCGGTGCTGGCCATTGCAAGCGATAACGCCTGGTCTGTCGGCGCGGGCGAGAGCGCGCATTGGGACGGCGTCAGTTGGACGGTTGTCCCCGGTGCCCAGGATGACTGGACCATCGCCGCGGCGAATCCCACGGCGGTCTGGGCCGTAGGGGCTTTCTCGACTTATGACGAGGGCCAGTATTTCGGTCCCTTCACCAAAGCCGCCCGATGGGACGGCAGTCAATGGTTCAATACCCGATCGCTCAGCCCGAGGTGGGACGATACCTTCGTTGGCGTGACGGTGATCTCGCCAGAAGATGTTTGGGCGGTGGGCCGCACGGGCCTCTCCACACTGACGGAACATTGGGACGGCGCGGTGTGGAGCGTCGTGCCCAGCCCGGATGCCAATCCGAATCCCCAGCCGCGGCGGCGAGACCAGAATCAGTTACTGGCAGCCGCGCAGGTATCGTCCGATGATGTTTGGGCAGTTGGGTATTTCTACGAGAGTGATGGTTTTACGCAGCGGACGCTGATCCTGCACTGGGAAGGGCTTGCCACGGGTCCTTAGCCGAGCCACTGAGGATTTTGGTACGTCCTATCAGAGTGATTGGTTTATGCGACATCACGCCCCTCAGTTCGATCCGGCCGTGCCACCAATACTCGCGTTCGGGCCCGACAGACCGCCCAGATTGGGAAGCGGGAGGCCCAGGCCGAAAAACCCGTACGCCCGATCCGCAAACACATTGTAGCCGAATCCTACTTGCACGAAGTCTCTGAGGAACGAAAACACGACACCTACGCCCAACTCGGGTGTGTCGTTGTGGCGAAAATTGAGCGCTGTAAGGTTGAGACCAATTCCGGGGGTCCATAGCGTATTGACAAGAGGGTGCTTCCGGGACCCGCAACGAATGAGGACGCTATAGGACGGTGCCGCCTGAAACGGACCTTTCACTTCAGTCTTCGCCAATGGAGACGCGAAAAGGACGCTCACCGTTGTCTCGAGATGCACCAGGACTCGGTGCATTGTAAATCGTCGCGTCAAAGCCTGGTTCCGCGTCCCGTCGGGGCCGCCTAAAGCAAGCTTGATGACCACTAAGTCACCAGGTTCCCGTCTACCAGTACTGACGAGGTCCAGCAGTGTCCCTTCTGGGACGGACGCGAGATCGAGCTTCTGGACTTCTTTTCCAAATGCCATCGCCTCTTCGGCGAGTCGAGAGACTCCGAAGACGCCAGTGAGGCTGTCTCCTAGTATACCCAGCTTGTCGGAGAGCGCCTTCTCGAGCGCGTTTTTTGCCTGTTCTAAGGCGTTGGAAAGGGTTGTTGCGGCCACGATACCTTTTGTCGCTTCAGTAGCAAGCTGACTGCGCAGTACCGTCACATCACTGGCCAGCTTCTTGACCGCGCCCGCGGCGACTTGAAAGTCGGCCACCGCACCTTCGAGTAGGCTGGTGGCAGACGATGCCGGGCTCGATCCCGTATACTTTCCTCGAAGCACCGCGAGCAGATCGCGGAGTGCCGTGATATCTTGCACTACCGCGTCCAGCGGCGTCTTCAGCGAGTTTGCGGAAGCGCTCGCACTGGTTCGGAAGGATTCGATTGCAGCTGTGGCGTCTTCGAGGGCAGATTGCGACGTCTGGAGGATCGCCTCTGCAGCCGACTTAACCGCGGCCCGGGCAGTAGCGGCAAATCCCTTCTCGTTGATGCTTTGTGCTAGGTCCGTCATTTGTTTAAGTTGCCGGCGTTGCTCCTCGGTCAGGGTGATGGACCACCTCTCGACTGTAAAGCGTTCTCCCTCTGGATAGACATCGAAGCCAGGCAGATGCACGGCTCGCTGCGCGGCCTTTGTCGCCACCCATGCGCCGAGCTGAATATAGAATCCATTTGGGGCAGACGCCTCAAGCTCACGCCGCATGTTGGAGATATGCATGCGTGCGACTTCCACATAAGCTGCCAAACGGCGCCCACTAGGCAGGTTATCCTTAGCGGCCGCACCTATGGCAACGTCCAATGCTTCACGAAAGCGTCGGCGTCGCAACGCGGCCTCTCCTTGAAAACCCTCCGTATTTGCAAGCTGGACGATACTGAGAAAGGCACTCGCCGCAACTTGCGTCGCACTACGAAGTGCCTTTTCGTCCCTCGTCGCGTTGAAACGGGCCCACGCTTCATTGAGAGGTGCAATGGCTGCAGCCCCTTGTTCCAAGGCGCTGCTTAGGAGTTTTAAGTCAACCACGAGCCCTTCGGGAAGCGGCTTGGCTCCTAATGCGACTGCTTGTTCAGACAGCGCAGTGCGCTCGAGCTTTAGCTCTATAACACTATTAATGTCGACAATCGAGATGTCGTTACCAAGCGCCGTGGTACCACCATCTTGGTCGCGTTCGGTAAGTGTGAGCAGCGGAGATGCCGCCCAGATAGTTACCGGCACGGTAACGACTGTGAGGACCAGCGCGGCGGCGCGGTTCACCCTTTCGCCTCCGCTCGGGCGTAAGCGATTTCGACCCGTACGTTGTCGAGCTCATCGTTCCTATCCACCACATCGGCGATCTCGTTCCCGAACGAAACGGAAAACGCTAGGGCGCCGTTGCGAATGGCACCTTTTTTCGCATCGTCGACATTCAATTGAACAATGACGTCGTCGATGTCCTTCTCCGATCTCGCCCAGACGACCCACCGCTTCTCTTCGTCTGGTCCGGCGAGCCTCCCGGCCCTTGCCACAAGGGCCTCCGCCACTGCTCCTTCGCCTAGGGCGACGAAAACGATATGTGGCTCATCGAAGATCCACCTTCGGAGTAATCGCTGCGCTTCGGCCGGATTTCCTAAGGGCAAGACAGTAGTTTTCCGAAATTCCATGGATGCTCCGGGCTTAATTCAGCATCTGCCGTTGAAAGGCAATTGGGCAAAGTAGATGTTCGACAGCCATTGAGTAACGGCATCTGAGCATCTCCCTTGCGATTTCCGTGCCTCGGATTGAAGCGCAGGCCGATAAGCTGAACTCGCATGTATCAGCTAGATTCATCCAGGAGGAGGACCGCTTAGCTCAATCAACCCTCGCGATTCGAGCGCGTCTGTACCGGTCGTCAGCGTCGATTAGGCCGCGCCCGACGTACACGCCGTGAACCGGGCCTGCTGGGGAATGGACCGTCGCCAACATTTCTCGCCATCGTGACTCAGAGGTTGTGGCCGCTTCGCTGCCGAGGCGCACTAATCTAAGAGCGAGCTCTTGGTACTACTGCAACTGCAACATGCAACCCCTGCTACAGTAGCACTCAACCCTTCACCCACCCGATATTAGCTGACTTCGTGCACTGCTTCGGCTCACCGTGCTTTGGCGGTTGACCTCGTCTTCAACCAATTCCGTCCGAGAATCACTCGGCATCGAACGAGTCTGCGGATCAGATCGCCGCATCCTTCCCGGGACCGTCTAGGCTCACCAACTCGCACTGGCACGCTACCTGCAGAGCTCTACGGCTAGAGAAGGTAGCCATCGGGCTTGTTGGCCCGAGTCGGCCGCACGCCGCTCCAATGCCCGCTCGGCTTCAGGATGAGACCAAACGTCGCCAGTGCTCCAGAATGAGCACCATGCTCAGCGTGTCGAGCGCGCAGTACTGCTTGAGCAACGTACTCCATTTCACTCGCACGTCAGGATTGTGCCTATCGGCGCCAAACATCATCTCTTGATACGCCCGCATGGCACCGGTCCCCTCGCGGACATCCTGCAGCGTCCCATTGATCTCGACCGACGGCAGGGACGAGTACGGATCGCGGGACTTGTCTGCCGGAAAGCCGGTCCAGGTTTCGAACTGCTGGCGCATGAGGTCATCGGACTTCCACAGCGCATCGAGCACAACCTTGATCGAAGACTGGCCGCGCATGCCGGGGTTGTAGTAGTCGCGGCACGCCCATTCGTGGAGATCGACAATCCGATGTTCGACGACGTCGGTCATCCATTCCACCAGTTCTTGCGCGCTGCGACCGAACGCCCCGAGGTCGTTCACAATCTGATTGAGAGTGGCGGCCTCGAAGCCTGACCAGGTGAGCACCCGTCCGCTATCGCCGATGGCCTCACGAAGAGACTCCGCGAACGACTGGTTGGGCCATGCATCCTTGTCGTTGAGCCACTCGGCGTGTTCAGGCCTCTCCCCCAATGAGCTGACCGCGTGACAGCTCCATTGAAAGGCGACGAGGCCATAAGGACGCATGCCGTGATGGTACGGCAGCGCGAAACGGGATGTCTCGAAGTCGATGAAATACATCCGCCCGCCAACCCGAAGGGCATCGATCTTCGCGGCCAGCTCCGGTCCAACAAAGATCTCACCGCGCCGTGTGTACTCGATCTGCCGCTGCTGCCGTTCGGCGTCTGCGCCGACGGTGCCATCGTTCTTGGCCAGGAATTCCACCGGGATGTCGAGGAGGGATGCTTTGCCCTCCTTGATCATCCACTCCACGAGCGGTGCGTCGTCGGGGGCCTTCACCGTCCCGATCGAGTAGAGCTCCAGAACGTGGGGTCTTGGTGCAGCGAGGGGACCCCAACAATCCACGAATCCATTTCCCCCCTCGGAGTCGTCTCGTCGAAACTCGCACCGGAGGCACTTCGATCCGCGCTCGAGATTTTTGGAGTGCACCGACAGCGGCGCATCGAGCCGAGACTCGAACGTGGCCGCCGCTTCTTCCACTTCATGGCGCAGCAACGCGGCCTCTGCCGACACGTCAATTTCGGTGAGCAGGTCGATTTGAGCGAGCTGGTCCCGCGTGCCGACGTACCGGGCGCTGTGGAGTCGGTTTGCTCCGTCGCTGCCGGAGCGTCGCTCAAGCTCAAAGAGGGTTGGGATGTTGTCGATTGCCGCCTGCTTGCTGGTGTCGACGAGCACGAGGTAGGGCTTGATGGTGTGACCGGGGAGGATCTTCTCGAGCAAGAGCATCTGGAAAGTGACGTCCTCCAGTTTTTCCTGCCACTCGGGGCGGATCTCGTGGGGCGTCTTCGATCCACGGAGGCACCCAGCCTTTCCCTCCGAAAGCGACTGCGCATGTTTCGCACCGTCGAAAGCCTTGGCCTTTACCTCGAGCAGGCGGATGGCCTTCCCCTTCTTGTGGAGGATGTCGACTCGGGCCTGCTGTCGGCCCACAAGCAAGGTCGCTTCGAAAAGCGTTACTTCATCTCGGCGTAGGTACTCGACGGTCCGGGCAAAATCATCCGCTACGTCGCCACCGTATTCGAGATGCACTCCGTCGGCGTACCTCGCCTTCGCGAGCGCTTCGACCATGTACCCGCCTTCAGCCAACAGTTCGAGGTACGGATTGCCTTCGCGATTGTCGGGGTAGCGGTTCTCACGGAAGAACAGCTTGGCATCGCAGGTCCGCGCGAGCTTGAAGTCTGACTTGGACAGCGTCCGAGGAGAAGTGCAGCTGTGCGGGTACACGGGACTGGTTGACTGCACAGGATCTCCCACTGGGCCCCCCTGTTGCCGGCAGAGCTTCTGCCGAATGCCGACGTCGAAACCGGGCATGCCGGACAGTCAGGATCTCGCCCCCGAATGACGCCTCGATAACACGATGCAAAGATTACCGCGTTCCAGGCGTCAAAGCGCTGCTCACTCGGGTAGTGCGGGTCACGGTGAAAACAAAGGTCGAGATTTGTAAGCGGCGAATGACCACCATGTTTGAGCGCCGCCGGTGTAGCCAGTTCGCTCATCATGGCGCCACCCGCTAGCGCGGCCGGGCAGCGTCAGCTTGGGGGCTGGTGCGGGACAACCCGGTAACACTCCCCCGCCTGGTGCAGAGTCATGACTGCCTTGGTGTCCCCGGGCTCGCTTTCTAGCAGCAGCGCGTCGATGAGGCGGTAGGTTTCGCCGACGAGAAGCTGGCGCTCCGGCGCCCGAAGTACCACGCGCGTCCCGGCCGGGAGGCCAACCGCACCCAAGGACACGCACTCCCAGGTGGTGGGGCCCTGGCACGTTCGCAACTGGAGTTGGACGTCGACGAAAGCGGTCCCTAGTGCTTGCGCGGCGGGCATCGACGTCATCCAGTACTCGCCGCAGAGCTGACGCACTGAGCAATACCGACAATTCTCCGCGCTGACGCGGGCAACTGGGGGGCGCTGTGAGACGGCGTGGTGAGCAGCCGCTCGGCTTGCTGCAAGTTCATTCGCTAGCGCGACCAATTCCGGCTCCGTGGGCGCCGGTACGTCAGCGTCGCCATCCGGGTACGCGAGCGTAAGTCGGTCCGCAGGGCGTCCGGTTGGATTGAGTTCGGAGTCCAACTTCCATAGGACGGCGTAGGCACGCATCTGATGCGGGTGATCCTTAGCAGGCACGCCGGTCTTGAAGTCGGTAATGACGCAGTGGTCGACGCTCAGAGCAAGCAGATCAGCACGACCGCGCCAACGGATGCTTGAGGCATGCAATTGAACCTCCGGATGCATTCCTTGCTTCAACGCCGCGCGACCCGAGAAAGGGGCGTCGCTGCCCTTGTTTCCGACCGTTGAGGAGACAGAAGCAATTTGCGCCAACATGCCCTGAACACGTGCGCGCAACTCGGGCAGCTGTGCTCGCAAGAGGCGTTTGGTCGCGTCAATAGTCCGCAGAACCCGAGGGTTGCTCTCATAAGACCGAAGCAGTCGGGAGAGATTGTCCTCGAGAATCCTGCTGAACCCTCCCAGACGTCGCATTACCACAACGGTTTGGTCGGAGTGGATATGGTCGCAACCTTCCCTGGCGAGCTGACTCAAGACGGCTTCGATCACGTTGTGGACGAGGGTGCCAGCGAGAGAAGCGAGGTTGAGTCGTTGGGGGTAGGCAGCATGCGTCCAGATATGCGGGTAGTTGGCTGCACCAAGCGCGAATCTTCTGGGACAGGTCTCGATCTCCTTGAGGGCGGTGAAGGTCATCTGATCCGGCGCCGAGGGCCAAGTGGATGGACCCCGAGTCGTCCAGAAGCGCTCGTCCGCGTCAATGCTCATGGGCTGCCCTGGCATCGAGCACTTTCAGTAGGGCGGCGGTAGTCGCTGGGAGGTTCCGGCGAATGGCAAGTTCGTCCTCCAGGTGCACTGTGATCCCTATGGCCAACTCAGCGACCTCCTTGAGCGCGGGGTCGGTCGGTTCTCCAGGCGTTAGCGGGTTGTGGATGCCGACAATGAACCGAGCCCCGCCTGGCCCAACGGCCAGGATGGGGGCGGTGATCTGGCCGAGGCCAGGCACGGAGACGGTGACTCCCCGCTCAAGCTGTAAGCCAGCAATCCCCTGCCGCTTGAGGTCTTCAAACAACAACCCCGTAGCCCGGTTGACGCGCCCAGTGTCGAGAGATGGGGGAGCGCCGCTAAGAAGAAAGCGCAGGAGGCTTGCTCCTACGTGGCGGTCTAGGAGTTCATGCTCGAACTTGTTCTTGTAGCTCCTGAGGCAACGATAACAAGATCGATCGCAGTTCTCCGGACAGTTCTCAAGCACGGCAAGTGCGTCTTCGAAGAGTGCCAGCTTGAGTCTTCCCGCCGCCTGGGCGAAGCCTGCCCCACCCGGCAGAGTGTCATAGAGGTAGAACTCTGCTTCGGCACCGTCGCGCCCAGCGGGTGTCAAGGCTGCGCGAAATTCTGCCTGGAGTTCGTCGGGCTCCAACTGAAGCTTCGCGCAAGCGGTCTTCGTGAAGGCCTCGCAGAGAGTGCGCAAGGCAATGTCCGTGGCGAAGACGCCGGGCGTGAGGTTGAGAGGCGTCCGGACACGAAGCGAAACCAGCAGGACGTCGGTGATGAAGTCGGTCCCGAGCACGAGGCCCCTGCTCGTCCTGCCGCCAGCGCAGTTCGGGTCGTCCGACTCGGGGAACGGCTTAGAATGAGCTGCGCTCACCGTGCCCGTGGGCAACGCAGCAGGCTCGATCAAGCCACACTTCGTGCAGTAGTTGTACCCGTCCGTGCGGGGTCCCCGATTGGTCACCAGAAGACGCTCCCTCGCGGAATGGACGCGGATTCGCTCATTGAGTTGGGTCCACTTGTTTTGGTCCGACGGCGAGGGCGCGGTCAGGCGCGCCCGGGTCGCGGAGCTCTTCGCGGGTTCATCGTCCGGTGAGGTCCCCTCGGCAACGCGGACCCGGTGAGCAAAGCCCGGGGGCCTAAGCCAGAAGGCCGCAGGACCGAGGGTGCCGTCAGCCCCGCAGGCCTGACAGTCCATGACCTCGCCACGTGTGCCATCCTCGAGTGACTTTGTCAGGGCGTAGTGGCAGCGGGTGCACTCATAGTAGAGGCGGCGTGTCTCCCATGCGCGAAAGAGCTCGCCCCGCAGCGGCGAGTAGATCGCGCCAGACCGCCACAGCTTGTTCGCGATCCAGACCTCCTTGCCTGGCGCATATTGCGAGAGCGCAACCGGGAGGCCCTGCGACGGCGTGAACTGAAACGCCGCTCGGTACTTGGTCGACGCCCCCTCGTCGAAGACGTGAAAGGTCACCACGTCCGTTGGAAAAGCATATCGGGGAAGCACGCCCTTGTAGAGCAGACGATTTAAGAGGTTCGGCGACGAACTGGCGAGCGAAGGTCTTTCCTCTCCTACCTCCTCAGGCCGTTCGCCCGTGACTTCTTCTTCCTCCTGCTCGCGTTGGGGGCGCTCTTCGCGCTGCTGGGGACGTTGGTCATCTGCCGAGAGGGCGTCGTCGATGGGTCCGAGGGTTCCGTCGATGAGGGTGCCGAGCAAGCGCTGGCGATCTGCCGGAGCGAGTTGTTCTGGTAACCATCCGTCGACCTCGGAACGCAGTTGGAACTCGTTCTGCCTTAGCCACGTCTCGAGGTCAGTTCTGTTTAGCTGGCTGTTAGGGTCCCTAAATTGCGCCACCGTCCCCAGAACGGCGAACAACTGCGGCTGATCCTCTGGACGAATGTTCGGGAGCCTTGCTTGGTGGTAGCGCTGCAGGAGGAAAGCGGTGACATGCCGACGAGCGATCTGGTCGTTGTCGAGCGTAAGGATTGGATCTTCCACGTCCCCGCGGATCATCAATTCTGGATTGGCGAAGTAGTGTTCGTCATGGGAGTCCGCGCTCCCAAACGCGGTCACCGTGGCGACGGCGTCGCCGCGACGACCTGCTCGCCCTGCACGCTGCTGGTAGTTGGCGCGAGCAGGAGGCATGTTGCGCAGGGCAACCCCGGATAGCGTCCCGATGTCGATGCCGACCTCCATCGTGGTTGTGCAGGACAGCACGTCGATAGCCGTGCGCTCACGGCCGCCGTCGTCCAAGCCGAGGTCTACATCTTGAAAGGAGAGTTCGTGTTCCTCGGCCTTGGAGAACACGTCAGCGGCTTGGGCGGCGTTCAACTGGGCGGTGTGCTCCGCAGCGACGATCGCTAGGGGTGGCGTATGGTTAGGGCCTAGAGCGGCAATTGTGCTCGCGCGGTAGTAACCCTTCCGCGCACGGAACACGGGGTTGATGTCCGGATCGAGCGGCACCAGCCTCTCCCGACCGCACGACGCGCAAGGGGCCCCGCCCGGGAACGGACGCTGCGCAGTTCGGCAGGCCTCGCAGATTGCCCAGGACCCGCCGATGTCGAGCGCGAGTTCGTTGCCACGGAGTCGGTGCCTCTCGCCCTTTTGCTCGGTGAACAGGTTCAGCAATGTAGGCAGCCAGTCTCTCTGGAAGGCCCGCTTCGAGGGGCCTGCCAAGAGCGACTCCATCCGTCGGAAGACGCCGGTCGACCCGCGCACTTCCCTCAGCCACCAGTCGTCCGGCATAGAGTCGAGCCAAAAGCCGTGGGTCGTCCAACACCGAAGCCAGGCGCGGGCGAGCGCGATCTTCTGCTGCGGCGACGTGGCCCGACCGGGGATGTCCGGTAGTGCATGGATGCGGTCCGCGTGCGCGCCACGTTCGATCACCGACGCGATTGCGAGCGCCTCGAGACCAAGGTGTCGGTCCTTGAGCACTCTGGCGATCCCACGCTGTAGGGACTCAGGCGGCCGCGTAGCGCGTAACTCGATGAGGAGAGCGGAGAGGCCTGCCTCTTGAGACGTCGCGCCGCTCCTGACAGCCTCGTCGATAACGGTCTGAGGCTGCTGGCTCTCGGCGTCGCGGAGTTCAAGGCGAAGGCGGACACCCATTTCGTTGGCCGCGAGTAGCACCGCGAGATGGAGGTCGGCGAGGTTGAGAAGGCGTGAGAGGCGGGTAATACGCGCCAGCCGTCCGTAGCCCACGACGATCAAGGGCCGCAGTGCGTCTTGGGTCGAATAGGTCTGAAGGTTCGGTGCGAGTCTCGCGGCAGTCTGACGCGAATCCGAGAAGACCAACACCTTCCGACCGCGGAGCGGCGCGAACGTTTTGGACGTTACCGCTCCAAGGGGCTGGACCTCGAGTTGCTTCATGACGAGAGCCTGGAAGGGGTTATCGCCCTTCGTCTGATGGTCCTGAACCGAGGAACGACCGAACCCAAAATCCTCGTCGCACACCCCGCACGGGGTGAACTGCCCTTGACGTGAATTCTCAACCCGCCGCCCCTCGCGGGCGGCAGTGACTCGTCCCCGTCGAATGAAGACGCTGCGATGGCGGACCCCGGGACTCACTGGATTTAGGCGTCCGGTGACAAGATCGTAGTCGGCTAGTTCAGCTGACTCTGGCAGGGGCTCCTCGAGGAGCAGATCCAGAGGCTCCAACTCCTCGAACTCGCCCCCATGCGTCCGAAAAGCCCGGCCCGGCTCAGCCCAGAGAAAGTCGGGCTCGATGGGGTCTTCCGTGTAGGCGCGAGCATAGGCACTGCCGCAATTCCGACAGGTAAAGAGTTCGAGCACGCGAGCCCCACAAGCGCAGGCGTCCCGAGGCTGGCTATAGAGCTTTCCGCCCGGACCACCTCGCTGCCCAGAAGCAAGTTCGGAGCACTCTGGGTCCATGCAGATCCAGAGACCTGCCAGGCCTCTGAAGAAGGAGTGAATTCTGCATGGCAGCAACCCCGGCTCGCTCGCGTCCGGCCGAGCCATGCTCCCTAGCGCAAGCAGGTTTGTTGTTGCAGCGCCGCCAGTCGCCGTGTCGCTAGCTTGGAAGAGGCGGGAAGGCAGGCCGTCGAGTTCAAGGGCGCCCTTCATGGTCGAGTTCACGAGTTGAGACATCACGGGGAAATCCTTCAGCGCCTCGAAGAGACCGCGATGAAGCCCACCGGCGGGATCGACTCGACGGTACCTAAGAAAACTTGTGACGTGAGCGAGGCGCTCTTCGTCTGTTGCCGCAGCGTACAACGCTGGCAAGTCAACCGAAGCTAGCGCATTCGCGTCGGCGTTGGTGCCAGGCCCGGGGTTGTCCCTGAGCAAGAGGTCGCCTCGGACCAGGTCAAAGTCTTGAAGGCGCTTGCCGCTCAGGCGTGCGCCGAACTCGCGAGCGTACTCACCGTCACTGAAACTCGCGCTCGTGCAAATGACGTCAAGTCGCTCCGGGGGGATCTCTACTCTCGTCCTGAGCCGGCGAAGCAGCAGCGCGACCTCGGCCCCCGCGGCACCACGGTAGAGGTGGGCCTCATCGATTACCAGGAGCAGCTTCTCGTCGGGATTCTCGCGCAGCCATCGGGCGGTGGCATCAAAGATGGGTCGCTCCAGCGGACGCATCAGCATGTACTCAAGCATCGAGTAGTTGGTCACAAGGAGATCCGGGGGGTGCTCGTGAACCTCGTGACGGGTGATGAGTTCTGGGTCGCCAGGAAGAGTAACGCATCGCGAAAAGGTGTGGGTGCGTGGGTCGCGCCAGCGCTGGTTCTTTCTCCCATACCAAGCTGCGATGTCTGGCTTCGCGGGCCACTTCCCTCGCTGTTGCAACTCATGGATCAGCGTAGCGGCAGCGACTTGATCATAGGATGGAGGGCCCGCAGCGCGATCGATGGCGTCGACGTAGTAGCTCTGAATTGGCTTAAGTCGAACCTGGTCGGCCTTGTCGGATCGCACGCCAGGGTACAGTGTGCGGCTAGTGTACCGCGCAAACCGGGCAGGCCTCCCCGCCCACTGCGTGAACTTACTGGTGATCCGCGCATCACCGAATAGGAGTCGGAGTCGCCCGAGTTGGTCGTTAACCAAGGCGTTCATGGGGTATAGGACTATGGCCCGAAGCGCCGGCGTCGCCCCGAAGCGCTGCCCGTGGTTGCTTGCTTCGCGAGCTAACTTTCCCAGGATTGGGAGCAGGAAGCACTCCGTCTTGCCTGAGCCAGTCCCGGTCATCACAACGAGGCTTCGGCCTTCCACTAAAGAGATGCGAATGGCCTCCGCCTGATGTTGGTACGGAGGATCATGGATGAGACGCGGGAGCGCTCCTAGCGGCCGCGTCACCGAGGTGAGCACGTTGAGCGTCGCCGGGTCGAGACCGAGGTCGTTGAATGCCTTGCCAGGACGGTAGCGGGGAGTGCTCTCCAGAAACGGTCGCCTGTAGATGACTCCCTCGGACTCGAGCAACTGTTGCCGCTGCTCAATCAGCGTGGGATCGCTGATGTGGTACGTAGCCTGGATGTAGTCACGCAGGGCGCGCTGGAGTTCGTGGATCGTCTCGCCGATCGTCAGCGGCATCATGGCCCCCTTTCCGGAGCCATGATGCTCCCGCTATGGCGGGTTACAGTCCAGAGCTTCATCCGAAGGAACTCGAGTTCCTCAAGAAGTTCCGGCGCGGGGAATTTGTAAGCGAACAGGCACCCTCGACTTGTGATGGCTTCGCCAAATGCGTCCCACCTCCGGCGGACCCAAGACGGCACCGGAAAGAAGACTTCGAGGATCAGGGTGTTTGTCGGTCCACTGCGGACGCGAACGTGATGCTCCCTAGAACTAGATGCGTCGATCGCGCATTGAAGATGCCAGGCTTCGTCGCATCCACGGCCTGGGCCGGTCGGAAGGTCTATCAGTCGTTTCGGGCAACCGCGCTCCACTTCTAGGTAGCACCACACGGGCGCACCGTAGGCCTGCGGGCGCCGAGCAACGAAGCGCCCAGATTGTTTGCCCAACTGATGCCAGCGTCTTCGGTATAGTTCTCGAGGGTCGTCGGAGTCGAGCAACTCTACGTCTTGGACGACGCCTGAGGCAGAGGCGCCGTCCAGTAAGCGGTCGTAGCGCGCGATGAAGGTGGAGGCGGGCTCTTCCCTAGGAGAGCGCAACCAGGAGTCCATGCTCAGTTGAACTAGCCCGAGTTTCAGCAGATCTGCGGCAGGTTCGCTGAGCGTCTCGGTCGGCAGACGCCGAATGTGCCCGACGTGTTCTACGCGCCCCTGGAGGTCATCCGGCAGAGGGGCCATCCCGTCAGGGGCCGCGCCAAGGAGCAGCGCAATGCCGCTTTCCCGAAGGACAAAGCTGGGCGGCGCCGCGTAGAGCATGGTGCGTTTCACGAGCGACTCCTGAGCGTTGATCTCGTGGTGCTCTAGGAGATCGCCAAGTGCGACGAGCGCCTCTAAGACGTTCTCTACCAACTCCTGGTGATCCTGGAGGTTAGGTGTGAGGCCACGAAGCGGGCGGACCACACCACGGACGAGGGTGGCAGGGGCGCAGGGGCAGAACAGCCCCGCGGCCCTTCGCACCGCGTTGGCGACTGCCTCCGTCGATGTGAGATCGATGCTGTTGGGGTCAAGGCCGAGTTCCCGCGTCTTGAGCGCCTGAATGGCCTCAGGTGTCGCTCGCTTCATGGCCAACTCCAGCCACCGTCGCGCTGCGCTACGGACTGTGTCACGTCCCGAGGCACATGCTTTATCGCGATGCTGAGGTAGCGAGCCGCGCGGGCGACAGTCGGCCAGCGGCTCAAGCGTGCGATACCTGGTTCAAGGAGAGGTCCAGCCCAATCGAGGGCCGTCGCGGGCGCGCTGGCGAGACGCAAAGCGAGTTCACAAAGCCAGCGGGGCTGTCCCGGGTCTGCCGCCGTCTTTCGGGTGACTGTCACGCCAACTGGGAGAGATTCGACAACGGGTGGCGCGTCAAGGTGAAGGAACGCCTTCGCTGCCAAGGCGAGCCGGTCCACGCGCTCGCTCGGGGCTTCGCGGGCCACGTCTGGCAGGCGACCTGCGAGCGCCGCCCCGAAACCCGCGTTTGTTCTGTTTGTGGAGATCGCTCGCTTTAGGTCGTCGAGTGTGGCCTCGCCTCGCTCCATTGCAACCTCCAGGCTTTCCCATTCACTTCCTCCCAGAACTCCGAAAAGCGCCTGAGTAAGCGCTCGAATGACCGCGTCCCGGCTCGCACGCGCGAGCAACTCTCCGGAGAGTCGCGCAGCGCCCCACCTCCTGATCGCACGCACGATCGTGAGTGCGGCGTCCTCCGAACGCCCCGTTATGAAAACGGAGGGGTACACTCCCAGAAAGGTAGCCGCGAGCACAATCCCGGCCACAAAGTCTCCCCGCGACGCGACGAAGAGACCGCCGTCCGCCGGCACGACGAGCCCTGCGGAACTGGCATCAGCCTCTGCTAGATCCTGCGATACGTGGGGCCGAGCAATGGAGTGGCGACATACCTCAAGCGGCGCCCCCGATCCTGAGTCGTCTAGGAGTACCACGCGACGGCACTCGCCATCGGCAGTAATTGCCCATCGAAGCGGAGTGAACTCCCGCTCGCAGCTGAGGCGTGGGCTACCAAGGTCCCCGGCGTCAAACCGCAGGTCGCAGACTCGAGCTAGGTCGTAGGCAGTTTGCGCATCCCTCACGTCTCGGAAGCCGCGCTTGAAGTCCGCACGCCAACGAGCGGGGTCAATAGGCAGTGGCAAATCTAGCAGTTGTCTCTCAACAAGAACGTTGCCGCCGGGCCGCTCCAACAAGCGCACGACGCACGTGACCGCTCGACCAGAGGGACCTCGAAGGTCCAACTCGACGAGATCCTGCCACAGCTGCTCGAGGGTGGGGTTCGGCGGATCCACCGTGAGCACGAGCGGCGCCGCTGGCGAATAACCCGCCGCCCAAACGCGTGGTTCACGGATAATGATTTCAAGCTCGGCGTAAACCAGTTCCTCGGCTCGGGAGGGCGCGCGGATCGTGGCTTTTGCATGGAGCCGGTGGGACCCAACGGCAAGGCGCGGCAGTTCAAGGAAAACCGACTCTCCGCTTGGCACCACGCCGATCAAGGCAGTCTCAGATCCCGGTTCCAGGCACAGGCTGAGGCTCTCCAACGCATGATCTGCGGCAATGCCGATGCAGACTTGCTCGGAGGCGAGCCACTCCGCCCGACCTTCCCCATCCCAGGCTGCAGCGGACAGACCAGCCGGCCAGACCTCGAGCATCCTCGTACGCGCGAGGCCCTGTTGAAGCAACCACGTTTCGAACTCGCTACTGGGCGCGCTCGGTACGTCGAGACGAAGTGCACGTACCCCATCGCATGCTAAGTCCACGGGTATCGCAAAGGATGCCGGCATGAGTTCGTATGCACTCAGTAGGAAGTACGTTTGTGATGGGCGCACGCGGAGCGCGCGGAGTTGATAGGCCAGTCCGTCAGTGGCGACCCGGAAGAGCGACAAGGGCCCAACATCCAGGGAGCACTCCGCGTCCAGGGCGGCCTGTTCGACGGACGAGGCTCGCTCGAGTTCCAAGAAAGGCTTGGGGCCGCCCGGCCAGCGCCCTAACCGAACGGGGTCGCCGCCCCGCAGAAGCCAGCCTGTCGGCAGAGGCCGTCCTGACGCACCCGAGACGAAGCAGCGCGTCCGGGCGAGGATGTCGTGCAACTCTGGGCTCTTGCTCCGTAACGGCAGCAGGGAAGGGATGGCGGCGAAGAGTTCCAATGCCCCGCCTGGCGTGGCGCCGGGCCTGAGGAGGAGTTGGGGCCGCAGGTCGAGCGGACGAAGAGACCTAGGGGCGGCAGGAGCCGCTGGCGGGCGCACGACTCGCGGGCGAGCAGCGCCCCGGAGTTCGACGTACGCCTGCGCTTGACGGCGGGCGTCCTTGAGCCAATCGCGGGTCCTCCGCTCAACGTCCAGATCCTGGCTAATTCGCCGAAGAGTTGCGGCAAGGATGAGTTCGCCGCTCTGCCGGCCATCCAGCAGAAGCGCGGCCGCGATCAGTCCGGTGAGCCCTACCTGCTCCGCGAGGTACCGGAAACGAGCGCTCGCGCCAAAGCTGTTCGCCTCGATCCACTCCCCGAGGCGTAAGGGCGATTCGAGGAGTTCTGCCGACAAAGAGTGCCGATGTTGGTACAGCAGGGCGGCCATCTGTCGCTGAAGGTCGAGTGGAAGGATCGCGTGAGTGATGGGCCACGAGATGATCGAGAAGTGCTCAGCCCACTGCCCCTGGGGACGTGCGCCGCCGAAGTCCCTCTGAAACCGACGGAACGCCTCCCGCATCCAGTTTCGTGACCCGTGCTCCACCCAGCCCGGCGTCTCGGCATCGAAGGTCTGCCAGTACTGGTCCCCAGCATATCGATAGCCGAGTTCGGTGGCGTAGACGATCCAGGCTAGCCAGTGCGCTTCAAGAGGGGGAGTGGTCGCGATGTGCGTTCGCACAGCGGTTTCGAGATCTCCGACTTCCTCCCGATCCAATCCGTGTTCCAGCACAAAAAGAAGACCCCCGGATTGAGCGGTTGCTCGCGCGACCTTAAGCTTGGCGAAGTGATCGCGCAGATAAGCGCTCCACTCGGTGAGCGTCATCGGCGCCCCCGCGGAGCGAAGCGATCCTTTGAGGCGCCTAAGGGCATTGGCGGGAGTATTAGCCGTTGCGCTGCGCCGCCCTGGATCGATCCGATAATCAGACCCCCTCGCACGATGCAGCCCCTGAAGTCGTGACTCTTCGCACCACGCTCCCCTAGCCTGAGCTTTGCTGACGTTGCCGGAAAAGAGCTCAGTAATCGAGGGAAAGAGTACCCGCCGCAAACGGAAACCGAGCGGCCGGAACCGACCTGGTCTGCCACAATGAACCCGGGCAGCGCCGGCAGCCTGTTGGGCCTTCGCGCCAATGGTCGCGCGCTGAGGCCTGCCGTTGCCAAAGGAGCAAACGCACAAACGGCGTTGTCGATGACAACGAAGTAGCTTGAGGCCAACTCAGAGGTGTGGCGCTCAAACCCGAGGCCTTGGTTGCGGAGCATGAACACGAACATCGCGGCGATCTTCTCGCTTAGTCACCATGCTTTGCCAGCTGACTTCGCGCCCTTCCGCCCTACACGTGGGGTGTGTGCTCTCGCATCGTCTCCCGGTAAAAGCCTCCCAAAGTGACAAGGTATCCCTACCGAAAGTCGTGGGGGTCACGGCGAGTGGGAGAAACGCACTAGGACATGGACATCGAGGCATGCCGCAGTCGTCCGAAGTGCTGTGGTAGCGCCGGAAATACCAGACGCAGACGACATCTGGGACATCAAGTTGAGGATGCGCAATCGGCGTTCAATTGCGCTCGTGAGATGGTGCTTTCGTCGGCGCCCTCTAAGGCACCATAGGAGCGGGGAGGCGCGCCGGGCTTCCCGTGGCGGTCAGTCGAAGAGTTCTCGTTGCGAGTCGGCCGGGAGTGCCACTCGCGCACCGTGTCGAACGGGATAGATGAGATTGTGCGCCTCGACTGCGTCAATGCTCTCTTGACGGGTCGCACGCTGTAGCAGCCACCGCTCGCGCCACCACTGCGCGATGGCGGCTGTCTTCGCCACCGGCTCCTCTTGCGGCACGAGGTAGTCGGGCTTGCGATCCAGACCTACCATGAAGTCGCGAACATTCCTGATAAGAGGGATGCAGTAGATAACCCGATGGCGTCCGTGGCGCAGTAGGGACTGTGACAAGAAACCCAACTCCTCTATTCCCTCGCGGATCTTTCGGAATTTGGGGCTCTGGCCCTCTCCGAAAATGGAATTCACGCGCACGCCGTTCTCTCGCTGTGAGACCAACGTGACGAGGGCGTCGACGGTCTCCTCAGAGAAGTGGGAAGTCCCGAACGCCTCCGAACGCCCAGTCTCCTGGTATCGAATGAGGGTGCCGTGTTGTCCCCCCAGTCGATCGCAAGGGATGGCGATGCGGTTGTATTGGCTTGAACTCCCGTAGAGGGAGGTCGTCGCGAGGAAGACGAGGTCCGGGCTCCTGGTGATAGGGCGCCCAGCGGTCGCCGAGGCGATTTCGCTGACGGCGCTGCCGTATCGCCGGCGATACTCCTGCACGACCTCTGGGCTCGTAGCCAACATCGCAACCAGCTTGCCCCCAAGCAGCGCACTGTAGGGTGGAAGTGCGCCGCAGACAGAGATGTCCGCCATCACGATACCGACTCGGTCGGCCTTGGCTTTGCGCAGGATACGCCCAATGACCCGGTCACCAGTTGGGTCTTCTAAGAGTTTGGATAGTTTGGCCTTGGTAGGCCTCTCCCCAAAGAAGCGCCGGAGTACGGACCGCACTTCGAGAAGGTCTGCCAAAGCCAAGGCCCTCTTGCTGCGAAAGAGTAGCGACTCAGCTCGGGCGGTCCAATCCCCCGTGGCAGCCTTCGCGGCTTGCTTTTGCTCCTTCGAACCGGTGTACCTGTGATGCTCGTCTCGATCTCGCGCGGCCAACTCTCGTAGCTTGTCAATGACAGCCTGGGAGGGCTTTAGAAGCTGTGCCAGGGATAGCGTTCCGTCCTCGAGGAAGTCCTGAGTGTAGACATCGTCCAGCGCACGATCGACGGTCTGGACTAACCATCGAGCAACACGATAGGTCGGCGCAGCGCGGATGGTCTCGAGAAAGCGCTCGGGATGCCAACCGATCCAGAGGTCGCGCGCGCGGATCTGCACGATGGGGCTACTTAGAGCACAGATGCCAATAATGGGATGAAGGGGAGCAGCCCGGTCACGTACAAGGAACTGCATCGTCCGCCCCGGTACGCTCAAATACTGATTCGCCCAGGTGTGGCGGAAGTACCGCCAGATATCCATGAGACGGAACCCCGTTAACTCACAACGGGTGACGTCATCGACGAACTGTAGGTATGGCTGGATGAGGCCATCGAGGCGTGTCGCACGTTCAGCGGGCGGCAGTTCGTTGGCGGCGCGCAAAGCTGCGCCGAGTTCTCGGCCATCCCGCGCCAGCGAGAGGATGGACACGAAGCGGGATCGGTACACGCGCTTGACCTCCATCGCCCGGACGAAGTCGCGCACCGCGGGCTTCGAGAGTTGCTCTTTCCGCTTCATCAGTTCCTGTCGTCGGATGCGGTTCTTTTCTGCTACGGGGTCATTGGCCTGCTCTGGAGGCCGGGTGAGAGTCACGCGAGGCCCCCGCACCGCGAGTTCCATGAGCCAGCCTTGACGGGCGAGATCGGACAACACGCACAACGCGGCAAGGAGTCGTTGCCGGTCCTCTAGGGGCCAACCCTTCCGCTTAGAGGTCTTTGGAATGGCGGCCTCTTCGCGCCACCCGGCAACTGCAGCCTCGAGGCGCTCCAGGCGCCCAATCTCGGAGTCCTCTAGGGCCGCGAGGATTTCCCTGACACACTCGCGGAAGACAGGCACGCTCGCAGCTGGCCGTGAAAAGCACAGTTCCACTTGCGACGCGTCAGCAGGCGAGTTCTCCAGCGTCGCTGCACTTATGAGGTGGAGCCTGCTAGGCGGTGAGGTAGGTAGCAAGCGTGTCGCTCCACTCCTTCCGGAACCTCTTCAGGTCCGCCGATGAGACTTTAGAGCATAGGGCAGCCTCGGCTCGCGCTGCCGCGATGAGGAGCAGGTCAAGCTGTCCCCGGAGAATCCGATCCTTAGGGTCATCGCTCTCCGCGAGCGGCCGGTAGACCTTCTTGAAGAAGGTGTGGTTCGGGTTCATAGCCAGGACGAACTGGCCGTCGACGAAAGCGTGCGCGAAAAACTCCGTTGCTCTGGCATCCTCCACGATACGAAACTTCAACCCGTCGGAAAGGGGGCCGTTATCTTCGCGCAGTGTTGGGTGGCGACGCTTAAGCGCGCTGGAGATCTCTGCCTGCTCACGGCTTGGCTTCACGCGCAGAGGGTGCAGCCGCACTTCGCACTTCTCAGCGATCCTTTCGGAGTCCGAGAGGCGCTGCTCGAACTGCAGAGTTGCGTGCACTTTGCGGATGCGTCCGTTTAGGGCGTGCGCTGTACGTTCGATGTCCGGCGCGAGCACCTCGTGGAGGTACTGCTGCGGGCGAACTTGCTGCTTCGTGTGGGTGATACCAAACGCTTCATCGAGAACGGGCTCGAACTCGACCTGGCAACGGAACCAGTCGTCGTAATTCTCGCGACGCTTACTTCCCATGAAGAACCAACCGTAGTCGACCTCGCGACCGGCGCGGACGACGGATACGCCAGCACCCTTTGCGATGCCAAGCTCACGCTTCTCCTCGTTCGACAGCTTGTGGAGCGCGTGGATCGGCAGGACGGTGAAGGTCACCCGAACCTTGCCGGTCTTGTCGCTGTCCGGTGCCGCGCGTACCTCGTACTCCAACGCCTCGCCAAAGACCTCGGCGCTCGGTTCCCCGCGCTCGCGCCGAAGGAAGAGAGGATCGACAGCCTTAATAGGCTCGCCGTTGATGAACAACTTTGTGTCGCGCCACAGGAAATGACGAAAGGTCTGGCCAAGCGCGTCAGCGACCTTCCGACAGATAGTGGTGACTCGGCGGTTGTCGAGTCGGTCACATTGGGACCAAAGCACGATAGTCCCGGTCCTGGAGGTCTTGGCATCTGCGGGCAACTCGGACCTGCGCGGGGCCGGCACTTCCGTCATCCTCCCAGCGGCGATTTCATCGACGTCGAGGTGGGACGACAGCACCGCGCCCGGGGCCTGCCACGTGTAGACGGTGAGGCGCCGTGCCTGGCTCAGGGAACTGTTCGGAAGCCCCATTCCGTAGCGCCCCAGCCCCTGGCGGTCATCGAAACGGCTTGAGCCCCCGAAACGCAGTGCCTGGCGGAGGGTAAAGGGATCCATGCCGATGCCGTTGTCCTGGACAGTAACCGTGAGGGTCTGATTTGGTTCGGGACCCGTGGAAGTGACGGTGATGTTGACTGTGTCCGCTCTAGCCTGGATGGCGTTGTCCACCAGTTCGGATATGGCACTCGCCGTCCCTTTATAGCCAGAGTCCCTTGTTGCGAGGATGAAGCGATCCAACGCAATAATGGAGCAGGCCTGCTCGCGGATTCTGACGGCGGCTTTGCGGCTAGTTGACGGCATCTCTTCTCCTACTGCTGGCTGGAAGGGTTGAGCGCGGTGCGACCGTATAGCTCGATTTCGGTGGTGAGTGTATCTGCCTTATTCGGACCGCACCTTTCTTTGGTTCCCGAGTTGGAAGCAAACATACGAGACTGCGCTGACGCGCGAAGATCGCTGAGGTCGCAAGGCGCCCTGTGCACGCAGTCGACTCCTGAGCAAGGGCGGTTGGGCGATTGCTCCAGGCTATGAACAAGAGCCTCTCGGGTCCGACTGAATCACCCGCCGTCGGATACATCGCCGAAGAGTGTCACAATGGCGAATCAGGATCGCGTGTTTATTGCTGTCGCTGGCAACGGATTCCCATTGCGCGGCAAGTGGTCGTCACACGGAAAGCAGCAATAACCGATTGCGGGCCGTCTTAGCTTGTCGGAACGGAAACCCCGATTCATCGGCCGTTTGGACGTCCACACCCGCGCCAGTAATCCACGCTCTACCGGCTGCCGCCGCGGCTGGCGATATACAGAACGAGCGCGCAAGAAGGGGTGGCTTCCCCTGGTTCACGGTTGGGAAAAATTTCGGGCGGAAATGGAGATTCCAGTGAACCCGGACGTAGGCGGCCATGGTGCCGCTGTCGAGGAAGGCAGCCCAGTTGGTGAAGAAGGCCGAGCGCGATGGCGAGCCCGCAGATGAGTTCGATGAGCCCGGCGAACCAACGGTCCACCGCGACGAACCTACCGCGCCGACCGAATCAGCGGTTGCAGCGACTCGAATATCGGTCCACCGATCTCCGGGAAATGCGCAGCCACCAGCGCGGCCAGGGGCAATCCTACCAATAGAGCCAAGTGCAAGACGAACGAACCACCCCAGGTGACCTTGCCCGGCTCGCTGCCAGAGGCATAGCTGAGAACCGCATCGCTCCATCGCCACCAGCGCCCGGGCGGACACGATCACCACGGCCAGCAAGAGGAACCAGGAGAGGCCGGACAACAAGCTGTGCGGCTGGACCGGATAAATTCGGGTCACCATCAGGAAGACGAACGCGTCAATCGTCAGAATGCCGATGAGCGCCCGGATGACCGCGAGGCGGCGACCCAGCGCGCGCACCACTTCCAACGCAACGAGCTTCGCCGCGGTCTGGGACCACTCAGCTCCCTCTTTTCCAGGCCACGCGCTCTGGTTCAGTTTCTCGGAGGCCCACGGGACTGCCTCCTCGTGGGTCATCATTTCTTTAAGGTCCTTCGCCTCCTGAGGCGGCGGCGGCTGATTCTGACCAGCTGCCCACCGTTTAAGAGCGCTGCATTGGGCGCACTCGAACGCCCATACCTTGTCGCGACGCGGATCGCGGCGAACTCATGCTGCAGTGAGTCAGTTTGTCCGTCGGTCTTAACCCCCGCCGCCGTGGAGCCAGTCGTTCAACGCAATCCAGGCGGCGTCATCCTCTACCTTGCAGGAGGATGCTGATTTGCATACCTCGACCGCGTAAACCGGGTGAATCTCGAAGAGCGATCGGCGGGCTGGGCTCGACACCGTCCCCCCCTCGCACGGGCGATGGGCCGCATTGAAGAAGAGCTGCCCAGTGAGTCGGAATTGCTTCGTACGGGCCAGGTTATTCAAGGTCTCTGGCGTCCACGCAACGGGCCGAAAGTGGGGACTGATCTCTGCCGTGACGCTGGAGCATTCATCAAACGGGGCCTGCGCAGTGGGAGCTTGTTCCGCCAGCACGATGTGAATGTCATTGAATTCTGGACCCGGATTGTTGCAGTTGACGCTTTCCCCCCGGCTCACGTTCGAGTAGTGGGCGTCGATCACGAAAGCCGCCAAGCGCACCACCGGGCCCTCGCCAACGGTCCCAACGCCCGGCAACGGGAGCAATCGCGCCAACTGGGAACGATCCGGCGGCAGATGGAAAGCGCTTCCAAAGGGAATGTGCGCCGCTGCCGCGCTCGCTTGCAGCGTGTCGAAATGACTGAAACTCAAGCTCGCCGGCGTCCCGCTCGCGCAGAAATCGTTCTTCGCGGTGTTTTGTGCCTTCTGGGCATCGGTGGTGGCCGAGCCATCGGGCCCGCACGACGCGTCGATCTCGTGCCCCTGACAGATGGACTGGAATGAGAGCGCGCACGGGAGACTCAACGCGCTGTTCGCCGCTTCGCAGGTGGGCCCACCTGGCTTCGTGCCTCCCGTCGTGAAGTTGCTTCCCAGTCCGATCGCCAGTGGCAGCAGCGTTGCAGTTGAAGCGAGCCGCCGGCGGGTCGATCCGACCGGTGCTACGGATCAGGCCCGTAGCGCAACCGTTGCAGTGTTGCGCCTCAGTTGCGCCACAACACCCCACGTGAAGTCATAACTTGCGCGCCTAGTTCTACCGCGTCACAATTCACGCTCCACCGGCGCCGCTGAGGGCGACCCGCCGGACAACCGTATTTTTCGACGCGCTCGAAACAAAAGGGGGATCGATGCCAAACCGGAAGACAACGGCACTCGTTTACGCAGGGCTGGCGGCGAGTCTGCTGATCACCTCGGCGGCTCAGGGGGATGTCTCCTTCATCTCGCCGCTGCACTTTGACGCGGGTCGAAATCCTGCCTCCATCGCGACCGAGGATTTCAATGGGGACGGCATCCAGGACCTGGCCGTCGCCAACGACCAGACCAACTTCATCTCGGTCCTCTTCGGCAACGGCGATGGGACCTTCCAGGCCCCGCGGAGCATCGAGGCCGGGACCAATCCCCGGTCCGTTGCCGTGGGCGACTTCAACAACGACGGAGTACCGGACATCGCCGTCGCCAACATTGGCTCGAGCCACCGGGGACAGGGAGTCTCGGTACTCCTGGGCAACGGCGATGGGACCTTCCAGACAGTGCAATCCCTGGTGGCCCTCGACGCTCCCGGCTTCGTCGCGGTGGGGGACTTCAACGGCGACGGCGTGCAGGACCTCGCGGTGGCCAACCTCGATGCCCCCGAGATCTCGGTGTTCCTGGGCAACGGGGATGGAACCTTCCGGCCGGCGCGAAACTTCGTGTCCGGGAACGGCCCTGTGTCCATCGCGGTGGGCGACTTCAATCGCGACGGGGCGCAGGACCTGGCGGTGGTCACCCGCTTTTCCGCCGACGTCGGGGTGCTTTTGGGCAATGGGGATGGGACCTTCCAGATCCCGAGCCCCTTCTTGTCAGGGTACAACCCCTCTTGCGTCATCGCCGGGGACTTCAACGGCGATGGGATGCTGGACCTGGTCATCACCAGCGCCGGCTATGGCGGCGTGGTGCTGCTGGGCAACGGGGATGGGACCTTTCGTCGGCTGCTACAATTCCAGATCGGCCACACTCCATCTTCCGTCGCGATGGGGGACTTCAATGGCGATGGGGTGCCTGACCTGGCCGTCTCCAACCAACAGTCGAGCAACGTCTCCGTGCTGATCGGGAACGGAGATGGCACCTTTCAAGCGACTCGGACTTTCACCTCCGGGGTCCGCCCCACCGCGGTGGCGGTGGGCGACTTCACCGGCGAGGGACGACAACACCTGGCGGTGGCCAACACCTCGGGCAGCGTCTCGGTCCTCTTGAATCAGGAAGAGGGGATTTTCCGCGACGTGCGAAGCCTCTGGATCGGGCAAGATCCACGTTCCATCGCCACCGGCGACTTCGATGGCGACGGAGTGCTCGACCTGGTGGTGTCCCGTTT
>Ga0070708_100000553_pt1 | contig 27990 bp, 22 predicted proteins | sample KBSK5503metaG_FD_65469 | JGI IMG/M metagenome (GOLD analysis project Ga0070708, IMG submission 65469) | Corn, switchgrass and miscanthus rhizosphere microbial communities from Kellogg Biological Station, Michigan, USA - KBS K5-50-3 metaG | ecosystem: Host-associated > Plants > Roots >... | reverse complement strand
GGCATCGACCTCGATCAATGCCACGCCTTGCGCCGGAAGGTAGCTCGCGCCTTCCGCCGCCCGATTCTCCTTCCGGTACGGCGTCAGTTCGACCACGCACGGATAGAGCCCGTCGTGGTCCGCGTCGCCGACGGTCGGCACGTAAACGTCCGCGGCGAGCGATACGCCGTCGTCCATCGTCACGCGAACGTCGGTCAGCTTGGTGTAGTCGGCCGCCCGGGAGACGCCCGGAGGCAACAGGAGCGCGGACAACACCAGAGCGGATGCGATTCGCTTCACGAGTCCCCCTCGATCGGCTTGCTCCCTGGTGCTTCGGCGGCCTCGGCGCCGTTCCTGCCGAATCAATCGCATGCCACTCGATCTTCTCCCCGGACTCGGAGGGATCGGCTCTAGCTCAACGGCCGGACGCAACGAACTCCGGTCTGCGTCCCACACGCGGGTTCGGCAGCACCAACAGGAGGCAGCACCTGCATCAGCGGGAGCAGGACGCTCGATGGGTGAGCCTGGTCGTTCAAGATCGTGTTCACGGCCGGCGGCTGCCCCGATCCATAGGCGAAGTATTCGTCCATCGCCGGAGGCGAATAGATCTGCAGGACGAGCTTGTGGCCCGGCCGGAACACCGCGCCGACGGGGAAGATCTCGATCTGGTACTCGGCGACCGTCTCCGGGATCAGCATCGCAGGTGAGGTGAATGGGTGGTAGGGGCGGTAGATCTCGCCGGCGTGCGGGCCGCTCGCGATACGGTCCGAGCGAGCTTCGTCCAGCGCTCGGAACGAGGCTCGGAGCATCCCGCGCTGTAAGTACGACACGTTCCCGGAGGGGTCGAGGTCGAGGAGCTGGACGAAGAAGTCCGTGTCCACCGAGGTCGTCTTCGCCCACAACGTTGCGACGATCGGCCCGGCGATCGCGCGCGAGCGACTGAACTCGAGCGTGTAGGTGAGCATGTCCGGGCCGCGTGAAGCGTCGGCGCGTCCGTACCCCTTCGCATATGCGGCATCGACGACGTCGCCAGAGCGCGTGCCGAACGCGTCGGCGATACCGGGTCCGCTCAGGTAGGATTGCCTGCCCGCCGGCAAAGAGACGTAGGAGCGCCCGCGCTCGCCCTTGCGCGGGCGCGTCCCGCTCAACGTCCCATCTCCTCTAAGGTAGTAGCGTTCCCAATCCGTTTCCGGAAGCGGGAAGTCGGAGGCCACGTACGGCGGATTCACGTGGTCGTATTGCGGATCGTTCCCCGAACCGGTCGTCTCGAAATGGATCTGCACGCGGCGCGCGGGGTCGGCTATGTCGCCGGAACATCCCGCGCCGTGGTGCAGGAGCCAGCAATCGAGCCACGCGACGCGGTCCGGATGGGCGATGTCGTTCGTCGCATGGACGCCGTTCGTAAGGACCAGTCGCTTCGGGACGCCGGCGGGGATCCTCTGCCACAGCACCACGCCGCCGCGCGGGCCGGTCTGCTCGTCTTGATACTGCTGCGCGATCCAGATCGGCTTCGTGATGCCTTCGACGTAGGTCACGAGAGAGTGCGCCTGCCACCACGGGCCGTCTTCGCGGCCGACGGCCCCGTTCAGCACCGGGTCGTCGAGGAGGTTCGGAGCCGGACGTGTCGCGATGTTGCGCGCGCACGTCGGGTCACGTGAACGTGTTCGAGAAACGTAAAGCGGCGCGTTCGGAACTTGTTCTTGCTCGGGGCGCAGGACGGTCGGCCACAGGAGCGGGAACCCGGGGTCGGGGACGCCTCCTATGTAGGAGATCCCGCGATACAGGTCGTCGATGAGACCCGAGACGGCGATGACGCGAAGGTGTTGCGGTCGCGTGGATGCGACGAGGAAACCGGTGAGCCCGGGGTAGGAGTGGCCGATGATCCCGACGTCGCCGTTGGACCACGGTTGCCGGGCGATCCAGCCGTCGATGATCTCGCGGCCATCCTCCGCGCTTCGACGGTCGAACAGGTCGAACCGTCCACCGGAGCAGCCTGTTCCTCGGATGGATGCGTGAACCATCACGTAGTGATCGCCGTACTCTGCGGGATCGAGCGCGCCGGCGGCTCCCTCGTACCCATCCATCATGAACAGGGCCGGCTTTCCGATCCGTGGGTCGAAACCATTCGGGAAGGAGACCGCGATCGCGATCTTTACTCCGTCCGACATCGTCGCGTAGGTGAAGCTCGCCGATGGTCGTGCCCCGACGGGCGCGAATTGACCGAGGGACAAGATCAGGAACGTCAACGCTGCACCGAGCCGGCGAAGGGTCATGCAAGGAGGTTCGACTGACCGCGGTTCTTTCCCTGCAGCCGATTCAGTTCGCCGACCCGGCTACGTGCTCGAGGATCACGACCGGGATCTGTCGGGACGTGTTCCTTTCATAGTCCGCGAAGCCCGAGAAGTCCTTCTTCTGCTTCTCCCAGATCCGCGTGCGCTCCTCGCCCTCTGCGACCCGCGCGGTGACGGGGAACGTGTCGGTCCCAACCTCCACCGTGGCTTTCGGGTTGGCACGAAGGTTGTGGTACCAGTCTGGATTCGTCGGCGCTCCACCCTTCGATGCGAAGATCGCCAACGAATCCCCGTCGAGTTTCTGGTAGGCGAGCGGATTGACACGCTCGACGCCGCTCTTCGCTCCCTTGTGATGGAGCAGCAAGATCGGAAGCCCTTGAAAGGCGCCCGCCACCTTACCCTCGTTCGAACGGAATTCCTCGATGACGTTGCGATTCCAGTCTTCCCGTTTCGACATCGAATTCTCCTCCTGCTCTCAACCTCGAGCGAGAGGGCTCTCGGCGAGACCTTCTCAGGCGGACCCCGCGCTGGTCAACGCTGGAGCGACGCACGACATTCCGCCTCTTTGCCCGGGGGCCGGCGGTCGGGGACACTGGGACGTGTCGATGACCACCCGATCGTTCACCGATCTCGTCGGTTGCGCGTTGCCTCTCCAGCTGGCCGGCATGGGCAGTGTTTCGAGCGTCGAGCTCGCTTCGGCCGTGACGGATGCCGGCGGGCTGGGGATGCTCGGCGTAGCCGGCATTTCAGCGGCTGTGGTCGAGGAGCGTCTCGCGGTTTTGTCGAAGTCCACTTCGGGTCCGGTTGGTGCGAACTTCATTGTTCCGTTCCTCGACGTCGATGCGGTGAAGCTCGCGTCGCGGAGATGCCGCGTCGTCGAATTCTTCTACGGGGATCCGGATGCCGCACTCGTTGATATCGTGCACGACGGTGGCGCGCTCGCGTCGTGGCAGGTGGGGTCGGCCGACGAAGCTTTCGCTGCAGTCGATGCGGGGTGTGATCTCGTCGTGGTCCAGGGGATCGAGGCCGGAGGGCATGTTCGGGGTGTCGTGACGCTGGCCGACGTTCTCGCTTCGACCGTGGGCGGCTTTCCGGTCCCGCTCGTCGCGGCGGGGGGCGTCGGCACAGCGAGCGACGTCGCCGCCCAGCTGAACGCCGGCGCGTCGGCCGTTCGGGTCGGGACCCGGTTCGTTGCTGCAGAGGAATCGAAGGCTCACTCGGCCTACGTGGACGCGTTGATCGAGGCGGCGGCGGGCGACACGATGCTCACGGAAGTTTTCTCTCTGGGGTGGCCGAATGCCCCTCACCGCGTCTTGCGGTCGTGCGTTGCGGCCGCCGAAGTGGCCTCGAGCGAGATCGTCGGCACCGTCAGCGCGAACGGGAGCGAATGGCCGGTTCCTCGGTTCTCGACGATACCCCCGACAAAAGACGCCGCCGGCAACATCGACGCGATGGCTCTGTACGCCGGCTTCTCCGTCGATGCGGTAAAGCGCCGTCAGCCGGCTGCCGAGATCGTCGCGGAAATGTTCGAGAGGGTTTGATTTCGAGCTAATGGCTTCGCGCCCCGCGCCGGCCCGCAGGCTGCCCGCTTCGCGCGCGCGATCCGCCGCGCGTGCGAGAGGCCGCAGGCTGCGTCTCCCGGGGGAATCGGGCGATGAGTTCGTACTCGAGTTCGAGCATGCGGCTGGTATGGCGCGCTATCGCGCTCGCGCTACCGCGGAAGACCGTCTCCTCACGAGTACGCCACAGTTGACGCAACTCACGGCGAAGAGCCTCGTCGCCGAGGGTTCTCGCGCTTATACCCAGCTTTCCCTTTGCCATGAGCGAGCGACCTTCGATCAGGCTACCCTCGCGAATGGTAGTCGACGGGGCTCCCGCGTCGGAGGTTCAACGATGGTGCGACGGATCGAAGGCAGCTACGCGCGACGGTCATGGGGGATCGCCGCGATCCTTAGTCTTGGGATCGTCGCGGCCTGCAGCGGCAAGACGCCGGCTCCGTCGAAGACCGTTTCGCAGGCCCCGTCTCCAACGAACAGCACCCCGTCGACGCCGGCCGCGTCTGGGTGCGCGGTGTCCCATCAAGCCCCGCCGTCCCATACCATCGCGGCGAACTTCTCGACCGCGCTCGCGTTCGCTCCCGACGGACGTCTCTTCTACGCGGAGCGTTCCGGAACGGTGCGCGTCTGGCAGAACGGCGCTTCCCGCGTCTTCGCCACGGTGAGGACGGTCACGACAGAGCCCGGCGGGAGCTACAGCGAACGCGGCCTCCTCGGCCTCGCGATAAGCCCGACGTTTGCCGCCGACCGATACGTCTACGCTTTCTATTCCGATTCGGACCGCGTGCACCAGCGCGTCGCGCGCTGGACCGATTGCGCCGGGAGAGGACTCAACCGCAGGATCATCATCACGTTGCCGGCCGGGTCCGACTGCTGTCACAAGGGAGGCCGTATCGCGTTCGGTGCCGACGGCATGCTGTACGTCAGCCTCGGGGAAGAACACGTCGCCCCGGTCGCGCAGAACACCTCCGACGTCCGAGGGAAGCTGCTCCGTTTTCGGCCCGACGGGCGAGTCCCCCCGGACAACCCGTTCGGGGCCGGGAACCCGGTCTATGCGTTCGGGTTCCGAAACCCGTTCGGTCTTGCGATCTCGGAATCCGGCCAGATCGCGATTACCAGCAACGGGCCTACCGGCGACACGGGGAGCCCGCCGACCGGCTACGACACCGTCGTGGCGAGCGTCGTTCGCGGCCGCGGGTACGAGTGGCCGCGATGTTACGGCTACGGCCACACCATCGCGGCGTCGTGCGGGTCGGGCCAGAGCGGTCCGACGTGGAGCAGTGAGGGGAGCACGGTGGCGCCGACGGGGGCCGCGTTCGTCGACGCGTCCGGGCCCCAAGGCTTCGCAGGACATCTCGTTTTCTGCACGTACCTGGCGGGGATGAGGATCCTCACCCCGGGAAGTCCACACGCTACGGTGACTGCTGGGCCCTCCACGTGCCGTTTCGATGTGAAAGAAGGCCCCGACCACGCCCTTTATTTCTCGGACTTCGGGCACATCTACCGGCTCGCCTGACCGCCGACGCGCCGAAACGTCGGCACGGTCCTCAAGCGGCAGCGCTCACGCTGCCACACGATCGGCTGACTCGCGAAGCGGTTATACGGTCGCTCGGCCCCCGCGTCGCCGTACCATCCAGGCGGCGAGCATGATCGACAACGCGATAGCCGTGATCCCCGCGAGCCCGTGACCGGCTACCCCTGTCGCGGGGAGCGGCTTCGGCAACGGCGACTTCGGAAGCCGGATTTGGGTCACCGCGCCCGCCTTCCGGAAGTGATACGCGTAGACGCCTCGCCCGAAGCTCGCCGCAACGAGCAGGTTCGGGTCGTGCGGCGACATAGCGATCGACCACACCAGCGCCGGCGGCAAGTCTTTCCCGAGCAAGCTGAACGCGCGTCCGCTTGTGTCCCTGGAGATGAACACGCCGACCGTCGTGCCCACCACCATCTGCCGGTCGTGGAGGGTCAGCCAGGTAACCGGAACGTCGCGGATGTTGCCCGAGATGTCGCTGAAAGATGCTCCCGCATCCCTCGAGACGAAGAGGTGTCCGCTCCTCGGCGTGATGCCGTCGGGCCCGAGCCGTCCCGGGGGAACGTACGGGCGCGTGCCGGCGCCGATCCCCACATAGATCGTACGGACGTTCGACGGGTCGATCAGGATCGAGGTGATGACACCTGCAGGAAGCCCTTTCGAATTGGCGATGTGCCAACCGTCTCCGGTCATCCGCTTCGGAGCCTTGCTCCCCGAGACGTTCGTCGCGAGGCCACGCGAGAAGGTCACGTGATCGCGAACAGGATCGCAGCTGCCGCAGAACCCGGCGTAGATCGCGTCTCCGAGAACGGCAACTGCGGACGCCTGGTTGTCCGGGTCGGCTTTGGTCGATTTCGCATTCGCATCTCCCGGGTGCGCGCGCGTGCCGGTGTCCCATGAGAACTGCCAATTCTTCGTGTTCTTGCCCGAGATGCTCTCCGCGATCTCCCGGCCGGCGACGACGAGGTGATCTGCGTCGAGAGGATCCATGACGAAGGGCGAGATGAACCCGGGGTTTGTGAGGAACGGATTGATCGACGTCCATTTGTGCCCGCCGTCGATACTCTTGTTGAGCCCGGCGTCGGGGGTCGACTCGTAGACGACGTTCGGGTCTCGCGGATCGACGAGCGTCATCGTGCCGTCGCCGCCGTACACCGCGACCTGCCGTCCGCTCGGCTCGATCTTGAGCTCACCATTGTCCTGGAGACCCGCATAGACGGAGCCGTCCGATGCGACGGCGACACCATAGGGGAGCAGCGTGTGGAAGCCGCCGTTCGCGCCGAGCCCCCAACCGGATTGGGAGAAGTCTTGAAGGGCCCCTACGTGCTGCGCGGCAACCCCGCCGTCATTCCCGTCGATGAGCGTCACGCCTCCCGACCCGTCCGGGATGAAGATCCCGCCGTGGTGGTCTGGGTGAGTCGTCGTGTTGTTCGGACGGACACCTTCGACGATCGCGCAGGCTTGCTCCGCCGCGACGAGCAGGCACTCGCCCCCGTTCGCCTCGTACGGACCGATCGCGTGGAACAGAGACGTTCCGTTCTGGGGCAGCGGGATCTCGTTTTCCCAGATCTCCTCGAGCCCGAAGACCACTCGCGTCGGCACGCCCGACAACTGCACCGTCGGGTCCGGGCGGATCCACTGGTCGTACCATGCTTGCGCGCCGGGCCCGTAGTTGTCGGCAGCCAAGGCCCCCGAAAGAGACGAGTCGTTGCCTGGGAGTTGCATGTCGGTGCCGCTCTCCATGCGGGTCCAGGTCAACCCGAAGTCCGGCGAGACGTATACGCCGTTCAGCACGGTGGAGTTGGTCAAGGTCAGGAAGCCGAACAGCGACGGCGGGGGAACGGATTCGATGCCGAATGTGCCGTGGTTGTTGAACAGCTGCGCGTCCTGGACGAGCGCGTAGACGTACCCGTGGTTCTGAGCCGGGCCGGTCGCAGCGCCCATCTCCACCCGGCCGACGTTGATCTGCGGTGCGAAGCCGTTCTTGTTCACGTCGAGACGCACGAACGTCTCGCGCCGCCCGCTCGTCGAACGGTACAGCCCGTTGGCCGGGGCCTGTGGCGCGCCGTCGAAGTTCTTCAGGGTTCCCGCTCGCCATCCGACGGCCGCGAGCACCGTTCCGCCCTTGTGCCCGAACGTGTCGGCACCCTGCACCACGACGTCGGTGACGACGTTGGCCAGGAAGCAGTTCTTTTTGTAGGAGTTCCCGTGACAGGCGCCGGTAGGCAGGTCGACGTTCACGAAGCTCTTCGCGTCGTCGTCGGACCTATACAGGCCCAGCCCCGTCGCGAGGTAGACGATGTTGGAGTTGGTCGGGTCGACGGCGACCTTGAATCCGAGCGCTCCGTCCGGAGCGCCCTGCGACTTGTGCCACGTGCGACCGTCGTCGGTGCTCCAGTACGCGCCGATCCCAGGGTACGTGTCTCCACCGAAGGCGTTATCGCCGGTCAAGGCGATGACGGTGCCGCCTTTGGCACGGGAGTAGCCGACCGAACCCATGAGCTGGGTCGGGATCGCGTCGCCGATCGGATGCCAGCTCTTTCCCAGATCCGCGGACTCCCACAGGCCGCCTTGGGCGACCGACGCGTAGAGTCGCTTGTGGTCGGAGTCGTATGCGAAATCGCTGACGCGTCCGGCGAGTTGCGCGAACCCTTCACCGTAAACGCTCGGGTAGTCGGCCACGTTTCCGAGCAACGGTCCCCGGCCGAGTGGCACCCACCGTCCGTCCGCGCCGGCCACATCTGCCGGTGTGACCGCGGAGGCAGCTTGAGCGCGCGCGTTGAGCGCTGCTCTCATCTGGGCCGCATCGCCGACGCCAACGCGATGAGCCAGGCCTTCAAGCTGCCCCAGGAGCGCGGCTTCGCGCGCGTGGTTCTCGGTTCCATGCTCGGCGGGACGATTCGTGACAAAGGCCAGGGTAAAGCTCGAGCTGGTGACCGCACCAAGCCGGACGGTCAAGATCATGGCGATCGTGACGCTCGCCGCTGCATATCGACGCATTTCAACCTCCACCCTGGGAAACGATCTACTTCGACCCCGAGCCCGCCCGGTCCTCCCGAAGGTTGCTTATGCGGGGATCGTTCCGGCTGATACGGTGCCGGTTCCACGACGGGGTCGATTGCGATGACCGAGGCGAAGCGGTTCACCTCAGGCTGCGTCGCCTCACCTCACCACCTCGCGTCGGCCGCCGGCCTCGAGGTCCTCGCTTCGGACGGCAACGCGCTCGACGCGGCGATCGCTATGAACCTCACGCTCGGAGTGGTGACGCCGTACTTCTGCGGGTTCGGAGGCGACCTGTTCGCAATGATCTGGCGGGGAGGCGTCCATGCGTACAACGGCTCGGGCCGGGCTCCGGCAGGTGCCACAGTCGACTTCGTTCGACGCCAAAGCGGGAGCGAGGAGATGCCGCTGTTCGGCCCGCACTCGGTCACGGTGCCGGGCGCGGTCGAGGCGTGGTTCCGGCTGCTCGACCGTTTCGGCACGCGGAGCTTCGGTGACCTCGCGCGCACGGCGTTGCGCTGCGCACGCGATGGATTCGTGCTGAGTGATCGCGCCGCTACCTATATCCAGCGTTCCCGCGCCGTCTTTCGTGGTGAACACGATTGGCTCGGCGCGTACTCGAACGCAGAAACGGGCCGGGAGTTCCGGCAGCCGGGCGTCGCGCGCACGATCGAGAACCTCTCCGACGCCGGGCCCGACGCCTACTACCGAGGCGAGATCGCGGAAGCGATCGTCGGGATGTTGAGCGCGCGCGGATCGGCGATGACTCTGGGCGACCTCGCCGAACACGAAGGCGAGTGGGTCGAGCCCCTGCGATGCGACTACCACGGCTACGAGGTCCTCGAGATGCCGCCGAACACTCAAGGTGTCGCGGCTCTCGAGGCGCTCCAGATCTCCGAGGTCACCGGCGCGTCTAAGGAGAAGGGCGCAGCTCGTGAGCACCTGCTCGTCGAGGCGATGAAGCTCGCGTTGTCGGATCGCGATCGGTTCGTTTCGGATCCCGCCGCGATGACGATCCCGGCGGGGCGATTGCTGGAGCGCGCGTGGATCGCGGAGCGAGGAGCGTCGATCGACGCCTCGAAGGCGGGCAAGCCGCCGATCGGGCGTCCGGCTCGCGGCGGGACGGCCTACATGTGCGCCGCCGACTCGTCCGGGATGTGCGTGAGCTTGATCCAGTCGAACTACGTCGGGTTCGGCTCCGGGGTCCACGTGCCCGGCTGGGGGATCAACCTTCACAACCGCGGCGGATACTTCTCGCTCGACCCCTCCCACGTCAACGCGATCGAGCCGCGGAAACGAACCCTCCACACGCTTATACCGGCGATGGTGCTGCGCGACGGGAAACCGTGGCTCGTGTTCGGAACGATGGGCGGAGACGGGCAGGCGCAAACCCATCTCCAGCTCCTGACGCGGATCATCGACGACGGCGCCGGGCCACAAGAGGCGATCGACGCGCCACGATGGATCGTGTCGCCTTCCGACTGGGCCGTCGCGACGGAGCCGGGGTTCGGGAAAGAAACGCTCGACCGGCTCGTCGGATATGGCCACCGGGTTCGGGTGGTCGAGCCGCTCGACACGATCATGGGTCACGCCCAAGCGATCCTGGCCGGGCCCGGCGGATTCGAAGCAGCCTCCGACCCCCGCTCGGAAGGCGCGGCGCTGGGCTTCTGACGAACACGAAACCAGAGGTCCTCTCTTCCGCGCGCGCGTAGAATCACGTCTTCCGGGTGTTGGAGGGTTCTGTTGGACGTCCCCGCGATCTCGACGCGCGACCTCGTGCGCTCATTCAAGCCGCGCCGATCCGTCGGCCGCGAAGAGCGCTCGCCGATCGTCGCCCTCGACGGGGTAACGCTCCAGGTCGCACCCGGTCAGCTGTTCGGGCTCCTCGGCCGAAACGGTGCGGGGAAGACGACGCTGATCAAGATCCTTGTGACGCTGCTCCTGCCCACTTCCGGAGACGCGAAGGTCGCGGGGTTCGACGTCGTCGCCGACGCGCCACGCGTCCGCGAGAAGATCACGATGGTATCGGGCGGCGAGCACACCGGCTACGGGATCCTCACCGTGCGCGAACAGCTCTGGATGTTCGCGCGTTTCTACGGCATGCCGTCCCGGGCGGCGAAACAGCGCATCGACGAACTGCTCGAAGTCGTCGGTCTCTACGACGAGCGAGACCGGAAAGTCGGCGAGCTGTCCACCGGCATGCGACAGAAGATGAACATCGTCCGCGGCCTCTTGCCCGACCCTGAGATCCTGTTCCTCGACGAACCGACCGTCGGTCTCGACGTCGGAGCCGCCCGCGACATCCGCGCCTATATCAAGTCCTGGATCGCCGCCAAGGACGGGCGGACGATCCTGCTGACGACCCATTACATGCACGAAGCCGAGGAGCTGTGCGACCGGGTCGCAATCATCCACAAGGGACGCCTCATCGCCGACGACTCGCCGGCGGCACTGCGACGCCGGGCCGCCGGAGGCAGCGCGTTCTTGCTCACGACGGAGTCGCTCGACGGCGCCGTCGCGCTCGATCGACTCCGGGGAGTGCGGCAGGTCGCCGCACGCGCCGTCGATGGACGGACCGAACTACGTCTCGTGCTCGAAGACGACGGCGTGATCTCCTCGGTCGTGCAGGCGCTCGCGGATGCGCGCCGCCGGATCCTCTCCTTGGAGAAGGTCGAGCCGTCGCTCGAGGACGTGTTCGTCCGTACGGTCGGCGAGCGCTTCGATGAACCTGGGAGCGAAGGATGAGCGTGCGCGCGGTCCCGCGCGCCACCGGTTTCACCCGCATCGTGCGGGCCGCACACGGGCGCGCGTATCCGCGGCTGATCGGGAACTTCCGCGACAAGACGTGGACCGTCTATGAGATCCTGCTTCCGCTGCTCGGCACCTTCGCGTTCGTCTATGTCTACAAGGCGCTCCACGCGCCCGACCGGTTCGTCGGCTACGTGATCATGGGCGGCGCGATGACGGCGGTGTGGATGAACGTGATGTGGATGATGGCCTCACAGCTGTGGTGGGAGAAGAAGGATGGGAACCTCGAGCTCCATATGATCGCGCCGTGCGGCCTGCTGCCGATCCTGCTCGGCATGTCGGTCGGCGGGATCTTCATGGCGTCTGTTCGAGCGGTGTCGGTGGTTCTGCTGGGCTCGATCGCGTTCCACGTCTCGTACTCGCTCACCAACATCCCCGCGTTCGTCCTCGTGTTCGTGGTCGCGCTCATCGGGCTGTACGCGCTCGGCGTCACTCTGTCGAGCCTGTTCCTCGTTTGGGGGAGGGAGGCCTGGCACACGACGCAGATCTTCATCGAGCCGGTCTACCTCGTGAGCGGCATCTACTTCCCCGTGCGCGCGCTGGGTTTCGCGACGGGGATGATCGCGTCGGTCATCCCGCTGACGCTCGCGCTCGACGCCATGCGGCAACTGCTCTATCCGAACACACACCCCAAGCTCCTGGCACTTTGGGTCGAGATCGCGATCCTCGCCGTTCTCGACGTGATTCTCATCCTGATCGCGCGCACGTCGCTGAAGAAGATGGAGTTGATGGCGCGGCGCGAAGGCCGCCTGGGGCAGGAGTCCTGATGGCCCGCGCTGTGCCCGTCCTCGCACAGCCCGCACCCGCGCCCCCGCGAAGCACGGCCGCGCGATCGGTCGACTCCGCCTCCGGCGGGTTCTGGCTCGGCTGGAAGATCGAGAGCAACTGGACCGATCCGTTCCGGTTCATCACCTATCAGATCGCGCGGCCGGTGGGCGGCGCGCTGATCCTGGTGTTCATGTACTACGCGGTCGCCGGCGGGAGGCGGGGCCCCGTGCTCGGATTCTTCGTCGTGGGCACCGCGTTCTGGCCGCTCGTCGTCGGCGGTGTGCAGGCGACCGTGCGGGGCGTGCTGGAGGACCGCGAGGCCTACCGTACGATCCGGGCGATCTATACCGCGCCGATCTCCTACCGCGGGTACCTCGTTGGCCGGTCGCTCGCAGGGATCGCCGCGATGGGCTCGGCTGCGGTGTTCGTGACGCTCGTCGTCGGCCGGGTGTTCCTCGGTGTGCACCTCACGCTTACGCCTTCGTCGATCGCGCTCACGGTCGTCGCGACGGCGTTCGGCGTCGGAGGGATCCTCGCCGTCGGTCTGGTGTCGGTCGGCGCCGCGTTCTCTACCTCCCACGAATCCTGGTCGATGCCGGAGGCGATCGGCGCCGCGCTCTACCTCGTCTGCGGCGCGATCTTCCCGCTCACCGTCTTGCCCGCTGCGTTGCGAGCGCTCGGCGCTGGATTCCCGCTGACCTGGTGGCTCGAGGCCGTTCGTCGGGTGCTGCTTCCGGCAGCCACACCGAGGTCGTTCCCGTGGGCGAGCACCGGCTATGTCTTCGCGATGCTCGCGGTGACGACGGCCGGCGCGCTCGTGTTGGCCGCCTCGCTGTTCGCCTACGCGGAGCGCCGGGCCCGCCGGCTCGGTACCCTCGACAAAGAAACGTCCTTCTAACGCTTCGCGCGGTTGCGCTTGCGCGCGCGGATCTCGTACGCGCACCTCGGTGCGCCGGCCACCATGTGGAGGATCCGCTCGACGTTCGCTTCCGGCAACGCCGCGCGGATGAACTCGATCTCGCTGGTGCAGGCTTGGCCGTACCGCTGCGCGACGGCGCGGATGGCGCAGTTGTGCTCACTGATGACGTACAGGTCGGGCGAGAGTTTCTCGGACGTGGCGAGGTATCCGTCCTCGTCGAGGATCCTGCTGAGCTCGGCGACCTTCGCCCCGAGGGTTCGCTTACCGGAGAGCCGGGCGCGTGCGTTGGCGATGCGGTGCTGCCGCCGCTTCGCGAAAAGAGAGTCCACCATGCCTGGGGAGTCCGACAGATAGCCGAGCAACTCGTTGGTGAGTTCGCCGTAGGCTTTCGGGAACAAGGAATCGGCCGCCCCGGTCACGCTGTAGACGCGATGGAATCGGAGCGTGCTACGGAGAGATTGGCGTGGAGCTTCCCGTGGGACGGGCGGTCGGTCTCGGAGCGCTGGCCTGCCCCATAACGACGTAGACCCACGTCCACCCCTGTTCGCAGAAGTCCTGGCGGGCGATGAACGCGCCCCTGGTGGTCGTGCCGGGTTTGAAGAAGCTGTCCTCCGCTTCGGCGGCCTCGGCGTCCCCGTGGCCGAGCGCCCAGCCATCCTTCCGCCACTCCGAGAGGACGAAGACGACGAAGTCGTGCAGCGTCCCCTTCGCGACGAAGATCGCGCTCGGGTAGCCCTTCGTCGTGGCTAGCTTGGTGTCGGCTGGGTAGCTTCCGCTCGGCAGCGGGAGGTCGGCCGGGTACCAGGAGGGCGTCCTTCCTGCGCCCGGAAGCGGGAGGCAACCCCCAGGCGCGAGCGTCCCGAGTCTCCCAGTGGCGTTCGGATTCGAGGTACCCACGACCACCGGCTTCGGCGAAAGGCGATCCTGGGCGGCGACGATGCCACCTACCAGGAGCAGTGCGATGGCGATAGCAAGCAGCCTCGATCCGCTGGATTCCATGGGGACCTGATATTGCCTGTCGCATGGATAACCCGCAACGGCCCCCTCAAGCGGTTGCTCTGGGCGAAAAACTGACCGCGATTTTACGACAGGGCCTGGATCACCTTCACCACGTCGGCCCTGGCTGCCCGCAGATCGGTCCGCGCGGTGACGAGGTCGGAACGGGCGCCGAGGAGCGTCGAGCGGTTGTCCGGATAGCCGCTCGCCTCGAGCGGCAGCACCCGTCCAGGGATCCCCGCCGTCACGTTCATCGCGTCCTGCACCTTGGCCTGCATGTCGTCGAACGCCTTCTGGGCCGCGGTCGTGTTCTTTTCGTCGGCTTTCGCTTCGTCGATGGCGGCTTGCAACTTCGAAACGAGAGACGCGAACTCGCTCGCGATGTAGGAGATCCGATCGGCGGCGATGACGATGTGCGTCTTCGGCACGACGAGGACGTACACGTGATAGTCGGTAACGATCCTGGTTTGGTCGGCGCGAACGGCGGCGACGGTGGAATCCGACTGGATCTTCTCATCGAGCGCCCGCAGACCGCCGTCGGCAGCGGAGTACTGCGAAAGCAGCGTGCTGCGGTCGGAGGCCGCCAGGTGGATCGCGGCGTCCACGCGTCTGGTGAGCGCTGCGAGGACGTCGAGGCGTCGCTGGATCGCGAGATGATCTCGCGCCTTCAGCAGCGCCAATCCGTCCGACATCGATTCGGTTCGGGGGACGGCGAGCGCGACGGGTGCGAGCAGCGCGCTGCACGCGAGCGCGACACCTGCAGCAACAGAGGTGACGACGATCCTGCGGCCGCGAATCACTTGCTCACGTCTCCTTCCTGGGTGCTCGAGATGCCGGCGTCCGCGCTTTGCATGTCGCCGTCGAGAGCTTTCATGTCGGAATCGATCTGGCTCAGGGAAGTCTTGGCCGAGGAGAGATCCTGTCCGGTGGCCGGGCCCGTTGTTTGAGTGGATGGCGGCGTCGACGCGGGGGGCGTGCTCGCGCTCTGCCCGGACGTTCCGCACGCACCGAGCAAGCAGACGAGTGCCAGCCCCGCTGCGGCGGTGAGTCCGCGTCCTTTCACCAGATCAGTCCTCCTTGAGTTGCGTCGATCGCGACGACCATATATTCGGCGTCTGTCAGCGCGGGAGAAGTGGGGAGGACGTAAAGACCAGGTGAAATTCGACGACTTCCGCTGCGGAGGGCAGGTCGCGCCGGGCTCAGGCGGGAGGATCGTACCCGATCTGTCCGTGTTTGAGGCAGTCGAGCGTCGCCGGAACGGCGTTGGGTTTCGGTAGCTGGGGCGGTTTCGCGAAGTGGCGTCGCGAGAGGTCGAAGAGGTCGAACATGTCGTTCGCGACGGCGTCGCGCTTCGTCAGCGGACGAAGGCTCCATTTCCGTTCCAGGAACGCGAGCATCGAGGTGTGATCGAACACCGTGTGCGAGACGTGGTTCGCCTTCGCCCACGGGGACACGAGGATCGTCGGGACCCGGAATCCACTCCAGGTGAAGTCGTCGCCATGGTCGTCTCCGACGTTTGGATGGATGCCGTCCGGATTGGGAACCGGAACCGGCGGGACGTGATCGTAGTAGCCGCCGTGCTCGTCGTAGGTGATGAGGAGCGCGCTCGATCCCCACGCGGGCGAGCGCATGACCGCGGTAGCTACCGACCAAACGAACGCCTCACCGAGCGAAACGTTCTGGGGGTTTTCCTCCGAAGCGATCCCCAGTCCTTCGGGACTTACGATCGAGAACGAGGGCAACGTTCCGGTCGCGGCGTCGGCGTAGAAGCTGGTGATCGGGAATACGTGACCTTGTTGAGCCGCGAACGCATTCGGGCCCCAAAGCATCGAATCACCGAGATCAACGAGGTAGTTCTTCCACGAGATGCCAGCCGCATCGAGGCGGCGGAAGATCGTCCCCGTAGCGGGCGCCTTGGACGTTGCGCGCTCGTGCACGTCGGTCGTCGTCGCGCCCTGGGACGTCGCGGCGAGGAGGAACATCCGGTTCGGGAACGTCTGGCACATCGTCGAGCAGAACCAGCGATCGCATACGGGGAACAGCTTGCCGAGCGCGTGCGTCACCGGCAGGTCTTTCTCGGTGTAGTAGCCCATCGCCTCGCGGCCCGAGGTTACGACGAAGCCGTCCATCGCGCCGCCGTTCCACTGCCGGTGACTCGCGTCCCACGCCTGCGAGACGTGGAATCCGTCCTGACATAGCGTCGGCAGACGGAACGCCGTGACGGGGGTGCCGTGCTCGTCGGGGTTGGAGTTCGTCGCGGCGCCGCCGGCGAACGTGAGTCCGTCGACGCCGGGCCGCTTCAACGTCCCGAGAACGTTGTCGAAGGAATGGTTCTCCATGACCACCACGACGAAGTGTTTGATCTCGGGCATCGTGTCGGTGCCCGGCGGCAGCAGCGGGAGGTAGGACCGCACGCGGCGCGCGATGCCTTCGACGCTCGCCGCCCCGGCGCGCGACGACGCGGCGGCGCCGAGCGCGGACAGTGCGGCCATCTTGAGGAAGGCGCGTCGGTTCACGCTTTCTAGGGTTCCCTTCCGCTCCGCCGTCTCCTGCCCGGCGGAGTCGGCGGATGCGGCCGAAGCGTCGAGCTACTCTCCCCTGCCCGGATACCCGCCTCCTCCGAATGACGCGTCGACCGCGTCTCGGTCGATCAATCCGGCGGGGGTTCGTGGGAGGGATCCGGTGAACTCGACCGTTCGAGGCTTCTTGTAGGAGGCGATCCGCTCCCGGCAGTGCTCGATGATGTCTTCGGCGGTTGCCTTCTGGTCCTGGCGGAGCACGACGACCGCTTTCACGCTCTGATTCCACGCGGGGTCGGGCACACCCATGACGCACACCTCTTGAACCGCCGGGTGCTGCGCGATACACGCCTCGACCTCGGTCGGGTAGATGTTCTCCGCGGCGGACTTGATGATCCTCGTTTTCGGCCCGATGAACGAAATCGACCCATCCGGCTCGCGACGGCCGAGGTCGTTCGTGTGATGCCACCCGCCGCGGTGCCGTTCCGCGGTCAGCTCGGGGCGCCGCCAGTAACCAGCCATCACCGTCGGACCGCGCACGACGATCTCGCCGACTTCGCCCTGCGGCAGCTCGGCGCCCTCTGCGTCGACGATCCTCACTTGGAGGACCGGGGACGGCCGTCCGTGAGAGCCCATTCCGGGATCGCCGAGCGCGTTCAGCGTGGCCATCCCGCCGACCTCCGTCTGCCCGTAACCGGCAGGGCGCTTCGCCCAGGGGCTGTCGTCGGGGCTCGTCATCTCCATCCACTCGTGTGGGCCGGGGAAGGTGCGCAACGACTTGAGGTTGAAGCGGCGATCCTTGTTCGCCTCGACAACCTCTTGCATCATCACGCCGACCACGAACGAACCCGTGACGCCCTCGCGCTCGACGACGCGGCAGAACTCCTCCGCGTCGAAGCGGCGCATGAAGACGTTGTTGCCGCCGTAATGGAGGGTCGCGAGCGTCGTCATGAAGGTCGCGATGTGAAAAAGCGGCCCCGAGTTGAGGTAGACGTACTCCGAATCGATGCCCTGAACCGACGCCATCACGAGGTTCTGTGCCAGCAGCCCCTGATGCGTGAGCAACGCGCCGTTCGGACGGCCGCCGAACGCGGCGGTGTACATCATGAGAACCGGGGATGCCGGGTCGATGTCGTGCTCGCCGTCGAAGTCTTTACCCTCAGCGAGGAACGCCTCGTACTCGCCGCTCTCGTGACGGAGCCACCGCGCGTCGCCGGTCGCGCGCTCCCGCGCCGCCGCTGCGGGCGCGCCGATCTCCTCTTCCTGCCACACCACGAGACGCGGGTCGCAGTCTTCGACGACGAAGGTCAGCTCGTCGGCGCTCTGACGCCAGTTCGCCGGGCAGAAGATCGCACCGAGCTTCGCGCAGGCGAGCAGAAGCTCGAGCACGCGGTGGCAGTTCTGCCCGAGCCACAGAACGCGATCGCCCGGGACAACGCCTTCGCTCGCCAGCGCGTTCGAGAGCCGGTTCACCCGCTCGTCCAGCTCGGCGTAGGTATAGCGGTCTTCGCCGCACACCACAGCCGGCCGGGTTGGGTAGCTGCGGCGGTTGCTCCGGAGCAGGTCGCCGAGGGTGAGGGCGTGCAAGTCGGGCATGGCGGAGAAGCATCATCATCGGGCGTCGAGGTGTCAACCGGAGGGCCCGCCGGATCGCGAACATGAATCGTAGTTCAGGTAGCGGGTGGGTGTTTTGCCACCGTTCGCGCCACCATGGGCGACAGTTGTGCGTAAAAAGTACGCGAGCGTCCGATTCGACCGCGCACGAAACCAGCGGGTCCTGTAAGACGTGTATAACGGAAAACCGGGGATTCTGGGGCGAACCGGTCAGAGCGAGCGGGGAACAGTGACGCACCCCAACGAACCAGCGCCTGAATCAGATGCGTCGGGGATGGCAGAGCCTTCAGTCTCCCGAGCGAAGCCGCGCCGGAGTGAGCGAACGCGCGCTCGGATCCTCGATGCCGCGGAGGAAGTGTTCGGTGAGCGCGGGTATCACGGCGCTTCGGTCGGCGAGATCACCAAGACGGCCGGCGTCGGATTGGGAACGTTCTATCTCTACTTCCCGAGCAAGCTCGATATCTACCGCCATCTGTTGCGTTCCCGGCAGGACGAGTTCATCCAGGCCGCGCGGCGGGCATACGAGGATGCGACCGACCAGCGTGCCGTCGTTCAAGGAGCCTTCCGCGCGTTCTTCGATTGGATCGCGCGCAGGCCCACCGTCCTGCGGATGATGCGCGAGGCTGAGTTCGTCGATCCTGCGATGCTCATCGACTTGTACCAGGCGCCTGCGGATGAGTTCCGTGAGCGTCTCGGGCGAGCGATGGAGCTTGGGTACATACGGCAGACCGATCCGGACGTTCTCGCGTGGTGCTTGATGGGAATGGCCGAGTTCGTGACGCTCCGCTGGATCGTGTGGACCGGCTCACCGGCCATCGACCCGGACCGCTTCGAAGCATTCGTTCAAGTCGCCTCGCGGGCGCTCGGCCTCGAGCTCGATCCTCCGCAGGCCGGCTGAGTCTCAGTCGTCCGGCGGACGCGCACGCTGGCGTTTGGTCCGGGCACGGATCCGTTTCGACTCGAGGCGTTTCTCCTTCGCTCGTGCGGTCGGTTTCGTCGGCCGCCGCGGCGCCGGTGGCGGACGGAGCGCCTCCGTGAGCAACCGCCGCATCGTCTCGAGCGCCCGATCGCGGTTCTGCCCTTGCGAGCGCTCGTCCTGCGCGACTACGTGGAGGCGGCCGCGCGAGTCGATCCGAGAACGGAGCGCCGTTTTGGCTCGGCGCCGTTGATCGGGGGTCAGTGCCTCCGAATGCGCGACGTCGAATACCACCTCCACTTTCGTCGCGCGCCGGTTCACGTTCTGGCCTCCGGGGCCTCCGCTCCGCGAGAACCGGAACACGAGCTCGGCATCGGGGATCACGACGCCTCCTCCGACATGAAGGTCTTCCATCCGGGCTAGAAACGCGCCTGCCGTTTGGAGAGCATCGCGCGCATCGCTTCCTTCGCCTGGCCGGAACGGATGGCGTTCACGAACCGCTCGATGCTGCGCCCGGCCGCCTCCCGGTACGCGTCGTCGGTCCAGTCGCGTAACACCCGCTTCTGTTGCAGGAGCGCCGACGGCGCGAACCGGCTGATCGCTCCCGCCCAGTCGAGCGCGGCCTCCGCACAATCACGCTCGACCACGCGGTTCGCCAGCCCGATCCGGTAGGCCTCCGCAGCGTCGATCAGCTCGCCCTCGAACACCAGTGCGGACGCGTGCCCGAGCCCGCAGATCTGCGCCAGCCACCACGCATCGATCACGCTGGGGATCCCTACCTTGATCTCCGGCATCCCGAAACGAGACCCGGCGGAGGAGACCCGCACGTCGCAGGCGGCAGCGACCTCGAGGTGGGCGCCGACGCAAGGTCCGTCGATCGCGGCGATCACGGGCGCGTCGAGGTCGCGTATCGCACGGCATGCCCTATGGAGCGCGGTGATGAAACTGCGCGCCGAGCGTTCGTCGAACGAAACCATCTCTCGGACGTCTGCGCCGCCTCCCGAGCAGAACAGCACCGCCGCGCGAGGGGGATCTGCCGCGATCGAGGTGAACGCCTCCGTCAGCGCGGCGATCATCTCCGAGCCGAACAGGTTGAGCGGCGGGTCGGCGAGGCTGACGACTGCGACGTTGCCGCGTGTTTCGCGCCGGACGAGCGCGGCGGTGTCCTCCGGCATCTACGCGCGCGGGCGCCGGCGCCCGGCCCAAACGCCGAGCGTTACGCCGGCTCCGAACAAGGCCGCGCCGCCGACCGCGGACGGCACACCGATCAACAGAGCGCGGCGCCGGGTGCGCAGCTCGTGCACAGGCCAGCCCCTCGCGCGCGCGATGCGCCGAAGCGCGTGGTCCGGGTTGACCGCGTGTGGCTGGCCGACCGATTCGAGGAGGGGCAAGTCGTTGATCGAATCGGAGTACGCGGCCGATTCGCGCATGTCGATGCCTCGCGTACCTGCGATCTCTTCCGCGATCTTCGCTTTCGCCGGGCCGTGCGCGATCTCGCCGACGAGCTCTCCGGTGTAGCGGCCGTCTGCGTCGATCTCGGAGATCGTCCCGCGGGCGCCCGTCATCCCGAGCCCGGCGGCGACGATCTCGGCCAGTTCTTGAGGCGCTGCGGTCATCAACCAGGTTTCGTCACCTGCTTCGCGATGTTGCGCGATGACGCGGGCGATGTCCTCGTAGACGCGCGGGAGGACTCGTTCCTCTGCGATCTCGCGTCCGAGTGACCGGAGCTCGTCGGCGCGGCGTCCTTTCACGAACTCGAGGGCGGCGTTGCGGGACTTCTCCATGCCGGCCCGGCTCTCGCGGCCGGCGAGCTGGAACACGAACTGGCCCCACGCGAGTCGCGCGATATCCCGCGCTCGATAGAAGTCGCGCTCGTACAGGCCGCGCGCTAGCAGGAAGAGGCTCGATCCGGGAACGAGCGTTTTGTCGAGGTCGAAGAAGGCGCCGCGCGCCATGGTCGTACCCTACCGCGTCGCGTCGGGGGACGGTGAAGCGCCCTTTCGCGCGCGCTCGGTGAATGTGTCCATGCCGAGTTCTTCGTAGAGGGAAGATGCTCGAGCGAGAAGCCCGGCGGCTTCCTCGCGGTCCGCGGGAGAGTCGGACGACGCGAGAAGCTCGCCGTATTCTCGGAGCGAATGTGCGAGGTACGGGCGCGCGCCCATACGATCGTTCATCTCGATCGCTTCGACGAAATGGCGGGCCGCCTCGGTGCGTTGGCCGGCAGTCGCCGCGAGCACTCCGAGGTAGCGAGCTGCGCTGCCGAGGCACACGATCGCCGGCCCTGCCACGATCGTCCTCGAGTTGTACGGGGCGAACAGGTCATAGAGGAGCTTCGCCCGAGCTGCATCGCCCAGCGCCGATGCGGCGTGCGTCAGCATCGTGAGCGTGAGCAGCCACGTCGTGTCGCGCGCGATGTCGGCGAAGTCGCCCGCGGCCGCCAGCTCGAAGTTCTCGCGGGCCTCATCGGTGCGTCCGTGCGCCGCGTAGATCCAGGCGAGCGCGGCGCGGATCGCCGGGGTTCCGGGGAACTGCTCGGCGTACACGCGGATCGCCGGCTCCATCTCGATCAGTCGGCCCTGGTGCTCGCGGATGGTCATCAGTTGCGCGGCGAAGAACTGGACGGCGTTCTCGCCTTGGACGCGGCTGCCGATCTCGAGCCCGCGCTGCATGAGCACCTCGGCCTCGGCGATCCTGCCTTCGAGCGACGCGTACATGCCGCGGAACACCTCCGAGAACCACAACTGGTAGGGCTGCTTCAGCTCGTCGGCGATGATCACGTATTCGTCGATCTGGCGCGCGACTGCGGCGACGTCGCCGAGCTCGAGGAGCGACACGATCCGCCAACGGTGGCCGAGGAGCATGAGATCGCGATCGCCGCCCCGTTCGGCGAGTTCCAGGATCTCCGTCGCGACCTCGAGGCGCTCGTCCAGCGTCTCGGGTCCCCACAACGCGAACCGCCGCGCGCTGAGTGCGTAGGCGAGCGCGGCGTGGTCGCCGACCCTCGTCGCCATCTCGACGGCTTGCCGTCCGAGGTACACGCGCCGCTCGGTGTCGTCCGAGAAGTACAGCGCCACAGCTTGCCGGCCGAGCACCCGAGCGCGGAGCGCGGAGTCCTCCTGCCCGAGCATCTCGAGCGCTTCGTCGAGCAGCCCGACGAGCTCGGCGTCCACCGTGAACGGCGGGATGTCGAAGGTCTGGCCGCCGCCGAACCCGAGCGCGGCGCGTGCGAGCTGATCGGGCATCGCATGCTCCCGCGCGATCACGGCTGCCGCGGCGAACGTCTCGTGGGCTTGCGTGCTCTCGCCGCCGCGCTGGCGCACGTCTCCAAGCGACAGCAGCAGGTTGCAACGCAGAGCGGGATCGTCCTCGGACGCATCCAGGGCGCCGAGCGCGGAGGAGTACCAGCGGGCAGCTTCGCTGTGTGCCACCAGCGCGCTCGCCTGATGCCCGGCCCGAACGAAACTTGCCAGCGCCGCCTCGATCAGGGTGGGATCGGGCGCCTGGAGCGGGGACACGATCGCCGCGAGCTCGAGCGCTCGGTCGAAGTGGTGCGCGATCTGCGGGAAGAACTCCGCCCGGTCGCCGGCCCGCTCCTCGAGCCACTCCGCGCTCGCACGGTGCATTCGATACCGATCGGCTTTGGACACGGAGCTGTACGCGACCTCGCGGATCAGCGCGTGGTGAAAGCGGAACTGGCGCGAGCCGAGGAACGCGCTCGTCGGCTCCTCTTCGACGAAGCCGCGCGTGCGGAGCACGCGGAGCGCCGTCGCGACGCTGCCGGGGTCGCCGTCCTCGCCCGAGACCGTCCACACGGCGCCATCCCAGAAGATGTCGCCGATCGCCGCGGCCGACTGCGCGACGCGCTTGGCCTCCGACGCGAGCAGGTCCAGGCGCGCGGAAATCAGCGCTTGCAGCGAGTGCGGTATCCCGCCGGGCGCACCCTCCTCGACCGCCATCGCAGCGATCTCCTCCAGGAACAGCGGATTCCCCTGCCCGCGAGCGGCGATCGAGTCTTCGAAGTCGTTGCCCCAAGACGCGACGGCTTGCTCGCGGAGATTTGCGACGAGCTCGCGACTCTGTTCTGCCGAGAGCGCTTCGAGGCGCACGAGCGCGGTGCGGTCCTGTCCGAGCAGCCCGGCGATCCGATCGCGCAGCTCGGGGCGCCCGACGCAGACCAGCACGATGGGGACGAGGTCGATCGTGTCGGCAAGCTCGAGAACTGTCTCGACGAGCGTCTGCGCTCCCCACTGAAGGTTGTCGAGCACCAAGACGATCGAACCGTCGTGTGCGAGTCCCTCGAGGTACCGCCGGAGCGCCCACACCAGCTCCGGGCCCGACGGCGCGGTCCGCCGGAGCGCGCCGAGCAGCGGGCTGAGTTGCGCCTCGATCACGGGGACCTCGGCCTCGGCGTGGCGCGACTCGAGGCGTTTGCGGAGCTTGCGGAGCGCAACATCGGACCCGTCCAGGTCGGAGATCTGCGACTCCGCCCGCACCACTTCGACGAGCGGCATCCATGGAGAGCTCTCGCCGTAGGGGAGACATGAGCCTCGGAAGACGGCGGCGCGTCCGGTGGTCCGTGCCGCGAACTCATCGACGAGGCGGCTCTTACCGATGCCGGGCTCGCCGATCACGGCGACGATCTGCGGCCGCTTCTCGCGGATCGCGCGCTCGACGGCCGCGGTGAGCGTCTCAAGCTCGGGACTCCTCCCGACGAACGGAGACCGCGGACGAGTTCGCTTCGTAGCAAGGCTCTCTGCCGGCCATCCTTGCATCGGTTCGGTCTTGCCTTTGATCACCAGCGGGCGCGGCGGTCCGAATGTGACGACCTCGCGGGTGAGCATCATCGTCTCGCGACCCGCGATGATCTCGCCGGGTTCGGCGGCTTGCTCGAGCCGTGCAGCCGTGTTCATCACGTCGCCGGTCGCGAGCGCTTCGGGACTCGCGAGCGCGACGCCGGTGTTGATGCCGATGCGGGTCACCAGCTCCACGCCGAAGCGCGGACGAAGCGTGTCGTTCAAACCGGCGAGCGCGTCGTGCATCGCGAGCGCGCAGCGGACGGCGCGCTCGGCGTCGTCCTCGTGGACGTTGGGGATGCCGAAGACGGTGACGACCGCATCGCCGATGAACTTCTCAACGACCCCACCGAAGCTCTCGGACAGCTTGCGCATCCGGTCGAAGTACGAGCCGAGGACCGCCTGGAACGCCTCCGGGTCCAGGCGCTCCCCGAGCGCGGTCGAGCCGACGAGGTCGCAGAACAGGACCGTGACGAGCTTGCGCTCGGCCGGTTCCCCACGGATGGTCCGATCGTCGACCACGATCCCCTTTGCCCTTGCGGAGTGTTCTTACAGGGAATCAGGAAACCAAACGCGACACAACCTGCGGATACCGGCCATGTGGAGAAAACCCCGCCCGGTCTAGGGGTCGCCTTGTTCGGGCGTGAGGAGCGCTCCGTAGAAGGTCGCGGCGACGATCGGTGCGGCCGCCGCGACGGTGATGATGCCCGTGTCGTTGGAGCCCATGGCAAAGATGGCTCCGACGCACGACGCCCACAAGGCGGCGCGCCGGGCCGGCTTCCCCCACATCGCCCGTCCCAGCAGATCCCGGCGCCGAAGGAACAGGAGCGCGGCGGTCCCGGCGATGACGATGGTCACGGGCAGCCAGACCGTGGTTGCGGTGATCTTCACGAGCGAGGTGAGCTTGCGGACCACGAGCGCTCCGGCGGGGGTGCGACCGGAGATCTCCCGGCCGATGTGCGAGCTGGCCTCCGGCGAGGCGAGGGCGTCTGCGGCCGCGAGCGTCGCGGAGAGCAATGCCGTTGCGATTGCGATCCCGATCGTGCTCACCCGGTCGATCCGTCGTCCTGCGGCGAGCACCACGAAGACACCGAACGCGGGAACGAGCGTGAAGGGCGCGCCGAACTTGCTTCCGAACGCCGGCGCCCCGGCCAGGAATGCGACGAGGGCGAGCCCGAGCACCGACGCGATGAGGACGCGGCGCCGGGCCTCGATACGGTCGAGGAGAAGTCCGGCCGCGACGAGCGGCGCCGCGAGCAGAACGCCGAGCATGCCTTCGTCCACGCCGTAGAACCGTCCTCCGCCGGCGACGAGGAAGCCGATGGCGGATCGCGCGGCGAGCGGCGATCCCAATGCGAGGTCGCCGACGAACAGCGCGGCGACGGCGAGCGCGATCGCCGCGAGTCCGCGTTCGTGTCCCAACGTCACGCGCGCGACGAGCGCCGATCCCGCCGCGATCACGAGCGTCCACCACCCGACGCTCGCAACGGAAGCTCCGGCGATCGCCGGCGCGAGGAGGAACGCTCCCGGCGTCGCGGCGGCCGCGAGCAGACCGACCCCGAGCATGTCTCGCCATCGTCGCGGGAGCCGCTCCCGGCCGGGCGCCGCGCCGCGTCCGGCCGCGATAGTGAGGAACGCCGCGACGCTCAGTGCAGCGGAGGCGACAAGCCAGATCCGGGTCAGGGGCCTGCGGGACCGCACAGCGCGCGCGAGATCGGAATCGAGCCTCGCCGCCGACGTCCGTGCCGAGGATGCGCCGGATGGGATGAAGCGTACGGTGCGGCCCTGCATCTCGGCCGGGGGTTCGACGCCGGCGTCCCTCAAGAACGTGGGCGCGAGGTCGCTGAGCGCGACGACGCCGCCCTGCCGGGTCGTGCCGCTGATCGGAACCGAGCGGATCGTGCCGCGAATCAGTTCCGGGGACAGGGGCGCGAACGCGACTGCCCCGAGGTGGATGCCGCTTCGCTCGCGAGCGAGCGGCGGAACCAGGGAGGCGACCACCAGTGTGTCGCCGGGCCGCAACATCGCGCGCACGCTTCGGGCGATCGCGTCGGCCTCATCGAGGGCCCGCCCGACCCACGGCCCGCGGGCGGCCGGATCGGGGGTGAAGGCGCGGTCGGCCCTCGCAGCGTCTCCGAGGTCGACCACGATGAGCGTCGCCCACGACAGGGATCCACGCACCGCGGCGAGCACGGCTTCCGGATCGGTGCGCCGCCCGCCTGGAGAGTTCGCGTCGGCTCGCGAAACCGCGGCCGGCGCGCGACCGGCGTCTGCCGCACGTGCGGGCCCGGTCGCCGTGGTGCCGTCGAGGCGCATCGCCCCGAGCCCGGCCGGCGCGTCGGCGAGGTCGTTGCCGGACGCGTCGCCGATCGCGGTCGCGAGCATGCCTTCGCGCGCGAGCGCCTCGCCGAGGAGTCCCGCGACCGCGCCGCCGTGGCGGCCGGCGGGACGTTCGCCGGGCCGGACGCCCACGGCTGCGCTCGCGCCGAGGGACAGGTACGCGCTGGCGCGCAGAACGGCCGGCTCCGTGGACGGCGCCTCGGTGCGCGTCGCAAGGAGACCGACGGCTCCGAACGAAGAGAACGCGCCGGCAGCCACCCAATCCTGAATGTCCGTTCCGTCGACCGTCAGCATCACGATTCGGGAACGAGTGGACGCCCCTGCCGGCGCCGGGAGGAAGGCGCTGAAGAGGAGGAAGACGACGAGCGCGAGCCCGCGTCGGCGGCGCTGCACCCGGCGAGTTTATCGAGCGCCTTTGCCCGGTGCGGGCCGCACAGACCGGGCCCGGCGGCGGGCAGGGCGGATGTAGGATGCCCCGCGCATGATCGACGAGGCGGTGCTGCGCGACGTGCTTGCCGCCGGGCTCGCGACCGGCGGTGAGTTCGCGGAGCTGTACGCAGAGACGCGCGGCTCAACCAGCGTCCGTCTCGAAGACCGGAAAGTCGAGGAAGTCACCACCGGCCGCGATCGAGGTGCCGGGGTCCGCGTCGTTCGCGGCGCGTCGACGGCGTACGCGTACACCAACCGCCTCGACCGCGAAGCATTGCTCGACGCCGCCAGGGTTGCGGCCGCCGCGCTCCACGACGATCCGGTTGCCGCGGTCCGCGATCTGACCCGCAGCCCGGAACGCATCCTCAACCCTGTGAAACTTCCGCACGATGCGATCGAGACCGTCCGCAAGGTCGACACCGTCCGTGCGATGGACGACGGAGCGCGGGAAGTTTCCGGCGAGGTTCGCCAGGTGATCGCGTCGTACGCCGAAGGATCGCAGGACGTGCTCATCGCGAACTCGGACGGGTTGCTCGCGACCGATCACCGGGTACGCACACGGCTCGCGTGCACCGTCGTCGCGCAGCGCGACGGAAACGTGCAGACGGGCTCGTGGAATCCCGGTGCGAGCGTGGGGTTCGAGCTGCTCGACCTGCACCCCCCCGCGGGCGTCGGGCGCAAAGCGGCGCAGCAGGCGGTGACGATGCTCGAAGCGACGGGCGCGCCGGCGGGCGAGATGCCCGTCGTGCTCGCCCCGGGCGGCGGGGGCGTGCTCTTCCACGAGGCGAGCGGACACGGCCTCGAGGCCGACCTGATCCACAAAGAAGCGAGCGTCTACCGCGATCGCAGGGGAGAGAAGATCGGCAGCGAGTTACTCTCCGCCGTCGACGACGGCTCCGTCGCCGGGCTGTGGGGATCGTTCGCGTTCGACGACGAAGGGACGCCGTCGCAACGCACGTCCCTGTTCGAGAAGGGCGTCCTCACCGGCGCCATGACCGACGTGCTGCGCTCGCGTTTGATGGGTTTGTCGCGGACCGGCAACGGACGTCGCCAGTCCTACGCGCACCTGCCGATCCCGAGGATGACGAACTCCAACATCCTACCCGGCACCGACGACGCGGCGGAGATCATACGGAGCGTGAAGCACGGCCTCTACGCGCAGAGCTTCGCGGGAGGCCAGGTCAACACCGCGACGGGCGATTTCGTGTTCGGGTTATCCGAGGCGTACGTGATCGAGAACGGGGAACTGACGCGCCCCGTGCGCGGCGCGAACCTGATCGGCAACGGCCCGGAGGTGATCGCCGGTATCGACGCGGTCGGCAGCGACTTCGAAATCTGGTGGGGCGTGTGCGGCAAGGAAGGGCAGGGCGTGCCGGTCACGTGCGGCATGCCGACGCTGCGGATCTCGCGCATCACCGTCGGGGGCACGGGATGAGCGAGCTGCTGGATCTCGCGCGTCGCGCCGTCGACGCCGCTCGCAAAGGCGAAGCCGTCGAGGCGTACGCCTCGTGGGGCCGGGAGACCGAGGTGAAGG
>Ga0070708_100000552_pt1 | contig 27991 bp, 20 predicted proteins | sample KBSK5503metaG_FD_65469 | JGI IMG/M metagenome (GOLD analysis project Ga0070708, IMG submission 65469) | Corn, switchgrass and miscanthus rhizosphere microbial communities from Kellogg Biological Station, Michigan, USA - KBS K5-50-3 metaG | ecosystem: Host-associated > Plants > Roots >... | reverse complement strand
ATCGCAGGTGCCGGCGCTACTGCCCGCTAACCTTGCGCTGCTGAGACGGGACTTCAAGCCGGCGACCTGAACGCCTTGGCATGGCGCGAGCGCAGAACGCAGAATTGGTTCGCCCGATGACATCGCGCATCGATCCAGCTTCCGCTGCCGTGCCGCCGCCTCTGCCGGCGGGGTTGCCCGTGCCCGTCGACGACGGGGCAGCCGCGCATCTGACGGGGATGGAGATCCCATCCATCAGGCTGGAGTCGACCGATGTTGGGGAGGTCGACCTCGGCGAGCTATCCGCCGAGCGGCTTGTGTTGTACGTCTTCCCCAAGATCGGGCGACCGGACAAGGCCGATCCTCCCGGCTGGGACGAGATCCCCGGAGCACGGGGCTGCACCCAGGAGAGCTGTGCCTACCGCGACCTGCACCAGGAGTTTCGCGATGTCGGTGGAGATCGTCGCGAGATCCATCGCCAGGGTCGACGCCGAGACCCGGATGCCAGTATTCCTTGCGTTACGGCCATCGGGAGCGAACGGTCGGGCCTCCCGATGGCTAGCGTGCCAGTCATGCTGGCCAAACGGTCAATGAAGGCGGTATCGGCCGCCTCGTGAGCCACGCGGATGGACGTAACGCAAGTATTGCTGGCACCTGCAACCACCAGCACCGGCAACCACCGGTCAGGCGCTCAGCGCCATTCGACGGCGACGACCTCCATCGGCTCCGAGAGGCCCTTCAGCATCACGCTGCGTGGTGCCGATGTGGTCACCTGGCTGTCGGCGACCGTGGCGACACTGGCCAGGATCTCGCCTCCTGTCGCGAGGGCCGCAATGCGCGCCGCCTCGTGAACGCCCTTCCCACTGAATGTCGTGCCGGCCTGCGTCGCGTCCGAGGCGTGAATGCCGATTCGGATCTGCGGTGCGAACCCATTCTTGGCACGGTGCTCGGCCAGGCGGCGCTGGATGGCGATAGCCGTGGTCACCGCGAGGTCTGGCGAATCGAAGCCCACGAAGAACCCGTCACCGGTAGATGAGACCTCCTCCCCCTGGTGCGCGGCGAACAGCTCGCGGAGCATGCCGTCGTGCCAGCGCAGGAGCGTTTCCCATGCCTCGTCTCCCAGGACTTCGACGAGGTTCGTGGAGCCGACGATATCGGTGAACATGAAGGTCTTGAGCACGCGACGCGACGGGCCCGTTTTGCCACGGAGCTGCCAGGGAAGCAGGTCCTCGACGTCCTCGATGATGATGGCCGCGGTTGGGCAGGCAATGGCCGCGGTGCGCAGCAGCTCGTCGTCCACCGATGCGGGACCCACGACCTCCGCCTTGCCGAAATCCCCGCGCAGCCAGTCGAACGCGCTGGGCGCAATGGTGATGCAGTTTCCGGCGCCGATGCACTTGTGCCGGTCGATCCGAGCCCTGATCACTGTGGGGCGCCCATCTGCCCGCCCATCAGCCTGACCATCTGCCCGCCCATCAGCTGGCCAGGCCGCGGAAGGCGAATGAGGTCGCCTGGGCGCGGCTGGAGGCGCCGATGCTGGCGAGCAGTCCGGCCAGGCGCTGGGCGATGGTCGTCTCGTCCAGACCGAGCTCATCGGCCATCTCGCGGTTGGTGCTTCCCTGGGTGAGCAGGTGGAGGAGGTGCGTGTCGACCTCGTCGAGATGAGGCGCTTCCATAGAAGGTGTTGGTGACAGCTCCATCGGTCCGGACAGTTCGGCGAGCTCGCGACCGATGGGACCGCGAAGCCAGCGGACGCGCATCTCGTCGTCGACCGTCCCCTGGGCAATGCGTGAGAGCAGCATCCGCAGGAAGCCGCGCACCATGCTCTGCATCTCGGGTGGACCACCGGCCAGGACCGCTCGCGCGGCGGGCAGGACGATATCGAGGTCCAGGTCCTCGTGGTGCGACTCCTGCATCCCCTGTAGCACCGGACCCGCGGCCCCTACCGCGCGTTCGACGTCACCTCGCGCCATTGCGACGATGGCGATCGCCGCGCCGGCTCGTGCGCCGAATGGCGGGTGGCCGGTGAGCACGGCATTGAGCTCCGCCGCCTCGTGGGCCGAGCGCTCGGCCAGGTTGAGGAGCTCATCGTCGTTCGTCGATGCACCCAGCCGAGCCATGGTGAGGGCGAGCTGCGCGAGCGCCTCGCACAGGGCGGCTGGACGGCCGAGGTCGGTTGCCATCTTCACCGCGCGCTCGAGATGCTCCCGCGCACTGCTTGTATCACCGGCGGCGGCCCGAACGAGCCCTCGCCAGGTCTCGAGCTGGCGGGCGCGGAACGGCGTGGGCGCCCCGGCCGCGGCGGTCGCCGCACGCTCCAGCCACTGCTCGGCCTCCGCCTGGTCGCCCATCTCGAGGTTGGAAAGCGCCACACCGCCGGCGGCGAGAAATTCGACGGACCGGTCGCCGAGCATCTTGGCCATGCGGTGCGCCTCGACCCCGCGCGCGATCATCAGGTCCGGCACCACCTTGGCCCGCGCGTATACGTGGACGCCGTAGAGCAGCTGAAGCTCCTCACGGGCACGCTCGCTCTCGGTGACGAGGGCCGACTGGCGGGATATGACGCGGCGGATCTCCTCGATGTGCCGCGCGGAGCCGTTGATGTGGATCATCGGTGCATATTCGATGTAGGCCATGGCGATGACCGTGGACATGACGCCGGTGCGATCGCCCAGCCGCTCGTACAGGCCCAGTGCGCGTTCGAGGAGCTGGCGGACCTCGAAGACCAGCGGACCTGCCGGAGTGGGTTGCAGGACCGATTCGACCGATTCGCCACCGATAACCCGCGCGCTGAGCACCATGGCCGCGCCCGACTGCATCTGCTCCCCGAACCACGAGCGAACGCGGCTGATCAGGATGGTGCCGAGCTCGCGAAGGGCGGCGGCCAGGCTTCTGTCGTCGGAAAGCCCTTCCGCGAGCGCGATGGCAGACCGATACGCCTCCTCGCCGGCGTCCAGGTCCACCTCGGTGGCCGCCACGCCGAACCCCTCACCCAGCGTTGTGCGGAGGAGGGCCTGCCCGAGCTCGAGGGTGGCCCGGAGTTCGGCCTTCGCGTCGCCGTTGGCTTTGGCGGTCTTGCGGACGCGCCTTGCGAGGTCGGCAGCCGCGTCCTCGTCGTGGGCAAGTCGGAGCGCTGCCGCACGACGCAGTTGCACGTCAAGCTCCAGGCCCGAATCACCGAGTGCCTCCACCAGTGCGGAGAGTTCCGCGAGGCCCTCCAGGCGATCCGTGGAATTCCGCGAGACGGCGTAAGCGTCGTCGCGGATGCAGAGCAGATCGCGCCGATCCTGGGACGAGGTCACCGTCGGCAACGCCTGCTCGACGAGCCTGAGTGCCTCCTCGGCCGCGTTGGCCCGGAGTGCGGCCCGAGCCGCGTCGATTGAGAGTCGGGCGGCGCGTTCCGTGTCGCCCGCCGCCAGCGCGTGAAGCGCAATGAGGGGCAGCGCGGCGGGGGAGGGATCGCCCCCTTCCAGGAGGAGATCCACGACAGACCGATGCACGGCTCGGCGGCGGGCCTGCGTCAGCTCGGCGAGCGCGAATTCGCGGACCTGCTCGTGGGTGAAGGTGTAGTCGGCTGATGAGCCTTCCGGCTGCTGGAGCAACAGGCCGGCATCGGCAGCCGGCTTCAGCGCATCGGCGAGGGAAGCGAGGGATGGTTCCTGCTGGTCGAGGCGGGATCGCACGGCGCTCAGATCCCGGAGGCTGAAGCTGCGGCCTAGGACCGCGGCATCGGAGAGGACCGAGCGGGTCTCGTCCGGCAGGCGTGCAGCGCGGCGCTGGATGAGCGTCTTGACGGCGGACGGGACGAGCTTGGCGGCATTGCGGCCCAGGGTCCACTTCCCGTCGACCTGCTGGATCATGCCTGCGTCGCGGTACGTGCGCGCGAGCTCCTCGATGATGAACGGAACGCCCTCCGACTGGGCGTGCATCGCGGCGATTGACGCCGGGTCGACTGGTCCGCCAAGCGCCTGCTTGGCGAGCTCGCCACTCTCCGGCTGGCTGAAGCGACCCGGCCGGAGTCGCCGAACCATGCCCATGCGCTCCATGTCGGCTACGAGGTTGACCGCCTCGGTGACGGTGGCGAACTCATCGGGTCGGATGGCGAGGAAGAGGAAGATCGGGAGGCTGGCATCGGCTCGGACGGCGTATCGCAGCATGCGCAGTGTGTCGTCGTCCGCCCACTGCACGTCATCGATCAGCAGCGCCAACGGAGCCTGCTGGGCCGCGATCCCGAGCGCGACGCCGGCGAGGTCGAATGTGCGCAGCAGTTTGGCATCGCGTGAGAGGGCCTCGAGGCCGGGCTCGTCGCGGCCCGACAGGCCTTCGACCACCCGCTGGACCGATGCCTCCGCCGGGCTGCCGGCGATCGCCTCTCGCAACGCAGGCGCAGCGAAGATGCTCTGTGCGAGGAGGAACGGGCCGCGGATCTCCTCGTCTGCGGTCACCGCGATGGTCGTGAAGCCCGCGGCTCCTGCCAAATCAGCCGCCGCGAGGAGGAGGCGCGTCTTGCCGATTCCGGGCTCGCCCTCCAGCGTGACCGCCGACAGATTGGTCCGCGCATCCCGCAGCTCCTGGTCGATGGCCGCGAGCTCACTCGCCCGACCCACGAGCGAGCCGGTGACGCGGCGCATCTGGACGGCGAGCGAGCATTGCGGCTGGATGCGAGGGTCGAGGGCACTGCCGCCAAGCGTCTGAATCCAGGACGCCTCGGGGGTCGCGCCGGTCGGCGTTGCGGGCGGCTTTCCACTCGGTTCGTTGGGGATCGTGGATCCGGGCACAGCCATCGCGGCGGATTATCGCCCGAATCGTGTGGCAACGGGTCCGGGAGCCACCGGGCGGCGACCTGCGCAAGGGTCACACGAGGAAGATGCCGTTCGCCACCGGCCAGCGTCCGGCGCGAAGTTCTGCGAGGATGCCTCGGGGTGTCATGGGGAAGCCTGGCTGGAGCGTGGGCGACGCCGACCTCAGGGCCATTCTGTTCCTCCGGGTCAGGGCCAGGACCAGCACCATGCGATCGAGCCCAGCTGCCTCCTGCTTGAGGAGAGCCGCGCGCGTTTGAGCCTGAACATCGGTCAGGCGGGTGATGACCTCCAGACCGATGCGGAAACCGCCCTGTGATAACACCGCATCGAAGGCCCGCCGGTCGCGCGGGTCATCGGATACCGGGACCTCCGTCCGCCACGTCCACCTTTCTCCGATAGCCGACCGAGCGCGGCGCAGGACTCGCAGCTGCCCAGCGTCGCGGAGCGGCGAGCCACCGACGAAGGTTCGGATCGAAACGTCCAGTCCGACGGCCGCTCCCCAGCGCGCGAGATGCACCACGTACCGCGAGCCGTCACCGCTCTCCCACCGCGAGACCATCTGGCGAGACACGCGGAGAGCCCGCGCAACGGCCACCTGCGGGACGCCGGCGGCTAGCCGCGCGTCTCGAAGGTCTCGGAGGACCTCGTCAAGTTGCCGGCGAGCACGTCTGCCCGCTTCGTCGATGGTCGTCCGCCGTACGCCCACGCTGGGGATGGTGCGGCAAGGTCATTACCGGGGAGTTACTCGTCGCTTTGCCACTATTGCTTGCGCTACGACCATCGGCGGCGGCGAAATCGGGCGCCACGTGCTGATTTGCCAGTAATGCTGGTCATTCGATCATTGGGCCGCCTTTACGGAGGCTTCGGCGGGCGTCAGTCCCGGCTCGATGGCCGTAACGCAAGCATTGCTTGCGCGGCGAGCGCGCGACGTTACAGGCAGGGCCATTACCGGGGCGTTACCCGTCGCTTTGCCACTATTGCTTGCGCTACGACCGTCGGCGGCGAAGACATCCCGTGCCAAGTGCCGAACGGCCAGTAATGCTGGTCATTCGATCATTAGGCCGCATTCACGGAGGCTCCAGGGAGCGTCAGTCCCGCTTCGATGGCCGTAACGCAAGCATTGCTTGCGCGGTGAGCGCGCGAGGTTAGGCGCTGACGCTCGACGGGGCTAGCGAAGGGCGACGACGTTGCTCGCGAGGACCGGTCGGGTGAGCCCTTTCAGGGTCAGCTCACCCACGGATTCGGATTCAACCAGCTCCTCGATCATCATCTGCGCGCGCGGGCTGAGCAGGATCTGGCCCCCCTTGGCCTGGCTGCTCAGCCGAGAGGCAAGGATCGTGACGTTGCCGATGGCGCCGTAGTCGTGGCGCCCCTCGAACCCGATCCGCCCCAGCGTCGCATACCCGACCGCGATCCCCACGCCGAAGCCAAGCTCGTAGCCATGGTGGCGCCAGGCCTCGGACAGCTCGGCGAACCTGGCGCGCATGGCCACCGCCATGCGGACCGCGCGCTCCACATGATCATCCTGGAGGATCGGGTCGTTGAAGAAGATCATCACCCCGTCACCCGCGAAGTGCTCGAGTGTGCCGCCGTGCTCGGTGATGGCTTCGCCCATCATGCGGTGGTACTCGGCGAGGACATCGAACAGCGTTTCCGGGTCGGCCTGCTCGGCGAACGCGGTGAAACCGCGCAGGTCGCAGAAGGCGACGGTGATTTCGCGCCGATGGCCCGCGAGCAGCAGTTCGCCCTCCGGCGACGAGACGAGGGCCGCGATCTGCGGCGAGAGGAATCGGCTCAGCTCCTCCTTCTGGCGCTCGATCGTTCGGTTCAGCGCCGTCTGGCGCGCCAGCGACTCCTGCTCCAGGTCGTGCAGGCGTTTCGCCGCCAGTGAGGCGTTGATGCGGGCGGCGAGGATGGACGGATTGATGGGCTTCGTCAGGTAGTCCGTCGCACCCAGCTCAATGCAGCGGACGACCGAATCCTGGTCCTCGACGCCCGAAACGATCAGCACCGGGATATGGAGCGTCGCCTCGTCTGCCTTCATGGCGGCCAGTGTCTCGTAGCCATCGAGCTCGGGCATGAGGACGTCGAGGAGGACGACGTCAACCACACCGGCCTTCCCACCCAGGACGGCGAGCGCCTCCATGCCATTCTCAGCCTGGAGAACGTCGAGGCCAAGCGTCTCCAGCCGCCGAACGAGGACGAGGCGGTTGACGGAGCTGTCGTCGACAACGAGGGCCGTGCCGGTGGCCTTGCCGGTGGCGGTCATCGGCTCACGTTTCCTGCCAGCCAGGTCTGGAGCACTTCGGAAGCGGCGCGCCACTCGGCGCGCGCCCTCTCCAGGCCGTCGCGCCCGCCCGCGTCGAGGGTCCCGGAGCGGCCCGTCATCTCCAGCTCGCGGGCAACGCCCGCCAGGCGCATGGCGCCGACCGTCGCGCTGCTCGACTTGAGCGTGTGGGCTGGGCGAACGAGGGCAGCCGCGTCATCGGCTCCAATGGCATCTGCAATTCCTTCCAGTTGGATGGGCACATCGGCAAGGTAGGTCTCAACGAGCTCGCGCACGAAGGCGAGGTCGTCTCCGGTGGTTGCCTGCAGCTCAGCGAGGACCGTCTTGTCGAGGACGGCAGGTTCAGCGTCCGGCATGCGCCTTATTCCTCTTGGCCGGAGGGCTCTTGGCCGGAGGGCGCTTGGTCGGAGGGCCTTTGGCCCGAGGGCTCCTGGACCGATGACGCCCATTCCCGGTGCCCGCCTCCGGCACGCGCTCTAGGGCGGCGGACAGCTCGGCGGCGCGAATCGGTTTGCTGAGGTAGTCGTCCATCCCGGCCGCGATGCAGGCCTCCCGGTCACCGGCCATGGCGTTAGCGGTCATCGCGACGATGCGCAAGGATCGGTCCGGCCAGCGCGCGCGAATTCGCCGCGTCGCTTCGAGGCCATCGAGCTCAGGCATCTGCACATCCATGAGCACGACGTCGAACGGAGTCTCGGCCAGCGCGTCGATGGCCTGCTGGCCGTCATTCGCGACCTGGGCGTCATAGCTGAGCTGGCGGAGCAGCCGGAGGGCCAGCTTCTGGTTCACCGCGTTGTCCTCGGCGAGGAGGATGCGCAGAGGATGCCGCTGGCCGAGCGGCACGTCTGTGGTTTCGGACGGAGCCTGCGGAGCGGCCGGCTCCGCCGCAACCGCGCCGAGCAGGACCGTTGCGATCATGTCGTGTAGGGCTGACGGCTTGACGGGTTTCGCCAGCCACCCAGCGACCGCGGTCTCCTCGCGGTCACGCAGCCCTATGGATGACAGGATGACCAGCGGCGGCCGGGCTTCCGCGCCATTTGCCTGCCCAACCCGGGCCGCGAAGTCGAGGCCGTCCATCTCCGGCATGAGCAGGTCGGACAGGACGATGTCGAACCGATCGCCATGCTCGAGCCAGCCCAGTGCCTCGGCCGGTGAGCCGGTCTCACGCGGAACCATTCCCCAGCGGGCCGTCTGGGCCACCAGGATTCGCCGATTCGTGGCGTTGTCATCCACGATTAGCACGGTGCGACCCGTCAGGTCAGCCTCGATGCGCTTTGGCCGCGCCGCTGCGATGGCATCCGGCCGTCCGACCGGCATGTGCACCACCAGGTGGAACGTTGTGCCCTCACCGGGAACGCCGCTGCTTTCAGCGGTAAGTGACCCATCCATCAGCTCAGCCAGCCGGCGACTGATCGCGAGCCCAAGCCCCGTCCCGCCGTAGCGTCGCGCGATGGAGGCGTCTACCTGGCTGAACGACTGGAAGAGCCGGTCCATGGCGTCTGCCGGGATGCCGATGCCCGTGTCTCGCACGTCGACCCGGATCTCGAGGGTCGCCGGTCGTCGCTTCGTCCCGACTCGCACCTCCGAGCCGCCGACTGTGACGAGGACCTCACCGTGCTCCGTGAACTTCACGGCGTTCGACAGGAGGTTGAGCACCACCTGCCGCAGCCGACCGGCATCACCGATCAGCGTCACGGGCAGGTCCTCGTCGATCGCGTACACGAGCTCGAGGCCCTTCTTGCCCGCGGTCGGCGCGAGGATGTCGAGCGACGCCTCTATGGCATCGCGGAGGATGAACGGCCTGGCCTCGAGCTCGACCCTCCCAGCCTCGATCTTCGAGAAGTCGAGGACGTCGTTGATGATGGTCAGGAGCGCATCGCCCGAGGTGCGGATCGTCTCGGCGAAGTCGCGCTGCTCGTCGTCGAGTGGCGTGTCGATCAGGAGCCCGCTCATGCCGATGACGGCGTTCAGCGGCGTGCGGATCTCGTGGCTCATGGCCGCCAGGAACGAACTCTTGGCCTCGTTCGCCTGCTCTGCCGCCTGACGCGCCTCCTCCGCCTCTTCGAACAGCCGGGCGTTTTCGAGCGCGATCGCGGCCTGTTGCGATTGACCCACGAGGAAGCTGAGGTCGGCCGCGGTGTAGGGCCGCGCGCCGGTACCTCTCCAGACGGCGAGAATCCCGCCCACTTCGCCGCGCACGACGAGCGGGGCGGCCATGAGCCGATCGCCCTCATCGTCCTCAGTTCCGGGGATGCTTCGGGTGCGCGGATCGGACCATGGCTGATTGATGACCTCGGCGCGGCCCGTGATCGCGATGTCGCCAATCAGGCCCTGCCCCCGCTGGACGGGTTCTGCGCGGATCGCGTCCGCGATACTCCCCAGAGCCACGACCGCATGCAGCACATCCGGCTCATTGCCTGCCAGGTACACCGCACTCGAATCAGACCCAAGGAGGGTGCGAGCCCGCTCGGCGATCATCTCGAGCACAACCGAGAGCTCCAGCGTCGCCGATATCTCGCGACCAACATCGGCCAGGGCGGCCATCTGGTCGGCTCGCTGGCGTGTCTCCGCGTAGAGGCGCGCATTCTGGACAGCCACGCCGACGTTCGCCGCAATGGTCGACAGCAGGCGCGCATCGGTCTCTCCGAAGCGGCCCTCCTGGGTTGTGCTCTGCACGCTGATGGCACCGATGGCGCGATCACCGGCGAGGATCGGAACGCCAAGGAACGACAGGGCGCGTGTGCCGACGCCGTACTCGCCCAGCTCGGCGAACTGCGCCTCGCGGTTGAGAAGCAGCGGCCTGCGGCCCTCGATGATCCGAGAGCTGAGCCCGGTGCCAAGGGGGATCGGCTCGGGTTGCTCGCGAATGCCCGCCTCGACGTAGTACGGGAAGGTGATCATCGCCGCCTCCTCGTCGACGAAGGCGACGTAGGTGATATCCGCGTCGAACGCCTCGCGCATCCGCTCCCCGACGATGGCGAGCAATGGATCAATCTCGAGCTGGGCGGTGAGCGCTTCCCCGACGGTATTTATCGTCGCCAGCTCGGACACCCGCTGCCGCGTCTCGTCGATAAGGCGCCCGGTGCGCAGCGCCACGCTCAGGCTGGCGGCCAGCGTGGTGAGCAGCGAGACGTCTCGCTCGTCGAAGGCGTGCTCGCGATCCAGGTTCTGGAGGGAGATCACGCCCAGGATCTCGTCCCCGATCAGCAGCGGGGCGAAGATCGCCGATTTCGCCGGCTCGCCGCGAAGGTTGTGCGGCTGGCCCAGCTCGCTACCTCGCGCGCGCAGGTTCTCGGTGATCAGCAGCGGCTCCCGGGTGTCGAGGACGTGGCGGCGGAATCCCATGATCGGCCGGGTCTGGTCGGGGAATCGGACGCCCCGCTCAACGCTGAATGGGAAGCGCATCGTGCCGGTGGCGTGGTCGAACATGGCGATGTCCACCACCTGGGTGTCGAACACGTCGCTCGCTCGCTTACCGACCAGTTCGTACATCGCCTGCGGGTCGAGCTGCGCCGCGAGCCCCCGCTGCACGTCGTTCACGATGGCGAGCTCGGCCGCTCGGCGGTCGGTCTCGCCGAGAAGACGCTTCGTCTCGTCGAACAGCCGCGCGTTCTCGAGCGCGACGCTCAGGCTCGCCGCAAGCGTTGTCAGGAGTCGAACGTCGGACTCGGAGAACGCTTGCTCGTGATCGACGTTCTGAATCGAGATTGTCCCGGTAACGCGATCGCCGGCGACGAGCGGGGCGAAGGCGACTGCCTTGGGCGTTTCGCCGAGGAGCGCGGCATCGATGCCGTTCGAGGCGAGCCATCCCGGCCAGTCCTCATTTACCACGATTGGCGCCCGCGTCTTGATCAACCAACGCGCCACGCCAGAGAGAGGTATTGGATCCTCCCACCCAGGCAGGTGCACACCCCGCTCGATCGAGTAGGGAATCGTCATGGTTTCGGCGTCGTGGTCGTAGGTCGCGATCGTCACGACCTGGGCGTCGAAGATCTCGCGGATCTTGTCGCCGACCAGGTCGTACATAGCCCGCATGTCGAGCTTCGCCGCCAGCCCTTCCTGGACGCGGTTCACGACAGCCAGCTCGGCGGCGCGTTCATCGGTCTCGGCCAGGAGGCGCTTGGTCTCGTCGAACAGGCGAGCGTTCTCGAGCGCGACGCTGAGGCTGCTGGCAAGGGTCATGAGCAGCCGGACATCGGATTCTGAAAATGCGTTCTCGCGATCGAGGTTCTGGAGGGAGATCACTCCTCGACCCTGATCGCCCACAACCAGGGGAGCCCAGAGCGCCGACTTCGGCATCTCCCCCTGGACGACGCTTGTCTGGCCGTAGTCGCGGACAGCCATTGCAAGGTCCTCGTTGAGAAGAAGCGGCTCCCGCGTCTCGAGGACATGCCGGCGCGGCCCGATGAGCGGCATGGACGCGTTCGGGAATCGGACGCCGCGCTCGATCACGTAGCGGAAGTTCAGCAGGTCGGTAGCCTCGTCGACGACCGCGATGTCGACCACCTCCGCATCGAAGATCTCCTGGATCTTGTCGCCGACCAGGTCGTACATCGCCTGCATCTCGAGGTTTTCCGCAAGCCCCTCCTGGACGCTGTTGATGATGGCAAGCTCCGCGGCGCGTTCGTCGGTCTCTGTTAGAAGCCGTCTCGTCTCGTCGAACAGGCGCGCGTTCTCGAGGGCGACGCTGAGGCTGCTGGCGATCGTGCTGAGCAACCTGACGTCCGACTCCGTGAAGGCGTCCTCGCGGTCGTTGTTCTGGAGGGAGATGATCCCGGTGACGTCGCCGCCGCTCATGAGCGGTACGAACAATGCGGAAAGGGTCGGCTCCCCGGAGATGACCGCGGGCTGCCCGAACTCCTCGACGGCACGTCGTGCTACGTCGCGGTTGACGAGCAGCGGCTCCCTGGTCTCGATCACGTGGCGCCGGAAGCCGATCACGGGCATCGGCTTATCGTGCAACCGGCGGCCCCGTTCGATCCCATATGGTGCGCGGAGGAGGCCCGCCTCCCGGTCGTGCACAACGATGTCCACGCCCTGGGCGTCGAAGATCTCCTGGATCTTGTCGCCCACGAGGTCGTACATGGCCTGCATGTCCAAGTTGCTGGACAAGCCCTTCTGAACGCTGTTGATCAGGGCTAGCTCAGCCGCGCGCTCGTCGGTCTCGGCCAGGAGGCGCTTTGTCTCGTCGAAAAGGCGCGCGTTCTCGAGCGCGACGCTCAGGCTGGAGGCGAGAGTCGTCAGCAAGCGAACATCCGACTCGGAGAATGCCCCTTCGCGGTCCAGATTTTGAATGGAGATGGTGCCCCTTGCACGGTTGCCCGCGACGAGAGGTGCGAACAAAGCCGACCTGGCAGGCTTGCCGGCTCCCCAGAGCTTCAGCGGCTGACCGTATGTAGCCACGGCCTGTTCGAGGCGCTCGTTGATCAGTAAGGGCTCTCTGGTCTCGATCACCTGCCGGCGGAGACCCATCAGAAGCATAGGCTCAGGGTGATAACGGATGCCTTCCGCGATCGCGTATCTGAAGGACACCTCGTCGGATTCGCGTTCATAGGTGTCAATTGAGACCACCTCTGCCTCGAAGATCTCCTGGATCTTGTCGCCCACCAGGTCGTACATCGCCTGCATGTCGAGGTTCTCGGCGAGCCCCTCCTGGACGCGGTTGATGATTGCGAGTTCGGCTGCACGCTCATCGGTCTCGGTGAGCAGGCGTTTCGTCTCGTCGAAGAGGCGCGCGTTCTCGAGTGCTACGCCCATGCTCGACGCGACGGTCGTGACGAGTCGTTCGTCGCTCTCGGTGAAGGCGTCCGGCCGCTCTTCTCCAAAGGCGACCAGGCCGATTGGCTCATCGCCGGCCATGATCGGCACGCCCAGCCAGGACTCCACACGAATGGGCTCGGGTCGCTCTTCGGCGTAGGTGCCGAGCACGGCGCCGTGCTCCAACTGCGCGGCGAGCGAGCCGATCCTGAGCGGGCGCCGCGATTCGATGACCTTCGAGGACATTCCCGTTCCGAGGTCGATGGGCGCCCCATGAACGCGTTTGCCGTTCTCCACTTCGAACGGGAAGCTGATGACGTTCGTCGCACGGTCGTAGAGGCCGACGAACATATCCCGGGTCTGCAACGTCGCGGCGAGGCGCTCGCCTACCGCCTCGACGATCCCGCTGAAGTCAAGCTGCTTTGCGAGGGCAGCGCCAATCTCGTTCACGACCGCCAGCTCCGCGTTGCGCTGCTCGGTCTGGGCGAGGAGGCGTTTTGTCTCCTGGAAGAGGCGCGCGTTTTCCAACGCCACACCCATGCTGGCCGCGATGGTGCTCACCAAGCGCTCGTCGGCCGCGCTGAAGGCGTTGCGTTCGGGGCCGAGCAGCGTGATCACCCCGATTGCGTCCTTCCCCACCAGGATCGGGACGCCCAGCCATGATTGGGCGGGAACCTGCCCCGGCGGCGTGATTGTGCCGAGACGGACCTGCTCTTCGAACGTGCCCAGTCGAAGGGGCTGTTTCGAAGCGAGGACCTGGGACGTCAGTCCTTGCCCGCGTTCAATAGGTGCTATCGCGAAGCGCAGGCCACCCCGGATCCAGTACGGGAAGGTGATGCGGTCCGAGTCCTGGTCGGGGAGCGCTACGAACATGTCCTGTGCCTGCAGAGTGGTCCGCAGCTGTTCTCCGACCAGATCGATTATTGCCTGGAAGTCGAGCTGCTTCGCGAGCGCGGCGCCGATTTCGTTGACGATCGCGAGCTCCGCGTTGCGTTGGCGGGTCTCCTCGATCGCCCGGGCCCGAGTGAGGGCTGAGGCCACATGCTGCCCGACAAAGTTGAGGAGCTCGAGGTCGTCGGGCCTGTATCGACGGTCCTCGCGGTAGCTCTGCACTGCCAGCACGCCGACCGTTCGGCCGTCGGCCAGCAGCGGAACGCCGAGCCACTCGACGGCGATTGCACCAATTTCCTCGATCTCCCCCTGGGCGATGAGCTCCAGGCCGCGAGCTGCATCCCAGAACTGCGGTTCGCCGTGCCGAAGCAGGTATGCCGTCGAGCCCCGCGCATCGCCTTTACCGAACGGGCTCCACACGTTCGGATCGGGGATGTCCTTTTCGGCCTCGTCGCGGAAGTAGGGGAAATTGATGAGTTGTCGCTCATCGTCGTACAGCGCGATGTAGAAGTTGTCGGCGTACATAAGGCTGCCGACGATCTCGTGGATCGCCGCATAGAAGGACGGCATGTCCTGGGCGGCACTCGCCGTCTCCGCGATCCGGTAGAGGGCGGCCTGGATCCTCTCGCTGTCCTCGTGCGCAGCTTGCTGCGCCTCGAGCTCCGCGATCTGCTTCTGGGCGGCGGCAAGCGCGGCCGACGCCGACTGCTTCGTCACGATGTGGCGGGGTAGATACTGATCAACGGCAACTCGGGAGCCCCTTGGAAGGCTGCCGCCCGCCTGTGGCGGACATGCGGCTAATTCTGCGCGATTGCCTCGCTCCCGTCGACGGTGCTGGAGCGCAACGGAACAAAAGCCCCCGACGTGCATAGTCCGGGCGACTGGGGCATCCTTTTCGTGCTGCACATCGTCGCTTAGACCTCCGCTGCTGCCCGGAGAATCACTTGTGAAGAGGAGTTCGCATGTCCGTGTTTCGGGTTGATCTGCGGCGGAGCCTGGTCCTGGGGGCGGTCGTTGCCCTCACCGTGGCCGCCGTCATCCCGGTGATGGCTGAGGACGACGTCCAACTGCCGGTCACCCATCAGGTGCGGGGCCTCCCAATGGCGGGAGTCGCCGGCACTCATTCCAACGGCGTGAGCAGCTTCAAGAACGTCTCGGGATTGCTCTGCACCACGACCACCTCGAGCGCGGCAAACGTCAACACCGACTGCGAGGGCAGGCCGCACAACGAGACCGCGATCGCGGTGAACCCCACCAATCCGCTGAACATGGTGTCGGCCGCGAACGACTATCAGCTGCGGCTGGCCCCGGGTGGCTACATCTACGAGACGGCCTACACGCGTGCGCACGTCACGTTCGACGGCGGCAAGACCTGGGCGGAATACGGGATCAGATACCGCAGCTACATCAGCACCGGTGACCCGGGTCTCGCCTTCGACGCGGACGGGACGGTCTACTCGTCGACGCTGGGCTTTCTGTGGTCCCAGGGGCTCGGCTGCTGCACGGCACCCGACATCCTGGTTGCCCATTCAACCGATGGCGGCAAGACGTGGTCGGACCCGTCCAAGGTCGCGACCGGGACCGGCAACTTCACCAGCGTCAGCCGCAACGTGCTCGACAAGGAAGCCATCACGGCCTGGGGCCACGGCAACGCGATGGTCACCTGGACCAAGTACAACGACGGTCAGCATGGGAGCTACATCTCCTCGCCGATCATGGCATCGGTGACCCATGACGGCGGAAAGACCTGGTCGACCCCAGCCGAGATCTCCGGTTCGGCGGCCTTCTGCATAGGCGCTACCGGTGGCACGAAGTGCAACCAGGACCAGGGCTCGGTCCCGGTTGTTGGCGCAGACGGGTTCGTGTACGTCAGCTTCATGAACTTCGCCGAGCCAACTACCACGGGCCGTGACCAGTACCTCGTCGTTCGGGTCGATCCCACGACGGGACATCGCGTGGCAGGGCCGTGGAAGGTAAGCCTTATCTATGACGGCTTCACCGACATGCCAATCGCCGCCGGCCGGCCCACCTACCAGGACAGCCAGTTCCGAAGCTGGTCCTTCGGCAACATCGCCTCCGACCCGACGACCGCCGGACATCTCGCGGTGGTCTGGTATGACATGCGCAACAGCACGCTGCCGGCACCGGCGGATCCGTACGCGGCGGCGACCAACTCGGATGTCATCGTCAGCCAGTCGTGGAATGGAGGGGTCACCTGGAGCGCGCCAAAGGCGCTCACCATCGCCCGTGACCAGTTCCAGGGTTGGGCGGCCTATGACACCGACGGGCTGCTGCGAATCGGCTTCTTCGACCGCTCCTACGATGCCGCTAACCACAAGTACGGTTACACGCTCGCCACGGAGAGCTCGTCCGGCTCTTTGACCTTCGCCATGACCCAATTGACGACGGTCCTTTCCGACCCGACCAAGAACGATCGATGGTTCTCTGGGGTCACCCCGAATCCGGCCTTCCCGCACCCGACCACGTTCCTCGGTGACTACAGCGGGATTGCGGCCAACCCTGCCGGCGGCGTTGTCGCCGTCTGGACCGATATGCGCGAGTCCATCACCTTCGCCGGGCGGACCGGCGCCGATGAGGACATGTTCTTCGCGGCGGCTCCCTAAGCTCGTCACCGCGCAGACGCCAAATGCGTGGAAGCCGGCCCCCGGGCCGGCTTCCACGTCAGGGATCTCAGACGAGGCGGTGGGCGGCGCGCAGGCGCACCGGGTCCGCGACCCCTTTGAGCTCGACGGGTCCAATCTCGGTGAAGGTGGCTAGCTCGCTTGCGTCAGCCGGGAATGCGGGGCAGTCCCAACGCACGGCAGGCCCAGGGGAGCGCCTGCCGGAGCTGCGCTAGCTGCAGCGGCCGGATGGCAGGAGCTCCCGGGATCGGGGGCTGCCCCGCACGAGCGGCGAAGAAGCCCGACACGAATGCCGCCTCGGGCGCGCCATTCGGGAGAATCGCCTCCGGCATCGGTCCGCCCTCGCCAACCAGGGTAGGGAGCCAGAACGCTGTATCGAGCCGAGCGTTGCCGACAACTGCCAGGTTCCAGTCGACCAGCAGTGCCGATCCATCGGCGCGGAAGCAGATGTTGTCGCTTCGGACGTCCAGGTGCAGAAGCTCATGACCATCCAGGAGGCACGCGTCGGAGGCCGCAATGAGTGTTGGAAGGGCGGCCGCCAGCCATGCGTCCGAGACGATTCCTGTCCGGAGCAGCGGACCTGGATCATCGGCGACGTACCGCCATCCTCGTTCGAGGAATCCCGAGTCTCGAGCGCCGGGCAGCCACGGCGGAGGTGGGGTGCTCGCCACGTCATGGAGCGTGGTCAGCACGGACGCGACCCGAGCATCGGTCCATGGAGGAGGCCAGGAGGCGGCGTTGAGGTCCTCCAGAATGAGGATCGGCCGATCGCTGTCATGCCAGCCGAGCATGCGGGGCATGTACGTTGCCTGTATGGCCGCATACATCCGGTGCTCGTCTCGAAGCCAACCAGCGGTCAGGTCATTGGTTGCCTGTTTGACGAAGGCCGATCGGCCGTCGTCGAGCGTGACAACCGAGCGGTCGGCCGGCGTATAGCCGCCCTCCACCCGGCGGCGGGCCACGGGTCTGGCTCCGAGCAGGTCGCCCAGGATCGCATCGGTCATGGGTCGCCGAACCTAGGATTCATTGCGGCCTACGCGATGGACGCCTCGAAGAGCTCCCAATGCCCGGGGACGCCGCGCAGGCCGACGGAACCGAGGGGGGCGAACGTGAGGTCGGTACCGGTGGCGAGATCCCGCACAGTGCGGGTCACGACGACTCCTCGTTCACCCGCTTTCGAGAGCGCGCGCGAGGCGATGTGTACGCCGATCCCCCCGATGTCGCCACCGCGCATCTCAACCTCGCCGGTGTGGATGGCCGCTCGGATGTCGAGTCCCAGGCCCGCGAGTGCCTCGCGCAGCCCGAATGCGCAGCGGAGCGCTCGCGTGGGCGCGTCGAATGTGGCGAGGATCCCGTCGCCGGTCGACTTCACGAACTGCCCGTGCCATCGGCCGACCTCCGCCTGCGCCACTTCGTCGTGACGATCGAGGAGCTTGCGCCAGGCTCGGTCACCCAGGGCGGCGGCGCGGCCGGTGGAATCGACGATATCGGTGAAAAGGATGGTCGCGAGCACGCGCTCCGTGTCCTGGGCCGCGTGCAGGGAGCGGACCTGCTCCTGGGTCCAGGAATACTCCTCGACGTACGGGCTGGTCGGCAGCTCATGTTCGGGTTGGTAGGTGAGGAGCACGACGCCTGAGCTGAAGGCCCGCGTGTTAACGAGGCGCAGGGGACGGGTGTCGATGCCGTCCCGGAACAGGTGCTTGCCACTGCCCAGGATGATCGGGAAGAGGAGCAGCTGATACTCGTCGACGAGGTCATGCTCCATGAGCCCGTTGACGAGATCGGCACTGCCGGCAACGACGATGTCGCGTCCAGGCTGGCGCTTGAGCTCGGCGACCTCCGCGAAAATGTCGCCCCGCAGGAGCTTCGAATTCTTCCACTCGACCTCCTTCAAGGTGCTTGAAACCACGTATTTCGGGATGTCATTCATCTGTTTGGTGAATACGTCGTCGCTCGGGATCGTCGGCCAGAAGGCCGCCCAGATCTGGTAGGTCGTTCGGCCCAGCAGGAAGGCGTCGACGTTCGCGTATTGGTCGCGAATGAAGCCCTGCACCTCCTCGCTCTGCAGGCGCAGCGCCCAGGCATTCTTGCCGTCCCGATGCTCTTCGAAGCCGGGTGCCTCCATCACGCCGTCCAGCGTCATGAACTCCGCGACGATCAGCCTTCGCATGCGAGCCATCCTGCCGGATCAATCTGACGCCGTCCACGGTCGGGAACCGCGGACTACCGGGTGCCATCGGCCTCGGATGGTGGGACAATGAAGGGCCCAAGAGCACTGTCCGAGGAGGACTCCCTATGGCACAAGCGACGGTCACGCGCGTGAACAAACCAGCCTGGATCGACCTTTCCAGCTCCGATGCAGCGGCATCACGCGACTTCTACGCGAAGCTTTTCGGCTGGGAGCTCGAGATCTCACCTGACCCGCAATACGGCGGCTATGCGATCGCCAAGCTCGGCGGCGAGGATGTCGGCGGGATCGGCCCCACGCAGTCTCCGGAGCAGCCGACCGTCTGGTCGCTCTATATCGGTACCGATGACGCTGCCGCCCTGGGCGAGAAGGTGCAGGCCGCCGGCGGCACGGTCGTCGTGCCCGCGATGGACGTCGGTGACCAGGGGAAGTTCGTCGTCTTTCAGGATCCGACGGGCGCCTTCGTCTCCGGCTGGCAGCCCTCGGCGATGAGTACGTTCCGCCACGGCGCGGCAAACACGTACGGCTGGGCGGAGCTCAATTCGCGCGGCCTGGAGAAGGCAATTCCGTTCTACCGCGAAGTCTTTGGCTGGACGACCAAGGTGTCGCCGATGGGTGACGATCAGGGTGACTACACCGAGTTCCAGGTCGACGGCCATTCAATCGCGGGCGCGATGGAGATGGGCCCGATGCAGCCGGCCGAACTGCCGAGCTATTGGATGGCCTACTTCAACGTCGACGACGTCGACGCCGCCTACGCCAAAGCGCTCGGGCTGGGGGCGCACGAGATGGTCGCGCCCCAGGACTTCCCGGGCGGCCGCTTTGCGATCATCAGCGATCCGCAGGGCGCGGCATTCGGGCTCCTGAAGAGCACACGGCGTTAGGCAGCCGGCGCCTCGGCCCGGCGGCGCGGGCATCGCGGCCCTCCGGGCCCGGTCCTGCTCTTCGTCGGCCGCGAGGCGCAAGAGCCAGAGGTGGTCGAGGCCGGCGAGACCCCGTCAGAATCCCTGAAGCAGCCGCTCTCAGGTGCTTCTACGGCGCGGGCGCGGCGGCTTTCCGCGGCTAGAGTTTCACGATGGATATGAAGCTTGAACTCGTTGCCGTCCCCGTAACCGATGTCGACCGAGCCAAGGCCTTCTACGTCGACCAGGTCGGATTCCACCTCGACCACGACCACACGGTCACCGACCAGCTGCGATTCGTCCAGCTCACTCCGCCCGGCTCTGCCTGTTCGATCGTTATGGGGCTCGGGGTGACCGAGATGGCGCCTGGTTCCCAGAAAGGCCTGCAGGTGGTCGTCGAGGACGCGGAGGCTGTCCGCACGGAGCTCCGCGCCCGCGGCGTCGCTGCGAGCGACGTCCAGGTCATGCCCTGGGGCTCCTTCATCTTCTTCAGCGACCCCGACGGAAACACCTGGTCCGTTCAGCAGCTCCCCCCACGGCCGTAGGTCCGTGGGCGCCAACCGCGTCGGTTGCGCCCGGATATTCACCAGCGATATCTAACGGACAACGAGGGACCCAAACCGGCCCGAAATGGGACCCTCAGGCATCGGTCTATGCGCCCGAGGCATAGATCGACCAGCAAGCGGCCGCTCGTTGCCCGTTACATATCTGAGCTGAATATTCTGGCTACGGCGACGCACGCGCCTGTCAGGTGAGGCCCACTCCTCACCGCCCCTCGATGATCACCACCTCGTACGTCGTGGCGGTCGGCGGGAATCCGGTGTCGAACTTGGCGTTGACCAGCGCCAGGCTGTTGCCGTAGCGGGCAACGGTCGTCGGGATCTCGAAGTTGTCGTTGGCGATGACCCGTTCGAGGGTCGCAGACGTCAGGTCCGGGCTCAGCCGGAATTCGTCGACCTTGTTGTCGAAGTTCTGGACCGCCCACAGTCGGCCCGCCTCGAGGAGGATGCCGTCGACGTTCGGAACGCTCGCGCCGGCGATGAGGGCGCTCGCCCCCGTTACCTCATTCACCGTGTACAGGGCGCCATCCCCGGTATGGGCGACGATCAGGGTCTTGCCGTTCGGGGTCGCTACGATGCCGTTCATGTTGAATGGGCCCGACAGGTCGGCGGCGGGGCCGCTGACGACCAACGTTGACGGGGCGCCGATTGACCCGTTGGCACCGATCGGTACGCGATACAGGTACGGGTGCGCCGAGTCGGTGAACCACGCCGCTCCGGCGGCGACGATGACATCGTTGATGATAGGGCCGGTTGTCGGATCCGCCAGCTGAACCACAGCGACGTCGTCGCCCGTCCGAGCGTTGTACACGTACGCCTGACCGGTGAAACCGCCCGCTACGAAGATCAGGTTGTGGGGGACGTCGACCTTCAAGCCCAGTGCCATCCTGCCGTCGGGCGCATCACGGAACAGCGAGGCCGAGCCCGAGCGGAGATCGCCCCGGTAGATGTCCCCCTTGAACAGATCCCCGGCGAAGAAGCTCGACCCGATGCCGGTGGCGATGCCCTCGGCGGAGGTCGCTCCCGGGAGCGTGATCGTCGCGGGGAGCGATTTAGCGGCCACACTCCCTGTAAAAAGGGCGCCGGCCAGCAGGACGGCGACCGAAGAGATACCGATGAGACGCCTCATGAGAGAAATCCTCCAGATGCCCTGTTCCGGGCCCCTGCAGCGAGGACGCGGCCGCGAGAGAAGCCCCCTTCTGCGGCAGGGCTAAGTGTGGCGCTGCCGGATGGCATTGTCGAATCCACGAGGGCCTGGCGAGGACAGCATCCCCGGTGATCCCGGTAGCCGTCGCCCAGAATATTCACGTGCCATATCTAACGGAGAACGAGGGCCCCAAACGGGCCCGAAGCTGGGTCTTCAGGCATCGGTCTATGCCCCAGGTGCATAGATGGACCAAGAACAGGCCGCTCGTTGTCGGTTACATATCTGAGCTGAATATCGGCGAGGCGCTACGGCGTAGCCCTGGCCCGCGAGAACGAGCCCGCCCGGCTACGCCGCTGGCTTGCGGATGAGGTACGGGCTGAGGCGGACGGTGAGCTGCGGCTTGGGCATGGCACCCACGATGCGGTCGACCGGGCGCCCATTCTGGAGGACGACCATGGTCGGGATCGAGCGCGCATCGAAGCGCTGGGCGAGGGCCGGGTTCTCGTCGACGTTGACCTTGACCACCTTCAGCCGCCCGGCGTACTCGCGGGAGAGCTCCTCGAGGATGGGGCTCACGAATCGGCACGGGCCGCACCACGGCGCCCAGAGGTCGACCACCACCGACACGGCCGCGTTGGCCTCGACGTCAAAGGTGGCATCGGTCGCGTCAACCAGCCACGGCAGGGTCTCGCCACATTTTCCGCAGGTCGGCACACCGCGCGGATTGGGGCGGATCCGATTCTTGGCTCCGCAGTTCTTGCAGGTGAGGATCGATTCCGGACCGATGGACTTGGAAGTGCTGCCAACCGTCTGCGTCACCGCGGAATGATAAGCCGCACTCCGACCGGAATATTCACAGAGGATATGTAACGGAGAGGGAGAGCCTGAAACCGCGCCAAAACCAGGCTCTCGGGCATCGGTCCATGACCGAGGCGCATACGTCGACCAACCAGCGGCAGCTCGTTCTCCGATGAATGCACAAGCGGCATATTGGCGTTGTCAGGGCAGGTCCGAGACGCCTCCAACGGGCGCCGTCGCGGCCGCCCCGGCGCCGGCGCGGCGATCCTGGGCCGAGGCCGCGCCGGCCATCGCAGCGCCTACGATCCCAGCGGTGTTCAGCATGGCCGCGGGCACCACCGGGGCTCGCGTTCGCAGGTAGCGCTCGTACTTCGCGATCTCCTTACTGACCCCTCCGCCAAGGATGATGAGGTCGGGCCAGAGGTACTTCTCGTACTCGGCCAGCAGGTTGTTGAACTCGTGACCCCACTTCTTCCAGCTCATGTGCCGACGCTCGCGCGCCGCGCCAGAAACCAGGGTCTCGGCGTCTCGGCCGTGGAACGTCACGTGGCCCAGTTCGAGGTTCGGCACCAGCTGCCCATCCGTGAAGAGAGCTGAACCGATGCCCGTGCCAATCGTCAACATCAACACCACTCCGCGCTGGCCCCGGCCCGCCCCGTGCGCCATTTCTGCCAGACCGGCCGCATCCGCGTCGTTGAGGACGAGGATCGATCTGCCAAGCCGGTGCTCAAGCATCTCCTGGGCGGGCGCCCCGATCCAGGCGTGGTCCAGGTTGGCGGCGGTCATCGGCCTGCCATCCTTGATCACCGATGGGAAGCCAGCTCCGCCGGGCGTGTCGGCGGTGAGCTCGCCCGTCGCAGTGACGCGTTCCACAACCGCGACCACCACGTCGACCACCGCCTCGGGAGTCGCGGGCTGGGGGGTCAGCTCGCGGATGCGATCCGTCGTCAGATGACCGCTGGTGAGGTCCACCACCGCGGCCTTGATCCCGGTCCCGCCGATGTCGATGCCCAATGCCCGCTCGGGCCCTGCGGCGGTCCCATCGGGGTTCGGCTCGCTCATGGCGCGAGGATACAGGTCGCCTGACGCGTCAGAGGAGCGCCGGCTCGTCGATCGTGAGGGTCAAGGCATCGGCGTCCACCGTCGCGTCCACCCCGAGGGGGAGCGTCGCGAGGCTGGCGCCATGGCCCAGCGGCAGGCCGTAGAGCACGGGGACATCCAGGCCACCCAGCCGGGCGGTCAGGACCTCCTCCAGGGTCCTCGACCGAGGGGCGGAGGTCCATTCGTGCCACTCGCAACCGGACAGCTCGCCCACCACGACGCCCTTCACGCCCTCGAACTTTCCCGCCTGCTCGAGGTGCAGAAGGGCGCGGTCGATCTGGATGGGCGCTCGGTCGACCTCCTCGAAGAAGAAGATCGCCCCGTTGAGATCGACCTCCCACGGCGTCGCCAGGGTGTGGGTCAGGTCGCTCAGGCAACCCCCCACCAGCCGGCCGCTCGCCTTGCCCCCGCAGATTGCCACCACCGTCAGTCGATCCGGGTCCTCCGGCACCGGACCGGACGAATCGCCGGCGAGCACGGTCAGCAGCCGGTCCGCGGTGAGGGGTGAGAGGTCGGGGTCACCGAACATGGTCAACGACGGTCCGTACAGCGTCGCCAGGCGGATCAACCTGTTCAGCGCGATATGCAGCGCCGTGATGTCCGACAAACCGATGAATGCCTTGGGGTTACGGGCGATGGCCTCGAAATCGAGGAGCGGGATGAGCTGCGCGGAGCCGTAGCCGCCGCGCATGGTGAGGATCGCGTCGATCTCAGGGTCGGCGAATGCCTCCTGGAGGTCCCGGGCTCGCGTCTCGGGGCTGCCGGCATGCCAGCCGAGCCGGTCGAGGGCGCTGGGCATCAACCGGATCCGATAGCCCTGCGATTCCCACCATCGGATCCCACGTTCGATTTCGGCGCGTGACTCGGCTGGGCTGCCGGGCGTGACCACGCCAATGGTCGTTCCGGGGGGTGCGGCGCGCCCCTTCAATACAGTGGGCGCCGGGCTGGGGTCGGGCATAGTACCCAGAGGGTACTCGCTGCGCCCGCCGGGTTCGCACGCACAGGTGCCCGAACGCAACGCTACCTTCCAACCTTTGTGCCGGGGTCCGCTCGCCGGGATCCGGCGCGACGCCATGGCCTACCATGTGAACCGCATTGGCGAGGATGAAGCTGCCCATCCTGCTTGGCGCCAGCCACCTTGGCGGGAGCGGCGCGAGCCGCCGTCGCCGGGCGAGCCGCGTCGCCCGACTGCTGCTGGTTCTCGCGCTGAGTGCCGGCAGCCTCGCCGCCGCGCCAGCTCCGGCGCAGGCCGCGACGACCGCCACCATCTATCGGCCCAACCACAGGGTCCACTTCGATGCCGGCACCTACACCGGCTACAAGTTCAGCGCTAGCGGCACGATCCTGGCGCACAAGACCGCGACCCTGTCCCGCGCGTCGGGTGCGGCGACTCGTCTCCGGACGACAGTCCCGGGTCACAGCGGCAACTGGCTCGCGATCGTCAACGGCATCTGGGCGGGCTATTCCATCCACGAGTCGAATCGAACATACCTGCCGTTTGCACGCCTGCGGCTGGTCGCCTTCGCGGCGGGTACGCACACGGGCTACAAGTTCAATGCCGCCGGTTCAATCGTGGCGCACAAGACCTTCAAGCTCACTCGCGCATCTGGTGCCTCGGCCAGCACGCAGGCGTTCATCGTTACCAAGACCTACCTGTTGATCGTCAACGGCATCTGGGCCGGTTATTGGGTACCCGTCGGGAGCGGCGTGGGCCTCAAGTACCCGCCGCTCGGCTCGAATCGACTGGGCCTGAGGCGAGTCGTTGGCGGCCTGGACCAGCCGCTGTACGTGACAAATGCGGACGACGGCACGAACCGCCTCTTCATCGTGCAGCGCACCGGACTGGTTCGAGTATTCAGGGCGGGTCTCCTGCAGTCGGCGGCCTTCCTGAACCTGACCGGCAAGATCAGCTGCTGCGACGGTGAGCGCGGCCTGTTGGGGCTTGCCTTCCATCCCGGATTTGTCACGAACCGACGGCTCTTCGCCTACTACACCGATTCGACCGGCGACATCATCGTGGCCGAGTACACGGCCAACGCCGCGGGCACGAGCGCCAGCGCCACGACCGAGCGCGTGCTGCTGCGCATCAACCACCGCACCTACAGCAACCACGACGGCGGTTGGATCGGGTTTGGGCCCGACGGTTACCTGTACATCGCCACCGGCGACGGCGGCGGGGGAGGCGACCCGCTCGGCAACGGGCAGAACCGCTACGCGCTGCTCGGAAAGATCCTGCGGATCAACGTGAATGGCGCGCCTCCCTACACCATTCCACCCACGAATCCGTTCGCGAACGGGGGCGGCGCCAAGGAGGTCTGGGCGTACGGGCTGCGGAACCCATGGCGCGACAGCTTCGACAGCCTCACCGGCAGCCTGTTCATCGGGGACGTGGGCCAGAGCGCCTTCGAGGAGGTCGATCGGTCAGCCTTCGGCGTCGGCGGGCAGAACTACGGCTGGAACGTGATGGAGGGATTCAGCTGCTACAACGCCTCGACGTGTGCGAGGTCCGGCAAGACGCTGCCGATCGCGGTTTATGCGCACGGCACCTCCAACTCGATCGGCTGCGCAATCACCGGCGGGTACATGTACCGGGGCACAGCTCAGCCGGCATTCCAGGGCCACTACATCTTCGGCGACTTCTGCACCGGCCGGTTGTGGACCATGTACCAGGATGAGAACGTCGCGAACCTGGTGACCCAGGGCCAGTTTGCGGTCAACATCAGCTCGTTCGGACAGGGCGAGACTGGAGAGGTCTACCTGACTGATCTCTCGGGCGGCGTCGTCTACCGCGTGGTGGTGAATCCCTGAGCGGTTGCGGCGTCACGCAGCAGCGGTAGAGTTGGGCGACGGCCCGCACACGACGCTGGAGGACCTATGAGCGCGCCCACCACCCATCCGACGCTGACCGAGACTTCGGCCAATGAGCTCCGACGAACGTTGCACGGGACCGTACTGCTTCCGAGCGATGACGGGTACGACGCCTCGCGCCGCGCGTGGAATGCAATGGTCGATAGGCGACCGGCGATCGTCGCCCAGTGCGCTGACACCGCTGATGTTGCCACGGCCATCGCCTTTGGCCGCCGCGAAGGGCTGGAGCTCGCCGTGAAATGCGGTACGCACAGCGTCCTGGGCCAGGCGATTCCCGAGGGCGGCCTGATGATCGACCTGACGCCCATGAATGCGGTGAGGATCGATCCGGACGCGCGGCTCGCATACGTCCAGGGCGGGGCGCTGCTCGGGAACATGGATCGGGCCAGCGCCGAACACGGGCTGGCGACCACCGCGGGCAACGTCTCGCACACCGGGGTCGGCGGTCTGACCCTCGGCGGCGGGATGGGCTGGCTCGCCCGACAGTTCGGGATGGCCTGCGACAACGTCGTGGCCTTCGAGGTCGTCACGGCCGACGGCGCGGTCACGACTGCGTCCGAGGCGGAGAACCCTGACCTGTACTGGGGCCTGCGCGGCGGCGGCGGCAACTTCGGCGTGGTCACCGAGTTCACCTTCCGGCTGCACCCGATCAGCGGTCGGGCCCTCACAGTGGACTTCTTCTACCCCGAGGATGCCGGCCTTGCCGTGCTGCGAGGGTTCCGTGCCTTCGCCAAGACTGCGCCGCGCGAGGCGACGCCGACAGCGTGGGTCGGTACCGCGCCCGAGTGGCCGTTCCTGCCCACCGAGCTCCACGGCGCACGGCTGGTGAACGCCGGATTTGTGTGGGTTGGCGATCCGGAGGAGGGACGAGCGCTCGTCCCCACCTTCCGTGAGATCGCCACGCCGGTTGCGGAAGTCATCGACGAGGTCTCATACGTCGAGCTCCAGAGCGGAAGTGACCAGGCGATGCAGCACGCCATGCGCCGATACTGGAAGGGCCACTACCTGCGCGAGCTGCCTGACGACGCGATCGAAGCCTTTCTCTCCCGGGGCGGGACCGTCGGCGAGGGTGAGTTCCAGGCGAATGCGTCCCTCCAGGGGTACGGCGGCGCCATCGCTGAGGTGGGAATCGGCGACACTGCCTTCAGCCACCGCGACGCCAGGTTCGAGTTCGTGACCGTCAGCGGCTGGGAGGATCCCGCAGAGGACGAGCCGCGAATGCGCGCGTCACGCCGGTTTGCGGCGGCGATCGAGCCGTTCGCCAGCGGGGTCTACGTAAACGGACTGGCCGATGAAGGGGCCGCAGGTCTGCGCGCCGCGTATCGTGCCGAAACCCTCGCGCGGCTGACCGCCCTCAAGGACCGATACGACCCGGAGAACGTCTTCCACCTGAACCACAACATTGCGCCGTCCGGCAGATAAGACGACCCGATCCTCCACGATGATCACGTCGAGCGCGCGGTCCGCATGGCGGTGGCCATGCGCGCCAGGTTCGCCGAGCTGTCCGAGGCCTGGCGCCACCACGGTTACGAGCTTGGCTTCGGCGTGGGGATCGCCGTCGGGTATGCCACCCTGGGGCGGATTGGGTTCGAGGGGCGCCACGACTACGGCGCCATCGGCAACGTCACGATCCTTGCCTCTCGGCTGAGCAGCCAGGCCAAGGGTGGCCAGATTCTGCTGAGCCCGCGGGCTCACCGCGCAAGCAATGCTTGCGTTACGGCCATCGAGGCGGACGGCCGCCTCCCAAGGACCCTTCCCCGGATGGCGCACAGTTGTCGGCTGACCAGCATTACTGGCACATGAGCGGGTAAAGGCCGACGTCTTCGCCCCCGATGGTCGCAACGCAAGCATGACTGGCAGAGCGACGTTCGTGTGGTGACACCGGCGCTCGAGCCGACCCCGTTATTCACCATGGATATCTAACGGCGAACGAAGGCCGAAAATCGGACTCAAATGGGGCTGGGCGTGATCGGTTTATGCCCAAACGGCATAGAACGACCAACCCGGAAGGCTTGGATGTGCGTTCTATACCCCACAGGAATAATCCGGGGGCGCGCCGCGGGACGTGC
>Ga0070708_100000551_pt1 | contig 28018 bp, 20 predicted proteins | sample KBSK5503metaG_FD_65469 | JGI IMG/M metagenome (GOLD analysis project Ga0070708, IMG submission 65469) | Corn, switchgrass and miscanthus rhizosphere microbial communities from Kellogg Biological Station, Michigan, USA - KBS K5-50-3 metaG | ecosystem: Host-associated > Plants > Roots >... | reverse complement strand
CCAGACGCGATTTCGAGTGGACGGTGACCACCCCGCTCGAGGCCGGGATCCAGAAGGCGATCGCGTACTACCAGAGGCACGGCATCGCGGAGACCTATACGCACCTCAAGCCCGCGACGAGTTGATGAGCAGGATTTCCCGTCCCGACGCGTCGGGGGCGGCGGGGCGCTCCGGACGACACGCGCCGGGCGCGCGGATCCTCAGCCAACCGGCCATGGCGTTCTCGGCGCCCTCGGGAGCGATCTCGAGTTCGGCCATGCTCCTCTGGCCGTACCGCCGCGTCCTCTGGCGTGCGGCGCGCAACGACGTCGCTGCGCGGTACGCCGGATCGCTGCTGGGCGCGGGATGGGCCGTGCTGACGCCGCTGCTGCTCCTCGCCGTCTATGGTGTCGTCTACCTGGCGATATTCCAGGTTCGCGTGCCTGGCCTCGCGCCGTGGGACTACATCCTGTACATCTTTTCGGGCCTGGTGCCCTATCTGGCTACGGGCGAGGCGCTCGCCATCGGCGTGGGCTCCGTCGTGACCAGCAGGACGGTCCTGAGCAGCACCGTCTTTCCCATCGACCTCGTGCCGGCGAAGGCCGTGGTCGGGAGTCTGGCCACGCTGAGTGTCGGGCTCACGGTGACGGCTGTCGGCGCGGCGGTGACCGGCCGGCTCACCTGGACCGCGGCGCTCGTTCCCATCCTCGTGCTGCTTCATGCGATGGCGCTCCTGGGCCTGCTGTGGCTGCTATCGCTCCTCAACGTCGTCCTGCGCGACCTGCCGAGCCTCCTCAACATGGGCCTGATGGTGATGCTCATCGCCTCTCCGATCGCCTATACGCCGGCGATGGTGCCTGGCCGGCTCCGGCCGTTCCTCCTCGTCAATCCCTTCTCCTATCTGGTGACCGCGTACCAGGAACTGCTCGTCCTCGGTGAGCTCCCCACGCCCCGGCATTCAGCGGTGGTGGTCGGAGGCTCACTCCTCCTCTTCTATCTGGGCGGGTGGGTCTTTGCGCGCGGGAAACGCATCGTGATCGACTATGTCTGAGCAGAGCACGATCCGCCTGCACGGCGTCGGCAAGATGTATCGCGTGTTCGCTTCCCGGTTCGACAACCTCATCGACGCGGTGGGACTGGGGCGGCTCCTCCCCTGGCTGGGCTTCCGTTACCGTGAGTTCTGGGCCTTGCGCGGCATCGATCTCGAGTTGCCGGAGGGCGCACGGGTGGGCGTGGTAGGGCGGAACGGGGCGGGCAAGAGCACGCTCCTCAAGCTCCTCACCGGGAACCTCGCCGTGAGCGAAGGTACCCTCGAGGTCCACGGGCCAGTCCACGCCCTGCTGGACACGGGAGCGGGGTTCCACCCTGAATTCACGGGCATCGAGAACATCCATGCCGCCCTCTCTTACCAGGGGCTCAGCGACAGCGAGATGGTCGACGCCGTCGAGGAGATCGCCGAGTTCACGGAGCTCGGACAGTTCCTGGGACAGCCCTACCGCACGTACTCGTCCGGGATGCAGGCCCGGCTGGCCTTCGCGACCGCCACCGCCGTCGTTCGGCCGAGGATCCTGATCATCGATGAAGTCCTCGGGGCGGGCGATGCCTATTTCCTCAGCAAGTGCAACGAGCGGATGCGGGCCCTCGTCTCGGCCGGAGCGACCGTGCTGCTCGTCTCCCACTCGCTCGACCAGATCACGGCCATGTGCGACCAGGCCATCTGGATCGATCGCGGGCGCATCGCGCAGCGAGGGCCGGCGCTGGAGGTCGTGAAAGCCTATCAGCAATTCATTCGGACCCTGGACGACCGGCGACTCAGGGCCAAGAACCGGAAGGTCCACAACCCGAGCTATCACCCTCTCCAATACGACTCGTTCAGTGACACCATCCTCGTGCAGCTGCGTGTCGAAGGAGCGCCCTGCGACGTGGCCGCGGTCGACCTGGTGCGCTCGGGAGACGTGGAGGACAGCCTCCTCGTGGGTCACGCCCAAGACGCCGACAGCACCCAGTCGAGCTTCATCCTTCTCGATTCCAGCGCTTGGTCGGATCCGCAACGCGAGGACGCCATCCTCTACCGGTCGATCGTGAGCACGGACGCCCAGCGGGGGGGGCTCGGCACGGCGGCCTTCAACGTCTACTCCGTCCACGAGGACGAGACGTACGCGGTGGACGTCACCTATCGCGCCCCGGCCGGGGCGACGCTGGTGGCCGAGATCTACCGGAACGGGACGCTGCACGCACGCTTCGACCTGCCCTGCCCGACCGCCGGATGGACCCGCCGCCGCCTCGAACCCGGCCGGCTGACCCTCGGTCCTCTTCTTCTACGCCGCGCCGGCCGCGAGGAGCCGCTCCAGCTCGCGCGGCTGGAAGAAGAGGAGACGCCTTCGGCGGTGCCTCGGCGCAAGAGCCGTTGGCCAGGCGAAGGCGGTCTCGTCATCGACGAGGTGCGGCTGCGGGGAGCCGACGGAGCCGAGCAGGCCATGTTCGTGTCGGGAACTCCGATGCGGCTCACGGTGAGTTTCACGGCGACGGCTGCGGGCCGCTACGACGTCATTCCCGTGGCCGTCCTGTACCGGCTGGACGGGATCCTCGTCACGCGCTACATCGGCTCGAAAGCGGAGCTCGCGATGGCGGCGGGGGAGACCGGTGAAGCCCTCCTGGACATCGCTTCCGTGCGGCTGGGCAACGGCTATTATGTCTTCACCGTCGGCCTTTACCGGATCCTCGACGTGGGCAATGCCCAGGACGCCCGCTTCTACGATCTGCTCGACCGCAGCTACGAGTTCGGCGTGGAGGGCGTGCCCCCTCTCCTGGACGGCATCGTCCTCGAGCCGGCCGATTGGACCCTGGCCGCCAAGCGCGTCCTGGCCGCGGCGGGAGAAGCCCCTTGAAGAGCCCGACGGACCGCCACTGGAGCGAACGCGCGCGCAGCGTCGAGCGGGATGTCGAGGTCAACATCATGGACGTCTTCCAGCGCGAGCTGGAATACCAGGAAGTGGAGCGCCACCTCCGCCCCGATATGCGCGTCCTCGAGGTCGGATGCGGCAACGGGTTCTCCACCGAGCGGTTCCGCCGGCAGGTTGCCCACGTCGACGCCTTCGACTACTCGGAAGAAATGGTCGCGCGCGCCCGCGCGAAGTATGGCGAGACGAACAACCGATTCCTCCACGACGACGTGCTCGCCCCTGGCTCCCTGGCCGGAACGTACGATGCGGTCGTCTGCATCCGCGTCCTGATCAACCTCGGCAGCCTGGCCGACCAGCGTCAGGCGATCGCCAACCTGAAGCGCCTGGTCCGCCTCGGCGGCCTGTTGATCCTGGCCGAGGGCTATCGCGACGGGTTCGAGACGCTCGGTACGTTGCGCGCGGCCGTCGGGCTGCCGCCCCTGGAGCCTGCGGCGATAAACTTCTATTCCCGACTGGACGAGATCCGACCCGACCTTCAGGACGGCTTCGACGAGGTCGGCGAGTTCCACCTGGGGATGTATGACTACCTCACGCGGGTGGTCTACCCGCTCGTCGCCGGGCCCGACAACGTGCGCCACAACACCGTGTTCAGCGAGCGATGCCATTCCCTGGCCAGCGTTCTCAACCCCGATTCCCTCAAGCACCTTTCACGGATGCGAGGCTTCGTCTTGCGGCGCCGCCCCTGACCGGGGGCGCACGGTGAGCGCGCGCCGCTCCGCGCTGTCGGTCCTTCTCCTCTGTGACGACTGGAAGGGGCACGCGAACACGATCCATGACCACATCCGCGCCTTCAAGACGCTCTCGCGGCATGAGGTGTGGACGTACAACCCCCGTGGGCTCCGTCGAGTGCGGGCGCTGGACCTCGATGCGTTCGACGTGGTCGTCATCCATTACTCGCTCTGCGTCCTGTTTTCCCACTACCTTCCCGACGACCTGAGGGAGAAGCTTCGCCGATATCGAGGGCTGAAGGTCCAGTTCGTCCAGGACGACTATCGCTGGGTCGACGCGATCACCGCGGTCATGCGCGACATCGGAACCCACGTCCTCTTCACGCTGGTCCCCGCGCCGGAGATCCCCAAGATCTGGGACGATCGCCTCCCGGGCGTGGTCAAGTGCACGACCCTCGCCGGCTACGTCCCCGACGAGCTGGTCCATCGACGCGTCCCCGGCTTGGAGGCGCGGCCCCTCGACATCGGGTATCGCGGGCGTGTCCTGCCGCCCTGGCTCGGCCGCATCGGCCAGGAGAAGGCGTGGATCGCCCAGGGAGTGCTCGCGCGCGCGGGAGCTTACGGCCTCAAGGTCGACGTGGGATGGCGCGAGAGCGACCGCATCTACGGCCGGAGCTGGGTCGACTTCATCAGCTCCTGCAAGGCCACGCTGGGGACGGAGAGCGGCGCCACCATAACCGACTTCGATGGTTCCATCGAGCGAGCGGTCAAGGCCTATGAGGCCGACCACCCGCAGGCCGATTTCGAGGAAGTCCATCGCGAAGTGCTGGCCGCGCACGAGGGGAACGTGCGCATGAACGTGATCTCTCCGCGCGTCTTCGAGGCGGTGGCCCTGCGCACCGGCCTCATCCTCTTCCCCGGGGAGTACTCCGGCGTCGTGAGGCCCGGAGAGCACTACCTCCCGCTGGCCAAGGACTTCTCGAACATGGCGGAGGTCGTCGACGGACTTCGTGACGGCGCCGGCATGCAGCGCATGATTGCGCGCGCCTACGATGAGATCGCGCTTTCCGGCCGCTACTCGCTCAAGGCCTTCGTGGCGGAGTTCGACGAGGTCGTCGCCGAGCTGGGCCACGCCCGCGGCCCCCGAAGGAAGACCACGTATCACGTGGCTCGCATCGAGGCGTGGTGGCGCAGCGCCGCGCTGCTGGAAAGGACGGGCCTGCCCGCGCTGACGCACCTGGCCTTCCGGACGGCGGTCACGGCGGGACTTGCCCTGGCCGACCGCGACGTCAGCACGGCCGTCGCGCTGCAGGCTCTTGACCCGAACCTCTGGCGTGCCGTCTCTCCCTTGCGGGTCGTCATGGACCTGATAAGGTTCGGGCTCCTCCGGTACGTCCAGCGGCGAGGTCTCCTGAACGAATCTCGCGTGCGCGTGAGCGCGAGCTGGGATCCCGCATCGGGATCGCTGACCTTCGTCACGCGGAAGATCGATCGAATGGACCGCGACGAAGGCGGCCGGACCGTCGAGAGCGGGGCGGATCTCGCGGAGGCGGTGCGCGTGGCCCTCGAAGAGGGAACCGTACGCACCATCTCCTGGAATCACGGACTGATCGGTTCGACAGTGCCTTATGCCATCACGCGGTCGCGCTGGATCACCGTAGGCCTCGGTGATTCGGGCATCTACCGCTTCTCCGCCCTCGCGGCGATCGCGCGCCGCGAGCCTTCACGCGTCGGACGCGGGCTCACGCGAGCGCTGGAGGAGGAGCCGGCGGAGGCGTCGTCGAGGTTCCGCCGCGCGCTGGCCAGGCGTGTGTGGCTCGTCCAGCGCGCACTCTGGCGTGTCTGGCGCGGGTGCGCATCCTCAGACTCTCCGGCCGCGGTGGCCGCGGACGTCCTCAGGCTCCACGTGTTGTGGGAAATCCAGGCCGGGCAATCCGGAAGCGCCGAGCCCTTTCGGGTCACCGCGTCGTACGACGAAGGCGCACGCCGACTTCGCCTCGTCTCCGTCCCGACCGATCCCTGGGGTCGCGACGCGAACGGAAACGGTGTCGGCGCTTTCTCTCGCGAGAGCACGCCCGCCATTCGCGCCGCCCTTGCCGCCGGCGAGCTCCGGTCCTTCGAGTGGGACCATTCTGGAGTCGGACGCTTCGTCCTCTGGGAGATGAAACCCTCCCGCTATTACCTGGTCAGGTTGGGGCGGGACGGTGTCTACCGCTTCGAGCACGTGCTGCGCGGCTTCCGCGCCGCGCCCGTGGCGGCGTGGCGGACGCTTCTCCCGATCCTGGAAGTGAAGAACCGGCCATCGGCGGGTCTGCGTCTGCTTCGTGCGCCGGGCGTCTATGGTCCGCTCGTGGTCGTCGCCTTGCGCGGCGTCCTCACCCGGGCGTCGCTGCGGCAAGCCCTGGTCCGCTTCCTCGTCGATCCCGTGCTTCGCGGCCAGATACCGGTCGCCCGCGTGCTGCAGGAGCTGACGAACCTGCGGCTCCTACAGGATGCGGCGGCGACGGCGCCGGGCGGTTACGGATTGCGGATCGAGAAGCAAGGAGAAGGCGAGCTGGTCTTCCGCACCGTTCCGGGCACGGGTAAGTCGGGCCGTTACCAGGACGCGCTGTCGGAGGGGGTCGCCCGCCGATACGTCTGGGACCACTCCGCGGTAGGCGACAGCGTCGAGTACCGCGGCCTCGGCCTCAGATGCCGTCTCTCCCTGGGGCCCGAGCGCCGGTACGAGTTCCACACGCTCGCGGCCCTGGCCGCGCGGGCTCCGGAGACGATCCGCCGGCTGCTTCCAGCCCTCGAGTGAGGAAGCCGATGTTGACCGCGCGAGGGGCCGGTGCTAACTTTCGGCGTTCCGGCTGGCCGCTCCGCGGTGGCCGGCCATCCCAGCGGGAGGACCGTGGACGCGTCCAAGCGAGCGCATCCCTCGAAGCGCATCATCTTCTTCGGGGACTCGATCTGTCACGGGCAGCACGTTTCGGTGGAGCGCATCTTCGTCGCGCGCCTGGCCGCCTACTACAACAGCCATGTCGTCCCGCCGATCCTCGTGGAGAACCGTTCCATCAACGGCAACACCACGCGCCAGGGGCTGGAGCGCCTCTCCTACGACGTCACCTCCCACCGGCCCGACCTCGTGTATGTCCAGTTTGGTCTCAACGACTGCAATGTGTGGCAGACGGACTTCGGACAGCCGCGGGTGGCGCCGGACGCCTATCGAGGCAACCTGGCGGAGATCGTCGCCAAGCTGTCGTCGGCCGGCACCAGGCGCGTGATCATGGCCACGAACCACCCGTGTGTGCTCGGCGAGGAGTACGAGAAGCGTCTCCTGGCCTACAACGACATCGTGCGCGACGTCGCTCGGCTGACCGGCGCCGCGCTCTTCGATCTCCATGCGGTGGCGCCCCCCTTCCAGACGGAGACGATGCTCTGCGCTGACGGCATTCACCTCTCGGAAGAGGGTCACCAGTATTACTTCGAGGCGCTGCGGCCGCTGTTCATGACGGAAGTCGGCCGCATCTCCGGGGATGCGGCCGTCCCGCCCGAGGCGGCCGCGCCCGCCGGCTACAGGTCTCCCGTCGCCCCTTGACCGCCATCGGCATCCAGGACGTCCGCTCCTTCTGGGAGCGCCATCCCGTTTCCGCCGCGGCTATCCCGCATCCCCCGGGCACCGCCGCCTACTTCCAGGCCTACGACCGGCTTCGGGAGCGCAACGAGAGCCCCGCTTTCTCGGAATCGCTCCATGAGTACGGCGATTTCGCGGGGAGGAAGGTGCTCGACGTCGGCGCCGGAAACGGTTACGTGCTCGCGAGCTATGCCCGTCGGGGCGCCGCCACCTTCGGCATCGACCTGACTGCGACCGCCATCGATCTCTGCCGGCGCCGATTCGCGTTGGAGGGGCTGGACGGTCTCTTCGCCGTGGGCAGCGCCGAGTGCCTGCCCTTCGCGGATGAGACCTTCGACTGCGTCTGCTCCATGGGCGTGCTGCACCACACGCCCGACGTCTCACGCGCGCTGAGCGAGCTCAGGCGGGTGTTGCAGCCGCGAGGACGGCTCATCGTCATGGTGTACCACCGCAATTCGGCGCTCTATCGCGTCCGGTTCGCCGCCTTGCGCGTCCTCAAGGGCAAGAGCCTGGGACAGCTCGTCAACGAGGTCGACGGACCGGAGAACCCCAAAGGGGAAGTCTTCTCGAAGCGCCAGCTCCGGAGCCTTCTCGGGGGGTTTTGCGACGTCGAGCTGTCGGTCGGCCTGCTCCAGGGCTGGATGTGTCTTCCGCGCGGCGGGGGATTCATACCGGACTCATGGGTCCGACCTCTTGCCGGATGGCTGGGTTGGTTCCTCTATGCGAAGGCCCGTCGTGCCTAGGCGGCCGGTGACACCATGTGCGGGATAGCTGGGATCTTTTCGCGCGCGTCGAGGTCCCCGAGTCTGGCTGGCGACCTCGCACTGATGAATCACCTGCTTCGCCACCGCGGCCCGGATGGTTCTGGGATCTGGATGCATCCGGATGGTGGTGCGGGCCTGTCGCACAACCGTCTCAGCATCATCGACCTCAACACCGGATCTCAGCCCATGACTCATCCGTCGGGGACGGTCATCACTTACAACGGCGAGGTCTACAACTACATCGAGCTGCGGGAGGAGCTGGGAATCGAATCCTTCCGGACGACCTCCGACACCGAAGTCATCCTGGCCGCCTACGCTCGTTGGGGCGAGGATTGCGTCGACCATCTGCGCGGGATGTTCGCCTTCGCCCTCTGGGACGAGAGACGGCAGTCCCTCTTCTGTGCGCGTGACCGTTTCGGCATCAAGCCCTTCTACTATGCAAGCGTCGGCGGCACCTTCTACTTCGCCTCGGAGCCGAAGGCGCTCCTGCCGTTCCTGTCCGCCATCGAGACGGATCCGGATGCCCTCAAGGACTACCTGACCTTCCAGTTCGTCCTCGGAGAGAAGACGCTCTTCGCCGGCATTCGCAAGCTCGAACCCGGCCGGTGCCTCACCGTGACCGCGGAAGGGATGCGACATCGCACGTACTGGGAAGTCCGCTACGACCTCGATTTCGATCACACCGAAATCCACTTCGCCCGTGAGACGCGCACCCTGCTGGAAGAGTCTGTGCGCCTTCATATGCGCGCGGACGTGCCCGTCGGTGCCTATCTGAGTGGTGGCATCGACTCCTCGATCGTGGCCGCCTTGGCCCGACCGCACGTCCGGGATGGAGGTTTCTCCGGCTTCACGGGAACCTTCCGAGAGTTCCCCGGCTACGACGAGACCTCCTACGCTCAAGACTTCGCACACCAGCACGGACTGGACTTGTTCACCGTCGAGATGACCGCCCGAGACTTCGCCGACACGATGCGGAGTGTGATCTACCACCTGGACTATCCAGTCGCGGGCCCGGGGTCGTTCGCCCAATTCCACGTTTCGCGTCTGGCCGCGCGCCACCGCAAGGTCGTGCTCGGCGGCCAGGGTGGCGACGAGATCTTCGGCGGTTACGTGAGGTACCTGATCGGCTACTTCGAGCAATGCATCAAGGCGGCGATCGACGGCACGATGCAGGACGGCAGCTTCGTCGTCACCTACGAGAGCATCATCCCCAACCTGGTTGCGCTCAAGGCCTACAAGCCGCTGCTGAAGCAATTCTTCCGCGACGGACTCTTCGACGACATGGACCGCCGCTACTTCCGGCTGATCGATCGCAGCCCGGACTGGGACGACGAGGTCGATCGGGGCGCCCTCGGGACCTACTCGCCCTTCGACAGCTTCCGCGAGGTCTTCCACAACCCCAACGTCCGGAAGGAGTCCTACTTCGACTTGATGACGCACTTCGACTTCCGCACCCTGCTCCCGGCGCTGCTCCATGTCGAGGACCGGATGAGCATGGCGCACGGGCTGGAGTCGCGCGTGCCTTTTCTTGATCACCGCCTGGTCGAGAAGGTCGCCACCGCTCCCTCCGACGTCAAGTTCAGGAACGGCGAGCTCAAGCGGCTGCTGAAGGGGGCCTGTGCGGACGTCCTGCCGGAATCGATCGCACGCCGAACGGACAAGATGGGCTTCCCGGTCCCGCTCACGGAATGGCTGCGTGGCGATCTTCACGATTTCGTGACCGACGTGTTCGAGACCGGTCAGCGCAAAGCGCGCCCGTTGTTCAAGTACGACGGAATCCTGAAGGCGATCGGCCACGAAGGCCAGTTCGACCGCAAGACCTGGGGCCTCCTCTGCCTGGAGCTGTGGCAGCAAGAATTTCACGACCAGGGGCCCCGCTATCGCGCCGAGCGGGCAAAAGCCATGGCGGCCGCGTCATGACGGACGACGAAAACGCACGAGGACCGGTCGGACCGGGGCTTCAGGGCCGCACCGTTCTCGTCGTTGGCGGCGCCGGGTTCGTCGGCTCGAACCTCTCCCTCCGGCTCCTGAGAGAAGGCGTCTCGGCTCTCACCGTGGTCGACAACCTTCTCTCCGCTGAGGAATGGAACATTCCTTCCGATCCGCGGCTCGCTTTCCGGCGCGGATCGATCGCTGATGACGCCGTTCTCGCTGGGCTGCGGGACGAGTTCGACTACGTCTTTCATCTGGCGACGTTCCACGGGAACCAGAACTCGATCGCGGAGCCGTTGCTCGATCACGACAACAACTCCGTCACCACCTTGAAGCTCCTCGAGCGCCTGAAGGACTTCCGCCGCCTGAGAAAGATCGTCTATTCCTCGGCGGGGTGCAGCCTTGGGGAGAAGACACCCGGGGGCCCGACAGTCTCGAGGGAAGAGACGCCGATCACACTCTTCTTCGACAGCCCGTATCAGATCTCCAAGATCGTGGGCGAACTCTACGGGAATTACTATTTCGGGCGTCACGGCGTTCCGTTCGTCAAGGCGCGGTTCCAGAACGTTTACGGTCCGCGCGAGATCCTCGGCGCCGGTCCCTGGCGGGGGACCGATGCAACCGTCTGGCGGAACGTCGTGCCGACGTTCGTGTATCGGGCTCTCAAGGGCCTGCCCCTGCGCGTCGAAGGTGAAGGCGCGTCGCGCGATTTCATCTTCGTCGAAGACATCGTGGAAGGCCTCGCGCGTTGTGCCGTCTTCGGCGCGCCCGGCGAGGTCTTCAATCTCGGGACGGGCGAAGAGACCTCGATCGGGGATTTGGCGTGCCGGGTCGTCGAGGCGGCGGGTGGCGCCAGCGAGATCGTCCGCGTTCCGCGCCGGGCCTGGGACTCGTCGGTGAGGCGCTATGCCTCCACGGCAAAGGCGGGGGAGCAACTCGGGTTTCACGCGCGCGTCCCCGTGCAGGAGGGGATCCCGCGCACCGTGGCCTGGATGCGCGAGAACCTGACCCGAATCGACGGTGCCATCGAAAAGCACGCGGCGCGGATGGCGAGCCTGTCGGAGGGATGAACCTCGTCCTCCTCGGGCACTACCGTCCGGGATACCGGCTTTCCTACTACTTCGATTGGCGCGATGCGTTCCTCGGACTCGTCGAGCATCGCGTCCGCGTGATCAGCACGTCGGTAGGCTGGCAGCGCCCCGCTCCACTCGTCGCCCGTCTGCCGCTTTCGTGGTCTTTCCCCGAGCAAGAGATCCGACAGCTTTACGCCGGTCAGATCCCCTGCGACGTGCTCGTCCTTCCGCCGTCGTTCTATTACTTCAATCAGGGCGCCCGGAGGCGGCTGATCGAGGATGTGGCTGCGCAGGGCCGTGCCCGCTTCACAACCGTGTTCTTCGTCGAGAACGAGTATCGGCTGCTCCCGGACAAGGTGGCCTACGCACTCGCTCTCGGCGCCTCCGTGCTCGTCAGCCAGCTTCCGCTCGATGCCGCTCGCACGTTCTATGGCCCACATTTCCCGGGCACCATCGTGTCCGCTCCCGCGGGCCTCAACCCGGACGTCTACCGGCCGGGGCCGTCGATGTCCGCTCGCCAGGTCCACATCGGAACGCGCACCCACAGGTATCCGGCTTCGCTCGGCGACTCCGAGCGGAACGCCATCATCGAACGGTTTGAAGGCGGCGGAGGCCCGGTGGAGGGGCTCACCGTCGACATCAGCGTGAACGAGAAGGACCGTTTCACGAGGGAGGAGTGGGCGCGCTTCCTCGGGAATTGCCGCGCCACCGTGGCCACCGAGGCGGGGGCGGTCGAGTTGGTCTGGGGAGACGGTGAGCGCGGCGTGAGTGGCAAGGCGGTTTCTTCACGCCATTTCGAAGCGCTCGGAACGAAGACCGTGCAGATCATGTTCCCTGGCCGCTTCAACGGCATTCTCCGTGCCGGCGAGCATTACCTCGCCCTCGACCGTGATTTCGGGAACCTCGATGACGTGTGTGCCGCCGTTCGTGACGAGCGACTGCTGACACGTCTTTCCGATTCGGCGTACGAGTACGCGCGTGCTGCACACACGTACGCCCACCGAGCCCGGACCGTGGTGAGCGTCGCCTGAGCCTCTGGTCTATCGTGAATCGACGACGCGACAGTGCTCGGTCGTCATCGGAGCTGATGACGGAGAGCGAGCATCTGACGGAAATTCGCCCACACCGTCCCAAAGTTCTGAACCTTCGATCGGCCGCTCAAGCGGGGGCGGAATGGCGTGGGCATGCTCTTGATGCGCCAACCCGCGCGCGACGCACGTACGAGGAGCTCCATCACGATCGCCCACCCGCGGCCCTCCGATCGTAGGGCAATGGTACGCAATGCCTGTCTGCGCACCATGAAAACGCCCTGGAACGGCGGCAGGGGACCGAACAGTAGCCGGTACGCGGTTCGTTCGGCCGCCGAGAGCAGCCGGCCCAGCGGTGAGTCCTCCCGTCGAGCGTGTCCGAGAAGCAGGTCCAAGCCCGTCATCTCGGCGAAAAAGGCGGCGAGGATCGAGGCCGGGAACTGGCCATCGGCGGGGAAAAACGTGATCGTCTCTCCTGCGGCTTCCCGGAAACCGGTGCGGTAGACCTCGCCAAGGCCGCCATTAGCCTGATGATGGATCACACGGAGACCGATCACCATCTCCGCCAGCCGGTCCGCGAAGGCCCCGGTCCCGTCGCGGCTGCCGTCGTCCACGACGAGGATCTCGGCGGGTCCGTCGAGAGCGTCGAGCTGGAGCCGGATCTCCTGCACGACAGGGCCGAGATTTGCGGCTTCGTTGTAGGCCATCACGACGACGGTGAGTCGTGGCGGCCGTGCTGGGACAGCGATCTCGCTCACGGCACGAACAGCGCCCATGAGAGGCTCATCCGACGCGTCGATCCCGGTACCAGGCGATGGTGCGGAGGAGTCCCTCCTCGAGATCGACTTTCGGCTCGAAACCGAGAAGGCGCCGCGCTTTGGCTATGTTGGGGATGCGAAGCTCGACGTCGGTATGGGGCCAAATCACGGAACTGACACGCGACCGCGAGCCTGCCAGTCGGATGATGGTGCGAGCGAGGTCGTAGATCGTGCAGACACTCCGAGGGTTGCCAACGTTGAAGGCCTGTCCGACCGCCTGCTCCTTCTCGAGACAGGCGAGGACGGCGTCCACGATGTCGTCCACGTAGCACCAGGCTCGAATCTGGCTGCCGTCGTTGTGGATCTCGAGGTCCTCGTCCCCGAGAGCGCGGACGATGAAGCGATGGATCGCGCCCTCGCCCACCTGGCCGGGGCCGTAGATGTTGAAAGGACGGATCGAAAGCGCGGGCAGCCCGTGCTCGATACGATAGTTGTGGGCGAGGTGCTCGGTCGCGAGCTTGCTCACGGCGTATGTCCATCGTGCCTCGCCGATTGCGCCCAACGCGGTGACGTCACCTTCGCTCACTTTGTAGGCGTAGCTGCCGAAAACCTCGCTCGTGGAGAAGTCGATGAACCGTTCGACACCCCCTGCCGAGACCGCCGCCTCGAGCACGTTGTAGGTGCCGATCATGTTCACCTTCATTGTCGTGACCGGCATCCTGAGGACGGTATCGACTCCGGCGATGGCCGCGAGGTGCACGACCATCTGGCAGCCCCGCAACGCTTCGGCCACGGCGAGCGCGTCGAGGACGTCCCCCATGATCACCTGCAGGCGCGTGTGGTCCGCCAGCCCGCTGGCAGCGAGGGCATTGCGGGTACCGTTGTCGAAGATGACGACGTCATTGGCGGCGAGCAGACGCCGCGCGAGGCTGGTTCCTATGAAACCGGCTCCGCCGGTGAGGAGCACCCTCCGGCCGTGGATCATGGCCGGCGCATGGTACTACGGTCTCGCCGGACGCATGGATGGTAGACTGACTACCCTTCTTCACCCGCGATGATCCGGCTGGCAATTCCCGAAATCGGTGAGACCGAAGTCGATGCCGTGGCCGGCGTTTTGCGCACGGGTTTCCTCGTTCAGGGTGAGCACGTTCGCATTTTCGAGGAGCGCATGGCCGACTTCGTCGGAGCGCGTCACGCGGTGGCGGTCAGCTCCGGGACGGCCGCGCTCCACCTTGCCCTCCTTGCCCTCGGGGTGGGCCCCGGTGACGAGGTCGTGGTACCCGGGTTCACGCATCCGGCCACCGCCAACGTGGTGGAGCTGGTGGGCGCACGGGCGATCCTCGTCGACGTCGACCTCCGGACGTTCAACATCGATCCGGCCGCCGTCGTGGAAGCGATCGGTCCGCGCACCAAGGCGATCGTGCCCGTACACCTGTTCGGCCAACCCGCCGAGATGGGATCCCTGCTGCGCCTGGCCGCCGATCATGGACTCTCCGTGATCGAGGATGCCGCCTGTGCGTTGGGGAGCGCATACCGCGGCCAACGGTGTGGAACGTTCGGCACGGTGGCGGCTTTCTCCTTTCATCCGCGGAAGGTCATCACCACCGGCGAAGGTGGGATCCTCACCACCAACGACGACGGCATGGCCGCGCACCTGCGCCGCCTGCGGAACCACGGCCAGGAGATCGACCGGGGCCGGGGCCGTTTCCTCGAGGCTGGTCTCAACTATCGCCTCACCGACTTCCAGGCCGCGCTGGGCACCGCGCAGATGGCGCGGCTTCCGCAGATCCTCGCCGTGCGGGCCGGGCTTGCCGAAGCCTACGCAAGAGCGTTGGCATCAATTCCCGGCGTGACCCTGCCGACCGTGCTGGAGGAGGGCGTCCATTCCTGGCAGTCCTACGTCGTGCTGATCGGTCCGCCCGCCGACCGCAATGACACGCAGCGCCGTCTTGGGCAAGAGGGGATCGAGACTACCCTGGGGACGTATGCGCTCGCTGCGCAGCCGCACTGGTCGGGTCACCCCGATCTGCCCATGAGTCGCGTTGCTCAAGAGCGCTCACTCGCACTGCCGCTTCACTCTCGGATGTCGACGGCCGATGTGTCCGCTGTGGCGCGAGCCCTCCGTGAGGCGGTGGCAACTTGAGGCCGGTTCGTCACAGCCATGGCACGGGCGCTTTCAGGCCTTCGCAGTTGGCGCGGGTTGGCGAAGGTGTCGTTTTCGAGGACGGGGTGCTGATCTTTCATCCGGAGAACGTCGAGATCGGCTCGAACGTCTACATCGGGCACCAGACCATCCTGAAGGGCTACCACGACGCACGCATGGTCATCGGCGATGGGACGTGGATTGGCCAGCAGTGCTTCCTCCACGCCGGAGGTGGTTTGACCATCGGATACGACGTAGGGATCGGGCCCGGCGTCCGCATCCTGACGTCCGCGCATCGGCTCGACGAGATGGATAAGCCCATCCTCCACGCCGCCGTCACGTTCAAGCCCGTCGTCATCCTGGACGGCAGCGACATCGGCGTCGGCGCAATCCTGCTGCCGGGAGCGCGCATCGGCCGTGGATCTCAGGTCGGCGCGGGGGCGGTCGTGACCGGCGAGGTCGACGACTACGCGATCGTGGCCGGGATTCCCGCGCGCACGATCGGCTCGCGTCGTCCGTGACGTTCAGAGGGCACTGGGTGGCCGTCGTCGCACTCGGCGTTACATGGGCGGCGGCGGTGGGCGCCCAGCCCTCAGACTCCGTGCGGCTCCGTCTCGGTGGGCCCATCCCATTCCTGCGCGTGCTGGGTGGATCGCTCGTTCGGCTTCGCATCGAGAACGGGCAGGCACGGGCCTTGGAAGGTGGCTCGACGGCCGATTGGGACGGTGGACGGCCGCTCGCCTTTGCCGGCGCATGGTTTGCACGCGAGCCCGCGGCTGACCTGGCTCAGTTCGAGGTGACAGTTCGTCTCTCGACTCCTGTGCCGCCGGGTGCCGTTCAGGAAATCGATCTTCCACTGCGCCCCGTCCGTCCGGGACCTCAGTGGCTCTGTTTTGGACTGGTTCGATCCTCGCGAGATGGGTCGGCATACGGGCCTCTCACTCGTCCCGTCTGCGAACCGGTCGAGATCGCGCCTGGCTCGTTCCTCGACAACCATCGGTCCGACCTGCTGAATGTCATTGTGGGCGCGCATTGGACGGCACTGGTCGCGTGCGTGCTGGGAGCGCTGTGGATGGCGAGGGCACGCCGGTGATCGCGGCCGTGGTGTTGCTTGGAGTCGCCGGTTACGGTGCGATGCGAGGCTTGGTGGGCATACGCGAGGCGCCTTTCGCGGCGACCCTCGGCGTGGCCTCAGCGTGGGGCGGGCTCATCGTGCTGCTGAACCTGATCCTCCGGGCGCACATCCCGTTCCATGCGGCCGCCTTCATCGCCTTCGGCGCCATCGTCGGCATCGGCGCTTGGGGATGGCGGAGGGCACACAAGGATGGAGCGGCCGTCGTTGACGGACTCGATGTCGCGCTGCTCGGGGCGTTGGCATCTGCCGTCTCTGCCCTCGTGCTTCTCTATCAGTTCATCGGACCCGATAGCGACAACTTCATTCACTACCCTCTCGTGGCTCTCTTCATGAGGGGTCAGTTCCCGCACGTCAACCCGTACTTTCCCGACGTTCCGCTCTACGGTCACTACGGCCGCGATCTCGGCCTTGCCGGTCTTCTGACCTTCGGCGGTGCCGGCATCGGTACAGGGATGATGATCGAGGCCTGGGTCCTTCATCTCGCGACGGTGGGGAACGCGTACTACCTCGGCAAGAGAGCGGGAGGGGGACGGGTAGCTGCCGTCGCCGCGACATACCTCGTGTTCTTCGGCGTCAACGCCGGATTCGCGGATTGGGTCGTTCGCTCGGGGCTGGCCGAGGTCGCGGGCAACAACAATCCGGTCGTCTACGCCTTCTTTTTTGCCGTGCTCCTCCTGTTCGCGGCTTTGCTCGAAGAGCCTCGCCCCGCGACGGCCATCACCATGGGCGTCCTGCTCGGCGGGCTCGACATGGTCTACGAGACCCATTTCGACATCCTGTTTGCTGCCCTTTGCGCTGTTTCGCTGTTGACACTCGTTCCGACTGCGGGGCGGAGCGTGAGACCCGGAGTGCGGACAGCGCTGACGGCGAGCCTTGCCCTCGCCTTCGTCGTCATGCTCGTCTCCGGGGGGCTGACCGGGCGAATGATCGTGAAGCGCCTGGACCGGTCATCCCACCCTACAGCGTCGTCGCCGTCCTCGACCGCGGCCGACTGGGCTCTCGCCGGCGCTCAGCAGAACGTGAGCATCACCTTTCCCAAGCATCCCTTCCTGACCCTGACCCATGCCAATGACGGGAGGGCCGTGCCGCTGCTCAGCCCATCGTTCGTCGGAGGCCAGGGAATCGCTCTGCTCCTTCTCCCCGCGGCAATGATCTTCCTTGTCGCTCGCCGAAACCTCGTCGGCATCGTGACCGGGATGGTCGCGATACTCAGCTTGATCGTGCCCGCGTCCTTCGATTTCGGTCGATTCAACGGAGAGAACTTTCGCTTCATCTTCCTCGGGGGACTGGCGGCGGCGCTCACCGTGGGCATCGCGTCCGGCGAGGTGTTCTCCTGGATTCGCGGGCACACGCGATCGGACTGGATCCGTTGGGCGGCGGTCGCTGGTATCAGCGCGGCTTGCGCGTCGCAAGGCTCGCGCGCGTGGAGGACGTTCCGGTACGCCGAGCTGCTTCGCTCGTCCTTCCCTCACCATTTCCGAATCACCGAGGCCGAACGTCTTCAAGCGTTCTGCATGACCTGGGGACGCGGGGACGAGGAAGCCGCCCAGTTCCTTCGCGATCATGGGAAGCAACGTGAGCGACTCATGACGAATTACGCCGTCGACGATCACGAGGGTAGCAATCTCCTGAACAATGCGATGGTCGTGATGAGCCAGGCCCGTCTACCGATGATCGCGTTCAATCATCGCCTCCAGCGAGACGCGGGCGGCATCCGGTCGAGCGTCGAGGGGTGGTCGGCGCGGACGATCGCCTTCTGGACAACCGGAGATGGCGAAATCCTGCGCGACCTGCGGCCGGATTGGCTCTACGTCGTCCCGGAGACGCTCTCACCCGATACGGAGCGGGCGCTCTCGACAATCCCGGGCGTGCAGCAGGCATTCCGATCGTCCCATGGTGCCGACCGCGTGATCTTCAGAATCCGCGCGGATGACATGCCAGCCCGACCAGTGCTATCACGGGACAGTCTGTCGGGGACGGCAGTCATCGCCGTCGAGGGTCTCGAGGGCGGACGTCCCGAGCAGTTCCGAAGCATCTGGGTCCGGATCGGTAAGACAGGTCCGGTCGTGCTCGAGGGCGATTGCTACGTGTTCTATCGCCTGTTCGATCGAACCGCCTCCGCTCCTCTGGACGAGGCGGACTCCATCGGGACCGTCCGTCATCTGGCGATCCGAGACGGCGGCGAACAACGCCTCGATCTGCCGTTCGTCTTTCCGTACAACCCGGGGGACTACGAGATCACGATCTGGATCAGAACTGCGGACGGCGACGTCAGGATCGGCTCTGAGAAATTCGGCGTCAGCGCTCTCGCCGCCGGAACAACCACGCCTTCACCTCCGGCGTCTTGATCGCCTTCACCATGCTGAAGCCGTCGAGTACTGCCATCTCCGGGCGCTCGGCCGCCCAGGAGTTGAGCAGGATGAAGTCGATCGGCACCTGGGCATCGATCCGGTGCCACATCGCGCTGTTCGAGATGCGATAGGCAGGGCTGCCGCTGTACTGCACGATGGTCCGTCGCGTATGCCAGGCCAAGAGCGGTGAATGGCTGCTCACGACGACTGCGTCCAGGGGCGTATTCTTTTCGATGAATTGCGTGAGGGTAGCCACCTGGCGGGGCGTCAGGCCGTACTCGCCGGTGGCCATCCGCCGTCCGGCCAGGTAAGGCGCCAGGTTGAAGAGGACGGGGACGAGGGCGTAGGTGATTGCCACGCGCGCGAGCCATCGGTCGCGTGGCCGGACCAGCGAGCCCTCCCGTAGCCGTCCCATGAGTGCGAGAACGGTGGCGGCGACGACCGCATTGATCTCGGGAAAGTAGGCGAGGAAGTACTGGAGATGGAGGGTGGTGACGGTCCCCACGACGACGAGGACCCCGAGAACGAGCAGGAGGGCATACGAAAACCGGCGTGCCCTTCGGTCCACTAGGAGCCAGGGTGCCATGACGGGCAGGAACCAAGTGGTTGTCGATTGCATGACAGGCAACGTCTGCTGCAGGAGGCACACCCAGAGCTGATAGCCGACCTTCTTGGCGAGCGTCAGAGGGTGGTGGCTGAAATAAGAAAGAGGACTCAGGCCGAGCGCAGGGTCGTCATAGATGAAGTACCAGTTGGCATCCAGGACCGGCGTGTAATAGAAGAACGTCGCCCTCAATGTGGGCGTCGCGCGCGTACCTGCGGCGCGAGCGACGAACTCTTTCTCCAGCATCAGGGCGACGGCAACGATGGCGATGACGACCAGGAGGTGCCGCGTGGCGGTGCTCATGGCTTCGAGTCGTCGAGGATCTCTTTCCTTCGAGACATCCCACCAGCAATACCCGATCCCGGCCAGCACGAAGATCGACGGCTCCCGGGTCACGACGGCGAGGCCGACGAGCACGCCGACCAGGATGGCCCGGCCGAAGGTCGGTGGCAACCAGAGAAACACGAACACGCCCGCGATCAGCGCGGAGTGGAGAGCGACGTTGTAGACCGCGATCACGTTGCTCACGTAGTGTGGGTTCGTGAGCAGCAGCGCCACCGCGAGATATCCGCCCAGCATGCGGCCAGAGAGCCAGGATCCCATCCACCAGCATGCCGCCGTCGCGGCCAGGCAACACAGATAGGAGAGCGTGACGGCGGCCGTCGGCGTCGCACCGAACACATGGAACCAAGCCGCGAGCAGCACCGGCCAGAGGGGCATTTGCGTGACGTAGGCCTGCCCCCGCCGATCCGTACGTACCAGCTTCATGAGCCCCGGTTGGATCACGGAAGAGGTGAGGCCTCTTCCTTCCAGCAGGTTCCGCGCAACCGTCGCATAGTTCGCGCCGTCGCTCGACTGGAAGTCCTCGAAGAACGCGGCGTGATATGCGGCGAGGGCGATCACGGCCGCGGCGACGGCGAAGAGGCAGTGAGCCCCGTGACGGCGTGCCCGCGGAGCGGGCGCCGCCGGCGGTGTCGTCATGGGCGGCGCATGCGATAGACCGCGTACGCGTCGCTTGCCCACAGCTGTTTCATCCTTCGTTGGAGCTCGGGAGTTGTGGCGCAGATGCGCTCGACTTGGCGGCTTTCCTCGGGTCCGACGACCGCGAGGTCCACTCCGAGGTCGTCGACGAGATGGGACAGTCTCGCGAAGCCATCACCGAGCTCGAGATACGGCAAGAGCTGAAAGGGTCCGGGTCGCACCTGGTCGTGGAGCAGGTAGGGCCAGTTACAGATGAACGTGGCCGGCACGTCCGTGTCCTTCTCGGTGGTGAGGATCGCCGCAAAATGGCTCGTGCTGGCCACGACGGCCATGGTATTGCGGCCGATGACCACCTGCTGGGGTGGCACCCCTTCGCGCAAGAACTGGACGATCGAAACCGGAAGGCCGCCCTGGATCCGGTTGCTCTCCACCAACAGAGGGAGATCGCGGACGAGGGTTCCCGTGAAGCGGCTGGGCGGATAGGCAGACCTTAAGGTCCAGCGTCGCCACGGCGTCGTTTTCACGATCGGAGGGAGGGCGTAGGCGAGTACCAGGACGGCCGCGGCAAGGGCCGCGCGGCGCTCGATGGGCGCGGGATCGGCAGGCGAAGGCGGGAAGAGCGGACATGGGCGAGCGCTCTTGAAGGCAACGATGGCCAACGTCGTTCCGTGAAGAAAGAGCGCGAAACGAGGGTTCCAGGCTCGAAATACCGCCTCACGAACCGCATCGACATGGGCAGCGGCGACGACCGCGGCCAAGCTGCCGAGCGCCACGATGCCCATCGGTACCGACGTCCATTTTGCAACGGCGCGAGAGATCCTGGCCAGCCCGTTTGCAAAGAGAAGAAAGGCCGTCAGGTACAAGATTGAATAGCAGACGAGGATCTCGGGGTTGCCAACCGCGGCGGAAATCGCGAGCTTGATGAGCCCCGAGAGGAGAACGATGCCGGCGGCGGCAAGGAAGCCGACGAGCGCCATCTCGACCCGGGACCGAGCGACGACGGCGAACCCGGGAAGGGCCAGAAGCACGAGAGGCAGGACGAGCCGGCTTGGAAAGTACAGTCTGTTCCAACTGAACAGGAGATTGCTCGTATAGCCGCCCACGGCATGTGGTATGCGGAGGTCTACCTCGGGAAAGGAGATCGTCAGCTGGCCCGGACCTGGATCCCATAGCGCCCCCAGGAGGCCGTGCTCCCTGACGAGGCCGGCCAGCGCCGTTCGCGATCCCCGGGTGAGCAGTCCCACGTACTGATCGAGCCCGGACGAAAGAGCCAGATTCGCGTACTTGTACGCGAGGAGCACGACCACGGTAGCGAACATGGCAAGGGCAACACGGCGGATCATCCCCAACATCTCGCGCGCGTGTGGGAGCATTGCGAGTCCGGTCATGGCCATCCAGGCGAGCACGAACAGCGTCTCTCTCGCGTGAACGAACGTCATTTCCACGACGAGATACACGAGCAGGAACGATGGCAAGGGATGCGAGCCCTTCTTCAGGGTTGCGAAAAACATGAGGAGCGCCAGGGGCATCAGCACACCCCCGGCAAAGCCGTAACGGTTCGGACAAGGCGCGGCCAGGCCGAGATCGACGAGCAGGCCGATCAAGTCGGTGGCCATCGCCACGGCGAGGAACGCCGCCAGAACCCCGACCGCGACTCCGTCCCCGAATGCTTCCCAGGCGAGCAGGAGGAGGCCTGCCAGTCCGAGCGCCGTGGTGACGGCGTGGAACGCCGGATACACGAGAGCGACATCCAGGCGGGAGACGATGCTCACCCCGACGATGAAGATCTGGAACGGGACGAATAGATAGGTCGAGGGCTGAGCTTTCACGAAGGAGATGCCGTCATAGGTGATCCGAGCGCTGTCGGCGAGCTTGCGCAACACCACCAACTCCTCTATCGGAGCACCGCAGATCGCGTTGTTGTAGGTGTAGTAGATCGCGGCCGCGAAGACGAGGGCGAGAGCGGCGGATACTGCGAGCGGAAGCGCCTGGGGGGTCATCCTCATGCGCCGCGAGAAGAACGCCCATCGGCTCGCGTCCCGAACCGCAGCCCACGCGATCGCGAGGGACGCCGCGAGCTGCAACGTCAGATAGGCGATTGCGAGAACGCGGAACGAGACGTGCGTGAGGAAAAGGAGCACGTTCAAGACCAGGTTGCAAGAAAAGGTCAGAGCGACGGCGTTTACGAGCAGATGCAGCGTTTCCGTGGGGGCGCCTCCTCGGCGATGGAGAAGGCCGAGGAGGATGAGGCCTGGGGAAAACCCGAAGCAGACGAGACCAACGACGAATCGCGGCAGGATGGGCACGTGGGACCATGCCGGCAAGCCGAGGCCCACGAGTCCGCACAGGAGGCTCGCCATGGAGACACACAAGGCCAGCCGCGTATCGGGGACGCTCAGCGAGAAAGCCGCCTTGCGGTTCGGCGCGGGTAGGGGTACGGGATCTGTCACCGGCGTCGGGGAGGCGTCGCTTCGACGTGGAGCAGCAGTTCTCCAGTGGGGGAGCGGAAAGCCACCTTGAACAGCTCGGGTCGGGCGTCGGCAAGAGACGTCCCCGCGCGGTCGTATGGGGTCGAGAACAGGATCCAGCGCGCTTCCGTGCGCGCGACGTACTCTTCAGCCTCCGCGAAGCGGATGGACCCCTCACGTGCCGCGGCGTTGAAAAGGGGATGACGGTCCTCGCGCGACTGCCGGATCTCGGCAAGGTCCGCGAGGATGTATCCCACCGGGTACGGCCGCACGTAGACGGGCGCGTAGACGCCGAGCAGATGCACGCTTCCAGGATCGACGGCGATCACTTCTCGCGCCGGGACTCGGGCTCGGAGGAAGCGGATGAGCTGCGGCGACAATCCGAGCGGGTTCGCCCCCGAGAAGAATGCCGCCGGTTGCGTCCGCGTTGTCACCAAGTCCCGAGCGAAGTCAGTCGCCCACATGGGTGCCAGGAGAAGGGCCCCCGAACACATCGTCATGGCGAGAGAAGGGACTCGTGCCGGCCGCCGGCGCATGCGTTCTGGTGAACGCCGCAAGAGCAAGAGGGCGATCACCGCGGCCATCGCCGCCGTCAATGAAAGGACAGGCCCGAGGAGCGAGAAATGCGGCTGTTGTGACCTCCAGGCCCATCGAAAGCCCAGGCCGAGGGCTCCTGAAGCCGCAAGGATCGCCACGCCGATGAGCCGTTTGTCGAAGAGCTTCGCGAATAGCAGCTGGAAGATGCCCAGCACAACCACCCAGCCGGATCCGATGATCGCCACCGCGAATAGATTCAGGAACCGCATCGAGCTGACCAGAATCTCGGAGTAGGTCGCGACCAGGAGCAGGACCTGGGGCCAGAACCAACAGATGGTGGTCGCCCAGAGGATCGCGTAGAACAGCACGAGCCACCTCAACGCTGGGCTCCCAGCGATGGCCAACGGCAGCATCAAGACGGAGGCCAGAGCCATCCAACTGTAGACGTAGGGCTCGGCGGGTAGGGGAGCTCCGTATCCGAACAACGGCGCGTTGAACGGTGGGTACGCTCCCAGGGCGACATCCTGCTCGAGAAGGCGGCGCGCAAGGGCGCCCTTGGCCGCGAGCTGGTCGCGAACCGTCTCGTTCCGTGAGACGAGGCTGCTGGTGCTGAAAGCGAGCGCTGCCGCGATGACGATGAAGGCGGCGAAGAGGGCGATGGACCGCCGTCCGACTCCACGGCGCGCCGACGGTCCCCTGCCGGCCATTACAATGACCAGAACTGCCAAAGCGCCGTACCACATGACCTGGAAGTATTCGCGCGGGTGCCAGAAGAAACTGAGGACCAGAAGGAGGACGAGCGCGGCCAGACGGTGGCGGCCGCCACGCGCCAGGAACGAGAAAAGGGCTGCGATCTGGAGGGGCAGAAGGATCTCCATCGCCGCATCGCTGTGATGGATGCTGCCCCAGAACGCGGTGAGTCCCCGGGTCGAGCCGAAAGGTCCCAGAACCGCGAGCGGTGACGGAGCGAGGAACATGAACCCGGACATGATCACGAGGAGGGTCACGCCGAAGGCACGCTCGGCGATTCGCACGGATCGCGTCACCATCACGAGCATCGTGAAGAACGCGGGCAGGCCCAGGCCGGGTATGGTCCACCGGCAGCGGAGCGCGGCAATGAGCGGATCGACAGCGGACAGCCGGGAGACTCCGGCCAGAAGAAACTCCCACAGGAAGAAGACGTTCGGTAGCGCCAAAGAGGCGTCTGGTCGCAGGGCCGTCAGTCGCGGATCCAGGACCAGGCCCGACGCATACTGGCGAACGTAGCTGAGCTGTATTCCAACTTCCCATCCGACGCTCTCGGGGCTATCCGCCCATCGATACATCCCAGACGACATGAGGAGGATCCCTGTTCCCAGCGCGGCCGTCGACCACGGACGGCGATGCGAATGGCGAACCATGTCGGTCACGAGTCCGGCCCGGCCGCGTCCGCTCGGGAGCACCATCGCCAGGAGGCCGGCGACGACGAGGATGAGAAGGAGGGCAGCCCAGGCGGTGATCGTCCAGCGCCATGTGAAGGCAATGAGTGCCAGGGTGAGCGCCAACCCGAACGACCCCGCGGCGGCCTTGGCCACGGCGTCGATGACATGGACGGCGCGGACGCCGGCGACCTGTCCCCAGATGAGCCCCGGCACTATCAGGACGAGCATCCCCGCCCCGACGATCGTCCGCGGCGAGTCGAGAAGGGCATTCGCTGGCGATCCGAGCCGGAGCGCGCCCGCCGCGACCAGGACGGCAGAGGCGGCGGCAACGACGGTGAGACTCACGACTCTCACCGTGGTCTGGTGCACGACTCCGACACCCGTGGCCACGTTTCCCGCCTTCCCGATGGGCCGCCATTCTGACCGAAAACGGATAGGGTGCGAAAGGCGAGACGGTCGACACGGACCCTCGGCTGCGACATACTGCGCGGCTCATGGCCGCTCTCCGCACCAGCCTCTCCATGCTCGGCTGGGCTCTCAACGAAGAACAGAACATCGGCGTCTATATCGACCGCGCGGAGACGCTCCTTCGAACGTTCACGAACGACTTCGAGCTCATCATCATCGACGACGGCAGCACGGACGGAACGGCGGCCGTCGTCGAGGAGCGCCAATCCAGCCGGCCGTGGTTGCGGCTGCATCGCAATGAGCGCAACCGTGGTTCCGGGTACAACACGAAGAAAGCCATTTCGCTCGCCACGAAGGACTATCTCTTCTGGCAAACCGTCGATTGGGCGTACGACCTGTCGCATTTGGCGGAGGCGCTCGCGTTTCTCGACCGGTACGACGTTCTCCAGGGCGCCCGCGTCGGCACCGTTTCCATGGACGGCCTGGTCACCAGACGCTCGGATACGGCCTACAAGGGCCTGGTCTCGATCACGAACTACCTGCTCATTCGCGCCCTGTTCCGCTTGCCCGTGCACGATTATCAGAACGTGACCGTGTACCCCACGAAGATGATCCAGTCCGTGACCCTCGAATCCGAGAGCGCGTTCACGAACCCGGAGTGCCTCCTGAAGGTCTGGTGGAAAGGGGCGCGCATCAAGGAGTTTCCCGTGCCCTTCCTGAAGCGGCAGAAGGGAAACGCGAAGGGTACACGCCCGAAGGTCATCATCCGATCGATTGCGGACATCTTCCGTTGGTGGATACGCTGGATCGTGCTCGACGGCCGCCCAGACCGAGGCCGCGGCACGATCAGCTACTGGAACGAAGGTTAGAAGTGGCGGTCTTCTTCCACCCGACGCTCTCGTTCGAGATGCAGGCCGTCTTCCGGATCGCCTACGGCGTCCTTCTCTTCCTGACCCTCGCCCAGGCCGTGCCACAGGCACGCCGGTTCTTCGTGAGCGACCGGTGGGGGGGGTACGCGAAGTCGGATCCCAGAATCGACCTCATCCAGAATCCCTATGTGATGCCGCTCGTGATGGCGCTCTGGCTGCTCGCCGCGCTCGGGCTCGTCCTGGGCCGCGCCCCCGTCCTCGCCGCCCTCGTGAACCTCGTCCTCTGTCGGTACTACTTCGTCGGCATGCGATGGAAAGGCGTGCTCCGCGGGATGGGCGCGCCCGGATTCATGTCGTACTGGCTGGCTGCCTGCGTCTTCTTCCTCGAGTACGGGCTGAGGCTCGATCCGAGCGGGATGGTGCGCACGGCCGCCCTCGTCGCCTTCAAGGTGGACTTCGCTTTCATCATGCTCTGTGCGGGCACCTACAAGGTGCTCGCGGGATATCCGCAGAACGACGGGATGGAGCTGGGCATGATCAATCCCTGGTGGGGCTATTGGGGAGGGTTATACGCGCGGATGCGGCCCGGGAGCTGGATCTTCCGGATCTTGAACCACCTCGCCTACTCGACGGAGATCGTGGCCGGCCTTCTCATGCTCGTGCCCGCCACCCAGGTGCTTGGCGCCTTCCTCATCTTCTCGAGCTTCGCCTTCATCGCCACCCACATCCGTCTCGGGTTCCTGTGCGAGATGGTGATGCTCTGTGCGCTCCTGTACGTCCCGGCGGGGCATCCCGTCGACCTCGCCGTGGCCTCGGCGGTCCATGCGACGCCCCTCGTGATCACACCCGCGCCGGCCTGGGTGAGCCTCGGGTTGGCCGTGTTCCTCTATGCCTACGCGGTGCTGCTGCCGTTCGCGAAGGTCGGCCAGTACTACAACTTCCTTGCCAGAAGGCCCCTGCCCGGCCGGTGGCAGGCCCTGCTCGAGAAGTACACGAACGTCTTCGGAATCATCATCTGGCGCGTCTTCAGCGTGGACGTGACGAACTTCTTCGCCGACATCATCGTGCGCGACGCGGATGGCCGCGAGGCAATCTTTGCGCATCCGAAACGGCTCGAATGGTCCACGCGCTTCCGGTACTGGCACGTCGGCGAGTTCATCTGCCTGGCGAGCCTTTTCACGACCTTGAAGTACTACGCGGGGAACCGCGACCTCTTCGTGGAGCGCGTCGTCCGCTACGCCCGAACCATCCCCTGCCCGCCCGGAGGTCGGATCCTCTTCCGCTACATCTCGGTTCGGAAAGACGTGGCGCAGTTCTCCTACGCTCGGGTGGCGGAGTTCACGGTCGATCCCCGAGCAGGAACGATCGAAGAGAAGAGCCTCGACCCGAGCTTCTCCGTTCGCGCGCCGAGCCCCGTTTCGCCCGTCCACGAGGGGTTGAAGCCCGGCAGCTACGCGCCCGCCGAAACGGCGCCCTGACCCGGCGGCGGCGGTTCGGAGCCGCTTCGCACGGCGTGCTATAGTCCTCTATTCACACGGCCTCGAGAGGTCCGGATAGCGAGGGAAGTTGGCCAAGAAGGCGGTCCTGTTCGGCCTGAGCGGGTTCGGGAATGCCGCCCTCCGCGCGCTTCGAGCCGCCGGCTATGACGTCGGTTTCGTCCTCACGCGAAAGGAGCCGGGACCCTTCCCCTACTACGACGAAAAGCGGCTGGCCGACGAGGCGCGGGAGACCGGGATCGAGGTCCTGGAGGATCCGGATCTCGGAGACAAGGCGCTCAAGGCGCGCATCGACGCCTACGCGCCCGACCTGTTGCTCGCGGCTACCTTCTCGACCGCGGTGCCGCACCGTTTCCTGGGCGTGAAGGGGCGGACCTGCCTCGGCCTCCATCCCTCCCTCCTACCCGCCTACCGCGGCGCCACGCCGACGACCTGGATGGTCCTCAACCAGGAGCCGCAGCACTCCGGCGTCACGCTCTACCACCTCACGCCGAAGGCGTTCGTGGGCGACATCGCGGCGCAGCGAGAAGTCACGATCACCGCCGACGACACCGACGGCACACTGCGACGGAAGCTCGCCGAGGTGGCAGGAGAGATGGTTCGCGAGGCCGCGGAGGCGCTCGCACGGGGCGAGGAGCTGCCGCGCATCCCCCAGGACGAGAAGGCGATCACCTTCTTCCCCAAGCGTACCCGCCGCGATGGGCTCATCAAGTTCGACGAGCCCACCCGCAACATCTACGACCGCATCCGCGCCACCTCGCCCTATCCGGGACCGTACACGTACTGGGGGGACCGCGAGATCGAGATCACGGCCGCGGAGGTCG
>Ga0070708_100000550_pt1 | contig 28024 bp, 26 predicted proteins | sample KBSK5503metaG_FD_65469 | JGI IMG/M metagenome (GOLD analysis project Ga0070708, IMG submission 65469) | Corn, switchgrass and miscanthus rhizosphere microbial communities from Kellogg Biological Station, Michigan, USA - KBS K5-50-3 metaG | ecosystem: Host-associated > Plants > Roots >... | reverse complement strand
AGGAGCAGACCTTCGACACGATCTTCGACGTCAACGTCAAGGGCGTCTACCTCGGCGCGAAATACGCGCTGCCGGTGATGAAGCGCGCCCGGCGCGGCGTCTTTCTGATCACCGCCTCCACCGCGGCCATCCGCCCGCGGCCGGGCGGTCAGATCTACGCGGCGTCCAAGGGCGCCGTGGTCACGCTCGCCAAGGCGCTCGCGCTCGAGGCGGCGCCGCACGGCGTGCGCGTCGTGGCGATCTGCCCCGTGGCCACGCACACGCCGATGCTTCCAACGTTCATGGGCAAGCAGGAGGTGGACGACGAGGGGCTCAAGCGCTACGAAGCGACGGTGCCGCTCGGTCGTCTCAATCAGCCGGAGGACGTCGCCAACACCGCCGTCTTCCTCGCCTCCGACGACGCCGCGATGATCACGGGCAGCGCCATCGACGTCGACGGCGGACGATGCATCTAGTGGCGACCGTCGGGCGGCGGAGTCCCTGCGAAACCGCCCCGACGGCAAACATGACAGACGGCGGGAGATGTATCTGAGCGCGGCGATTCGCCGACCGTCGGGCCGTGGTGCGAGCCGCAGCCGCAGGCGAGGCGAGCCTGCATGGGTCGCCCTGCGGAGGTGCCCAGACGCCAAATATACAAGTCGGTCGACGAGGCGGCGGCTCTGAAAGTCATACCCCTCGCCGCAGAGTCGCTCGGCGTGCGCTCGATGGCGACGTACGTCGAGGCGGGCGACCTCGCGATTCTCATCGATCCCGGCGCGACACTGGCGCCGGCGCGCTGGGGACTGCCGCCGGCCGGGGCGGAATGGGAGGCGCTGCGGCGCGCCAACGATCGCATCTCCGCCTACGCCACGCGCGCGAGCCTCGTGTTCGTCAGCCACTATCACGAGGATCACTTCCGCAGCGATCCTGTGACCTACGCCGGGCGCACCGTCCTCGCCAAGGATCCTCGACGCATGATCGCGGGGACGCAGGCTCGACGCGGCCTCGCGCTGTGGAAAGCGCTCGAGGGCCAGGCGAGCGTGGAATCCGCCGACGGCTGGCGGCGGCGCGACAAGGCCGTGGAGCTCTCGGTATCGCCGCCGCTCCCGCACGGCGTGGACGGCACGGCGCTCGGCTACGTCGTCGCCCTCGTCGTAAGCGACGTCGTTCAGCGCGAGCGCTTCGTGTTCGCTTCCGACGTCCAGGGCCCGCTGTCCGCAGTGGCCGCGGCGTGGCTGATCCAGCAGCGTCCGACGCTGCTCTATCTCTCCGGGCCGCCGTCGTATGTCGAGCGGGACCTGCCGGTGGGCGCCGTGCAGCGCGGCGTCGATCACCTTCGGCGCGTGCTCGATGCGACCGGATGCCGCGTCATCATGGACCACCATGCGCTGCGCGATCCGGGCTTCGGGACGCGCTTCGAAGCGCTCTGGAGCACGGGACGCGTGGTCACGGCGGCCGCGCATCTCGGCCTCGAGCCGACACCGCTGGAGGCGCGGCGCCGCGTGCTATGGAGCGACGCGCGCAAACCGCCCGTGCCCGTGCGTCGTCCGGCCGCATCGATAGAGAGTGCTACCATAACCCGTGCGACGCGCAGCGTCGCCAGAAGGGGGACGGCCCAGTGACCGAGCAGAAGACGCTCAATGTCGGCGACCAGGCCCCGTCGTTCACGCTGAAGACCATCGGCATGAAAGAGGTCAGCCTGAGTGACTATCGAGGAAAGAACGTCGTGCTGCTCTTCTATACGCTCGACTGGACGCCCGGCTGAAGCAAGTGCATGCCGGCCTTCGACCAGCGCGTAAGCGACTTCGAGAAGGCCAATACCCAGGTGCTGGGTATCTCCACGGACAGCCCCTTCAGCCACGACAACTGGGCAAAGTCGGTGGGCATCAGCCACTATCCGCTGCTGTCCGACATGCATCGTAGCGTCGCGAAGGACTATGGCGTGTACTCGCCGGAGATGAACATCAACAGCCGCGCGACGTTCATCGTCGACACGACGGGCAAGGTTCGCTTCGTCGTCAAGCACGGCAGGGGTGAGCTGCCGGAGCCCGACAAGATCCTCGCCGAGGTCACGAAGCTCTCGTAGGGCTATGAAGATTGGGGGGCCACGACGGCCCCCCATTCACCCCCCGATTCGCACGGCGCGCGACACACGTGTCGTCAACGCGACGCCTATAAACAATGGGGGGCCACGACGGCCCCCCATTCACCCCCCGATTCGCACGGCGCGCGACACACGTGTCGTCAACGCGACCCCAGCTAATACCAGCACGACCCCGCCGATCTGCCACGGGCCGATCGGCTCGCCGAGCAGCGCGGCCGCCAGCGCGATGCCCACGAGTGGGGTGACGTTGAGAAAGATCGCGGCGCGGCTCGGCCCCACGCGCTCCACCGCGGCATACCACCACAGGTGCGCGATGGCGCCCAGGACGGCGTGATAGACGAGCACGAGCCAGGCGACGGGCGACGCCAGCCGCGGCGACGGCATGAACGGCAGCGTGACGATCGCGATCGGCAGGAGCACGAGCGTACCGCACACGTAGCCGCCCGTCGTCGCCAGCGCCGGCGGGACCGTCGCGATCAGGCGCTTGCCGTAGACGGTATAGACGGTCCACGCGATGAGACCGAGCAGCGTGAGAAAGTCCCCGAGGCGCCATTCCGACGGCGCCAGCTCCGCGAGGTTGCCCTCGGTGACGACAACCAGCACGCCGAGCATCGAGAGGAGCACGCCGGCTTGCTGGAGACCACGCAATCGCTCGCCCAGATAGAGCCGCGCACCAAGCGCGATCATGATCGGCGACGCCGCCTGCAGGATCGCGGCGTTCGCCGCCGTGGTCGTGTAGATGCCCCAATACGCGATGTGCATGGACAGCACCACGCCGGCCACGCCGAGGACGAAAAACGCCCGAACCGTCTCCGGGGCCGGCGCGCGGACGGCATCTGCGCCCGAGCGCAGCAGCAGCGCGACGAGAAAGCTGGACGCCACGATCGCGCGTATCACCGTGAGCAGTGTCGGCGGCAGATCGGCGAGCGCGAGCTTCGACGTCGCCGGAAATGTGCCCCACAGCGCCGCGATCAACAGAAGCGCGACGTACGCGCGCGTTTGACTGAGCCGGGGCACCCGCCTATGATAGCCCGCGCGTCATGGCCGACCACGTCATGGAGTCGCGCCTGTGGCTCGCGCGGCCGCGTCCCGACGTTTTCGCCTTCGTTGCCGATCCCGCGAATCTCGCGCGCGTGATGCCGCCGTCCCTCCGCGTGCGCGTGCTCACGCCGGACGTGCGGATGGAGGCGGGCGCCGTGGTCGATTTCCGCATCGCGTGGCTGGGCGTGCCGCTGCGCTGGCGTATGTTCGTGCGCGAGTGGGACCCGCCCTATCGGTTCGTCGACGTGCAGGTCAATGGGCCGTACGCGCGCTGGGAACATCGCCACCGTCTGCTGGAGGAGGGCGAGGGGACGTGGATCGAGGACCGGGTGACCTACCGACTCCCGGCCGGCCTTCTCGGCCGCGCCGCGCACGTGCTCCTCGTCGGGCGTCAGCTGCGCGCGGCGTGGGCGTACCGCCGCGAGCGGCTGATCGCGCTGCTGGCGCCGGTCACCGCGCGGGCAGGCTGATGCCCAGCCGCTCGAGTCGTGGCCGCACGCGCTCGCTCAAGAGCCCGATGCGCGCGAGGTTCTGGACCATCGAGCTGTGCATGTCCTTGCGGAAGTACTTGCGGAACGGAGCGTAGTCGTTCGACGCCGCCGTCTCGCGGCGGTAGCGGCGGATCTCGTCCATCTCCGCTGGAGTGAAGCCCATGTCGCGGTACGCCTCGGCGGGGAAGAAGCCCGTCAACGTCTTCTCGAGCGCGAAGCACGTGTAGTCCTCGAGCTCACGGCGCTCCGCCTCCGACGCCTCCGCGACCACGCGCGGCAGGGACAGCATGCCGAAGCCCATGTGCCGCGACTCGTCCTGGAGCACGCGCTTGCAGACCTCGCCGAGCACCGGATCGCGCGCGCTCTCACCCATCATCTTGAAGAGCGCCACCGCGAAGGTTTCGGCGACCAGCTGCAGAGCGATCGTCTTGAGGTACCAGCGGCTCTCGGTGAGGATCGAGTCGAACAGATCGCGCTCGTTCTCCGGCACGCCATAGCGGATGCCCAGGCGCTCGGTGATGTAGCGGTCCAGCACCTCGTTGTGGCGCGCCTCGTCCATGACCTGGGTGGCCTGGAAGAATTTGTGGTCGGTGCCCTCCACCACGTCCACGAGCTGGCTGCAGGCGAGCATCGCGCCCTGCTCGCCATACATGAGCGCGGACAGCCGCCAGGCGGCGATGCGGCGGTTGAGCTCCACGCGCTGCCCCTCCGACAGACGCTCCCACAGGGGCGAGCCGTAAATGTCGATCAGCTCATCGGCGATGACGCGGCCATCGCTCGTCGCCGGCGCCGTCCACGGGATGTCCTTGGACGCGTTCCATTGATCGCGCTTGGCGTTCTCGTAGAGCCGGCGCAGGTCCGCCTCGGCCGTGGCGTAGTCGTACTCGAACATCGTCGTCATCGTGCTCGGGATCGGCCGAGGATCCATGGATACCTCCAGGAGAACCGGTGAGTTCCTATCGAGTACTGCGCGGTTCTGATTATCCCGCCGCGACCAGGGTCGATGCAAGGTGCTAGGCTGCCGCCCATGAGAGCCCCGTCCGACGAGCTGGGAGCGCACGTCTCGGTGGCCGGCGGCCTTGCCATGGCGCCAGCGCGAGGCCGTGAGCTCGGCTGCGGCGCCATCCAGATCTTCCTCAAGAATCAGCGCCAGTGGGCGGCGCCGCCGCTGGACCGCGGGACGGCCCGCGAGTTCCGCGCTGCCCGGCGGCGCTCGGGCATCCGTCACGCGTTCGCCCACGGCAGCTATCTCGTCAACCTGGCCACGCCGGAACCTGCCGCATGGCGCCAGGCGGTGGACACCTTTACCGACGAGCTCCAGCGCGCCGACGCGCTGGGGCTTGCATGCCTGGTCGTGCATCCGGGCTCGCACATGGGCTCGGGCCGAGAGGTGGGACTGGACGCGATCGCGCGCGGGGTGGATGAAGCGCTCGCGCGCACGCCGCGAGCGCGCGTGCGGGTGGCGCTCGAGAACACCGCGGGCGGCGGCAACGCCCTTGGCGGGACATTCGAGGATCTCGCCGGCATCATCGGCCGCGTGCGGCGCTCCGAGCGCGTGGGCGTGTGCCTGGACACGTGCCACCTCTTCGTCGCGGGGTACGACATCCGGACCCCCGCGGGGTACGCGGCGGCCATCGAGCGCTGCGCGCGGACGGTGGGACTGGGACGGATCCTCGCCTTTCATCTGAACGACGCGAGCGCGCCGCTCGGGTCGGCTCTCGATCGCCACGAGCACATCGGTCGCGGTCAGCTCGGTCTCCGCCCGTTCCGGCTGCTGCTCAACGACACGCGCTTCGCCCGCGTGCCGAAGGTCCTGGAGACGCCGAAGGAGCCCGAACCGCTCGCCGATCTAAAAAATCTCGCGACCCTGCGGCGCCTGCGGGCTCCTAGCGCGACGAGGTCACGCCCACGCGGTGGCAGAGGGCGTTGACCGGGCACGTGGAGCAGCGCGGGGACAGCGGCGTGCAGACGTTCTGTCCGAACCCGACCAGCAGGTCGTTGTAGCCGATCCAGAATCGTCGCGGCAGCCGGCCGCGCAGCGCCATCTCCGTTTCCTCCGGCTGTCGCGTGCGCACGTAGCCCAGACGGTTGGAGATTCGGTGCACGTGGGTGTCCACGCAGATGCCCGGCTTGTTGAACCCCATGGTGACCACGAGGTTGGCGGTTTTGCGGCCGACGCCCTTGAGCGTGAGAAGCGCGTCGATCTCGTCCGGCACCCGGCCGGCGAAGCGCTCCAGGAGATCGCGGCAGAGACCGAGAATGACGCGCGCCTTCGTCCGATAGAACCCGACGGGATAGATCAGTCGCGCGATACGGCCCGCGGGCAACCGCAACATCGCGGTCGGTGTATCCGCAACCGCGAACAGGCGCACGGCGGCCGGTCCCGTGGTCGTGTCCTGGGTGCGCAGCGACAGGATGCAGGCGACCAGCACGCGGAACGGGTCACGCTGCTGCTCGGCGATCAAGGCCAGCGCGGTACGGGTCCAGCGCGGCTTTGTCCGCCGCAGACGGCGGATGACGTCCGCGATGTCTACCGCTTGTCCTTGATCGACTCGAGCAGGCCGCGTGCGCGCGGAGCGTCTCTGGCCGTCCAATCCGCGATGATCCTCGGCGCGCGCTCATCGAGCACGCGCGTCAACTCCTGCCGTGCGTCGGCATACCGTCCGGTGGCGATGTAGAGCCGGGCCAGATCGACCCGCAGCACCGTGAAGTGCGGATCGATCGCGATGCCCTTCTTGAAGTAATCTTCGGCGCGCGCGACGTCGCCGCCCGCCAGACGGGGCACCGTCATGTAGACGTTGCCCGCCAGGGAGTACCCTCGGACGTTCTTGGGATCCAGCGCCAGGATGGTGTCGATCTCCCGCTGAACCGTCGGCAGGAGAAAGAGCGAGCGCATCACGCCGCGCGTCTGGCCATATCGGGCCGTGTTGATCGCGTACCACACATGCGCCTCGGGATTCTTAGGGGCGAGCTCCACGGCGCGCTCGCCGAGCTGCCGCCCCTGATCGTACGCGCCGAGCTTTTCCTCATCGCTCTTGGCGCGCACGTCGCCCCACAGGAACTGGACGTAGGACAGCATGATCATCGTGTCGACCTGGCGGTCCTTGGCCAGCGCGCTTTCCAAGAGATCGCGCGCACGATCGATGGCCGCCGGATCCTCGTGATAGCGCGCGACGAGCGCGCGCGCGGCCTCCACGGGCGTGTCGGCGAGAGCGGCGGTAGCGACGAGCAGCAGGGCGACGGTCGCCACGAGGCGCGCGAGCATCGGCCGCACTCTAACGACGCGGGGCAGGGGTGTCAAACCACGCGCGTTGACACCTTCCTCGCGCTCCTCGATGCTCGCCGCGTGATCGCCGTCGGCGTGCAGACGTGGGGCACGGATGTCAGTGCGCTTCGGCGCTACTGGGTCGCGGCCGATGCCCTCGGCTACGCGCGGATCACGTACGGCGATGGACTCTGGAATTTCACGCACGACGGCTGGACGATGCTGGCCGCGCTCGCGCTCGACACGCGGCGGTGTCGCGTCGGCCCCGCGGTCACGTACGCCTTCGACGCTGCCGCGCACCACGTCTCCTGGCTCGCCAAGCGGGCCGTCGCGATCGATCACCTCTCCGAGGGCCGGCTGGACCTGCGGCTCGCCGTCGGCGCCGAAGCCCCCGGTGTGGCGGATGCGTGGCGGCGTCACGGCATCACGTATCCTCCGGCATCCGAGCGCCTCGCCCGGCTCGAGGCCACGATCGACGCGCTCCGGCGACTCTGGGCCGGCGAATCGGTGAGCTCGCCGTCGCTTGGGCTTCGCGGCGCGGCGCTGGCGCCTTCGCCGGTGCAGCGGCCGGGCCCACCCGTGTGGGTGGCGGCGATGGGCCGGCGCGCGATCGCGCTCGTCGCGCGGTGCGCCGACGGCTGGGAGGCGTCGTTTCTCGCGCCCGCCGCGTTCGCCGATGCCGCCGAGCGCGTCGACACGGCGCTCGCCGCGGCGGGCCGTGCACGCAACGCCCTTGCACGCTCGATCGAGGTCGACGCCGCGCTGGCCGACACTCCGGCCGACACCGCCGCCGCGATCGAGCGATTCTGCGCTCGCCGGGGCATCACGCGCGACCATCCGCTGCTCCAGGGAACGCTCGTCGGCGACGTCGACACCGTCATCGCGCGGGCGCTCGCGTATCGCGACGCCGGCGCCACGGATCTCATGATCGGCTTCGCGGACTTTCCCGAGACGATGATGCTCGAGCGATTCGCCGCGCGGGTGCTGCCGGCGCTCAGCGGACGGGGCGTGTGAGCTCGGCGAGCGTGCGAACACGATCGGCCACCGCGGACGGCGGCTCGTGGGCGAGCGCCTCGCACGCGGCCAGGACGAGCCACGCGCGTGTTTCCGCCGACCCCCCCAGCGGGGCGCGCGCGCCGACGGGCCCGGCGTCGAGAATTTCTTCGAGGGCCAGGCGCACCTGCTCGCGCGCCCACGCGAGTGCGAGCACCGCCGTCTTGTTGCCGCGGCCGGCCAGCCACGCGCGTTGCAGCGCGCTCGGCAGTGGTGCCTCGGGACCGTAGGCGACCGCGAGCAGATCGAGCGCCTGCGGCAGGGCGTCAGCGTCGAGCGCGGATAATTCTCGCGCGAGGGCGAGCAGCCGTTGCTCCGCCTCGCTGGGCTGCGGAGGCGCCGGGGGCGCCGAACGCGTCACACGGCGACGACGTGCCTTGCGACGCCTCTTGCGACGTTTCATGACGCTCGACCATAGCAGAGCATCGTGCGCCGAGCCGCGCCGCGACCGCGCGGCGGCTATTCGTAGCGGAGAGCTTCGATCGGATCCAGGCGCGAGGCCTTCCGCGCCGGATAGAACCCGAAGAAGATTCCGATGGCGGCCGCGAACCCGAACGCCAACAAGATCGCGGAAGGCGACAGCACCGTGCGCCACTCGGCCAGGGTGCTGATCGCGTTCGAGCCGCCGATCCCCAGCAAGATCCCGATGACGCCGCCGATGAGCGACAGCGTCACGGCCTCGACCAGGAATTGCGTGAGGATGTCGCGCGCGCGCGCGCCCACCGCCATGCGCAGGCCGATCTCGCGCGTTCGCTCGGTCACCGACACGAGCATGATGTTCATGATGCCGATTCCGCCGACCAGGAGCGAGACGGAGGCGATCGCCGCGAGGAGATAGGTCATGACCTTCGACGATTCCTCTTGGGTCTGCAGCACCTCGGAGAGATTGCGCAGCCAGAAGTCATCGTCCTGATAGGGCTGCAGCCGGTGCCGCTGACGCAGAAGGCCGCGAATCTGCGCCTCGGCCTCGGTCATGTCCTCGTCTGGACGGATCTTGATCGAGATCGAGCCGACAGAGCGCGCGTTGGCCTGGCTGACGCCGAGCACCTTCTTCTTCGCCGTCGAGAGCGGGATGAGGATGACGTCGTCCTGATCCTGGCCCCAGGAGCTCTGGCCCTTGCGACTCAGCAGGCCCACGACGGTAAACGGCACCTTCTTGATGCGGACGATCTGGCCGAGCGGATCAGCCTCGCCGAACAGGTTGCCCGCCGTCGTTTGACCGAGCAGCGCGACCTTGGTGGCGCCGTCGACGTCCTCTTGCAAGATGGGGCGGCCGAGGTCGACGGGCCAGTCGCGCGCCTCGAAATAGTCGGCGGTCACGCCCTGGATTCCCGTCGACCAGTTGAGGTTGCCGTACACGACCTGGGCGTTGCCGCGCGAGGAAGGCGCCGCCACCTGTACGGCGGGGACCTCGCGTGCGATGGCCGCCGCGTCGTCTTCGGTGATGGTGGTCTGGCTGCCCTGACCCAGCCGCACTCCGGCCTGATTGGTGCTGCCCGACATCGCGATGATCAGATTGGAGCCGAGGCTTTGAATCTGCTCGGCCACGCGCGCCTGGGCGCCGGTTCCGACGGAGACCATCGCGATGACGGCGGCGACGCCGATCATGATGCCGAGCATCGTCAACGCCGTGCGCAGCTTGTTGACCTTGAGCGAGCGGAGCGCGATGCGCAGGGCCTGGAGCACCATCAGACCGCCGCCTCTTCTATTTCTTCGGGGAGCGTCTTGAGGGCTTCTGCGGCATCGAGCGGCGTGATGCGCTCGTCGGTGCGCAGCCGGCCGTCGCGAAACACGAGGCGCCGGCTCGCGTAGGTGGCGATGTCGGGCTCGTGGGTGACGAGCACGATCGTGAGGCCTTGCCGATTGAGCTTTTGCAGCAGCGCGAGGATCTCGACGCTGGTGCGGGTGTCGAGATTGCCGGTGGGCTCGTCAGCAAGGATGACGGCGGGGTCGTTGACGAGGGCTCGCGCGATGGCGACGCGCTGCTGCTGGCCGCCCGAGAGCTGACTCGGATGGTGATGCTCGCGCTCTCCGAGACCGACCGCCTCCAGCCGCGCGCGGGCGCGCTGACGGCGCTCGCGCGCGGTGACGCCCCCGTACAACAGCGGCAGCTCGACGTTCTCGAGCGCGCTCGTCCGCGCGAGCAGATTGAACATCTGAAACACGAAGCCGATCTTGGCGTTGCGCACGGTGGCCAACTGGTCGCGCGACAAGCGCGCGACGTCGCTGCTGTCGAGCCAGTAGCGGCCTGTGGTCGGGCGGTCGAGGCAGCCGAGGAGGTTCATGAAGGTGGACTTGCCCGAGCCCGACGGGCCCATCACGGCCACGAACTCACCGGGCTCGATGCAGACCGTCACGCCGCGCAGCGCGTGCACCGTGTGCGGCCCGAGGTGGTAATCCTTGGTGAGCTCCTCGGTCGCGATGATCGCCACGGGCTCAGAGCCTCAGGCGCGGCGCGCCGCCGGTCGTGCCCGTGGTGCCCGGACGATTTTGCTGAGCCGCACTCACGGTACCGGTGATGACGTCCTGGCCTTCCTTCAAGTCGCCCTGCAGCACCTCGGTGGCGGACCCGTCGCTGAGGCCGAGCACGAGCGGGACGGCCTTGGGCTGGCCCGCGGCGTCGACGATCCACGCGCGTCCCGGAGTGCCGCCGCCGGCCGCGCCGCCACGAGAGCCGCGTCCGATGCGCTCGTCGTACTTCGTACGCTGCTCGGGGGTGAGAATCTCGCGGATCTGGACGCGAGCCGCCTGGCGAATCTTCTCCGCGCGCGCCCGGCGCTCCCAATCGGTCAGGTCGCGAAGCGCGGCGATCTGCTGCTGTGCGTCGGTGAGGATCGGATCGAGCTTCCGCTGCTGCTCGACAGTGAGGCCAAGGCTGGTGACAAGGCCCTCACGCATGTCATCGACCGCGCGGCCACTGCCGTCGGCGCGCGGCTGCGCCGAGGATGCGCCCGGGCGCGGCTGCGTCGTCGGCCCGGCGTCGGCGCCGGCAGGTCGGAAACGCAGCGCGGCGTTCGGCACCTTGAGGACGCTTGGCTTCTCCGCGTAGACGAGCTTGACGTTAGCGGTCATGCCGGGTAGCAGGCGCCCGCCCGGATTATCGACGGAGATGATGACGGTATAGGTGACCACGTTCTGCACGATCTGGGCGGCCTTGCGGATCTGCGTGACGACGCCGGCGAACGTCTGGCCGGAGAACGCATCGACGGTGAAGGTGGCTCGGTCCTCGACCTTGATGCGCCCGATGTCCGCCTCGTCCACGCTCGTCTCAACCTGCATCTTCGTGAGGTCCTGCGCGATCGTGAAGAGCGTCGGCGCCTGCAGGCTCGCCGCCACCGTCTGTCCGACATCAACGGCGCGCGAGACGACGACGCCGTCAACGGGCGCGAGGATCGTCGTGTAGTCGAGGTTGGCCTGGGCCTGCGCCAGCGCCGCGGTCTTCTGGTCGACCTGGGCGCGCGCCGACTGCAGCGCCGCCTCCTGCACGCGCAGCTGGGCCTGGCTCGAGTCGATGCCCGCGGTGAGCGCGCGCTCGTTGGCGCGGGACGACTCGGACTGGGCGACCGCCTGATCGTAGTTCGCCTCGGCGGTGTCGCGATCAGCCTGGGCGATGAGATTGCGCTTGAAGAGCTCGGCGTTGCGGTCGAAGATCCGCTTGGCGTCCGCCTGGGCGGCATCAGCCTTGGCCGTCATCGCCTTACCCTGGGCGAGCGCGGCACGGGCGTTCTCGACGTCCGCCTTGGCCTTTTCCACCGTCGCCACTTGGTTGAGCACAGCCGCCTTGCTGGTCTGGAGATCGGCTTTGGCCTGGTTGACCTGCGCCTCAAAGATCTGTGGGTCGATCCGGGCGATCACCTGCCCCTTCTTCACGAGGGAGTTGAAGTCGACCAGCAGCTCCTTGATCATCCCGGACACTTGGCTGCCGACCTGGACGGTGACGACGGCGTTGAGGTTACCGGTGGCCGAGACGGCGGCGGTGAGGGGCCCGCGCTCGACCTGAGCCACGCGGTATTTCAGCGAGCTGTTCCGGCTCTGAGCGTAGAGATAACCCCAGACTCCGGCGCCGAGCAGCAGTGCGACGACGGCTAATAGGATGAAGCGTTTCATCGCCTTTTGGACGACGGGAAACCTCCGGATATTCGGTGCTTACCTGCGGCCGACGGCGCGGTCCAGCCGGGCGAGAGCGATGCGGTAATCCGCCAGCGCCTGGGCCTCGGTGTTCTGGGCCTGCGTCAGCGCCAGCTGGGCGTCGGTGAGCTCGAGGATCGTCCCGACGCCGGCATCGAAGCGCCCCTGGGCAAGGCGAAAGTTTTCTTGTGCCGAGACGACGGCGACCTGCGCGGCCTGGATGCGCTCGTCGGCCTCGATCACGTTGTTCACCGACTGCTCGACCTCGCGCGAGATGTCGAGCTCGGAGGCCTTCACGCGCGCCTGCGCCGCGTCCAGGTTGGCGCGCGCCTCACGGTAGCGTGCGATGCGATTGCCGCCGTCGAACAGCGTCCAGTTGAGCGACAGGTTCAGCTCCCAGATCTCGTTCATGTCCGCCCGCGACGCGCCGTAGAAGCCGCCGCCGGTGATGTCCGGAAAGAAGTCGCGCTGTGCCCGGCGCACGCGGGCGTCGTTGGCCTCGGCGTTGAGCCGCGCCTGCCGGTACTCCGGGCGCATGCGCAGCGCCTCCTCGGCGAGCCGCGTACGGTCGATGGTCACGGGCTGATACACGAGGTTGTCCTGAATCTGCAGCGGCGTGGTGGCCGGCAGCCCCATGGCCGTCGCCAGCGCGACCCGGGCCAGCCGCTCGGCGTTGCGCGCGCGAATGAGATCCACGCGGGCGTTGGCGACGTCGACCTCGGCCCGCGCGACGTCCGACTTCGGACGCGTGCCGACCTCGAAGAAGCCACGCGCGGAGCGCAGGTTCAGCTCGGCACGCTCGACCGCCTGCTGGTTCACCTGGATGAGACGGACCGCGAAGTTGATGTTGGTGTACGACTCCTTCACGGTTTGCGTCACGAGCTGTCGCTGCAGCTCCGTGTCCTCGAGGGAGATGTCGGCCAGCTTGCGCGCCGCCTCGGTGGACGCGAAGTTCTTGCCGAAGTCGAACAGGATCTGCGAGAGCTGGACGCGTGCGATGCTGGTCGTCGTCCACGTCGTAACCGTCTTGGTGAGCTGGGTCCCGGTGCTCAGCACGCCGCCGGCCACCTGCTGATCGCGCGCGGCCGTCCAGTTGCCGGTGATCTGCGGCAACAGTACGGACAACGCTTGGTCCACCCGGAAGGCGGCGGCGATGTAATCGCTGATACGCGCCCTGATGTTCGGCTGGATCTCGAGCGCAATGGCAATGGCGTCGTCGAGCGACAGCACCTTGCCGAAAACCTGCGACTGCGCGCCTGTCACCGGCGGCGCCGTCGCGGGCGGGACGGCCGGGGGCGGCGGCTGAGACGGTTGGGTTGGCTGAGGCGGCGGCGCCGCGGGCGTCTGCGCGGCGGCATTCGCCGTCATGAGAGCCAGTGCCGCGCCTGTCAGCAGGGACCAGCGGACGGACTTCCTCATCGTGCTCGATCTCCTCGGGGCCGCCGGACCCTGGCCCATTCGTAAAGCTGTCATGACCGCGGCAAGGCCGAGAATAGCATGCGGCCTTCGTGTCCCCCGAGATCGGCGTCGCGCCATGCGAAAACCTGCATCCACCCTCGGTGGATGCGCGGTGGATAAGGCGGGAATGGCCCGGGAACGACCCGTGGACACGTTTTTGCTTGACGAGCGCGAGATGCTGCGTGGTAGATTGCGCCTCACCACTAGATATAGGAGGTGCCCGGCATGCTCTCGGAGACTCGCCCCGCCAAAGTCGGCCAGTGGACTGAGCCCGCCCTGCGCGTTCTCCGCGAGCGCTATCTGCTGCGGAAGGACGGAGCCGTGATCGAGACGCCGGAGGAGATGTGCTGGCGGGTCGCGGTCTCAATTGCGGCAGGCGAGGGGCGGTATGGCCGCAGCCAGGCGGCGGTGCGGGAGGTCGCCGAGGCCTTCTACGACATGATGGTGGACGGCTACTTCATCCCGAACTCCCCGACCCTCATGAACGCCGGCAAGGGCAACGGCCTGCAGTACTCGGCCTGCTACGTCCTGCCGGTGGGCGACTCGATGCCCGAGATCTTCGACTCGGTGAAGGCTGCCGCCATCATTCATCAGTCCGGCGGCGGCACCGGCTTCGCGTTCTCTCGACTGCGTCCCAAGGACGACATCGTGACCTCCACGGGCGGACGCGCGTCCGGTCCGGTCTCGTTCCTGCGCGTCTTCAACGGCGCGACCGAAGCGGTGAAGCAGGGCGGCACGCGTCGCGGCGCCAACATGGGGATTCTCAGAGTCGACCATCCCGACATCCTCGAGTTCATCGATTGCAAGCTCGATGGCGGGATCACGAACTTCAACATTTCCGTGGCCGTCACCGACCGCTTCATGGACGCGCTCGCGAAGGGCGAAGAGTACGACCTGATCAATCCGCGCACCGGGCTGGCGGCGGGTCGGCTCTCGGCCAAGGAAGTGTTCGAGCGTATCGTGCGGGCCGCGTGGCGCACCGGGGATCCGGGCATGGTCTTCATCGATCGCATCAACGCCAGCCCGGCGAATCCGACGCCGGAGCTCGGTCAGGTCGAGGCGACAAATCCCTGTGGCGAACAACCGCTGTTGCCCAACGAGGCGTGCAACCTCGGCTCGCTGAACGTGTCGAAGTTCGCGCGGAAGAGCGACGACGGCGAGATGTCGATCGACTGGGACGAGATGGAGCGCGTCGTTCGGCTCGCCGTGCGCTTCCTCGACGACGTGATCGAGATGAACCCGTATCCGCTCCCCGAGATCGATCAGACGGTGAAGTCCAACCGTCGCATCGGTCTGGGCATCATGGGCTGGGCCGACTTGCTCTTCCTGCTCGGCATCCCGTACGACAGCCAGGAGGCGATCGACCTCGCGGATCGGATCATGTCCTTCGTGAAGGAGAAGTCGCACGACCAGTGCGCCAAGCTCGCGGAGGAGCGGGGGCCGTTCCCGAACTGGTCCAAGTCCATCTATAAGGATGTCCGGCCGATGCGAAACTCCACGGTCACCACGATCGCGCCTACGGGGACGATCTCGATGATCGCTGGCTGCTCGTCCGGCATCGAGCCGATCTTCGCGCTCGCCTTCCAACACCGGGTCAAACAGCCCGACGGTGAACGCGTGCTGACCTTCGTCAACGAAACCTTCGAGCAGATCGCGCGCGAGAAAGGTTTCTTCTCGGACGCGCTCATGCAAGAGGTCGCCAAGCGAGGCAGCCTGCACGGCATTCCGGGGCTGCCGGAAGACGCCTCACGCGTCTTCAAGACGTCGCACGACGTCTCCTTCGAGTGGCACGTGCGTCACCAGGCGGCGTTCCAGCGCTACACCGACAACGGCGTGTCGAAGACGATCAACCTGCCCAACGACGCCACGGAGCAGGACGTCGCCGCTGCGTATCGCCTAGCGTGGGAGCTCGGCTGCCTCGGCATCACCGTCTTCCGCGACGGCTGTAAGGGCGAACAGGTCCTCAACATCGGCGTCAAGAAAGACAAGGGGCCGGCGACCTCCGCGATGGCCGGACAGGCCGTGATCAAGCCACGGCCACACAGCCTCGCCGGCAAGACATACCGCAAGGAGACGCCGATCGGCACCGCGTTCATCACGGTCAATCAGACCGACGAGAACGAGCCGTTCGAGGTGTTCGTCCAGGTGGGCAAGGGCGGCTCCGATACGATGGCAGTGGCCGAGGCGCTCGGACGACTCATTTCACTCACGCTGAGGCTGCCTTCGCCGCTGTCGCCTCAGCGAAGACTCGAAGAGGTGATCAGCCAGCTCTCCCGCATCGGTGGCGCCCAACCGATGGGCTTCGGCGCGGGCAAGATTCTGTCGCTGCCGGACGCGCTGGCGCGCACGCTGGCGGAGCACATCGGGCAGGTCAAGGCCGAAGGCGCGCCACCCAGCCCCAAGCTCGAGGATCGCCGGCGTATCGGCGATCTCTGTAAGGAGTGCGGGCAGGCGACGTTCGTGTACGAGGAAGGCTGCAAGAAGTGCCTGTCGTGCGGGTTCAACGAATGTTGATCCGACTCATGCTTCGGCGCGTTCGCAGCGCCCGGCGCCAGCGCAATCGGCGCCGCGTGCGGCCGAGGCGTTAGGGCCGGCCGGGGGCGAGCGGCGAAGGCCCTCCGCCCCCGGGGCCCTGCTACAATCCGCGCATGTTTTCCGGCGGCTCATACGAGGATGTGGAGCGCTGGCTCAAGATGTTCCTCAACTCGCACGCCAAGCGTGAGGATCCGCGCGTCGAAGCGGTGCTGGACGATGACGACGAGCGGCAGGGGCGCTCGTATGGCGCCTGGCTGCGGTTCGGTCCGCACTCGACCGCCTTGATGGAGTTCGATTACCAGGAGGTCGCGCAGCATCGCGGCGAGCTCGCGTGGTGCGCGGCCCTCGCGGAGCGCGTCCGCCAGCAGGCGAGGCAGCTGCTCGCCGGCAACACCACCGCCGACGTCCGCGCGCGCTGACGCTCGCGCGCCGCGCTGGATCGCGGCCGGTGACGTCAACGGCTTCCTCGGTCTCGCCCTCGACAACGTCACGAACCTCGTCATCATGTCCTCGCTGCTCATCGGCGTCTTCGGATTTCCCGCGGACCTCGTGCTCGGCCGCATGGTGCCGGGGACGGCCCTCGGCGTGCTCGTCGGCGATCTGGCCTACACGTGGCTCGCGCTCCGGCTCATGCGCCGCACCGGACGCGCCGATGTGACGGCCATGCCGTTCGGCATCGACACTCCGACGCTCTTCGCGATGGTCTTCGGCGTCCTGGGGCCGGTGAAGCTCGCCACCGGCGATGCGGTGGTCGCCTGGAAGGTCGGCATGGTGGCCACGCTTGCCATCGGTGTCGCCAAGACCGCGCTGGCCTTCGCCGGCGACTGGACGCGCCGCGTGGTGCCGCGGGCCGCGCTGCTCGGCTCCATCGCGGGCGTGGCCATTCTGCTGATCGCGTTCCTCCCGTCGCTCAAGCTTCTGCGCGAGCCGCTCGTCGGGCTCGTCACCCTTGGCGTGCTGCTGCTGGCGCTTCTCGGCGGGGTGCGCATGCCCTTCGGCCTGCCGGGCGCGTTCGCGGCCGTGCTGGCGGGCACCGTCGTGCACTGGGGCAGCGCGTGGCTCGGCGGGGGAGTCGGTCGCGCGTTCATGGTGGGCACCCCGGCGCTGGCGCTGCCGTGGCCGACGTTGGCGTGGCTCGACGCGATCGACACCGCGCTGCCGTACCTTTCGGTGGCTCTGCCGTTCGCCCTCGTCACGACCATCGGCGGCATCGACAACACGGAGTCCGCCGCGGCCGCCGGCGACGAATACCGCGCGCGAGACGTGCTGATGACGGAGGCGCTCGCAACGATCGTCGCGGGACTCTGTGGCGGCGTCGTGCAGAACACCCCCTACATCGGCCATCCCGCGTACAAGGCGATGGGCGCGCGAGCAGGCTACACGCTGGTGACCGGCCTCGTCATCGGCGTCGGCGCGGCCGTCGGTGTGCTGTCGATGCTCGTCACGTTGCTGCCTGAGGCCGCCGTCGCTCCGATCCTCGTCTTCATCGGGCTCGAGATCACGGCCCAGGCGTTCCTCGCCTCGCCCTCGCGTCACGGCGCGGCCGTCGCGCTCACGTTTGTTCCGGTGGCGGCGGCCGTCGTGCTCATCCAGATCGGCGGCGTGCTGACCGCGCTCGGCAGGTCCCCGGCCGACCTTCGCGGCGACGCGGCATCGACCTATCGCACGCTGCTCGTGCTCGGCAACGGCTTCATCCTCACCGCCGTGCTCTGGGGCTGGGCGCTCGTCACGATGATCGACCGGCGCTTTCTCACCACCGCCGCCGTGTTCGCCGTGGCCAGTCTCGCCACCCTCGTCGGTCTCGTGCACTCGCCGCTGCCGGGAGGGGCTCTGTTCTGGCCGTGGTCGCACAGCGCGCCCCGCGCCCTCGTCCTCCCGCTGGCCGGAGCCTACGGTGTGCTGGCCGCGCTCTGCGCAGCGGCCAGCCTCCAGCGGCGGTAAGATCGGTCCGCCGACGCGCGGCAGAGCGTGGGCGGAAGGAGAGTCCCATGAACATCGCGAGCCTCCTCGCCAAGAAGGGCCCCAAGGTCGTCACCGTGCAACCCGAGCAGACGATCCGCCAGGCGCTCGCGCTGCTCGCCGAGCACAACATCGGCGCGCTCGTCGTCGTGGATCGGGAGGTGCGGCCGATCGGCATCCTGTCCGAGCGCGACATCGTGCGCACCGCGGTCCGCGACGAGGCCGTGTTCGTGAAAACGGTGAGCGCGCTGATGACGAAGGACGTGATCCTCGGCCTGCCGCAGGACGAGCTCGAATCGGTCGGCCGTACGATGACCGATCGCCATATCCGCCATCTGCCGGTGGTCGACCAGCGGCGACTGATCGGCATCATCTCCATCGGCGACGTCGTGAAGGCGCAGCGTGACCTCTATCGCGGCGAGGTCGAGACCCTTCAGATGGAGCTCACGGAAGAGCACGGGAGACCGGGGGAGCGATGACGCGACCCGGCACCGAGACGCAGCCGCTGCGCGTGGCCATCGTCGGCGCCGGTCCGACCGGTTTCTATGCGACCGACCAGCTGTTCCGCCAGCCTGAGCTGGTGGTCGACGTCGATCTGTATGATCGCGTGCCGACGCCCTACGGCCTCGTGCGCGCCGGCGTCGCCCCGGACCACCAGAAGATCAAGGCCGTGACTGCGGCGTTCGACAAGGTCGCAGCGCATCCACGATTTCGATTCTTTGGCGGCGTCGAGCTCGGGCGCCACCTGAGCGTGGACGATTTGCGCGCGCACTACCACATGATCGTCTACACGACGGGCGCACAAACCGATCGCCGCATGGGGATCCCGGGCGAAGACCTGCAGCGCAGTCACGCCGCGACGGAGTTCGTCGCCTGGTACAACGGTCACCCGGACTACCGCGATCTCACCTTCGATCTCTCACAAGAGCGCGCCGCCGTCGTGGGCGTGGGCAACGTGGCGGCCGACGTCGCGCGAATTCTGTCGCGCACACCGGAGGAACTGGCGACGACCGACATCGCCGACTATGCCCTCGAGGCGCTGAGCGCGAGCCGCATCCGCGAGGTCTACGTGCTGGGTCGCCGGGGTCCGGCGCAGGCGGCCTTCACCAACCCCGAGGTGCGTGAGCTCGGCGAGCTGGCGGGCGCCGACGTCAGCACGATGCCGGACGAGGTGGAGCTCGACGAGCTGACGCGACAGGCGTTGGAGCATGCGCCTGACCGCGGGACGCAGAAGAAGGTGGAGATCCTCAAGGAATTCGCGCGCCGTACGCCGACGGGTAAGCCCAAGCGGCTGGTGATGCGCTTCCTGGTGTCGCCCGTCGAGCTGCTCGACGACGGCCGTGGCGCGGTGGGCCGCATGCGTCTCGTCAAAAATCGCCTCTACGCCACGGCCACCGGCACGCTGCAGCCCAAGGCCACGGGCGAGCTCGAAGAGCTGCCGGTGGGGCTCGTCTTCCGCTCGGTCGGCTATCGCGGGGTGGCGCTGCCGGGCGTGCCGTTCAACGACGACTGGGGCGTCATCCTCAATGCAAAGGGCCGCGTCCTCGATGCGCAGACGAAGCAGCCGCTCGTCGGTCAGTACACGGCCGGCTGGATCAAGCGCGGGCCGACCGGCGTCATCGGCACCAACAAGCCCGACGCGGCGGAGACGGTGACCGGCATGCTCGAAGACCTGGCGCGCGACATTCATCTGCGGCCGTCGGATGCGACGCCGGAGGCGGTGGAGGGCATGGTGCGCGAGCGACAGCCGCAGTATCTGTCCTACCAGGACTGGCTGAGGCTCGATGAAATCGAGACTCGCCGCGGCAAGGAAACCCGACGACCGCGTGTGAAGTTCACTCGAGTGAAGGACATGCTGGCAGCCCTTGGCCGTGCGTGATATCGTGACGCCGTTCACGATCTTTTCCTTCCCGAGAGGAGAACCCATGAGGGCGTTGCGCAAGTCGTTGACCGTCGCCGTCGCCGCTTCCGCGCTTGCGGTCGGGATCACGTCGTGGATCTACGCGCAGGGCAGCGACTGGAAGGCGCCGGCCGACGCGAAGAACGTGAAGAACCCCCTGGCGGCCAAGAAGAGCGATCCCAAGCTGTTGGCCGACACGAAGAAGCTCGCCGAGCAGAACTGTGTGACGTGTCACGGCCCGGGCGGCAAGGGCGACGGAGCCGCCGCCGCGGCGCTGCCGCCGCCGAAGCCGGCAGACTGGACGTCCGCGCGCGTCGCGTCCGAGGCCGACGGTGAGATCTTCTGGAAGATCAGCAACGGCCGCGGCGCCATGCCCCCGTGGAAGCACCTGCCCGAGGATCAGCGCTGGGCGCTCGTCAACTATATCCGCTCACTGCAGGCGAAGAAGTAGTCGCCACCTCGCGGTTCATCTCTCGGCGCCCCGCCGGTCGGCCGGCGGGGCGTTCGTGCGTTAGCGCGGACGCGGAGAGCGCCCCATCTGCTTCGTTCGCGAGGCGCGGCTGCGGCCCGACTCCCTCGGCCGCTCCCTGCGACGTATGCGACATACGCCTCGGTCGCGGCACTCGGTCGTTGCCTCGCGTCTGGGGCACTCTCCGCATCCGCGAGCAGTCTCCGTGAGCCCGCGCGTCGCCGCGATCGACCTCGGGACCAATACCGTTCGGCTGCTCGTCGCGGACGTCGCCCCGAGCGCGGCGGCGTGGCGGACGGTACTCGCCGACCAGCGTGTGACGCGGCTGGGCGAGGGGTTTCGCGCCACGGGGTCCCTCGGCGAAGCCGCGGCGGCACGCACGGCGGCGGCGGTCGAGGAGTACGTCGCGCGCGCGCGGGCGGCCGGGGCCGAGCGCGTCGCGATCGCGGCGACCAGCGCGGTGCGCGACGCCGTCAACGGCCGCGCGTTCGTGCGCGACCTCGAGCGCGCCACGGGTCTCGGCATTCGCGTGATCAGTGGCGAAGAGGAGGCGCGCCTCACGCTCGCCGGCATCGTCGCCGGGCTTGGACCATTGCCTGGGGTCGTCCTCGCCTTCGACATCGGCGGCGGCTCCACCGAATACATCCTGGCCGGTGATGGCGCGCTGTCTGCCGCCGCGAGCTTGCGGCTCGGCGTGGTGCCGCTCGCCGAGCGCTTTCCGTTTGCCGGGCCGGTGGATCCGGAGCGCTACGCGGCCTTGCGCGCCGAGGTCGACGCGCAGCTCGGGCGCGAGGTGCCGCCGGCCATCGCGGCGGCGCGCATCGACACGCTCGTCGGCACGGCGGGCACCGTCACCACGCTCGCCGCGCTCGACCTGGGACTGGCCGAGTACGACGCCGGCCGCGTGCAGGGCCACGCGCTCACGCGCGCGGCCATCGCGCGCCAGCGTCGGCGTCTGGCCGCGCTCGACGTCGGGGGGCGTGCGGCGCTGCCCTGCCTGGAGCCGGGGCGGGCGGACCTGATCATCGCCGGTGTGGCGATCGTCGATGCCACGCTCGACCGGTGGGGCCAGGAGCGTCTGATCGTGAGCGATTGGAGCCTGCGGGAAGGTCTCCTGGCGGAGGTGGCGACGCGCGAGGTTTGACAGGCTGTTAGCGCCCGTCTATTCTGATGCCACATGGATGAAGTAGCGGTACTGGTACTAAACCATACCTTCGAGCCGCTGCATTTCACCAACGCCCGTCGCGCCATCACGCTTCTCCTCGCCGGCAAGGCCGAGTCCGTCGAAGGCTCTCCGCGCGTGATCCGATCGCCGTCGCGCGCCTTCCCGCTGCCGGCCGTCATTCGCCTCGCGGTCTACATTCGCAAGCCGTTCCTCGACCGCGTCGCGTTCAACAAGAAGAACATCCTCCGCCGCGACGGTTACACCTGCCAGTACTGCAACCGCCGCGGCGAGCGCCTCACGGTGGACCACGTCCTGCCGCGCTCGCGCGGGGGCGACACGACCTGGACGAATGTCGTCGCCGCCTGTCTGCGCTGCAATCTCAAGAAGGGCAACCGGCTGCCGGACGAGAGCGGGATGCGGCTGATCCGAGAGCCGATCCATCCGAAATTCGTCTTCTCCACGCACATGCTTCGACACCCGCACGCGCACTCGCTGCTGGACTCGTGGCGCAAGTATCTCGTCGCAATACCGACACCGTCGTAGCGACGCGGCGCGCATCGTTCAGGCTGTCGTCCGAGTACGAGCCCCGAGGGGACCAGCCGCGCGCGATCGAGGACCTCACACGCTTCGTCGCCGAGGGGCGCCGCCACACCGTCCTGCGCGGCGTCACGGGCTCCGGCAAGACGTACACGATGGCCAATCTCATCGCCAACAGCGGCCGCCCCACGCTGGTGCTCTCGCCGAACAAAACGCTGGCCGCGCAGCTGTTCAGCGAGTTCAAGGCGTTCTTTCCCGACAGCGCCGTCGAGTACTTCGTGTCGTACTACGACTATTACCAGCCTGAGGCGTACATCCCGCAGTCGGACACGTACATCGAGAAGGACGCGCTGATCAACGACGAGATCGACCGCATGCGCCATTCCGCCACGCGGTCACTGCTCGAGCGGCGCGACGTGGTGGTGGTCGCGTCGGTGTCCTGCATCTACGGCATCGGGGCCCCCGAGACGTACAAGGAGATGCACCTCTCGTTACGGGAAGGGGAGTCGCTCGACCGCGACGAGATCGTGCGGCGGCTGGTGGCCGTCCAGTACGAGCGCAACGACTACGATTTCCACCGCGGCACCTTCCGCGTGCGCGGTGACGTGATCGAGATCTTCCCGGCCAACGAGGATTCGCACGCGCTACGCGTCGAGCTGTGGGGGGACGTGGTGGACGCGATCCACCGGATCGATCCCCTGAAAGGCGCGGTGCTCGAGCGGCTGCCGGAGGTGCACGTCTATCCGGCCAGCCACTACGTCACCCCGGCCGAGCAGCTGGACCGCGCGATGGTGACGGTCCAGGAGGAGCTGGGCGAGCGGCTGGCCTTCCTCAAGACGCGCAACCGTCTGCTGGAGGCACAGCGGCTGGAGCAGCGCACGCTGTTCGACCTCGAGATGCTGCGCGAGCTCGGCTATTGCCACGGTATCGAGAACTACTCGCGCCACCTGACGGGGCGACGGCCCGGCGAGCCGCCCCCGGTGCTCATCGAATACCTGCCGTCCGACGCGCTGGTGATCATCGACGAGAGCCACGTCGCCGTGCCGCAGATCCGCGGCATGTACTACGGCGATCGGTCACGCAAGGAAGCGCTGGTCGAGTACGGATTCCGCCTGCCCTCGGCCTTCGACAACCGTCCGCTGACGTTCGAGGAGTTCACCCGCCTCGTCAAGCAAACGGTCTACGTCTCGGCCACGCCCGGCGGTTACGAATTGCGGCTGGCCGACGACGCGGTTGCGGAGCAGGTGATCCGGCCCACGGGCCTCACCGATCCCAAGATCACCGTGCGCCCGGCCGGCGACCAGGTCGACGATCTCCTGCACGAGGTCCGCGCGCGCGCCGACCGGGAAGAGCGTGTCCTGGTGACGACGCTGACCAAGCGGATGGCGGAGGATCTCACCGAGTACTACCAGCAGCTCGGTCTTCGCGTGCGATATCTCCACTCCGACATCGACACGCTGGATCGCGTCGCGCTGATCCGCGATCTGCGCCTCGGCAAGTTCGACTGCCTCATCGGGATCAACTTGCTGCGCGAAGGCCTCGACATCCCCGAGGTCTCACTCGTGGCCATTCTCGACGCCGACAAAGAGGGGTACTTGCGCTCCGGGACCTCGCTGATCCAGACGGCGGGGCGCGCGGCGCGCAACCTCAACGGCGAAGTGATCATGTATGCCGATCATGTGACCGACTCGATGGCGCAGACGATCAAGGAGACGGAGCGGCGGCGTACCCTGCAGGCCGCGTACAACGCCGAGCACGGGATCACGCCCGAGACGATCCGTTCCGCGATCCGCGAGCTGCTGCAGACCGTCTACGAGCGCGACTACTACACGGTGGAGGTCGAGACGCCGGCCAAGGAAACATTCGACTCACCGGCCGATCTGGAGCGGCGCATCGGCGAGCTCGACGCCCAAATGAAGGACGCCGCGCGTCGGCTGGACTTCGAGCACGCGGCCGAGCTCCGCGACCGCATCCGTGCGTTGAGGCGCCAGCAGGTCAGCTAGCGGCGCCGGTCGACCGCACGACGGTAGACCGGGCAGGTCGGAGCCACGCGCATCCAGCTCAGGCCACCTACGTCTCGAACCGGCCACGCGCCGTCGCTACAATAAATAGGCGCCGTCGCTACAATAAACACGTGGCGACAGCAACCCTCGAAGACAAGCTCGCGCGCCTGCCCGAGCGGCCCGGCGTCTACCTCTACAAAGACGCCAAGGCGCAGGTGGTCTACGTGGGCAAAGCCGCTTCGCTGCGAAGCCGCGTGCGCTCCTACTTCCAGGAGTCGCGTCCGCGCGACGCGAAGACCGACGCGCTGGTACGCCAGATCGCCGACCTCGAGTACATCGTCACCGACAACGAGCTCGAGGCGCTGATGCTGGAAGCGAACCTCGTGCGCAAGCACCGGCCTCGCTACAACATCATTCTTCGCGACGACAAGCACTATCCGTTCCTGAAGCTGACGACCAACGAGCCGTTTCCCCGCCTGCTCGTCGCCCGCCGGGTGCAGAACGACGGGGCGACCTACTTCGGCCCGTTCTATCCCGCCACCGCCATGCGGGAGACGCTGCGCCTCACGCGACAGCTCTTCCCGTTACGCACGTGCTCGATCGAGATCGACGGCACGCTGCCGCGGCCGTGTATCCAGTACGCGATTCACCGCTGCAACGCCCCGTGCACGGGCTGGGAGACGCGGGAAGGCTACGCCCAGACCGCCCGCGACGTGCAGCGCTTTCTGGAGGGTAAGAACGACGACCTCGCGATCACGCTCACGCGCCAGATGGAAGAGGCGGCCGCCGAGCAAAAGTTCGAGCGCGCCGCGGTGCTGCGCGACCAGATCCAGTCCCTGAACAAGGTGCGCGAGCGTCAGAAGATCATCTCCACCGACGAGGTGGACCAGGACGTCCTCGGCGTCGTCCGGCAGGGCAACGACGCGTGCATCGAGCTGTTCTTCGTGCGCAAGGGGCGGCTCGTGGGCCAGGAGGCGTTCTTCTTCGACAAGGTGGCGGGGTGGAGCGACGGCGAGATCCTCTCGGCCTTCGTGCGGCAGTTCTACGCCAAGCCGGTGACGCCGGCGCCCGAGGTGCTCGTCTCCGACGACGTCCCCGAGTGCCCACTCATCGAGCAGTGGCTCAGCGGCCTCGCCAAGCGGCGCGTGCAAGTCCTGGCACCGCAGCGCGGGAGCAAGCGGGAGTTCGTGGCCATGGCCGAGGCCAACGCCGCCATCGCGCTGCAGAACCATCTCCTGGCGCGCGGCAATCGCCAGCAGCTCGTGCAGGACGAGCTCACGCGCACGCTGAACCTGGCGGGCGCGCCGAACCGCATCGAGGGCTACGACATCTCGAACATCCAGGGCACCGAGCAGGTCGGCTCGATGGTGGTGTGGGAGAACGGCGCGCTGAAGAAGGACGACTACAAGCGCTTCAAGATCCGGACGGTGAGCGGCGCCGACGACTTCGGATCGCTGCGCGAGGTGCTCGGTCGCCGGTTCGGCAAGGCGCTGGAGCAGGGCAGCGTGCTGCCCGACCTCGTGCTCATCGATGGCGGCCGCGGCCAGCTCAACGTCGGCCTCCAGGTGCTCCAGGAGCTGGGGCTCGACTGGATTCCCGTCGTCGCCCTCGCCAAGCAGCAGGAGGAGGTGTACGCGGGCGACAGCCGCGAGCCGCTGCTGCTCGACCCGACGTCGCCCGCTCTGCACACGCTGCAGAAGATCCGCGACGAAGCGCACCGGTTCGCGATCACGTACCACAAGAAGCTGCGGGGTCAGCGCACGCTCCGGTCGGCGCTCGACGCGATTCCCGGCGTCGGCCCCACCATTCGTACGAGCCTGCTCAAGACGCTGGGCTCGGCGCGCCGTGTGCGCGAGTCGTCGGTGGCCGAGCTGGCCGCGGTGCCGAAGGTCACGCCGAAGATGGCCCAGAAGATCTACGAGCACTTTCACCCCCCGACCGAGGCCGCCCCGGCCAGGGAGCCGACCACCGAGGAACCGCGAGAGCCCGTTCGCGGTTGAGTGTTAAAATCCGCGCTGTGTCCCGAGGGGGTGAATCCGAATGAGGAAGCTCCTGACAGTCACGGCCATCGCCCTGAGCCTCGCGTTGACGAGCGGTGTCGCGCTCGCCAGCTCGTGCCCGAAGGTCATCAAGGAAGGCCGCGACGCGGCCGCGAAGATGAAGGCTGACGATCCCAAGGTCAAGGGGGCCGTCGCCAAGCTCGACGAGGCGCAGAAGCTGCACGATGGCGGCAAGCATACCGAATCGCTCGCCAAGGCCAACGAGGCGCTCGCCGATCTCGGCGTCAAAAAGCAGTAGCCCGATCACCCTGCGGCCGGGGGCGATTTCGCGCCCCCGGCCCCATCCCTGCTAAACTTCAAACTCGATGTCGTCCGATCGCTACCCGTTCCGCGAAATCGAGGTGAAGTGGCAGCGCATCTGGGACGAGCGCAAGCAGTTTCGCGCCGTCGAGGATCCGGGCCGCCCGAAGTTCTACTGTCTCGAGATGTTCCCGTACCCGTCCGGCCGCATCCACATGGGCCACGTGCGCGTCTACGCGATCGGCGATCTGCTCGCGCGCTTCAAGCGCATGCGCGGCTTCAACGTGCTCCACCCCATGGGCTGGGACGCCTTCGGCCTGCCCGCCGAGAACGCCGCCATCGAGCACGGCGTGCACCCCGCGATCTGGACCTACGAGAACATCGACAACATGCGCGCGCAGCTCAAGAAGATGGGGCTCTCCTACGACTGGGAGCGCGAGGTCACGACGTGCGACCCGGCGTACTACAAGTGGGAGCAGCTCATCTTCATCAAGATGCTGGAGCGCGGGCTCGCGTACCGGCGGCGGTCGACGGTGAACTGGTGCCCGTCGTGCCAGACGGTGCTCGCCAACGAGCAAGTCGAGAACGGACGCTGCTGGCGCTGCGATTCGCTGGTCACCCAGCGCGAGATCGACGGCTGGTTCTTCAAGATCACCGCATACGCCGACGAGCTGCTGGAATGGTGCGACCGGCTCCCGGGTTGGCCCGAGCGCGTCATCACCATGCAGCGTAACTGGATCGGTCGCAGCGAAGGCGCCGAGTTCGATTTGCCCGTCGTCGGCCGCCCCGAGCTGAAGATCCGCGTGTTCACCACGCGCCCCGACACGGTGTTCGGCATGACCTACGCGGTCCTGGCGCCGGAGCACCCGCTGGTGGATCAGCTCGTCACCGACGAGGCAGAGCGCCGCGCGGTGGCGGACTTCCGCGCCGAGGTCGCGCGCGAGACCGAGATCGACCGCATGGCCGCGGATCGGCCCAAGCACGGTCTGCGCTTGCGCGCCAAGGTCGTGAACCCGTTCAACAGCGCGGAGATCCCGCTGTTCATTGCGGACTACGTGCTCATGGGCTACGGGACCGGCGCCATCATGGCCGTGCCCGGCGAGGATGAGCGCGATTGGGAGTTCGCCAGCCAGTACGGCCTGCCGATCATCGAGACCGTGCGCCGTCCCGCCGGCTGGATCGGCGAGGCGTACAGCGGCGACGGCATCAAGATCAACTCCGGCTTCCTCGACGGCCTCACCGTGGCCGAGGCCAAGCGCCGCGCGATCGACTGGCTGGTCGCGCGCAGGCTCGGCGTGGCCAAGGTCAACTATCGGCTGCGCGACTGGGGCATCTCGCGTCAGCGCTACTGGGGCGCGCCGATCCCCGTGCTCTACTGCGAGAAGGACGGGATGGTGCCGGAGGACGAAAAGAACCTCCCCGTCGTCCTGCCCCGCAACGTGCAGCTGTCGGGAAAGGGCGGCTCGCCGCTCGCGGAGGTCGCGTCCTTCGTGAACGCCACGTGTCCGAAGTGCGGTGGCAAGGCGCGCCGCGAGACGGACACCATGGACACGTTCGTCGAGTCGTCGTGGTATTTCCTGCGCTACTGCTCGCCCACGTACGACCGCGGCATGTTCGAGCGCGGCGCGGCCGAGTAC
>Ga0070708_100000549_pt1 | contig 28032 bp, 33 predicted proteins | sample KBSK5503metaG_FD_65469 | JGI IMG/M metagenome (GOLD analysis project Ga0070708, IMG submission 65469) | Corn, switchgrass and miscanthus rhizosphere microbial communities from Kellogg Biological Station, Michigan, USA - KBS K5-50-3 metaG | ecosystem: Host-associated > Plants > Roots >... | reverse complement strand
CTGCTCTGAAACGCGCCAGCTGATCGCGCCGACTTCGCGTACGCGCCGGGCAAGTGGACGTTGAAGCAAGTCGCCGGTCATATGATCGACGTCGAGCGTGTGATGAGCTATCGCGCGCTTCGATTCTCGCGCAACGACGCGACCGAGCTTCCCGGATTCGAGGAAAATGACTGGGTCGCCAACGCGAATTTTAGTGACCGAACGCTCGCCGATCTGGTCGATGAGTATGAGGCGGTGCGCGGGGCGACGGTGCATTTCGCGAAGCATCTTGGGGCGAATGCGCTGATGCGTCGCGGCACAGCGAACGGTCAAGGCGTCAGTGTGCGGGCATTGCTCTACATCATCGCCGGTCACGAGCTGCATCACGCGGCGCTGATCCGCGAGCGATATTTATAGAACCAGTGGGGTAGGTCGCGCATCGACCGCAGGCAAGGGGGACATATGATGCGCTTGTGGGCAGATTCTTATTCGAAATCCACACCCGTTGCGACCAGCGCGACACTCAGCTTCGTCGCGCACGGCGCGATCATCGCGGCCTGGGTGATCGCGACACTGCCGGCGAGCAATGTCCCGGCGGACAGCATCGCCAATCGCGTCGTCTACTTGCCGCCGCCCGATCGCGTCCCGACGACGCGATCATCCGAGCCGGGAGTGCATTACATCCAGCTCGCTCCCGAAGGACCGGGCACCGGGATGGGTGCGCGGATGATGGGCGATGCGCGCCCGCTCACCGCCGATCAGACGGTCGGCAACAAGGCTCGCGATTCCGTGTCCGCCCCGGCCGAGGTGGCGGTGGAGCCACCCGCGGAGGACTCGGTGTTTTCGATCCTCGACGTCGACACGGCGGTGGTGCGGTCGGCGAACAGCGCGGCTCCGGCCTACCCGCTCAAGCTGTTGACCGCGCACATCACCGGATCGGTCGCGGCTCGGTACGTCGTCGACACGACGGGCTTCGCTGACACCGCGTCATTCGTCGTGATCAAGGCGACGCATCCCGAGTTCGTCGAGGCGGTGAAAGAGGCGCTGCCGTACATGCGCTTCCAGCCGGCCAAGATTGGTCCCATGAAAGTGCGCCAACTCGTCGAGCAGCAGTTCAGCTTCCACATCGCGGATACCGCGATCGTAGCGGCTCCAGCGCGGCGGAGGCCCTGATCTCATCCGCCGACGCGCTGCTCCCAGTACCGGTCCTCGGAAATGAGGCAATCCACCTCGATCGGCGCGCGTCCGTCTTCCACCGTGTAGTCGGCGATGTGAATCGCCGACGTGCGGATGAAGCGCCCATCGGGATCTTCGAGACGCAGATGCAACGCGTCGCGCGCGGCGTGGTAGCGCTCGAGCAACTCGGCATTCTTCGCTGATCCATCACGCGGAACGGCTTGCGCGAACAATCGAAAGACCGGTTGCACGAGCTCGTATCCCAATCCGGGGCGGAATGCCCCCCATGCTCGGCCGAGCTCCGGCTCGATGTTCTCGAGCTCCGAATATCCCACGATGACGGACTGCAAACGAATTGTGTGGCGCATGCAGGGAATTTACTCGTCTGCGCGGCGGCAGCCGTGCGAAGTCGTTCCGCGTTTCACCATTTTGCCGCGCTAACCCAATGCCGTCTCGAGACGACTGATCAGTTGCGCCTGCGCGGGAATCATCTTGAGGCGAGCGGTACCGAGATCAAACCAGGCGCACCGATCGACTTCGGGAAAGGTCAGAAACTTTCCGGATCCGCGCGGCCATTCTGTGCGAGTCGCGTTGCTGACTATCGCATTCGGATCGGCGTCGCCTTCCCAGGCCCACGCGTGAACGGTCTTTCCGGCCTTCTGCCTGACCGAGCCGAGCGGAATGAACGGACCGTGCGCCACCACCGCGGTCTCCTCTTGGAATTCTCGGCGAGCCGCATCGAGCAGATCCTCGCCTTCATCGACCGCGCCTTTCGGAATCGTCCACGCGCCGTCATCGCGGTTTGCCCAGAATGGACCGCCGGGATGGGCCAGAAAGACCTCGAGCCCGTGGGGCGATCGTCGAAACAGCAACAGACCGGAGCTGACCGCAGTACGAGAACTCACGTGCGACGCAGGCCCAATCCTTCGGCGACGGTATCGGCGACGCTGTCGACCAAGTCGAGCGTGCGCGCAATCAGGCGCCGAATCGCGTTGGGATCTTCGACCCACATCTCTCGTGAACGACGTGGCGGAAGTGGCGCCGGCGTGGCCGCGGCGATCGCCGTGCCGGGGACCTTGGGCGGCGGGACGTGATCGCTCGACGATTGGGTGGGCGGTGTGAAGTCGTCTTCGAATTGATCTCTCATACTCCTTCCGTACGTCCGCGGCGCATCGTTTGTGTCCTCGTTCCCTGTCCGCCGCCGTCAGACGGCGGACTCCGCGGCGCGGTCGAACGATAACTCTAGCGACTCGCCAGGCGGGACGGCCGTCCACCGGGCGAAGAGGTCGGCGCGCAATTCGCGGACGCGAGCGATCTGTTCGTCGGAGGCGCGGAATGACGTGGATGGAAGCCCTCGATCGGCGCGTACGGATTGAATCCGCTCGTTCAACTCGTTGGCGGTCCCTCGCTCACCAGTCATCCGTTCCAGATCGAAGAATCCCACCACCATTTCGGCCAACCCGGCCTCGTCGGGAATTCTTCCGCGCGATTCGGGCGTTCCAAAATCGGAGATGTCCCACCCTTCGGCGAGCAAACCATAAAATGCGCGCTGGAAGCCGAACACCGTTTCGACGGTGTAGTGGGTGAGATCGTGCAACGGGAAGAATCGGCCGAGCTGGCCGTCCTGGCGTTGCCATGTCGTCGTGCCGTCGCGACGGATACAGCTCAGCGCCGCCGAGCCGTCGGTTTTCTTTTTGATTCGGATGAGCAGATCACCCATGAGATACCTGCCGCGCGATTCGATTGCGCCGATGACGCGTCTCCCACACCCGGCCGGCGACGAGCCCGATCACCGCGCCCACAATGCTTCCGGTGATCGCCCCCGCGAGCGCCGCGATCTCGAAGTCGAGCAGGCCACGAGTCACGACGCCGCGTCGCATGCCGGTGAGCACCACGCCCCACGTCGCTGCCGCCCACCACAGCGCGCCGAACACGCCCCCGGCGACCGCGAAGCCGCTGACCAAGGCTTCGCGCCGCGGCTCGTAGAAGTTGTTGGCCAGCGTTCCGAGCCGGTGTTGCTCGTCTCGCCACCGCGCGTCGCGCAACCAACCGGATCGTAGGATCAGAACGCCCGCGATCGCCGCGAGCTCCGCGCCCCACAACACCGGCGTTTGCTTGGCGGGAAGCAGTGCCTGTTTCGTGTTTTGTAACACGAGAACAACGGTGATCGATATCAACGCGAGCTGCTGAAACCATGCCGTGCGCGAGGCGGCGTCGGTCGTCATATCGAGTCGAGCTCCGCCCCGTGCATCATGGATCCGCGCCTACCTCGTGCCGTTCGTCGTCATGGTTGGCGGTGTCTGCCGCTCCCACACGAATCGGTGGAGGAAGTCGCTGCTTCGGCTGAAGATGTCCATCCACCGGCTATGCAATAGCGATTCGTGCACGTCGTCGGGAATCACCGTGAGGTCGTAGTACACGCCATGGGCGCGCAGCAGGTCGACCAGACCGACCATCTGCGAGAAGTCGACGTTGCGATCGTCGTCGCCCTGCACCAGAAACACTGGTGACTTCCACGTGTCGACGTGCGCCGCGGCCGACGATTGGAACGCAAGGTTCGTCGAATCGACCGAGTTACCATAGAGATGGACGCCCGCGAGATCGACGCCCGCCACAAACATGTCCGAGTTGCGCGCGAGCGCCTGCGCCGTGAGCAATCCGCCGTATGACAATCCCCAAATGCCGACGTGGGTTGGATCGACGTCGGGGCGCGACTGCAGATACTTCCCGCCAGCGACCACGTCTTGGTACTCGGAGTTGCCGCGTCCCTCGGTGTTCGGCGCGCGCCGGAACGAATTCCCGTAGCCGATGCCGCTCCGATAGTTGATCGAGAGCACCACGTAGCCCTGCGACGCCAACCATTGGTTGTACGCGTACGCCCAATGGTAGAACTGCATGTAGTGGTAGGCCGGCAGCATCTCGCGCGCCGGTCCCCCGTGAACGAAGACGATCGCCGGCCGCTTCTCGCCCGGTTTCAAATCCTTGGGCAGGAAGAGTTGATTATGGATCTCTAAACCGTCGGCCGCGTGCGTGATGACGATCTCCGGCGTCACGTGCGCGCTCTGCGGAAAATCTTTCGGCAGCGTCGGGTAAACGATTTTGGTCGGCCCGCCGTCGGCGGGCACGATGCCGATCGACGCCGGCTGATTCGCGTTGAAGTACAACACCGCCATCTGCTTGCCCGAGGGAAGCGGCGTCGGCGACACCTCGACGCCATCATCCGTCGAGATCTGCTTCGGCGTGCCGCCCGATGTCGTTACGGCCCAGATGTGCCGCTTCTCAATGTCCTTGGCGTTCGTGCAGTAGTAGAACGTCTTGCCGTCGCGCGAGACAGCCGTCGTCACGAACGTACGATCGGCGACGCTGTCGTTGATCAATCCATCGGTCGTCGTCAGCAACACCGGCTCCGGCTCGGGATTCGACACGCTGACTGAGAAGTATCGGTCCCATTCATCGCCCGGCACGTTCGCCGAGAAAACGACGTGGTCGCCGGCCCAGGTGATCGCGGTGACACTGTTGAACTTTCGGTCGTTCGGTTGGTTGTGCCAGAATTCCTGCGCCTTGCCGGTCGCAATGTCGGCGACCATGAACGAGACCGTGTAGCCGCCCGGGAATGCGGCATTGTGGAGTCCATCGATCCGCACATTGGTCGTGTCCTCGGCGGCACCGCGGCCACCGGCGCCACGTCCGCCGCCGCCGGGTGCGCCGCGTCCACCACCGCGTCCGGCTGCCGGTCCGCCAGGATTGCCGATGCCACCCGCGCCCTGCTGCGCCTGCAACGCGAACGGCGTCCCGGGACGACGAACGAACGCGATGCGCTTCCCGTCGGGCGACCACGTTGGACTCGCGTCGAAGTCGACACTCGGCGACAAGAAATCGACCTTGCGCGACTTCATGTCGTAGACGCCGATGAGCGAGTGGTTGTCGCGCGTGCTCACGAAGGCGAGCCTCGAGCCGTCGGGCGACCAGGCCGGAAAGCTCTGGCGTCCCCACTCCTTGATGAATGGAATGCCGCCCGTGTCCATCGGTGCGGTCACCCCACGCGCGACGCGGGCATGGTAGAGCTGACCGTCGCGCGCGAACACGACGTGCTTGCCATCGGGTGAAAGTTCCGGTCCGCTCCCGCCGCGCCCGCCGAATCCGGGTAGCTCGCTGCCCGTCAGGACCGCGAGCCGCCACGCGCCGCTTCCGTCGGTCTTTGCCGCCCACACGGCGCGCTCACCGCCGCTCGGGTCGTGCGTTGGATTGGCGACCCAGCCCGCGCGGTTTTGTCCCGACCCGCGAACGAAGATCGCCGTGGTGCCGTCGTCGGAGAGGCGCACCGAGCTCACGTCGACGCCGTCGTCGTCGAGAAACTTGGTCAGGCGTACGGCCCTGAAGTCGGGCGCCGCCGCCGTATAGACGTTGCGCATCCCGCGCTCATACGTGACCCAGGCGATCCGGTCAGCCTTTTTTGCCGCGCTCACCTCGAGCGGTGACGCGGGCGATAAGAACTGATCGATCGTGTACTGTGTTGCGACGTGAGCCGATGGCATCGGCATCTTCGGGCCGTTGGCCGGCCGAAGCTGGGCGTCGAGCGAGCGCGGACGTGCGAGACTAGCGGCCGCGAGTGTCGCGACGGTGAGTATTGCGCGAATCGAAAGCTGGGACATGGAGACCTCGGGCGGGGACAGGCCGACTAGATCGTCTTTCGGACCTCTCAGATCAAACGCGCCACCGACATCAGCTGTTGTAGCGACGCTCCTTGATTCTCGCCATTGAACCATGTGGCCGCCAGCCGAATTGTGAACCGGGGCGTCTGGCCTACGGACGAATCGGCGTCTGCGTGAGCCGATACATGACGAGCGCCGCCCGCTTCGTCTGTGGCGCGAGCATGCGAAGGTCGGCGGTTTCCTTCTCGGTGTGATCGTCGTGCCCCGACAATCCGACGCCGTCGATGATCATCGGCACCTTGCTCGCGATGAACGATACGTCGGCCGCGCCGGCGCGCGACGGGTCGACCGCGACAACAGGACCAAACCCGAGATCGCGGCTCGCCTTGTCGTACATTGCGAGCAGACGACGATTGCCGTCGGTCGGCGCCATCGGCGGATAGCCGTCGTCGAACTCGATCGTCGCCGACGTTTGCGGCAAATGATGCGAGACGATCTCTTGCATCGTCCGCTTTGCTTTCGCGTGCTGGGCGGGCGAAAGCGTCCTCAAGTCTCCCGTGACCTCCACATGTTCGGCGACGACGTTCCGCTTGCCCGACGCCGACCCGTCGGTGCCGGTGCTGTCGACCTTGAGCAACGTTCCGCCAAGCGCGAGCCCGGGATTGAAGGTGAGGTACTGTTCGGCCGAGAGTCGCGTATAAAATTCGTGCAGAATCCGCGAGGCTTCGTACACCGCGCCGGCACCGACCTCGGGTTTAAAGATCTGTGACGAATGCGCCGGATGCCCAGTCGCACGCAACGTCCACGATCCCGCGCCGCGCCGCGAGATGACGGCCGTCTTGGGATCCCCGGCGCCATCCTCGAACCCGAGCGCGGCGTGCGCGCCAGTCGCCGCGTCGACGAGCGCGCGACGGGCGGCATCGACTGGCGTGCCGGCGTCCTCTTCGTCGCCGTCGTACACGACCGTGACGTTCATCTTGTCGAGCATGCCGGCGTCGCGAAGGGCGCGCAACGCGTAGAGAAGAATGACGTCACCGCCTTTCATGTCGATGACGCCTGGGCCGCCTGCGGTCGAATCATCCAACCGCTGGAACTTCTGAAATGGGCTGCTTGGCTCGAACACGGTGTCGAGATGGCCGATCAACAGAATCTTTGGTCCAGGTCCGGCGTGTTCCGCGATAAGGTGACCGGCGCGATGAAACGCGGCGCCGTCGACCCAGCGCGTCTTGAAGCCGAGCGTATCGAACTGCGCACGCAAGATGTCGCCGACTTGTCGCACGCCGGCGAAGTTCATCGTCCCGCTATTGATGTTCACGAGGCGCTCGAGCAACACGAGGGCGTCGCGATTGTGTGCGTCGACCGCCGTCGCGATCGTGTGCTCGATCGATGTCAGCGCGGGCGTTTGCGACGACCCGATCGATGGTACGACGAGCGCCAGGAGCACGAGCGCCTGGCGCTGAAGCAGAACGCGCATCGACCGCGGGCAGCCGTTCAATTCCATGGTTCGTCGGCCGACGGTCCGTAGATCGACGGAACCTTTCCTCCCGCCATCCGCACGTAGACCGACAACTGTCCGCGATGATGGATGTGGTCGTGGAGCATGAACCAAGCGAAATCGTCGAGCGCGTATTGCCCCATCTGCTTGGGGCCGGTGAAAAAGGTGACCGAGCCCTCGAGCTCCGGATTGCTGGTGTCACGAAGATGCGCCAACACCTCGTCGCGGGTTTTGTCGAATTCATCCAACACGGCGTCCCATGACGTGGGCGGCGTTCCGAAACCACCGCCCAGGACTTCTTCGCGCCTCAGCCCTTTCAGTAGAAGCTTCCCTTCGACGACGAACGTCCAGCCGAGCGCGAACGCGGTGTTCGAGCGTTCGTGCGGACGGAAATCGGATTTGTCGGCGGGGAGTGCGCGCAGCACTTTGTGCGTCGTGGCGAGCTCACGCTCGTACGCGTCGAGGAATCGAGCCTTGGCCGTCTTCGCGCTCGAGCCGACGTAGGACGGTGTGGGACTGGGAGTGGTTTGTTGAGCCATGACGCGCCTCAGTGCTGGAGTAGTCGTGTACAATGCCGCGACCGTATCGATCGCCGCAAGATTCAACTCGCCGACCACGCGCCGAGCAGTCGGCGTACGGCGATGATCTGCCCCACGTGATATGACGTATGATCGACCGCAACGAGGACAGTCCGGAGATACGTCTGTCCCGTGCCGTGCGGAATTTTGGCGGTCAGATCGCGACCGTCCTCCAATGTGAACGCGGCGAACGCCGCCGTGTCACCATGGATCGCCTGGACCGTCGCGTTCCACGCGGCATCATTGGACGGTGCCGGCGTCGACGGCCAATAGTCGTCGGGCCATTTCAGTTCTTCGTATTTCGGATTGCGGCAGAATTCGAGCAAGTCGTTCTGCGTGCGCCGAATGTGATCGAGCAGCTCCCACGCCGAATGCGGAAAGTTGTCGGGCCGCGTCCCGCGCAACTCAATAGGCAAGCCCTTGATCGCTGAATCGAGCGATGCGTGCGCTTGTTCCCAATTCAACGACGAGGCGACGATGCGTCGCCAATCTTCTTGCGACATGGTAGGGTTTCGTGTGGGGTTCAAGCGGTTTCCGGTGTTCGCGCCCTCTCGCTCGTGTCCTGTACCTGTAGTCCGACGACAGCGCTCCGTCGTTCCAACAGCAGTGTATCTCGCCAACGTCCATAGTGGCACCCGATTCGTTCCCGTCGACCGACGACGCGGAAGCCGCATCGTTGATGAAGCCGAACGCTCGCTTCGTTCTCCGGGAAGATCGATGCCTGCAGCGTCCACCGGCCGTCGCGTTCGGATGCGTCGATCAGTGCGGTAAGCAATTGCAGTCCGACGCGCCGACCTCGCGCGTGTTCGGCGACGTACACGCTGACCTCGACAACTCCGGCATACACCGGACGCGCCGACACACGGCTCAACGCGGCCCAGCCAATCACGGCATCGTGCTCATCGCGCGCAACGAGTCGACAGGTCTCCAAATGCGCGGCATCCCACGCCTCCCAGGGCGGCGCTTCGGTTTGGAAACTTCCCTCACCAGTCGCAAGCCCGGCTTCGTAGATGTCGCGCACCACGGGCCAATCCTCGGGCGTCATCGAGTCCACGCGCATGCTGCAAGTCAGGGCGGGGTATCTGATGGAAGCGCGGGCCGATCATCGTGCCGGTTGGCCAGCCGCTGCACGAACGCGCCCGCGCCGAGCAATCCCGCGGAGCCGACGAGCGTCAGTTTCGCCAAGCCGAGCGCGATCAACCAAGGCACGCCCGGAATCGACAGATGAAGGAGCAACGCCAAACCCACGGCGCCGCCCGCGGCAACACCGAGGATCATGAGAAGCTGCCCGAGCAGCCGCATCAACCGGTCCTGGTCAGCGAGGTGCGCTCATACGGTCGGCACCCACTTGGCTGCGTAGTCGCGCGACCAGTACTTCATCGCCTGTACGTCACCGAGGATTTGCCCGCTCTTCGGATCCGTCGTCAGCTTGTGACCCGTGTACTGCGCGATGTTCCCGAGATGGCAGAGTAGCACGCTCTTCGCGCCTTCGTCGATCGGGGCGCGTAGCGCGGTACCGGTTCGGATGGCGTCGAGAAAGTTCTGCATGTGGAGCGAGGTGGCCGCGTCGTCACCCGTGAGATCGAGCCCGTTGCCGGCCTTCGGCTCGATGTTCTCTCTCACGGGCTTGCCCTTGAGATCGTAGAGCACGTACCCGTCACGATCGAGCACGAGGCTTCCCGTGGTGCCGAGGATCGCGGTGCCGCGCGAACGGTCGAACAACTTCGCCCCGTTGCAGCTCTGTCCCTGCCAAATGATCGTCTGACCGCCGGCGAACTCGAACGTCGCTTCCTGCGTGTCGGGGAACTCCCAATCGTCTTGGTAGTGATGCCGCCCGCCGTTCGACATCACGCTCGTCGGATAGTCCACGCCCAGCGCGAGTCGCGCAACGTCGATCTCGTGCGTGCCGTTGTTGCAGATCTCGCCCGTGCCCCAGCGCTTGAACCAGTGCCAGTTGTAGTGAATCACGTTGTCGCGGTATTCCGTGCGCGGCGCGGGTCCTTGCCACAACTCGTAATTCAAATTCGACGGCACCGGCGCGGGTTTGCCGTGTCCGATGCCCGTGCGCGTGTTCGCGTACCACGCGCGCGCCAAGTACGCGTGACCGATCGCCCCATCCTTGATCGCCTGCACGGCTTCGATCGTTCGCGCCGACGAGCGTTGCTGCGTTCCCATCTGCACGACGCGGTTGTATTTCTTCTGCGTGGCAACGAGCAGCTCGCCCTCGCGCGGATTGTGCCCGCACGGTTTCTCGACGTACACGTGCTTGCCGGCCTGCATGGCGAGGATGGCCATTGGCGCGTGCCAATGATCGGGCGTCGCGATCGCGACCACGTCGACGTTCTTGTCGTCCAGCGCGCGTCGGAAATCGTCGATCGGTCTGGCCGGCTTTGCTTCGGGCGGCATGCCCTTGACCGCTTTGCCGAGCACGTTCGAATCGACGTCGCACAGGTACGCGACGTCGCTGTTCTTGAGCGTCGAGAAGTTTTGCGCGTGCACCATGCCACGTCCGTTGAGCCCACACACCGCGACCACGATTCTCTCATTCGGCGAAGCACTCGTGGGCAGCGCGGGCGCCGGCAGCTGGCTCGTCATCATCAGTCCCAGTCCGGTGGCGGAAGCGGTCTTGAGAAACTCGCGTCGATCGACGGACGAGTCATCGAGCGTCATGGTTTGCTCTCCCGAATCTTGATGTCTCGGTAGAAAACCTCATCGCCGTGATCCTGCAGAATAATGTGGCCGCTCCGGCGATCGGCAAATCCTTTGAGCGCGTGGTATTTGCTCTTGGCCAGCGCCGAGTCCATCCGCGGCGTCCCAAGATCGAACTCCACGATCTTCTGGCCGTTGAGCCAATGCTCGCCGTGGTGACCTCGGAACACGATCCGCGAGCTGTTCCACTGACCCACGGGCATCAATCGCTTGTCGTCACTCGGCGCGATCAAATCGTACAGCGCGCCGGCGCGGTGCGTCGCGAGCTTATTGTCGTCGTTGAGAGAATCATCAAGGACCTGATACTCGAATCCGAGCGCGGCGTGATTCGAGGCGTTGGCGAGCGAGTATTCCTCGGACACGTTGTACTTGACGCCGCTGTTCGTCGCCGGGACGGCCTTCCACTGAAAGGCCAGCTCGAAATCGCGAAACGTGTCGACCGTCATGAGGTCGCCGCCGTTCGCCGGTTGCCCGTCGGGCATCTTGGGGACGTTGCCGCTGGGGACTTTGTGGATCGCTCCGTCCATGACGTTCCAGTGGGCGGTTGGTACGCTGTCGTAGCCGAGCCCGCGCCAACCGGCGAGCGTGGTCCCGTTGAATAGCAAGTGCCACCCGGCGGACCGCTCAGCGGGCGTGAGCTGGTTGGGCGACACGCCCGACGATTGCGCACCCAACGGCGCAGTCCACAAGGCGAGCAGGAGAACGGTAGTTCGGCGCACGAAGAGCTCCTCGTTTCCGTCGGTTCATCAAGCTGTGAGCGCGCGGTGCTCCGGGGCAAGGTGCGAGCGGGCCAAGGTCGGCCGATTTCGCCCTCGTGGGTCCTCACATTGCAGTTGAGTGATCTGATTCAACGAGGCGGCTGCAATGGCTGAGGTTTTGGTGCGGTTCACCGAGCTTGTGCGTGGAGGCGACGGACGAGAGTACCAACCACAAGCATGCGGGATGGTCGGGCCCGACGGACTGTGGGAGGGTTGGATCGAGTTTCTCACGCCGACCGGCGCCATTCGCACCGAGCGCGAGACGTCGCAGCCCAATCGCGCCGATCTGATGTATTGGGCGCAGGGACTGACGCACACGTATCTCGAGGGCGCGCTCACCCGCGCGCTTGGCGAGCGCGTGGCGCCGATGTCGACGGAGATCTTCGTCGCGCCCGTGTTTGACGGACCGGCGCCGCCGCCCAACCGGCAGGCCGGCGCGCAAACTCCGCATGCGATTCTCGATCCATTCGCCGTGTACGCCCAAGGCGAACACGTGCTTCGCCGGCAGCTGTTGGCTCTTTCGTCCGATCAGTTATCGAACGTGATCCTCGCCTACGCGCTGGGCGACCCGATCCCGGCGAATAGCTCGGGCGCCGACATCACCCGCCGCGTCGAAGACGTCATCGCGACGATCCGACAACGCGCGCGGGCGGCCTAGCGAGAATCACCTTCGAGTAGTGGCCCGATCGCCGGGCGACTGAGGCGTTGTCAAGAAACGCCCGCGCTCAGCGCAGCCGATCAGGCCTCGTCGTCGGTCGCGCCGCGGTAGTCGGCGAGAAACTCCTTGGCCGCCTCCAGCGCCGACGCCGGAACGAGCACGTCGACGCCGCGCGCCGTCGCGCCTTGAAAGCCGGGGCCGAAAATCCCGACGATGTCATTACCGCGAACCGTCGCGTCGATTCCAGCGGCGTGAAGGCGCTCGACGAGGATCTCGGCTTCGAGTCCTGCGGCGCAGTTGATCAGCTTTGTCCAGGAGTCCATGGTCAGAAATCGTTGTGGCTCAATCCCCAAGCGATGGCCGCCACGCCCGCAATGAGGAGTCGCGTGCCAGCAATGGCCACATACGAACCTAAGCGAAGTCCGCCATGGAGGGCGGCACGTGGTTGTCTTCCGGTCGAGGGCCAGGTGAAGTCGGCGCCCAACGTCAGGGCCATCAAGTCGTGCTCTCCCAGCGCCGTGTCGGTCGTCATTCCATACGCGGTTGCTCCGGGCCGACCATTGCGCTAACGCCGCACGTGCGAGAGTCTGCCGCCAGGGATGCGTCGTCGGAAGGTCGCTGTGCCGACGGTTCACGGCTGCGAACGTAATTCGCTCACGAGTCGCTCGACTCGCGACACGATCGCGCGTCGTGCGGCGTCGTAGTCGTCGCTCACGGCGGGGATGTCGTCCCATCGCTCGACCGGACCGCGATGCGACGCGTGCGCAGCCAGATCGCAGAATGCCACCACGCGCGTTGCGTTCGCCAAGTCCTCGGCGCGCAATCGGCTTGGCCCAGCATCGAGCGGGCGAAGACCATCGCGCGCCAAACCCGCGATCGCGTGCGGTGGGAACTCGGTGTCCGGATCCGTCCCGCGGGAGATGGCGCGTACGTCGAGACCCGCGGCGGCGGCCAAACGTTGAAAGTGGGCCGCGGCGATCACGCTCTTCGCGGATCCGTGCTCACACACAAAGACAATCGTCGGGCTGCGCGGCGCCATGATCGGCGGATCAACCCGCGTCGGGAGCTCGTGCCAGATCTCGAGCAAATAGCCATCGCGGTCGCGGGCGTACAGGTATGGCTCGCCCGGACAAAAATCACCCTGCTCCTCGATCATTCCACCGGCGGCAATCACGCGCTTCGCTGCCGCGTCGATCGCCGCCGGGTCGACGAGACGAAATCCAAAATGCGCGATTCCGCCGCTCTTGCCGACGTCGCGCTTGCCTCGTTGAAACACCAACACGTCGCGCGCGCCGGGCGTCTGCGCTTGGATGAACTCGTCCCGGCGATACACGGCGACCATGCCGAACACCGCTTCATAAAAGCCGAACGCGCGCTCGACATCGGGCACCGTGAGCGCGAGGTGCGTGAGCCCGTACGTCGCTACCGCTTCGGCCACACGACGCCCTGATGCTGGTCGACCGTGCCCATTCCCTTGTACACGAATTTCTGGAGACGCTTTCCTTCGTACGTCTCTGTCGTGTAGATGTTACCCTTCGAATCCGTCGCGATGCTGTGCACGGCGAAGAACTGCCCCGGCTGTCGTCCACCATCGCCGAATTCGGTCAAAATCTCGAGCGACTGGCGGTCCATCACGTAGACGCGCTCGTTCTTTCCGTCAGCGAGAAAGATGTATTTCTGCTGCGGATCTCGAGAGAACGCGATGTCCCACACCGAGCCGTCGCCGCGCGTCTGGGGCTTGAGGATTTTCTCTTTCACGAACTCGCCGCTCTTCTTGAACACCTGGATGCGGTCGTTCGGACGATCGCACACGTACACCAAACCGTCGGGCGTTGGTTCGGCGCAATGCACGGGGTTGCGGAACTGCTGGGCGAGCGGCGCGTCCGGATTGTAGGGACCGAGGTTCGAGTCCGACGGGACGTGACCGTACGCGCCCCAGAACCGCTTGATCTTCCCGTTGTCCATGTCGATCACGGCGACGCGTTTGTTGCCGTACCCGTCGGCGATAAACGCCTCGTTCGCCTTCACGTCGAACGAGATCTTCGCCACGCGGCCAAAGCTTGTCGTGCTGTTGCTGTTCGCCGTCTGGTGCGGCACGCCGATCTCCATCAAAAACTGACCGTCGTGGGTGAATTTTAGGATAAATGAATCGCCCGCGCCGGCCGGGCATTCGGGCGTGCCGCCCGCCGGACATGTCCCGTTGCCACCGATCCACACGTTGTTCTTGTTGTCGACCGAGATTCCGTGATTCGACTCGGGCCAATCGTAGCCGGGCGCCGGGCCGCCCCACGCCTTGACCAAATTACCGGCCGGATCGAACTCGAGCACCGGCGGCGCCGGCACGCAGCACTCACTCAACTTCGGATTGGCGACAGCGCCAATCTCCGTCTGTCGATCGAAGGTGTCGTTCCGGTGCACGATGAAGACATGATCCTTGGCGTCGACACCAACGCCGATCACGTTGCCGAGGACCCAATGGTTGGGCAGCGGCTTAGGCCAGAGCGGATCGACCTCGAACCGTGGTGCCTCGACCGCGTGAACACGCGCCGCCGCGTCGAGTGCCGCTTGTCCGACACCGAGTGCGCCGATTGCCACGGCGAGCGCGGTGCCAAGCATGACCGTGTGACGTCGCGTCATCGCTTGGCTCCTCCCGCCGCGCGCGTTGGCCAGAGCACGCCCTGATTTGCCGCCGGCACGACGCCGATCCCCTTGAAGTTGAACTTCTGCACGCGCTTTCCCTCGTAGGTCTCTGCCGTGTAGAGATTGCCCTTCGAGTCAGTGGCGAGGCTGTGCACGGCGTAGAATTGCCCGGGCTGTCGTCCGCCGTCGCCGAAACTGGTGAGGACGTCGAGGGTCTGCCGGTCGACGATGTACACCCTCATGTTCATCCCGTCGGCGACGTAGAGGTATTTCTGCTGCGGGTCGCGCGAGAACGCGATGTCCCATACCGACCCCATGCCGAGCGTTTTCGGCGCGATGGCTCTCTCCTTCACGAACGAGCCGTCTTTCTTGAAGACCTGAATGCGGTCGTTGCGCGTGTCGCACACGTACACCAGGCCATCCTTCGACAACTGCGCGCAGCGCACTGGCGCGCCGAATTGCTTCCGTGGCGTGGAAGCGGGATCGTACTTCGCGGTGTCCGAGTCATCGGGCTTGTTCCCGTACGCGCCCCAGAATCGCTTGACGACGCCGGTCGTCATGTCGATCACCGCGACGCGATGGTTGCGGTGGCCGTCGGCGACATACGCTTCGTTCTCTTTCGCGTCGAAGGAAAATCCGGCCGGTCCGCCGAAGCTATCCATGCTCTGGCTGTTGGCGGGCAACGCGGGCGTCGACGCGCGTCCACCTCGCCCGCCGCGTCCCCCCGCGGCCCCTCGGCCACCGCGCCCCGGCGAGACGCCCGCATACGCCGTATCGGCCCCGCGACCACTCGGCGGCGCGGCGACTGCCGCTCCCGCCTTGCCGAACTGGGCGATGAACTTTCCGTCGTGAGAGAACTTGAGAATTCTCGAATCGCCGCCGCCGCTGCCGCCGATCCAGACGTTGCCGCTGTCGTCGATCGCGAGACCCGAGTTCATCTCGGGCCAGTCATAGCCTTGGCCGGGCCCGCCCCAATGCCCGACGAGCGCGCCCGCCGGATCGTACTCCAACACGTTCGCTGCCGGCGCGCAGCACTCACCGGTCGGCGGATTCGTCGCCAGGCCGATCTCTGTGCGCGGCGTGAAACTGTCGGTGAGGTTGACGACGAACACATTGTCGAGCGCGTCGACGGCGACGCCGACCGTCGACCCGAGGAGCCAGCGGTTCGGCATGGGCTTGGGCCAGAGTGGATCGACCTCGAAGCGCGGCGCCTTCGGTGGTTCGCGCTGAGCCAACACAGGCAGCGCGGTGCCAAGGAGAAGCGTAGAGCCGAGCAGAAAATCACGACCTCTCATGAAACCCCCGTTCGAGCGATCCACCGTTCTCCCGTCTCCCGTTCCACCGCACCAGCCCGCGTTGTATACTCGGTCGTCCAGGAGCGAGTGCGTGATTCTACGCCGTCAGAGTCTCATCCGTCCAGGTGTCGCGCTGTCATTGGCCATTGCGTTCGCGCTCGCATGCGCGGCGCCGATCTTCGCGCACGACATTCCGAGCAGCGTCACGGTGCTCGCGTTCGTGAAGCCCCAAGGCCAACGTCTTCGCCTCGTCATGCGTGTGCCGCTCGAGTCGATGCGCGACGTGAACTTTCCACTCGTTGGGCCCGGCTACCTCGACCTCGCGCGCGCCGAGCCACTGCTCGCCGACGCGACCAAGCTCTGGCTCGCGAACGAAATCGAGCTCTACGAGGATGATGTTCGGCTTGGCGCCCCACAGATTGTCGCGACGCACGTGTCATTGCCATCCGATCGATCGTTCTCGACCTACGCTGGCGCACTGACACACACTACGGGCGAGCAACTGCCACGCGACACGCAATTGATGTGGAAACAAGCGATGCTCGACGTGGTGCTCGAGTATCCAATTACGTCCGACCGATCGCATTTCTCGATCCGACCGGCGCTCGCGCGTCTCGGCGTGCGAACCACGACGGTGCTCCGATTCGTTCCGCCCGTCGGTCCGGAGCGCGCGTTCGAGTACCTCGGCGATCCCGGCCTCGTCCGTCTCGATCCGCGATGGCATCAAGCCGCCGTGCGCTTCATCGAGCTCGGCTTCGTCCACATCCTCGACGGCATCGATCATCTGCTGTTCATCTTCTGCCTCGTCATCCCGTTCCGGAAGATCCGCCCGCTCGTTGCCATCGTCACGTCGTTCACCGTCGCGCATTCGATCACGCTCATGGCATCAGCGATCGGCCTCGCGCCGGATGCGCTCTGGTTTCCGCCGTTGATCGAAGCGCTGATCGCGCTCTCTATCGTGTACATGGCGCTCGAGAACATCATCGGACCCAAGCTCGAGCGGCGCTGGCTGATTGCCTTCGCGTTCGGTCTCGTGCACGGATTCGGCTTCTCGTTCGCCCTCAGGCAATCGATGCAGTTCGCCGGCGCGCACCTCGTGACGTCGCTCGTGTCCTTCAACATCGGTGTCGAGCTCGGACAACTCCTCGTGATCGCGCTGACGATTCCGGCGCTGGCGTGGATGTTCAAGCACGTCGTCGCCGAGCGCATGGGGACGATCATTCTCTCGGCGATCGTCGCGCATACCGCGTGGCACTGGCTGCTCGATCGTGGCGCGATCTTGCGACAGTACCACGTCCAGCTTCCGGCGCTGGATCTCGCGTTCCTCGCGAGCACGATACGAGCAGTGATGCTCGCGCTGATCGTTGGCGGCGCCTGGTGGGCGATGTTCGAGCTCTACGGACGCCTCGTCCGTCGCGGCGGGGAGACGCCCGCCGCTCCCACCCTCGTCGCGCGAACGGACGGCGATTGATGCATCTCGGGTGGACGATAGTGGTCGTGGCGTGCATGCTTGTGCGTGATGCAACGCAGGCCTCCGCGCAAACGAAGACGTCGACTGCGCAGACCGCTTCAACGCCGGACTCGCCGTCGACGTTGAGCGGAGTGTACACCGACGAGCAAGCGAGCCGGGGGAAAGACGTGTACGCGGGCAGCTGTCGCTCGTGTCACACCCCGGCGTCTCACACTGGCGCGACATTCAACAAGTGGTGGCGCGGAAAGCGGCTCTCGGATCTGTTTCTGTTCGTCAGCACGCGCATGCCGAAGAACGACCCGGGCAGTCTGTCGCCCGACGACGTGGCGGACGTGATGGCGTACTTGCTCAGGATGAACGCGATGCCCGTCGGCAAAGAAGAGCTCCCACCCGACGCGGATTCGCTGAAAAAAATTCGCATCGAGACGAAACGCAGCAGCGCGACTTCTACGGCAAAGAGGAAGAAACCATGACGCGACGGTGGACAACGATCGGCATGCGCAGACTTGGAATGGCGGTCGCGGGATTCGCGATGGCCGGCGCGGCTTTCCTCGTCTACGCCTCACAGTCGAGCGCCAGACAGGGCGCCGCGCTCGTTCGCGGCAACAAGCCCGGCGAGTGGCGCTACTGGGCCGCCGACGCGTGGAGTACCCGCTATTCGGCGCTCGATCAGATCAACGCCAACAACTTCGATTCGCTGCAGGTCGCCTGGCAGTGGAAAGCCGATCAATACGGCGAGGACGAGTACTATCGCACGACACCATTGTACGCCAACGGCCGCTTATTGACAGTCGCGACCAACCGGCGAAAAGCGTTCGCCATTGACCCGGCCAACGGAGCGACGCTTTGGCAATGGGGCTTGGACGAAGGCATCCGCTGGCAAAAGGCCGCGCGTCAATTTGCTGGGCGCGGTCTGGCCTATTGGACCGACGGACCAAACGAGCGCGTCATCGTCGTCACGCCCGGATACCATCTCGCGTCGATCGACGCGAAAACCGGAAAGGGCGATCCGAAGTTCGGCAAGGACGGCGTGGTCGATCTCATGACGGGACTCGGCTATCCGCTCGTACCGCTCGCTGTCGACGATTCCGGCCCGCTGATCATCAGCGAGGCCGCGCCGGCACGCAAAGCGAAGCCGGGCGAGAAGTGGAACGCCACAACAAAGACGGGCGCCGACGGGACGATGGGCATCGATCCCGCCAACGGTCAGATCGCCAACAGCTCGCCGGCGATCGTGGTCGGCGACGTGATCATCGTCGGCAACTCGTCGATGCACGGCTACTACCCGCTGCGGCTGCACAACATTCCGGGGTTCATTCGCGGCTTCGACGTCCACACCGGGAAGCAGCTCTGGAAATTCAATCTCATCCCGCAACCGGGTGAATTCGGCGCCGAGACCTGGGAGAAGGGGTCGAGGATTGGAGCGCCCGGCGTGGGTAAGGCCGACGCGTGGGCACCGTACACCGCCGATCCTGAACTTGGTCTTGTCTACATCCCTGTCGGCGAGGGGTTGAGCGACGAGTACGGCGGCTACCGGCCCGGCAACAATCTGTTCGCCAACAGCATTGTCGCGATCGATGTGAAAACCGGAAAGCGGAAATGGCACTACCAGATGGTGCATCATGACATCTGGGACTACGACACGCCGATGGCGCCGAATCTCCTCGACGTCAACGTGAATGGTCAGCCGCGAAAAGTCGTCGCCGCCACGACCAAGCAAGGTTGGGTCTACGTGCTCGATCGCGCGACCGGCGAGCCGATCTGGCCAATCCCCGAGACGCCGGTCCTCCAGACGGAAGTTCCGGGCGAGAAGACGTCGCCGACGCAGCCCGTTCCGAGCCGGCCCGCGCCCTACGCGCAGCAAGGACTCGTCGAGTCGGATCTGATCGACTTCACCCCCGCGATCAAGGACTCCGCGCTCGCACTCGCCAAGAAGTGCCGCATGGGACCGTACTTCATTCCCGGATCACCCGCTGATGGCAAGGGTGCGAAAGGCGCGGCGCAGTATCGCTGCTCATGGTACGCGCCGGGCGCCAGCGGTGGCGTGAACATCGACGGCGGCGCCGCGGCCGATCCGGAGACTGGAATGCTCTACGTGGGCGGCCAGAGCGGCTTGAGCACGATCGAAGTCGAGCACGACCCGTGCTCGGAGCATCGCTACAGCCAGCCGCACGATAGCTGCGGACTCCTCGGCGCATTGCCGAAGCCGAAGACCTACGCCACGGCCGACACCGGCGCAGGCGCGTTCCAGCCGCGCGCCGCAACGACGATCGGCGGTATACCAATTCTCAAATTCAAGGAAATGGGCGGCATCACCGCGTACGATCTCAACACCGGTGACAAGAAGTGGTGGGTGCCGAACGGCAATGCGTGGCGCCAGCTCGCGAGCAACGATCCGTTGTTCGAAGGGGTATCGCTGCCGCGGGTGCCCGCGCTCGGCGGCCAGCCCGAGGTCATTACCACCAAGACGCTCGTCATTCACGGCACCGGCCGCTCGGGCGGGCCAGGTGCCGGTCGTGGCGGTCGCGGCGCGGGACGCGCCGGCGGTGGCGGTCGGGGCGGAGCAGCAGCGCCCGCGGTTCCGGCGCAGCTCTACGCGTTCGACAAGGCCACGGGCAAGCAGATCGGCGCGGTCGCGATTCCGAGCGTGAACACCGCGGTACCGATGACATTCTTGCATCAGGGCAAGCAATACATCGTGTTCGCGAGCGGGCAGGGCGAGCACACGTCGCTCATCGCGTTGACGTTGCCGCGCAAATAGTCGCCGTCGATCGATCCCGGGCGAAGCAAAACGCTCCACCGATTTCACGGTGGGGCGTTTTCTTATTCCGCGAGGCCGATGCGCCACCATTCCACAAGGCGGGTTGCCAATATGGTCATCAATGACTATCATATGACCATGAAGAGTGTACGAGTCGCCGAGCTGAAAGCTCGATTGAGCGAATACCTGCGGTCAGTCCGGGGCGGACACGAGATCACTGTGTACGACCGCGACCAGCCGATCGCGCGGATCGTGCCGTTCGCACCGGGCGGCGTGCTGACCGTGCGCGAGCCAACGCACGCGTATCGGACGCTTGGGGACATCGCGATGCCGCCGCGCGCCAAGCTCGATGTCGACGCGGTCGAGCTGCTTCTCGAGGATCGTCGGAGCGAGGAGTGATCGCGTACCTCGACTCCTCGGTCGTGCTGCGCGTGGTGCTCGGTCAACCCGGACGACTTGCCGAGTGGAAGAGCATCGTCACCGGCGTGGCGAGTGGACTCGTCGAAGTCGAGTGCCTTCGCACACTCGATCGCCTTCGCGTCGCCGGCAAGTTGTCGTCAGACGACGTTGCCGTGCGCCGCGAGGCGGTGTTCCGCATCCTCGAAGGGCTCGAGCTCGTCGAGCTCACGCGTGCCGTTCTCCGCCGCGCCGCCCAACCCATGCCCAGCCCCCTCGCCACGCTCGACGCCATTCATCTCGCCACCGCGGAGATGTGGCGCGAGGTGAAGGGCAAGGAGATCCTCGTCGCGACGCATGACCAGGCGCTCGCGTTGGCGGCGCGAGCCAGTGGATTCCGTGTCGCCGGCGTTTAGCGCGGTTAGCGCTTTACGTAGCGCTTGAGCGAATGGGGAGGAGCGTCGGGCCCGTAGACGGTCGGCCCAACCTCCGCACCGTAAATCACCCCGCGCGCGTCCACCGTCAGGCCTTCCGCCGAACTGGTGTTTGTGGCGACGTCGACCGGATCTGGAATGAACGCGCGGATAGAGCCGTCCTTCGCGCTGCCGACGCGAATGCCGCGCTTCCACGTCCGGTTCTTGCCGCTGCCGACGGATTGCGATTCCGAGTCGGCGACGTAGATGTTGTCCTGCGCGTCGATGAACACGCCGCTCGGCCGGCTGAACTGATACCAGGTGTCCAGCAGCGTTCCGTCCTGATCGAGAATCTTGATTCGATTGTTGCCGCGGTCGGCGACGAACAGACGTCCGCGCGAATCCATCGCCAACGAGTGCGGTTGATCATAATCATTGGGGCCGTTGCCGAGCGTCCCCCACGCCTTGATCAGCTTTCCTTCTTTAGAAAACTTAAATAGGCGAGCCGTGCTGCCCGGTGCCGACGAATGCCCTTCTGATACGAAGATGTCGCCGTTCGGTGCCACGAGCAGCGCATTCGGCTGGAAGAAGTACGCCGTGTCGCGCCCGCCACCCGGCTTGCCGAGTGTCATGAGCAACTTCCCGGTCGGACTGAACTTGAAGATCTGATGACCCTTGGGCGGTCGTGCCGAGTCGGCCGGCGGTAGCGGAGTGCCGCGGCCGCGACCTCCCCCAGTGCATCCGCAGTCGATCACCCACACATTGTCATCGCGATCGACGAAGATGCCGTGCGGCGCCAGCATGAGACCGGCGCCGAAATGCGCGACGAGCGTCCCGGTCGAATCGAACTTGAGCACCGGATCGAGCGTGGATCCCGCGCAGCTGTTCGTTCCACACCGCTCGGCGACCCAGACACTTACGCCGTCCCTGTCGATCGCCACGGCGCTGGTCGATCCCCACGGGCGTCCTTCAGGAAGCTTGGCCCAGCCGGTGATTGTCTGGTACGGATTCGGCGCGTCGTTGGTCGGCGGCATGGTTGCCTGCGCGCGCGACGATGCCGCGATCACGCACAGCGCAAGAATCCCCAATCGAGTGCTCATTGACCTCGTCCTCCTCCTCCACCAACTGGCTTGACGTCGATTCGTGCGTCCTTGAGCGAACCTGTGTCCGCTCGGAGCGCGACGGCACTCGCGGGGACATGATTGCGCTGCAGCAGATACGCGATGACGTCGATGTATTCCTCGTCGCTCAGGCTGCCTGGTTTGTCTTGCGGCATCGTGTTCGTGAGTAGCGAGTACAGGTCGAACACGCGACGCTCGTTCCAACCGACTTCGAATGTCTCGCCGTCCAAATGGCCGGGCGGATGGCATCGCGCGCACGTTGCCTGATACACCTGCTGGCCGCGAACGGCTTGCTCGTTCGCGTACGTCGCCGGTTTGAGGTTCGCCGTGGACGGGATCACGAACGCTTGTGCGTTCGCGTTCGGCGCCGGCACGAACGGTTTCGTTCCGGCGACATGCGCGCCAAGTGGCGCGCGAACGTCGACGTCGCTGCGGCCGCACGCAACGAGTGACAATGACAACACAGCGGTGCTCGTCCAACAGCGCATCATGAACTTTCCTCCGAGCGCTTGGTGTGCCCGATCGACGAGGTCAATTATACGAACCGGACCGCGGTTCTCGCACGCCCGAGGTTATTTCTGGGTCAGCTCCCGATACGCGAACCGAAGAAATCGATCGCGTCCACTCGGCCAGCTCGCATCGTAATCGGCCGTGATGTTGGACGCGAGCACTTGGTCGAGCGAATGGCCCGCGGCGATTTCCTTCTGGAGGCGGTCGCGCACCACGACGAGCATGTCGTGATACGCTTGCAGCCGCGCCTTGTCGGCCAGCGGTCCGTGGCCCGGAATGACTTTGGTGTTCGCGTCGATGACGCGCAGCACACGCTCGGTCCCCGTGATGAACCCGTGAATGGAGCCGCCGCTCGACAGATCGAGAAATGGAAACGCGGCGCTGACGAACACGTCGCCCGTGTGCACCACGTTCGCGCCGTGGAAATACACGATCGCGTCGCCGTCGGTGTGCGCCGGCGCGACGTGAAAGGCCGTGATCGTGTCGCCGTTGAGCCAGAAGGTCACCGTATCGTTGAACGTGACGACGGGCAAACCGGCCTTCGGAAGCGGAGGGTACGATTGATTGAACGCCTCCAAAAACTGCGTCGTCGAGAGCCGCTTCCGCACGTTGTCGTGCGCGACGATGAGCGCGCCAGCTTCGCCGTGATCCTTGTTGCCGCCGGTGTGGTCGAAATGCCAATGCGTGTTCAGCACGAATCGAACGGGCTTCGGCGTGAGCGCCGCGATCGCGGCCTTGATCTTCGCCGTGAGCGGCGCGTATTCGTCGTCGATCAGAAAGACCGCGTCTTCACCCACCGCCAGGCCCATGTTGCCGCCGGCGCCGGCGAGCATGTACACGCCCTTTCCCAGGGAAGTCGTGCGGACCTGGACCGTGTCGAAGTTCTGGGCCGCCAACGGTGTGGCGACGGCCGTCATGAGGGCGACTGCGACGCAAGCACGAAGCATTTTCAGATGGCTCTGTGGAAACGGGTCGGGCGATAATAGCCGGATCGCGAAGGCGTGGCGAGTGCGGTGCCGGCAGCTCTCGTTTGATTTCGCCTCGCGGCGCCTCCATGTTTGCGCGGCCCACACCACACCCTCGAGCGGAGTCATGGCGAGCGATTCCCAACTTCCCCCGGCTCGGTCATCGAAGCCAACCGTGAACGACACACCCGACGTTGCGCGGCGCGATTTTCTCAAAGCCGCCGGTGCGGGTGCGGGTCTCCTCCTGCTCGGAGGCGCCGGTGCGACCGCCGCCGATGTTCCGGGCCTCGTGCACAAGCGACGCGCGCCACTCTTCGGCTCGTCCGCCGACGTGGTCGTGATCGGCGGTGGCGCATGGGGCGGGTGGACGTCGCTGTATCTGCGCCAGATGGGCGCCAAGGTCACGCTCGTCGACGCCTACGGTCCGGGCAACGCGCGATCTACGTCGGGCGACGAATCGCGCGGCGTTCGTTCATCGTACGGCGATCGCTCCGAGACCCCCGACTTGTGGATGTTGTGGGCGCGCGAGTCGATGAAGCGCTGGAAGCAGTTCGACACCGAATGGGGACGCGATCTCCGACTCAATCTCTTTCACACGACAGGCGATCTGATTCTGCGGCCGGACTGGGAGCCGTACCTCGTGAAGACAAAGCACTGGTGGGACAAGCACAAGATCCCGTATGAGGTGCTCAACCCCGACGACGTGCGGAAAGCGTTTCCCGTCATCTCGATGGATGACATCACCGCGGTGCTCTACGAGCCCGACGCCGGCGTCGTGCGCGCCAGGCGCGCCTGTCAAACCGTCGCCGCGGTCGCCGAGTACAAGGGAGTAAAGATCGTCATCGGGCGGGCACGTCCATCGAAGATCACGAATGGACGTCTCGAGTCGGTCGTGCTCGACACTGGACAGACGATCCGCGGCGAGACGTTCGTGTTCGCGCCCGGTCCGTGGCTCGCCAAAACATTCCCCGAGTTGTTCGCGAACAAAATGCGCACACCCCTCGGCTACGTCTGCTACTTCGGAACGCCGCCGAGTGATGAGCGCTTCACATTCCCAAATCTTCCGAGCTACAATTTTCCGGGCGTGACCGGGTGGGCGGCATTGCCCGTCGACAGCCGCGGCTTCCGCGTCCGCGGTGGAGAGCGTGCGCCGGGCCAGAACGGAGGAGCTGGCGGCGGACGAGGCGGAAGAGGAGGAAGAGGAGCTGGGCAGACGGGCGCGGGAACTCCGGGCGGTCGAGCCGGCGCCGAAGCGGCCGGCGGGCGAGGCCGAGGTGGCCGCGGAGGACGAGGAGCACCGTCCGGACAAGTCGCGGCTGGCAGTGGCGGACGCGGCGGCGGCCGGCGGGGTGGATTTGGGAACACCGCCGACACGCCGCCGGCGCAGCTCGATCCCGATACGAGCGACCGCTGGGCCGACGCGCCGCGAATCGAAGGCCCCCGTCGATTCGTGACGCATCGTTTCCCGCTCCTCAAGGATGCGCCGATTCTTCAAACGCATTCGTGTCATTATGAACTGAGCTCGAGTCGCAACTTCATCGTCGACCACCATCCCACGATGTCGAACGTCCTGATCGCGGGTGGCGGAAATGCCGAAGGCTTCAAGTTCGGTCCGACCATTGGTGAGTACATTGCTCAACGCGCGCTCGGAGACGTGGGCGATCCGGCGATCGCCAAAGCCTTCAAGATTCCCGAGCACGACTTCGAAGTCACGCCGCCGCCGGCGCCAGCGGACACGAGCAAACGTGGCCGCGGCCGCGGAGCAAGGTCATCCTGAGCGCAGCGAAGGATCTGCTTTTCATTGTGCCAGAAGCAGATCCTTCGTCGCTTTGGTCCTCAGGATGACACCGAACTTCTAACTCGGTACACTAGACAGTGAACGTTCGATCGAGCAACATGCCATACACCCCAACCCGAGTGACCTTTATGCGCGTCCGCATTCCTGTTCTGGCGATGGCCGTCATGTACCTGCCGCGCCTCGTCGCTGCGCAGACGGCTCCCGTTGCCCAAGCGTTTCGCGACAACGCCGGCCAAGAGGCGAAGAACCTCATCGCGGCGGCCGAGTTGATGCCCGCTGACAAGTACTCGTACAAACCCACACCGGCGCAAATGACGTTCGGTGCTGTCGTCGACCACCTCGCGGGCGGCAACGATTATTTCTGCGGTCTGCTGGGCGGCGTGAAACCGCCGACCCGAACCAAGGTCGAAGCGACCGCGCCGAAAGACGCGCTCGTGGCGCGGCTCAAGGAAACATTCGCGTTCTGTGATGAAGCGTTGGCGAAGCTCGACGACTCGAAGTTGAGCGAAATGCTGACGCTTTCGTTCATGCCCAAGCCTGTGACGCGCGCCGCGCTCATGACCATAACCACCGCCGACTGGGCGGACCACTATAGCCAGAGCGCCATTTATCTCCGGCTCAACGGCATTCTTCCGCCGACGGCGAAGAAGCCGTAGGAGCGAGCAGGGCAGGAGCGTCGAACTTGTGCGCTCCTGCCCGAATGCTTGTTTCTAGCGCGATCTGGTCTCGGATCGCGGGGAGAATCTCCCCAGCCGCCGCCACGTCAGCGCACCGAGTGTGAGACCGGCCAGCGCCGCGACGATGAGCGCGATCAGCATGCCTGTTGTCCCGCCGAGGTTGCAGGTGGGGCCACTCGGCTGGCAGTGCTCAGCCCACGCGATGAACGCAAGCGCGGCGATGTAGCCCATCAGACCGCCGACGGCGGCGAGCACCAGCGACATGGCAAGGCGAAGCAGCGGAGTCATGAGAGATCGCGAATATCGATCGGTTAACCGTGCGCCGCGAGCTCGTCGGGGGCCACGCGGATGGTCTTTCGCGCTGCATCCAACTCGAGATCGACTTCCGCCCCGGGAACGAGTTCTTTGAAGGCTTCGCTCTCGATGAAATAGTGAACGTGCGGATGCTCGACGCCGCGGCAGGCGCAAGCCATCGTGCCGAGCCGAGCCCGGTCTCGAATGTCGCCGAGCTCTACATGAAACGACGGGCCCAGCGCCTCACATTTCGCGGCGGCGCGCTTGGTGATTTCTAGACGGCCATCGGCGGGAGTCTTTCGAGAGATTGTCCTGCGCTCCAGCAACATGATTGCGCGATCCGATCAGACGGTGGGCGGCGAAAGCTCATCGGTGTTGCGCGACCGAAGATGCGGGCGCTGCTTGCCCTCGGCAGCTAGCGCGCGTTGCCGCGCCAGGTAGCGCTCGAAGATCGCGATGCGTTCCTCGGTGTTCTCCATCGACTCGACAACCCGTTCGACACTGCCTAGGTAATCCGGGTAATTCGTTTTTGCGCGCACCTCGGCGAGGAACGGCCGCAGCTTCGCGTAGAGCGCGATGTGCTCCGTGTTCGCCGCGTTGAACATGTCCGCCGGAATGGCGTCTTGGACAACGAGCGACGCGGCCATGTCCCAGTAAGTCGTCACCATGCGATAGGGAGCGCTCTCGTGTCCCGGTCCGAGCCAGGTTGCCAAGACATCCCGCGCGCTGGTGGGATGAAATTCGAAGGCGAACCAAGAGCGCGCGTTGCGAAGGGTGGGTTCGGTACGGAGCTCGTACAACTTGAGCAGAAGTGACGCTGCGTGCGATGCATCAGACATGTCACCCTCCAATTTCTTCGATCCTCGAGATCATATCGCCCTCGAGGATTCCGTCGACGACGTCCATCCCCTCGATGACTTCCCCGAAGACAGTGTAATCGCGCCCGAGCCGCAGATTGTCTCGCAGGTTGACGAACCACTGTGCGTCACCGGTATCGTGGCCGCGTGTGCTCATTCCCACCGTACCCCGCACGTGCGGTACCGTCCCCAACTCGTCGCGAAAGAACTGCGGATACCCGACGAATTCGTTTGCACCCGGGCTGCCACCCTGGATCACGAAGTCGTGCTCGACGCGATGCCACGTCAGCCCGTTGTAGTAGCCCGTGCGCGCGAGCGCGAGAATGCGCGATGCCATCATCGGTGCGACGTCCCCTCGCAAGCGCACGACGAACGAACCGCCGCCGCTCGACGGCGCGATCGTGACGCGCAATTTTTTGTCGGCACCAAGCGCCAGCGCGATGGCTTGCGGCGGAAGCTCCGTACGCACGGCCGGCGGATGATCGTCGCTCGCCGGACGTCCGGCCGCTTGGAGCAGCGCGACGCGCGCGTCATGCGCGGATGTGTTTTGGCGAGCCACCCACCGATCGAACGCGGCGTTGGCCGCGGCGCGTACGTCGGAACGTGGGGAGCCCTTCAACGCGGCAGCAGCCGCGCGCACCACCTGCGCGCCGTTGGACCCGAGTGCAGCAAGGAACACCTCGTCATCGGTGTGGCTCGTGAGTTTCGCCAGCGCCTCGATCGCCGTTTCTCGCACGTTGTCATTTGTATCACGCGCCAAAGCGCGGAGTCGCAGCGTGTCGGTCAATACCGCGGCCGCGCGCGCGGCGTACATGCGCGCCTGCCACTG
>Ga0070708_100000548_pt1 | contig 28091 bp, 21 predicted proteins | sample KBSK5503metaG_FD_65469 | JGI IMG/M metagenome (GOLD analysis project Ga0070708, IMG submission 65469) | Corn, switchgrass and miscanthus rhizosphere microbial communities from Kellogg Biological Station, Michigan, USA - KBS K5-50-3 metaG | ecosystem: Host-associated > Plants > Roots >... | reverse complement strand
GGCGACGTCGAACAGCACCCCGCGCACGCAGCGGACGACCTTGACCTCGGCGCACGGCGGGGCCTGGTAATGCACTCCCCTCAGCGTTCCGCGCCGGCGGTTGAACGAGGTGCTGCACTGCGCCAGCCGGCTCTCCAGCCCTTGCGCGGCCATCTCTTCGGCGCACCAGGTCCGGGCGAAGTACCCGCGCTCGTCGGCGTGTCTCTCCTGCTCGATCAGGTAGACGCCGGGCAGTGGAGTCTCGACGAATCGCAAGCGAAGTCTCCTCAGACGACCTTCACCTCGGGGATGGGGATCACGAACTTGCCGCCCCAGTCGCGGATCCGCACCATCTGGCGCATGATCTCGTCCTTGAGGTTCCAAGGCAGGATCAGCACGTAGTCGGGCCGGGCCTGATCGATCTTCTCCGGCGCGTGGATCGGGATGTGCGTGCCGGGCAGGAACTTCCCCTGCTTGTGCGGGCTGCGATCGACCGTGAAGTCGATGAAGTCGGTCCGGATGCCGCAGTAGTTCAGGAGGGTATTCCCCTTTCCCGGCGCGCCGTATCCGGCCACCTTCTTCCCCGCGCGCTTCGCCTCGATGAGGAAGTCGAGCAGCTTGCGTTTGGTCTCCTTCACCTGCTCGGCGAAGCCGGTATAGGTCGAAAGCTGATCGAGACCCGCCGCCAGCTCGCGTTCGCGCAAGTTGCGGGCGCGGTCGGACACGGGCCTCGATCCGTCCTCGGCGTGCCGGGCGTAGATGCGAAGCGATCCCCCGTGCGTGGGCAGCTCTTCCACGTCGAAGAGGGTGAGGCCCTGGCGGGCGAAGATCCGGTCGGCGGAGATCCAGGAGAAATAGGAAAAGTGCTCGTGGTAGATGGTGTCGAACTGGTTCTCCTCCATCAGCCGCATGAGGTGCGGGAACTCGAGGGTGATCACCCCCCGCGGCTCGAGGAGGATCTTCAACCCCTTCACGAAGTCGTTGGGATCGGGGACCTGCGCGAGCACGTTCGCGCCGCAGATCAGGTCGGCCCGCCGCCGCGTCACCGCGACTTCGCGCGCGGTCTCCGGGTCGAAGAACTTCGTCAGCGTGGGGACGCCCTTCTCGACCGCCACTTTCGCCACGTTGGCGGCGGGCTCGATGCCCAGCACCGGGATGTCCTTGTGGACGAAATGTTGCAGCAGATATCCGTCGTTGCTGGCCACTTCGACGACGAAGCTCCGCGGACCGAGCGCGAGCTGGGAGGTGATCATGTCCGCGTAGCGGCGCATGTGCTCGACCCAGCTCTCCGAGTACGACGAGAAATACGCGTACTCGGAGAAGATGTGCTCGGGCGCGACGTACTGCTCGAGCTGGACGAGGAAGCAGTCTCCGCAGACGTACGCGTGGAGGGGATAGAACGCCTCCATCGAGTTGATCTTGTCCGCCGGGACGTAGCTCTCGCACAACGGCGACATCCCCAGGTCGACGAAGGTCTGCACCAGCGGCGAACGGCAGTGGAGGCACTTCGCACCTTCAAACACCATCTGCTGGGTCATCCCTCTCCCTGATTCCTCTTCAAGCCGCGACCGGCTCGGCGAGCCAGCGCAGGTCGGCGCCCAGATGGCCTGCCGACATGAGGTGCTTGAGCTGGTCGATGCGCCGGTACCGTGGTCCCTCGAAGTCGGCCAGCTCGAGCCCGACGGCGCGATAGGCCTGGTAGAGCTGCCGCGCTCCCGCCCGCGCGTCCCACTGCGGCCGGAAGCCGGGCAGGACCCGGGCGATCTTGGTGAAATCGGCCCGGTAGTTCCTCTTGTCCGGGCCGGCGTCCTTGGCGAACGCGATCTCGCAGCCGGGGACCGTGTCCCGGACGATCTCGGCGATCTCCCGGATGCGGTAGTTCTGGTCGTCGCGGCCGACGTTGAACGCCTGTCCGTGGACCAGCTCGCGCGGCGCGGTGAGCACGGCGAGAAAAGCGCGGCTGATGTCCTCGATGTGGACGATGGGCCGCCAAGGGCTTCCGTCGCTCTTGAGGAAGACCTGGCCGGAGGTGAATGCCCAGGCGACGAGGTTGTTGAGGACGATGTCGAAGCGGAGCCGGGGCGATGCGCCGTATGCCGTCGCGCAGCGCAGGAAGGTCGGAGAGAAGGAATCGTCCGCCAGCCGGCCCACGTCGCGTTCGACGCGCACCTTGGACTCGCCGTAGGCGGTCACCGGATTGAGCGGCGAGTCCTCGTGGACGGGCTCGTCCCCCGCCGCGCCGTAGTTGCTGCAGGAAGACGCGAACGCGAATCGCGAAACGCCGGCGCTCTTCGCCATCTCGGCGAGGCGCACGGAGGCGAGATGGTTGATCTCGTAGGTGAGGGCCGGATTCAGGTCGCCGAGCGGATCGTTCGAGAGCGCCGCGAGGTGCACCACCGCGTCGAATCCGCGCAGGTCGGCGACCTGGAGCGCGCGGATGTCCTTGCAGATCGTCTGGATCGATTCCCGCCACGGACCGAACGTGGAGCGCCGGTACAGGTCGGCATCCACTCCCACCACCTCGTGCCCGGCCCCCTGGAAAAACGGCGCCATGACGGCGCCGATGTACCCGCGACTGCCGGTGAGCAGTATCCGCATTTCCCTGATCCCCCCTCGATGACCTTACCACGGAGCACCCGCGGCGCGAACGCGATCGCGATGATCACGGCGCCGGAGCTCCGCCCGGAACCTTGGCCGCGCGCGGGATGAGGGCGGCCAGCAGATCCAGGTCCGACCGCCGGACCAGGCCCGAGGCGAGCGCGCCCATCACGAAGAAGAACACGAAGGCCGGAACGCCGGCGTAGAGCGGCAAGCGCGGGAGCCAATGGAAGATCAGCCCCGTCCCCGCGGCGCAAGCGACGGCCCGCGCCAGCAACGCGGCGGCATTCCTCACCGTGCCCCTGGGCATGAGCAGCCCCGCGGCCGCGAAGACCGCCACCTCGCTGGCGAGCGACGCCACGACGACGCCGATCCCGCCATTGCCCCACTTCCCCTGGAAGAACGGCACCAGGAGCAGCTCGAGCACGATGGCGAGCCCCACCGTGGCGATCTTGGCGATCGAGAACGGGGTCGACCGGCCCAGCGCCGTGAGGGCAGTGACGAAGAGGACGTCGGCGAAGAGCAGGAGGAGCGTCGGTGCGAACACCGCCAGGATGATCCCCGCCGGCGCGAAGTCGCGCGGCCCGTAGACCAGCGCGATGGCCTGGTCCGCGAAGACGTAGGTGCCGGCGGCGCCGAGCGCGCCGAGGATCAGCATGGGCCGGAGCGCGGCGCTGACCTCGCCCGCGAAGGCGCGGCTGTCGGCAGACGCGCGGGAGAGGGTCGGGTATGCCGCCGCTCCGATGATCAGCGACGGCGCCAGCAACGTCCCCATGATGTTCCGGGCGGCTCCGTACCATCCGACCGCCGCCGCCGGAACCAGCCTGGAGAGGATGAGCGCGTCGAGATAGGGCTGGACGGAGACCGCCATCATCATCGACGCGATCGCGCTGCCGCCTTTGAGCACTTCCACGGCCGTTCCGCGGGAGAAGCGGACCGAGCCGGCCCGGAGGCCTCGATAGAGGAGAGCAGCCGCGGCGAGCGCGGCGAGCCCACCCGCGAGTTGCGCGCCGACCACCGCGGCCAGCCCGGCGCCGAGGGCGAGCGCGCCGAGCGCGACGGCCAGCGTGATCGCCTTGTTGATCACCGTGACCGAGGCGACCAGCCCCATGCGATCCCGCGCGCGAAAGATCATCCCGTACCCTTGCGAGAGGGCGAAGGGGAGGCTCGCCGCGATGAAGGCGATCAGGAAGGTGCAGGTCCTTGGACCGTAGCCCAGCGCCCAGCTGACGAGGGTCGCGGGAACCGCGATCAGCGCGGCGCCCGCGATGCGGAGGACCAGCGTGGAGCCGAGCAATGAGGCGGCGCGCTCCGGTGCACGGGCGAGCTCACGGACGACGTAGAACTGCTGGCCCCAGTCGACGAGCACGTAGGCGAACGTCGACGACGCGGAGATCAGGAAGTAGAGCCCGAAGTCCGCCGCTCCGAGCGCGCGGCCGAGCGCGGCGTTGAGCAGGATCGCGAGCGCGGTGGTCGCGACTTGCCCGAGCACCAGGTGGAGCGCGTTGCGCGCGACCGCGATGCGGGGTCCCACGTAGAACGACGTAGCCGCTTCTTCACTGGCCATGCTTGCGCGGGTCTAGCACGGAGAGGCCGGTCGAGGTTCCGTCGATCTACGTCTTTTACAGCACAGATGTACGAGCCGGCTGAGAAACGTATGCAATTTTAACGACTTCGAAGTGCTCGAAGATCATCCACTTGATTGGGTGGCGTCGAATACCCTACAAGCAGCCATCGGGGGGACCGTCCGGCAATGCCACTGCGGACGGTGATTTCAACAGCATGGCCGAACGGCGAGCGGAATCCAGGGCAACGAAGGGGATCAGACTTTCTCCTGGATTTACATCCAGAGTGAATTTGTTCACGGACCTGGCGATCCTCGGAATCGCCATCGTCGCCGCCGCCACCGATCGCGCGACCCTGGTTCCGGCGGATTGGGTCGGCCTCTTCTGGATCTCCATGGCGGTCGTGTCGATCTGGGTGGTGAGCACCGCGGCCCTGCGGCACTACAGCGCGCAATCCTACGACCGCGCCGCGGCGGATGACATCGCCTTGATCGGCGTCCAATCGGCGGCAGTGATCACGGTGCTGACGTTGATCGAGCTCCTGGCGCCCGCGGGGACCCTCACTCCACGGACCTCGCAGTTCCTGCTGATGGCATCGGTCCCCATCGCGCTGTCGCGGCGCTTGTTCTGCTTGCTGGCCCACCGGGAAACGCCGCTGGACGACGTGCTCGTCGTCGGCATCGGGCCGATCGCCCGCCTCACGGCGCAGGACCTGCGCATGCGCCGCCGGCATCGCGTCGTGGGGCACGTGCGCTTCAGCGGGGAAAACGGCAGGGAGATGCCGCTGCTCGAGCGGAGCTACGCGCTCGACCAGGAGACCTGCGTCACCGTGGGCGACTTCGCCGATCTCGAGCGGGTGCTCCGCGGCACTCCCGTCGACGAGGTGTACATCGCCGGCAACGCGCGCAAGCACAGCGAGGAGATGCAGGCGACCATCGGCACCTGCGAGAAGTTCGGGGTCCCCTTCGCCATCCCCGCCTACGCGTTCCGGCTGGAGCGCGCGCAGGCCGTCGACGCGGCAGCCATCGCCGACGGTTACCTGCACTACGAGACCCATCCACCGAGGCTGCAGCAGCAAGCCATGAAGCGGCTGTTCGACATCGTCGCCTCGGCGATGGCGCTCTGGCTCCTGCTCCCCGTCTTCCTCATGGTGATGGCGATCATCAAGCTCACCTCGCGGGGTCCGATCTTCTTCAAGCAGAGCCGTGTCGGCCTCCACGGACGCGGCTTCAACATGCTCAAGTTCCGCTCCATGGTGGTGGGCGCCGAGGTGTTGAAGCGCTCGTTGACGGCGCTCAACGAGCAGTCGGGACCCGTCTTCAAGATGCGCAACGACCCGCGGGTGACCCGATTCGGCAGGTTCATCCGCAAGTACTCCATCGACGAGCTGCCGCAGCTCATCAACGTGCTGCGCGGGGACATGAGCGTGGTCGGGCCGCGGCCCCCCGTTCCCGAAGAGCTGGAGAAGTACGAGGCCTGGCAGCGGCGCCGCCTCTCCGTCCGGCCGGGGCTCACCTGCATCTGGCAGGTCTCGGGACGCAACCAGATCTCGTTCGAGGACTGGATGGTCCTCGACATGCAATACATCGACCACTGGAGCCTCGGTCGAGACTTCAACCTGATCTTCCGCACCATCCCCGTCGTGCTCACGGGCCGCGGGGCGAGCTGACACGCTTGAACGCTCCGCGCAAGCTGGCTTTCGTCGTGGAAGACGATCCCGAGAGCCGCAGGATCCTCCGCAAGTACCTCGAGCACTTGTCGTTCGACGTGGTCGAGGCCGCGACCGGAAAGAGCGCGCTGTCGCTTCTGGAGCAACGGATCCGCCCGGCCCTGGTCTGCCTCGACCTGATCCTCCCGGAGCTCAGCGGCTACGAGATCTGCGAGAAGATCCGCGCTTCGCCCCGCCTCGCCACCGTGCCCGTGCTGGTCGTCTCGGCGCGCTCGATGCCGCCCGACCGCGCCCTGGCGGAGGAGCTCGGCGCGAACGCATATCTGGTGAAGCCGATCCGCTGGAAGACGTTTTCCCAAGCGGTCGCGGAGCTCTTGCCATGCTGACGGCAAAGCGCTCCTCGACGCTCCGGAGCAGATTCAATGCCGTGCATGACGTCACGCGAGGGTTGCGCGCGCGTGTCTGAGTCGGTGTGGCCTTGCGAGGCCGGGGGCAGCCGGTGGCGGAACCAGTCTCCAGGCGCGAGATGGCTCTCGTCTGGATACTGCTCGTGCTCATGTCGGCGTCGATGTGGCTTCTGCCCATCCTGCTGCGTTGAGCCGGCAGCCTGCGCGGGGAGCCTCTGGGGGCGGTCGCAGTGGAGGACCTGAAGGGGAGAGCGGTTCGCGGCGGCCTGGCCAAGGCCCTGGCGCAGGCGGCCACGCTGGCCCTGCGCATCGGCGCCGTGGCGCTGCTCGCCCGGATCCTCGAGCCGCAGGAGTTCGGGCTCGTCAACATGGTCACGGCGGTCACCGGGATCCTGACGGTGTTGAAGGACGCGGGCCTGTCGCTGGCCACCGTCCAGCGCGCGACCGTCACGGACGAGCAGCTCTCGACGCTCTTCTGGCTCAACGTGCTCGCGGGCGCGATCCTGACCGCCCTCACCCTGGCGCTGGCGCCCGCGCTCGCTGCCTTCTACCGCGAGCCGCGCCTCGTCCACGTCACCGCCGGCCTCGCGCCGGGGTTCCTCCTCAACGGGCTCGGCGTCCAGCACGGCGCGATCCTCGCCCGGCAGATGCGCTTCACGGCCTGCGCGGCGATCGACGTCGCCGCGATCGTGGTGAGCGCGGCGGTGGGCGTCGGGATGGCGGCGGCGGGGCTCGGCTACTGGGCCTTGGTGGGAATGTCCCTGGCGCTGCCGGCGGCGAGCTCCGCCGGCGCGTGGCTGGTCGCGCGCTGGGTGCCGGGACCGCCGCGGCGCGCCAAGGGAATCGCGTCGATGGTCCGCATGGGCGGGGCGGTCACCTTGAACAGCGTGATCGTGTACGTCGCCTACAACCTGGAGAAGGTGCTGCTGGGCCGCTTCTGGGGAGCGGATGCGATCGGCTTCTACGGGCGCGCGTACCAGCTCGTCAACCTCCCCACCGAGAACCTGAATTCGGCGATCGGCGGCGTCGCGCTCTCGGCCCTGTCCCGGTTGCAGCACGATCCTTCCCGTCAGAAGAGCTACTTCCTCAAGGGCTACTCGCTGGTGGTGGCGCTCACGCTCCCCGTGACGGTGGCTTGTGCCGTCTTCGGCGACGACGTGGTCGCGGTCGTCCTGGGCCCGAAATGGGCGGAGGCGGGAGTGATCCTGCGCCTGCTCACCCCGACGATCCTCGTGTTCGGCCTCATCAATCCCACTTTCTGGCTGCTGTTTTCCCTGGGGCTGATCGGCCGCAGCGTGCGCATCGCGCTGGTGATCGCTCCCCTCGTCATCGCCGCCTACCTCGTCGGATTGCCCTACGGACCGCGGGGGGTGGCTCTCGCCTACTCCATCGCGCTCACTGTCTGGCTGTGTCCCCACCTCGTCTGGTGCCTGCGCGGGACCGCCATCGCCCTCGGCGACCTGCTCCGCTGCGTCGCCAGGCCGTTCCTCTCCGCTGCCGTGGCCGCCGCGGCCTGTGCCGCGTTCCGGGCCACCGCCGGCGCGAGCGCGCTGTCGCCGCCGGCGCGGCTCGTCCTCGGTTGCGGTCTCCTGGCGGGCGTCTACCTGTGGATGCTCCTCTACGGCACGGGGCAGAAGGAGTTCTACCTCGAGCTGCTCCGCGGTTTGCGCCAGAGGGCGCCGCTTCAGGCCGAGGGGCCGGCCGCCGGCGCCAACACCTTCGGGGGGATCAGGTGAGCGAGCCCTTCGTCAGCATCGTCACGCCTTACTTCAACACCGCCCCGTACATCGCGGAATGCATCGAGAGCGTCCTCGCGCAGACCCACTCCAATTTCGAGTACCTGCTGGTCAACAACCGGAGCACCGACGGGTCCCCGGAGATCGCGGCGCGATACGCTGCCCGCGATCGCCGGATCCAGCTGTTCGACAACGCCGTGTTCCTCGACCAGACGCGCAACTTCAACGGCGCCCTGGAGCGGATCAGCCCCGGCAGCAAGTACGTCAAGCTGGTCCTCGCCGACGACCTGATCTTTCCCGAATGCGTTTCCCGGATGGTGGAGCTCGCCGAGCGCGAGCCCGGCGTGGCCATCGTCAGCTCATACCGGATGTGGGGCGATCAGCTCGACCGGGCCGGTGTGCCCTTCAAGGTCTCGCGCTTGCCGGGTCGCGAAGCCTGCCGCCTGATGCTCGTCGAGGGCCTGCCGCTCACGGGGTCGCAGAACACGGTCCTCTATCGTGCGGACGTCGTGCGCGCCCGCTGGCCGTTCTACCCGCCGGATCGGCACTTCGCGGATTGCGACGCCGCCATCGAGATCCTCCTCGAGCACGACTTCGGGTTCGTCCACCAGGTCTTGAGCTTCACCCGCACCGAGAACGACTCGATCTGGAGCCAATCGCAAGCCTGGGAACCCCTTCTCTTGAACCGTTTGCTCCTGCTGGAGCAGTTCGGCGAATGGGTCCTCCCTCCCGACGAATTCGCGCGGGCGCGCGCAAGCGCACGCAGTGAATACTTCCGCGCCCTGGGACGCCATTCGCTGCGCAGGCCAGGTCGCGCGTTCTGGGAGTACCACCGCCGCGGGCTCGCGCTCCTCGGCCGGAAGCTCGACTGGCTCGACGTGGCTCCCTGGACCGTGGCCGAGCTTCTGCGCCTCCTCCTCAATCCCGAGAACACGCTCCGGCGCGTCAGGCGCCGGCTCCGCAGGAATCCGGAGCCCGGCTTCCCCGCGCCACGGAAGAGCTGACCGATGGGCCCGCCGCTGGTCTCGATCGTCATCAACAACTTCAACTACGCCCGGTTCCTGCGGCAAAGCGTGGAAAGCGCGCTTGCCCAGACGCATCCGCAGGTCGAGGTGGTGGTGGTGGACGACGCTTCCAGCGACGGCTCGCGCGAGATCATCCGTTCGTTCGGGGACCGGATCGTGCCGGTGCTGCGGGAAAAGAACGGAGGGCAGGCCGCCGCGATGAACGCAGGCTTCGCGGCGAGCCGCGGCGACCTGGTGATCTTCCTCGATGCCGACGACTATCTCTATCCGGATGCCGCCCGGAAGGCCGCCTCCGCGCTCGCCTCCGGCGTGGGGACCATCCAGTATCGCCTCCACCTGGTGGACGCAGCCGGCAAGGCCATCGACGTCTATCCTCCTCCGGAGGTCGCCTTCGACAGCGGCAACGTAGTGCCGAAACTGCTCGCCACCGGCCGGTACGAGGGCACCGTCACCAGCGGAAACGCCTTCGTGCGCGAGACGCTCTCCGCGATCGTGCCGATTCCGGTCGATCGGTTCCGCATCAGCGCCGACGGCTACCTCGTCACGGTGGCGCCCTTCCATGGCATGGTCGTCTCCATCGACGAGCCGTTGGGCGCGTACCGGATGCACGGGGGCAATCTGTGGATGACCGGCCCCTCGCTCGCGCGCCGCTTCCGGCGCTCCATCCTGCACGATACCGACAAGCATCGTGTTCTCGCGGAGCGCGCGGCGTCGTTCGGGCTCGTGGCCGATTCCCAGCCGGGACTGCGGGACTACCAGCACCTTGAGGTCCGGCTCGGGTCGCTGTGCCTGGAACCCGGGGAGCACCCGATCCGTTCCGACACGCGCATCGGTCTCGCGCTGCACGGCGTCCGATCGGCATGCCGCGCTCCCCTTCCCTGGCGGCGGCGCGCGCTCCTGGCCGGATGGTTCCTCTGCCTCGGGCTGCTCGCGCGCCCTCTCGCCCGCGAGGTCCTGTCCTGGTATCTCGATGCCTCCTCGCGGCCGAAGATCGTGAAGCGCTTCTTCAAACTGCTGAGGCGGCTGACGCGCTGACGGGTCGCTGAAGAATCCCTTGCGCGGGAGGGCGCGGCTTGTGTATAGGGTCCGGCCCGCCCCGGTAGCCCGGGGTGGACGATCCCACTTGGGGGATCGTCTAACGGCAGGACGTAGGACTCTGACTCCTACTATCTAGGTTCGAATCCTAGTCCCCCAACCACGTAGGTAGTACCCTGCGGGTCAGAGCCGGAGGGAAAGGAAAGGCGGCCCCATCGTCTAGCGGCCTAGGACGGAGGCCTCTCACGCCTCAAACATGGGTTCGAATCCCGTTGGGGTCACCATTCGGCCCGCCAGAGTGAGACTGGCGGGCCTTTTTTTCCCGCTCGGGCGTGCAAGGGAGCACTACGCCGCTCGCGCGGTCCGAGGAGTGCGCACCCAGGTCTGCCCCTGAGCTCCGCGGCTGTACTTCACGAAGCCGACCAGCAACGCGGCGTTCATCTCCACGAAGTGGGCGGCCGGGTCCGCGAGCGCGCGCACGTGGCGCGGCGTCATCCCCAAAAGGCTCAGCGCAGCGAGGGCGTAGGCCGTGCACTGGATCAGCAGCGACAGGGCATAGAAGGTCCCTTCGCCCGCCAGGAAGAGGTTCGCGAGCAGCGCCACGATCATCGCGTGCGGGACGAGCCAGCGGAGCACCTTGTGCGACCAGAGCGCGAACGCGGTGAAGCCGTGGCGCGGCGAGAGCAGGTCGCGGTGCTGCGAGAGGGCCTTGAAGCAGCCGGCGGCGATGCGGACGCGCCGGCGGTACTCGCCGGCGTGATCGGGAGCGGCCTCTTCGTGGCCGACGGCCTCGGGCTCGTAGCGGACCTTCGATCCGGCGGCGAGCACGCGCAGCGCGGCCACGAAATCGTCCACCACCGTGCCCTCGGGCAGCGGCGGGAAGAGGTCCTTGCGGACGGCATAGATTCCGCCGTTGGCGCCCATCACGCAGCCGCGGCGCGACTCGTACAGCTTGAGCAGGCTCTCCAGCTTCCAGTAGGCGCTCTCGGCGACCGGGGCTCCCGCCGGGGAGTGCAGGCGGAGACGGCCGCAGACGAGGCCCACCTCGTCTTCGCGCAGCGGCTGCACCAGGCGCCGGATCGCGTCGCGCTCGAACTCGGTGTTCGCGTCGGTCATGACCAGCACGTCGCCCTTCGCCAGAGCGACCAGGCGGCTGAGCACTCCCGCCTTTCCCGACCGCTCCGCCCGCGACAGCTTGACGCCGCGCGCGGCGTACCGCTGCACGATGGCGTCCGTCTCGTCGGTGCAAGCGTCGGAGCCGACCAGGATCTCCAGCTTGTCGGGCGGATAGCTCTGGGTGAGGAGGTTCTCCATGCGGCGCGCGATGCAGTCCTGCTCGTTGTAGGCGGCGATCAGGACGGAGACATGGGGCAGGCCGATCTGGGCCGGTGGCCGCCGGCGCTCGTTCCCCCCCAGGTATCCCCAGGCGCTGCGAGCCTGCGCGAAGGCGTCGAGGGCGACCAGGAGCAGCGGGTAGATCACGTAGGTGTGCAGAATGCAACCGACCGCGATCCAGAAGACGATGGCCAGCATGCGCCGCTTCGCAGCAATCGGCATGCCCCTGACACGAGCGCGGCCGGAAGGCCGCGCGATGGGTCCGCCGTCTTTTATCTGAACACGTAGTTACACGGATATGAACGCTCGTTCCCAGCCGCACCCCCAGCGTGCCCACGCCCTCAAGGCGGCAGCAACGACAACATACGTCTTGCGCGGTCGTGCCGCGGGTTGTCTCGCAGCACGCGCTTGAGCAGCTCGCGCGCGCCGGCCGGGTCGCCGCCATCCATGGCCATGCCGGCGAGGTCCACGTCGGCGCGCAGCAGGCGAGGCTCTGCCTGGCGCGCGGCGGAGAGCGCCTGCACGGCGCGATCGCGCGCGCTCCCCGCGGCGGCGGCGACGGCCTTGGCATAGAGCATCCACGGTTCGCCGGGAGCGGCGCGCTCCGCTTGCTCGGCATGAGCCGCGGCTGGCCCGGGGGTCCCGGAGAGCGCCTCCGCCAGCGCCATCGTCCGCAGCGCTGCCGGCGCGGACGCATCGTCCGCCATCGCTTGCCGGGCAGCGGCCGCTCCTTCCTGCAGCAGCTTCGACGCCGCGCGCTCGTGTTCTTCGCCCTCGGGGGCGGGGAGCCTCGCTGCCAGGTCCTTGTGGGCGCCGGCCTGGAGCAGCAACGCGAGGGCGCGCTCCGCTTCCGCCTCGGCTTGTCCGGGAGCGGCGCGGAGGGCCTCGGTGAAGAGGCGGGTCGCTTCCTGCAAGCTCTGGGTGTCGTCGAGGAGGAGCTTCTCGCGGCCCTGCTGGATGTCGGCGCGGGCTTCGCTCGGGAGGCCGGCGCGCCGGTGGAGGGCGATGCCCAAGGCGAGGAGAAGAGCGAGGAGGGCGACGGCGAGGCGGGAGAGGTTCTTCGGGCCCCAGCGTCCGGTTGCTGCTGGCGCCAATGACGCAGCGGGGGGTTCCGGAACAGCGGTCCCAGTGGGTTGTTCCGGCGCGGGCTCCGCCCGCGTCGGTGTCATGGGCTCCGCCCGCGTCGGTGTTTCTGGCGCCATGAAGACCGCCAGGCATCGGCCGCATTGGACCTTGATCGGGGTCCCCGCCGCGGCGGCGCTGTCGTGCAAGGAAAAGACCGCGTGGCATTGGCTGCACTCGATCAGCAAGGGTCAGCTCTTGGCGGTGTCCGCCTTGTCGAGCCCGAACGCGGCGTGCAGCGCGCGGACGGCCAGCTCGGCGTACTTCTCGTCGATCAGGCAGGAGATCTTGATCTCCGAGGTGCTGATCACCCGGATGTTGACGCCTTCGTCGGCCAGGACCCGGAACATCCTCGCCGCGACGCCGGCGTGATTGCGCATGCCCACCCCGACGACGCTCACCTTGGCGATGCCCTCCTCGTGGTCGACCTTGCCCGCCCCGATCTGCTTGCCGATCTTGCGCACCAGATCGTTGGTCTTGTCCACGTCGAGCCGCCCCACGGTGAAGGCCATGTCGGTCCGGCCGTCTTCCTTCGCCGGCGTCTGCACGATCACGTCGACGACCACCCCTTCGTCGGCGAGCGCGCCGAAGACCTTCGCCGCGATTCCCGGCTTGTCCGGGACGCTGCGGATCACGAACCGCGACTCGTCGCGCGTGAGCGCGATGCCGCTGACCAGCACCTCCTCCATCGACTCGTCCTCCTCGCACACCAGGGTGCCCGGATCGTCGCTGAACGACGACTTCACCCACAGCGGCACCTTGTACTTCATGGCGAATTCCACGCTGCGGATCTGCAGCACCTTCGATCCCAGCGAGGCGAGCTCGAGCATCTCCTCGTACGAGATCCGGTCCAGCTTCCGGGCCCGGTCGCAGATCCGCGGGTCCGTGGTGTAGACCCCGTCCACGTCGGTGTAGATCTCGCAGGATTCCGCCTTCAGCGCGGCCGCCAGCGCGACTGCGGTGGTGTCCGAGCCGCCCCGCCCCAGGGTGGTGATGTTGCCGTGTTCGTCGATGCCCTGGAAACCGGCGACCACGGCGATCTCCTTGTTGCGCAGGCTGTCGCGCAGCTTGGCGTCGTCGATGCTGCGGATGCGGGCATTGGCGAACGCCGAGTCGGTGAGGATGCGCACTTGATGGCCGAGAAAGCTGCGGGATCTTCCCTTCTGCTCCTGGATGGCCAGCGCCAGAAGCCCTACCGTCACCTGCTCTCCGGTGGAGACCACCACGTCCTGCTCGCGCTGGCTGGGGCGCTTCGCGATCTCGTTCGTGAGCTTGAGCAGCCGGTTGGTCTCGCCGGCCATCGCGGAGACCACCACCACCACGTCGTGGCCCTGCTTGCGGGCGGCGAGCGCCCGGCGCGCGACGTTGCGGATGCGGTCTGCGTCGGCGACGGAGGTGCCGCCGTACTTCTGCACGATGAGCATCGCGCGGAAACATATCGTGGACCGAGGCGCCGGTGGACAAATGGTGTACAAGCGGCGTCATGCCCATCGTGCTCTCCGGCGACCGGCTCACCCTCGAGGAAGTGGGCGAGGCGGCGCGGGGCGGCGCCCGCATCGAAATCGCCGCCGCGGCCCGCCAGCGGGTCCGCGCGGCCCGCCAGCTGGTGGAGCGCATCGCGGAAAGCGGGACCCCCACTTACGGGATCAACACCGGCTTTGGCACCCTCGCCGAGGTTTCCATCCCCAAGCCCGACCTGCGCAAGCTGCAGCGGAACCTGATCCTGTCGCATTCCGCGGGAACCGGGGCGCCGCTTCCCGTCTCCGAAGTGCGGGCGCTCATGTTGCTGCGCGCCAACGTGCTCGCCGGCGGGTACTCGGGAATCCGCGAGAGCACGCTCGATCTGTTGGTGGAGATGCTCCAGCGGGACGTGATCCCGGTGGTGCCGGAGAAAGGCTCCGTCGGGGCGAGCGGAGACCTGGCGCCGCTCGCGCATCTGGCGCTGGTGTTGATCGGCGAAGGAGAAGCATTCGCCGCCGGGCAGCGGCTTTCGGGCCGGGAGGCGCTCGCGCGCTCCGGTCTGCAGCCCGTGGTGCTCGAGGCGAAGGAAGGGCTCGCGCTGGTGAACGGCACCCAGGCGATGCAGGCGGTGGGCGCGCTGGCGCTTCTGGAGGCGGAACGCTGCGCGCGGATCGCCGACGTCGCCGCGGCGATGACGGTGGAGGGCCTGATGGGGTCCCACAAGCCGTTCCTCGCCGCCATCCAGCGCGTCCGCGGGCACGAGGGCCAGACGCGGGTCGCCGCGGAGCTGCGCGCCCTGCTCGCCCGCAGCGGGATCAATGCCTCGCACCAGGACGAGCATTGTCAAAAGATCCAGGACCCCTACTCGCTGCGCTGCGTCCCCCAGGTGCACGGAGCGGCGCGGGACGCGCTGGGCTTCGTGCGGCGGACGCTGTCGATCGAGGCCAATGCCGCGACCGACAACCCGCTCGTGTTCGCCGAGGCGTTGGAGGACGTCGAGGCCGGAACCATCGTCAGCGGGGGCAATTTCCACGGGCAGCCCGTTTCCCAGGCGCTCGATCTGCTCGCCATGGCTTGCGCGCAGCTGCAGACCATCTCGGAGCGGCGGGTCGAGCAGCTCGTCAACCCTTCGCTCTCCGGGCTACCGCCATTCCTGGCCAGGAACAGCGGGCTCAACTCGGGATTCATGATCGCGCAGGTCACCGCCGCCGCGCTTGCCGCCGAGAGCAAGGTGCTGGCGCACCCCGCATGCGTGGACACGATTCCCTCCTCCGCTGGGCGCGAGGACCACGTGAGCATGGGCATGACGGCGGCGCTCAAGGCGCGGACGGCGGTGGAGAATGCGCGCAGCGGGCTCGCCATCGAGCTCCTGGTCGCCGCGCAGGCGCTCGATCTGCGCAAGCCGCTCGAGCCCGGCATCGGCGCCGCCGCGGCGCATGACGCAATCCGCCGCAAAGTGCCGCACATGGCCGAGGACCGGGAGCTGCACCGCGACATCGCGGCAGTGCTGCAGATGCTTCCGGAGATCGAGTCGGCGGCCCGGGCGGCGGCGCATCTGGGGTAGCCGCACCCGCACCCACCCCGGACGCCGCGATCCCAAAAGCGACTGAACTCAGGGCGGTCTGGTACGCTCGAACCGGATGGATCCGATCGCCACCCAAGGGCTTCCGCAGGCGCCGCAGCGCGAACCGACGGACGCCGAGATCCAGGCCGGCAAGGAACAGATCGCGCACCTCGAGGCGGAAGCGCGCAGCGCCGGGCCGGTTCCCGCTGCGGCCCAGCTGCATCATTCCATGGGAAGGATCTTCGAGCAGCTCGGTGACACCAGGAGCGCCGCCGTCTGCTACCAGAACGCGTACCTGCTCGATCCGGGGCACCAGCCGACCCTGGAGGCCGCGCGGCGGCTCTTCGCCAGCCTGCGGCTGCACGACAAGGCGCTCGCGCTGCACCAGCGCGAGGAGGCGGCCCTGCAAAAGCCGGAGCAGCGCGCCGAATCCTTGCGCGCGCAGGCGATGCTCCTGCGCGGCCTGGGCCGGCGGCAGGAGGCGGACCAGCTGGTCGATCAGGCGCTCTTGCTCGCGCCGGACCATCCGGCGCTGCTCAAGGCGCGGGTCGAGGCGGCCGAGCAGCAGGGAGATCGCAAGCTGGCGGCCAGTCTGCTGGTGCGCTCGGCGGGGGCGACGCGAGATCCGCTGTACCGGGCGCAGCTCTTGCGCCGGGCCGTCGTCCTGCTGGACGCGCTGAAGGCGGAGAATGGAGAGGGCACGCCGGCGGAGGTGGCGGACCTTCAGGAACAAGCGGAGCGCAAGCTGTCGCAGGCCGACGCGAACGATCCCGTCGGCTTCTCCGCCATGCTCTTGCGCGCGCGGGCAAGCAACGACTGGGAGGCCGTGCTTCGCCTCTGCCGGCAGCGGTCGGAGCGGACCGCCAGCGCCGCGGACCGGGCCCTGGTCGCCGCCATCGCCGCCTATCGGCTCGGAAGGATCTCGGAGGGCCTCGCCGAGGTGACGGCGGCGCTGGAGGAGGACCGCCGCGACGGGACGCTGCTCGCCCTGCGGCTCGACCTCGCCGAGCAGCAGCGGTCCGCCGATCTCGCGGAGCTGTTGTGTCAGGTCGCCCAGGCGTGCGCCGAGCCCAGCGAGCGGGCCCACCTCAAGCTCCGCGCCGCGATGGCCTCCGCGGACCCTCTCGACAAGGAGCAGCTCCTCTCCGAGGCGCTGGCGGACAATCCCGGCGACCCGGCCGCGATCGCCTTGCACGCGCGCCTGGTGACGCTGCGCGATCCGGGCTCGGCGGCCGACCGATTCGTCGCCCTGGGCGAGTCCCTGGAATCGCACGCGCCGGAGGAAGCCGCTGGGCACTTCCTCGAAGCCGGCGTCTGGCGCGAGCGCGTCGGCAATCGCCGCGAGGCCGCGGCGCTCGCCAGGCGGGTGCTGAAGCTGGTCCCGCGACACGGCGCGGCGCTGCGGCTCATGGCGCGCACCCTGCCCTCCGTCGGGCCGGGCTCCGATCTCGCCGAGCTCCTGGAGAGCGCTTCCACCCAGCTCCCTCGCGCCGTCGGCGCCGAGCTCCTGGCGCGCGCCGCGGCGCTGGTCAGCGACGCCGAGCCCGAGCGCGGCCTCAACCTGGCGCGCCGGGCGGCGGAGATGGCGCGGGGGTTGGTCAGCCCGAGGTGGCTCGAGACCTGGTCCACGCTGGCGTTCAAGGCCGGCGACTTCGCCCAGCTCTCCCAGGCGCTGGAGGCCCGCGCCGACCTGACCTCGGGATCGGACGCGGCCGACCTGCTCCTCGAAGCCAGCGAGCTGTCGCGCGCCGCCGGCAATGACGCGCGCTCGACGACACTCCTGCGCAAGGCGCGCGGCGTGGACCCCGCGTCGGCGGCCGCCCGCAATGCGCTGCTCGCGCTCGGAACGCTCCCGGTGCGCGAGCGGATCGACCTCCTCAACGAGGAGGCCCGGCAGACGGCTCCCGGGCGTGCGGCGGCACTGCAAGCGGAGCGGGCTGCGCTGCTGGAGGAGGAGGGACGGATCGAGGAGGCGGTGCGGGCCTGCGGCCAGGTCCTCGCGGTCGCTGGGGTGGACCTGGCCGTTTGCCGGCGGCTGGTCCGGCTCCAGCTCCGCCGCGGCGATCACGCGGCCGCGCTGGCCGTCCTGGTCCAGATCGCGGAGGCGGTCCCCGAGGGACCTGTGCGCGCGCAAGCCTACGGGCGGGCCGCGGAGCTCGCCGAGTGGCGCGTGGGCGATCCGCGCCGGGCCATCGAGTTGTACCGGATGGCGACGCGGCAGCAGGGCAACGCGGCGTTTGCCTGGGCCCCGCTGGCGCGGCTTCTCGCCTGGAGCGGACAGCCAGCCGAAGCGGCCGAAGCTTACGAGCAGCTCGCCGCCGCCGCGCAGTCGACGTCCGAGCGCAACGAAGCGCGGCGCTGGGCGGCTTCGCTCTACGCGCACCGGGCGGGCCAACCTGCCAAGGCCGCCGGGCTGCTCCGCGCGCTCCTCGCGGACGCGCCTGGCGACCTGGAAGCCGCCGCGGAGCTGCTCGGGATCGTCGCGCAGGACGCGGGGGCGGAGGCCAGCAAGGAGCGGGTCGAGCTGCGCGGGGTGCTCGCGTCGCGGTGCCAGGATCCCCGCGTCGCCGCGCTCTTGCGCTCGGAGTCGGGCGCGGATCGGCTGGCGGCGGGCGAGCGCGACCAGGCGCTCGCCGAGTATCGGCGCGCGTTGGCCCTCAATCCTCAAGACAGGGTCGCCCTCGACGTGGTGGAGGAAGCGCTCCGGAATGGCGGGCAGAGATCGCTCCTGGCGGAGCACCTCGGCTTCCGCACCTCCTTCGCCGACGGCGCGACCCGCGCGGCGCTGGCCATCGAGCAGGCGGAGATCCTCACGGCGGAGGGGCGGATCGCGGAGGCGAAGGCGGCCTACCAGCAGGCGCTGGCGGGCGACCCCAGCTCCCTGATCGCGCTCAAGGGAGCACGGCATCTGGCGGCGGTGAACGGCGAGAAGGCCGAGGTCGCCCAGCTCCTGGCCAAGGAAGCTTCGGTCGCCGGCAACGTCGCCGCGATGGTCGACTCCGCGGCGCTCGCGGCGGACATCGGGCAACAGAGCGAGGCGGTGGAGCGGCTCACCTCGGCCCTCGAGGCCGAGCCGGCCAACGCCGGGATCGCGATGAAGCTGCGGGCGCTCCTCGGCGACGATCCCGGGCGCGCGCTGGCCGCCATCTACGAGCGCATCGGACATGCGCGCGCGGACGGCAAGCTGGCGGCGGTGGCCTGGATCCAGGCGGGCCTGATCGAGCTGCGCGAGCTGAACGACGCTCCAGCCGCGTTCTTCGCCGCCGGACGCGCGCTCGCGCGCGATCCCTCGAGCGCCGCGGCGCTGGAGCTGCGCGCGGATGCCGGAGAGGCGGCGGGCCGCGCCCGCGACGCGGCGGAAGCGCTGCAGAAGCGGCTCGAGCTGGACGGCGGCGACGGCCGCGGGAAGGGATGGAACTTCCGCCTCGGCCGCCTCTACGCGGAAAGCGGCGACTCGGAGAAGGCCGTCTCGCTGCTGGGGCCGGCATTGGAGACGGTGGAACCGGACGTGCTGCTGCGCATCGCTTCCGGAGCGCGCTCGCTGCCCGCCTTCCATGCGATCCGCCTCTATACCCGTCTGCTGGAGGTGTTCCAGGCTCCCGCGGATCCGGAGCCGACGCAGGCGCAGCTCGCGGAATGGAGCGAGGCGCTGGGACGCCGCTTGCTGGCGGAGGGGCACAAAGACGAGGCGTTGGAGGCGTTCCGCCGCGCGCTGCACCACGAGCCGGGGAACGTCGCGGCCCTGCGCCAGCTGTCCCAGCTGGGGAAGCCCGAAGAAGCGGGGCCGGCGCTGCTGGCGCTGTTCGAAGTGAGCCCCTCGCCGGAGCCGCTCCGCGCCTTGGCCAAGCTGTTCGAGGCCCGCCAGCGCGCGGACGGAGCGTATTGCGTGGCGGCCGTCCTGGTCGGCATCGGCTTGGCCAACGCCGAGGAACAGGCCCTCTACGACCGCACCTCGGGCGGCAAGCCTTCCGTGGAGCTGCCGCAGATCGGAGACGATCCGGTGGTGCAGGCCCCCGGCGACGAGGGCGCGGCCCGCGAGCTGCTCGCCGCGGCCATGCCCGACCTCGCCAAGGCCCTGCCGACCGAGATGAGCGGAAGAGGCGCGCTGGTGAAGGGCGACAATCCCGTGCGCCGCGTGGTCTCGGCCATCGCCCGCGCGCTGGCCATGCCGGAGCCGCAGCTCCATCTCGCCCGCGCGGAGCCGGCGATCGTCGCCTGCGTGGCGGCAGACGCGCCCGGGATCCTGGTCGGGTCCGAAGTCCCCAAGCGGTGGTCGCCGCGCCAGCAGCGTTTCCTCTACGCTCGTGCCCTGGCCCATATCCGCCGGGGCACGCATCCGGTCGCGGGGCTGAGCGCGGAGCGGCTCGCCGCCATCGTCCACGAGCTGGTGCGCCTGGCGGCGCCTCCCGGCAGCGACCTCTCCACCCTGCCGCCGCCCGACGCTACCCTCGCGGAACGGCTCGCCCGGCACCTGGGAACGGAAGCCCGGGACCGCATGTCGTGGGCGGCCGCGATGTTCCTGGCGGAGCCGCCTCCGGACTGGGAAGCGCTCTTCTTCGGCATCCGCGAGAGCGCCGAGCGCGTCGCGCTGGCGCTCTGCGGCGACCCCGCCGCGGCGATCTCGGTGGTCGCCGGCGAGACCCGTGGAGATCTGACCACCCCGGAGGTCGCGCGGCTCGCGCGCTTCGCGGTGACCGACGCCTGCCTGGGCATCCGGGCGAGCTGAGCGTCACTCCTCGCGGACGATGGCATCCGCCGGGAGACGCTTCTTGAGGAAATCGCTCGCCGCCCGCACCTCCGCCGCATCGCGGCCGTCGAAGGTCACCTTGACGCGGTGGTCGGCCGAATCGAAGCGGGGATAGCTGCCGATCGCCACCGAGGGGAACCGCGCAACGGTCGCGTCGAGATGCTCGGCGAGGGTGCTCTCGCCCACCGCGAAATAGATGGCGCGCCCATGGATGGGCGCTTCCCGGAAGCGATCGCGGATGCGGAGGAATCCCTCCCGCAGGAGCGAGGGGACGCCGGGAAGGATCACCACGTTCTCCAGCGAGATGACCGGGAAGGCATAGCCTTCGTGGAACTCCACCTTCGCCCCTTCGGGCACTTCCGAAAGCCTCCGCAGCGCCGGCTTGAGCGGCTCGCCGAAGCGGGAGCGAAGCAGCTCGAGCGTCCGCTCGTCCTGGACGACCTTGCGTCCGAATCCTTCGGCGACGGCCGCGATGGTGACGTCGTCGTGGGTAGGCCCGATGCCTCCGCTGGTGAAGACCCAGCGGGCCTGGGCCCGGCAGCGGCCGAGCGCGTCGACGATCAGCGGCACTTCGTCGGGGACCGTCTCGATGCGCCGCACCTCGACGCCGAGAGCGCGCAGCTCGCGCGCGAGGAAGGGGCCGTTCTCGTCCTGCACCTTCGCCGAGAGGATCTCGTTGCCGATGACCAGGATCGCGGCCGTGCTCATTCGGAGATGCCGTACTCGCGGATCTTCTTGATCAGCGTCGTGCGCGAGACGCCGAGCCGCTCCGCCAGCCTGCTCTTGTTGCCGCGCGTCTCCCGCAGCCCCGACTCGATCAGCTCCTTCTCCAGCGCTCCGACCGCCGTCGCCAGGTCGCTGCCCAGCCCGCGGTGCACCAGCGCCGCCAGGTGCGCGGAATTGGCCGGCGCCTTGGCCGGGCGCGTCGCGCGCAGCTCGGGCGGGATCACCTCCGCTTCCCCCGTCAGGACGCAGAGCCGCTCGATCTCGTTCTCCAGCTCGCGCACGTTCCCCGGCCAGTGCCATTCGTAGAACGCCGCGAGGAGCTCCGGGTGCAGCCGCTTGCGCGGAGTCGCCGTGCGCTGCGCGACCTCGTCGAGGAAGTGGTCGACCAAGAGCGGCAGGTCCTCGAGGTGCTCGCGCAGCGCGGGGACCTCCAGCGCGACCACGTGCAGCCGGTAGAACAGGTCCTCGCGGAACTCGCGCCGGAGCACCGCCTCGCGCAGGTCCTTGTTGGAGGCGGCGATGATGCGGACGTCCACCTTCTCCGGCTTGGTGGCCCCCACCGGCACGAAGGTCCCTTCCTGGAGCACCCGCAGGAGCTTCACCTGCATGGCGGGGCTCATGTCCGCCACTTCGTCGAGGAAGAAGGTGCCGCCGTCGGCCACCTTGAACAGGCCGGGCTTGTCGCGCGTCGCGCCGGTGAACGAGCCCTTCACGTGGCCGAACAGCTCCGACTCGAGCAACTGGTCGTTGAGGGCCGAGCAGTTCTGGGCGACGAACTGCTTGTCCTTGCGCGGTCCGTTGAAGTGCAGCGCGCGCGCGATCAGCTCCTTGCCGGTGCCGTTCTCCCCGTGCACCAGCACGGTCACGTCGCTGGCCACCAGCTTGTCGAGCAGCCCGTAGAGGCGGCGCATCGCCTCGCTCTTGCCGATGATGTCGGCGAACCGGTACCGGCCCTCGAGCTCGTCCTGCAGGTCGCGGATCCGCCGCTCGCGCTGTGCCACGGCGGCGTGGTAGGCGTCGATCTCCGCCACGGTGGTGTCCATCAGATCCGCCAGCCGCGGGATCTCGCGCGCTTCGATCCGCTGGATCGTCTCGAACGCCTGCTCGGGCTCCACCACCGGCAGCGAGAGGGCTCGCACCGTCGCCGCGGCGCGATCGCGGGCGTTCTCCGCCTTCTCCTCCACCAGGAACCCGCAGGCGAAGACCGATCCTTTGCGCTCTCCGGCGAAGGAGATGGGAGTGGCGACGATCTCCAGGCCCATGTGGCAGGGGCCGAGCAGCTCGGTGCCCTTGGACAGCTTGTGCACCGCCTTCTCGATGCTCTGGTTGCAGCGGCGAAGGCCTTCCTTGTCCCCCAGGCAGGCGGTGCAGATGCGGTTCTGCGGGGGGATGATGATTCCCTTCCCGTGATCGAACACGAAACCGCGCGCGTCGGTGAAAGAGAGCTCGATGCCCCACCAGCGCCGCACCGTCTCCCGGATGCGGCGGACGATCTGGAGCTCTTCGAGGCGCGTGGAATCCATCGGCAAGGCCCCCTCCCCTACCCCAATTGCTGCTGCAGCGCCCCGTAGCACAGGTCAGCGACTTCGGCGATGGGTCTCGTGCCGTCGATCGAGACGACCGACGCCAGCGTGCCCACCAGGCGGGAGTACTCGCGCTCGATCAGCGCCAGCTGGTTGGCCGTCTCGTACCGCTCGAGCTTGGCGCCCCGGCTGCGCACCCGCTCCAGCGCCACCGAGGCAGGCACATAGAGGAAGAGGGTCAGATCGGGCCGCCGGGCGAACCGGTTGGCGTGGTTGATGAACTCGTGCGAGACGGTGGCGCCCTGGTAGGCGAGGGAGGAGAGCGTGTACCGGTCCAGGATCACGTCCTCTCCGCGCGCGAGGCGCGGCTCGATCTGCGAGTTCAGGTGGTCGAGGCGGTCGGCGGCGAAGAGGAGCGCCATCACCCGCTCGTCCACCACGCCCAGCTTGCCGTCCGCCTGCGTGGTGGCGGCGCGGCCGGCGAGGATCTGCCGGATGAGCAGTCCGACCGGGCCTTCGCTGGGCTGGTGCGCGAGGTAGACCGTCCGGCCGTCCTTGCGCAGGCGCTCCGCCAGCAGATTCGCCTGGGTGGTGGTGCCCGCGCCGTCGAGCCCCTCGAAGACGATGAAGCGGCCTTGCTGGTTCACGGATCGATCCCCAGCGCGCTGCGCAGCTCGCGCAGGCGCGCCTCGAGCAAGAGCTCCCGGCGCAGGTTCGCCTGCGCCCTGCGCCAGCTGCGCGCTGCGTCCCAGAGGAGCAGCACGTCCACGAGCGCCAGGGGCCAGAAGAAGAGAGGCGTCCTTCGCGAGTCCCAGAGCAGCTTCCCGCAGACTCCGCTGAGGACCGCCCAGCAGAAGCTCTCGATGGCAGCGCGGAGGAAGAGATCGACCGATCGGCGCCGGCGCGCCGCCAGAGCCAGCGTGGAGAGCTCCTCCTCCAGTGCGGCCCGGTCGCGCATCGCGCGCGCTGTACTCCCCGCGCTCTCCACAGTCAATCAGAGCTCCTGGAGCGGGAACGGGAGGCCGCAGTCGCTGCAGCGGACTTCCCTCAGAACGCGGGCGAAGCACGAGGGACAGGTGACGATCTCGGCGGGCCCGCTCTGCCGCCGCTGTTCGGGCGGGGGCGCCGCGTATCGGGACTTGCGGCGGCCGCAGGCGTCGCACAGGGCGCCCAGCGAGGTGGCCCCGCACCAGGGGCAGGTCGCGCTCTCGTCGGGCACCGGCGTCCGCTCGCTGGCCGCTTCACGGCCAGTCTCGATCTCGAGCGACCCAGGGAGCCACTGCAGCGGAGCCCGCGGGTCGGACTCGAGCGGCGTCTGCTCCAGCCCGGGGACCGGGTCCGAGCTCACGTCGACGTCCCTGGAAACCAGCCGGGTCATCTCCAGTCCGTCGAGTGGCGGCGCGTTCGGCAGATCGCCCGCCCGGGCGAGCTGCCGGCCGCAGGTCGTGCATTCCACCGCGTCGTCGGGATTGTCAGCGTCGCAGACCGGGCATTGCATGCACGCGCAGCGTACCATCGCCATGCGCGCGTCCAGAAATGCAAAGCGCCGCGCCCGGAGGGAGCGCGGCGCCTGCCCGCTGCGCGCAGATCGGCGCTTCTTCACCGACCGCGCCGTTTCGGAGTGAGATGACGGGTCAGTGCAGGGGAAGTGGACCCCTCAAGGGAACGAAGCGCACGTGCATCAGGACCTTGCGGTCCAGGAGCCCGCTGCCGGGCAGCTTCCGCCAGAGCTGCAGCTCCTGGTGCTCCGGATCGGGGCCGACGGGGATGACCAGCCGCCCTCCCGGCGCCAGCTCCTCGAGCAACGCGGAGGGGACCTCCTCGGGAGCGGCGGCGACCAGGATGGCGTCGAACGGGGCCTCCTCCGGCCACCCTTTCGATCCGTCTCCGACCCGGAAGAGGACGTTCTCGTAGCCCAGCTCCCTCAGGGTCCGCTCCGCCCGGGCCGAGAGCTCCGGCACGAGCTCGACGGTCCGGATGGTGGTGCCGAGCGGGAGCAGCTCCGCGAGCACCGCCGTCTGGTATCCGCTCCCGGTGCCCACTTCCAGCACCCGGTCGCCGGGCCTCAGATCCAGCGCCTCCGTCATCGCGGCCACGATGTAGGGCTGCGAGATGGTCTGTCCGTATCCGATCTCCAGCGGATGGTCGCCTTCGGCGTACGGCTGGGCGTCGTCCGGCACGAAGAACCGCCGGGGAACGCGGCCGAATGCGGCCAGCACCCGGGGATCGCGAATGCCCTGCTCGATGAGGCGCCGGACCAAGGGCGCCTCGAAGGGCGGCGTGCGCAGGCTTTCCATCGGCAGGGAGCTTACGTCTCGTGGGGAAAGTGTGAAAGCCCGATGCGATTGCCTTCCGGATCGCGAACATAGAGTGACCAGCGGGTCCGGTGGACGACTTCCACACCCAGCGCGGCCAGCTTCTGCTCCCACTCGGCGCGATCGCGGGCCTGGATGCGCAGCGCGAGGAGATGAAGGCCGCCGTGCGGGTCGCGGAAGGGCGTGGGCGGGGGCTCCGCGTCGCAGGATTCGAGCGCCAGGAACTCCTCCCCCGCTCCCACCGACAACCACACCGATCGTTCGCCGGGCCGCCCATCTTCCCAAGGCCAGCGGCGGAGGACGCGCAGACCCAGGACCTCGACGTAGAAGCGCTCGGCAGAGGGAAGATCCTTCACCTGGATCGCGAGATGATGATGTCCGTGGACCTGCGCCATGGGGCCAGTATAAAGGAGCCCGGCCATGCTTCCGCGCGAGCAGATCCGCAACATCGCCATCATCGCCCACGTCGACCACGGCAAGACGACGCTGGTGGACTGGCTGTTCCGCCAGACCGGCACGTTCCGGGCCAACGAGCAGGTGCAGGAGCGGGCGATGGACTCCAACGACCTGGAGCGGGAAAAGGGCATCACCATCCTGGCGAAGAACACGGCGGTGAACTACCGGGGGGTGAAGGTCAACATCGTCGATACCCCCGGGCACGCGGACTTCGGCGGGGAGGTGGAGCGCGGGCTCCGGCTGGTCGATGGCGTGCTCCTGCTGGTCGACGCGGCGGAGGGTCCGCTTCCGCAGACGCGATTCGTGCTGGGCAAGGCGCTCGGGCTGGGCCTGCCGGCGGTGGTGGTGGTCAACAAGATCGACCGGCAGGACGCGCGTCCCCCCGAGGTGCTGGACGCCATCTACTCGCTCTTCATCGACCTGGGGGCGAACGAGCACCAGATCGAGTTCCCGGTGATCTACGCGGTGGCCCGCGCTGGAAGGGCCTCGCTCCGCCTGTCCGATTTCGACGACCTGCCGGCGGGAAAGGCGGCAGCGCCCGGCGCCGCGCCGCACCCGGGAGAAGAGCCCGGCGCGCGGGCCCGGACGCTGGAGCCCCTCCTGGACGCAATTCTCGAAACCGTGCCGCCTCCCCGCGCCGCCGAGACGACGCATGACAAGCTGCAGATGCTGGTCGCCAATCTCGATTACGACGACTACGTGGGCCGGCTCGCGGTGGGGCGGCTGAGCAGCGGCAGCATCGAAGTGGGACAGCAAGTGGCGGTCTGCCGCGCCGACGGGAGCACGCCGCGGGGCAAGGTGAGCAAGATCTACGCCTTCGAGGGGTTGAAGAAGGTGGAGATCCCCGAGGCAGGTCCGGGGGAGATCATCTCCCTGGCGGGGCTCGAGGAAGTCTCGATCGGCGACACCATCGCGGATCCGGAGCACCCCATCCCCCTGGAGCGGATCCACGTCGACGAGCCCACCATGTCGATGGTGTTCAAGGTGAACGACGGGCCCTTCGCGGGACGGGAGGGCAAGTACGTCACTTCGCGCAACCTGCGCGAGCGGCTGCAGCGCGAGGCGTACCGGAACGTCTCCATCCGGGTCTACGACACCGAGTCGCCGGACGCCTTCAAGGTGCTGGGCCGCGGCGAGCTGCAGCTGGCCGTCATCGTCGAGACCATGCGCCGCGAGGGGTACGAGCTGACGGTCTCCAATCCGGAGCCGATCACCAAGGAAGTGGAGGGCCAGGTCCACGAGCCGATGGAGCTGATGGTCTGCGACGTGCCGCAATCCGCCGTCGGCGTGGTGACCGAGCGCCTGGGCCCGCGCAAGGGCCGCATGACCGACATGCAGAACATCGGCTCGGACCGCGTGCGCCTCACCTTCCGGGTGCCGGCGCGCGGCCTGGTCGGGTTCCGCAACGAGTTCCTCACCATCACGCGCGGCGAAGGGATCATGTCCTCGCAGTTCGACGGCTACGAGCCCTGGCAGGGCAAGGTGCCCAAGCGGGGCAACGGCGCGATCGTCAGCGACCGCGAAGGCGAGACGGTGGCGTATGCGCTCTTCGACATCCAGGAGCGCGGGGAGCTCTTCTACGGCCCCGGCGTCGCGGTCTACGAGGGGATGATCTGCGGCGAGCACTCGCACCCCAACGACCTGGACGTGAACGTGACCCGGGGCCGCAAGCTCACCAACATCCGCGCCGCCGGCCGCGACGAGAACATCATCCTCAGCCCGCCCCGCGAGATGTCGCTGGAGAAGGCGCTGGAGTGGATCAACGAGGACGAGCTGGTCGAAGTGACGCCAAAGAACGTCCGCCTGCGCAAGAAGGTCCTCGCAGCCGGCGACCGCTACCGGCTGGAGCGGGAGCGCAAGCGCGCCGACGGCCTGGTCTAGTCAGACTTTCATCGGAGTTACGGGACACAATACGCAACTCCGCGTCCCAATCCGCGAGTTCCGTATTGTGTCCCGGATCTCCGACTTAGGTCTTGTGTTGATTACCGCGGTTCGATGGCGGGGGAGTCGAAGGCCGCGGAAGGCGGCGCTGTGTCGAGCAAGAGCGCGAGCGCGGGGGCGACCTGGGTGGCGCGGAGTGGCGGGTCGCGGCGAAGACGGAAGCCTGGAGCCTGGACCATCAGCGGGACCAGGGAGTCGTCGTTCCAGGGCGAGCCGTGGTCGGCGGCGAGCGCGCGGGGACGCAACGTCCAGAGAGGGCGGACGACGAGGAGGATCTCGCCGCTGCGGCCGGGGAAATAGGCGTGGCGGATGAAGAGCTCGGACTTCTCGACCTCCGCCGCGGGGATGGCGCGCAGGATCCCCGGCTCGCGCCGCAGCGCTTCGACGGCAACCTCGATCGCCCGCGGCGGATAGGGCGCGCGCAGCGAGACGGTGTTGCTCTCGATTCCCGCCACCCATCCTTCGGGACGCTTGCCCAGCGCGTCCTCGAGGGCGCGGTTGAGGCGGGGGACCAGCTCGTCCGTGATCACGCTCCCGCCCTGGGTCCGCATGCGTTGCTCGTCGGTCCACATTGCCGTCAGTCCGTGGTCGGAGGTCAGCACGACCGAGAGGCGCGAGCCGAGGCGTGCCTGGAGCTCGTCGAGAAAGGCTCTCACCTCGTCGTGGACGCGCAGGATGGTGTCGACGCGCTCGCGCGAGTGGATGCCGTACTGGTGGCCGACGGTGTCCACCGCCGCCACCGCCACTCCCAGGAAATCGGTCTTGCCGCTTTCGCCGAGCTTCAGAGCGGCCACCGCCGCCCGGGCCGTCTGGAGCGCGATGGTCGTCCCTGCCGGAGTGGCGCGGATCGCTTGGTACAGACGGCTGTCCAGCTTGCCCTGCCCCAC
>Ga0070708_100000547_pt1 | contig 28094 bp, 23 predicted proteins | sample KBSK5503metaG_FD_65469 | JGI IMG/M metagenome (GOLD analysis project Ga0070708, IMG submission 65469) | Corn, switchgrass and miscanthus rhizosphere microbial communities from Kellogg Biological Station, Michigan, USA - KBS K5-50-3 metaG | ecosystem: Host-associated > Plants > Roots >... | reverse complement strand
CAGGATTGTTGTTGGTGGCGTTCGCGGCGATACTTGGTAGCGCGGCGGCGGGGCAAAGCGAAAACAAAACCCCGAGCCAGAGCGCGGAAAAAACACAAACCAAGGTGGTGCTGCTGGGTACGGGGACGCCACGGCCGTTTCCGGACCGGTCGGGGCCCGCGACTGCGATTGTGGTGGGCCAGCGTGCCTATCTGGTGGATTTTGGGCCGGGTGTGGTGCGGCGCGCATCCGCCGCGGCAGCCCAGGGTACGCCGCAGCTGGAATCCACGAATCTGAAGATCGCGTTCCTCACGCATCTGCATTCGGACCACACCGCGGGTTATCCGGACTTGATCCTGACTCCATGGGTGATGGGACGCACGGAATTGGATGTATACGGGCCAGAAGGTCTGGAGGAGATGACCAAGCACGTCCTGGAGGCCTGGAAGCGGGACATCGAGATTCGCACCACAGGACTCGAGCAGCGGCACGCGCTGGTGGTGCGGGCACACGACGTGAAGGCGGGCGTGGTGTACAAGGACGAGCGCGTGACGGCGACGGCGTTTCGCGTGGCGCACGGGCAGTGGCCGGAAGCATTCGGCTACCGCTTCGATACGCCGGGAAAAAGCATTGTGATTTCCGGGGACACCAGCCCGAGCGAAGAAATCGTGGCCCATTGCCAGCCGTGCGACGTTCTGATCCACGAGGTGTATTCGCCGGAGAGTGTGTTGAGCATGCCCGACTACAAGACGTACCGGGCGAAGTACCACACGTCGACTAGCGAACTAGCCGAGATTGCCAATCGCGCAAAGCCGGGAATTTTGGTGGTTTATCACGTGTCGGGGAAAGGACCGAATGGGCCCATCCCCGATGAGCAATTGCTGCGAGAGATTCAGAAGACCTATCACGGAAAAGTGGTGATCGGCCACGATCTAGAAGTCTATTGAGAACACGGGTCTGAGACCCGCCCCTACAATCGCGCACTTGCCGTGAGACCAAAGCCCTTTTGCCGCACGCCGGGGAAGTGCCGCGCCTGCGGCGCTGCACCGTGGGGCGCCAATGCGGATCTTGCTGGGATTTGAACGACGAGCATAAGCTGCGGCGGAGCTCATACACAGGTTGTATTCGGATAGCGGGCACGATGTATCGTGCCCCTACAATGGCGTGAACTGGAGCGGCGGCGATCTGAACTAGAGTTGCGGCGGGACGGGAGAGAGGGACCATGACGGAGAAAAATCAGGTGCGGGATTCGGTTTTGCAGGCGATCGGGAATACGCCAGTGGTTCGGCTCAGGAAGCTGGTGACGGCCGGGATGGCGGAGGTGCTGGTGAAGCTGGAGTACTACAATCCGACCGGCTCGTATAAAGATCGCATGGCGCTGGCAATGATTGAAGCAGCGGAGGCGCGGGGCGAGCTGCGTCCGGGCATGCGCGTGGTCGAGTGGACGGGAGGAAGCACGGGATCGTCGCTGGCGATGGTGTGCGCGATCAAGGGCTACCGCTTCACGCCCATCTCGTCGGACGGATTTTCGGACGAAAAGCTCAGGACAATGCGTCTTTTCGGCGGAGACCTGGAGATTTTTCCGGCGGAGGACGGCAAGCTGGTGCCAGAGCTTTACCAGAGGATGAAGAAGCGCGCGGAAGAACTGGCGCAGCAGCCGGGCACGTTCTATGCCAACCAGTTCAATAACCAGGACGCGATTCGCGCGTACATGGGGATCGGCAGGGAGCTGGCCGAACAGGCGGGCACCGGACTGGCCGCGTATTGCGGAGGAGTGGGCACAGGCGGAATGATTGTGGGCGTGTCGCGGGCGCTGAAGGAGGCGGGATGCAAAGCGCGCATCGTGGCGCTCGAGCCAGCATCCTCGCCGACGCTCACTACGGGTAAAGGAGGACCGCACCGCGTGGAGGGGATCGCGGCAGGCTTCCGGCCGCCGCACTTGAAAGAAGGCGATTACGATGAAGCGCGCACAGTGGAGGAAGGGGCAGCGCGTGAGATGGCGCGACGGTTGGCGAAGGAGGAAGGAATATTCGCAGGGACGTCATCGGGGCTGAATGTCACGGCCGCGCTGCAGCTCGCGCAGGAGCTCGGCCGGGGCAGTACGGTCGCCACGGTGGCGGTAGATAGCGGTTTTAAGTATTTGGCGGGAGATTTGTACCGGTAAACGAATATGTGGGCGCGTGGCTGGGAGTCCGAGACGCGGGCCAATTTGGAGAGCGGGCGGTGCCCTTCGAGACTCCCTTCGCGGCTCCCTGCGTTCCTCAGAGCAAGCAGGGTAAAGAAGCGCCGCCAGGATGGCAGATGACGGCGTAAGCGTGCGAAACGGGCAGGACTTTCGCGCGTCAGTATACTTGCAAGCTGTCCAATCAGCTTGCGGGCATGTGTGCCCGGGAGGTGCCTAAATGGCTGGAACATTTAGTCAGGATCTGCGCAGCGGCGTGCGCATGTTAAAGAAAAGCCCCGGCTTCACGGCCGTCGCCATCCTCTCGCTCGCCCTGGGCATCGGGGCCAACACGGCCATCTTCACCATTATCAACGCAGTCTTCCTTCATCCGCTTCCTGTGCAGGACCCCTCCCAGCTCGTCGAGATGTTCACTCGCGACACCAAAACCGTGGACGCCAACGCCAATTTCCAGCTCACCCCCACTTCCCTCCCCAACTACGAGGACTATCGCGACCAGAACACCGTCTTCACCGGTCTGGCCGCCGCCACTTTCGCCCTTCCCCTCAACTGGGGCGGCCAGGCCGAGCCGCAGCAGCTTCAGGCATCCATGGTCAGTCCGAACTTCTTCGATGTTCTCGGCGTGAAGGCCTATCGCGGCCGATTTTTCTATCCCGACGAAGGCAAAAAAGTCGGCGCCGATCCCCTGGCCGTGCTGAGCTACGCTCTCTGGGTCCGCCGTTTTGGCTCGGACCCCGGCATCGTTGGCCAGACCATCACGCTCAACGCCACCTCTTACACCGTCATCGGCATTGCGCCGCCCAATTTTAAAGGCATCGTGTCGCTCGCGCCACCCGATGTCCTCTGGGTTCCCCTCAGCATGCGCGACTACGTCGTCACGGGTCAGCTCAAGACATTCGAGAATCACCGCCGCATGCGCTGGATTTCCATCGTCGGCCGCCTGAAACCGGGAGTCAGCGTCGAGCAGGCACGCGCCGCCATGAAGACCGTCGCCTCCGCTCTTGAAAAAGAATATCCGCGCGATAATCCCGGCCGCACATGCGAACTCTACCCGCTCAACCAATCCGCGCTCGGCATCAATCAGCGAAAACAATTTTCTCTGGCGGGCGGCGTGTTAATGGGCGTTGTCGGCTTGGTGCTGCTCATCGCTTGCGTGAATCTCGCCAACCTCCTCCTTGCGCAAGCGGCCAAGCGCGAAAAAGAGCTCACTCTTCGCGCTGCTCTCGGCGCCGGCCGTTCGCGTTTGGTCCGCCAGCTCCTGACCGAAAGCACTCTGCTTTCTCTTCTCGGCGGCCTGGCAGGGCTGCTTATCGCTTACTGGGGCCGCAAACTCTTGTGGTCGTTTCGTCCGCCGTTTCTTGCCGACGGTTCCATCGATCTTTCCTTCGATTCTCGCGTTCTCTTCTTCACCCTCGCCATCTCTGTTCTGACCGGTTTGGTCTTCGGCATCATCCCCGCGCTCAAAGCGTCCAACACCGACCTCAACGAAGTGCTGAAAGCCGGAGGCCGTGGCGGAACAATGGGTTGGGCTCACAATCGGATGCGCAGTCTGCTCGTGGTTTCGGAAATCGCGCTGGCTCTCGTAGCTCTCATCGGCGCAGGCCTTTTCCTTCGCAGCATGGAAAGAGCGCAGGAAATCAATCCCGGCTTTGAGTCGAAGAATCTTTTCCAGTACAACTTCGATCTCGGAGCTCTGCGCTACGACCAGGATCACGGCCAGCAATTTTTCCGCGACGCCCTCGAGCGCGTCAAAACCGTTCCTGGCGTTGCCGACGCCACCATCTCAGGCAATGGCGTTATCGGCGGCGGTATTTCTGGAACTATTTTCCGCGAGGGCGAGCAGACCGACCCCAACAACCGCGGAACGCTCGTCAGCTTTGATGACGTGATGCCAGGCTATTTCTCCGCCCTGCGAATTCCCACTTTGAATGGCCGCGATTTCACGGACTTCGACCGGGAGAACACCAAACGGGTGGTGGTCATCAATAAAGCCATGGCTGATCTCGTTTGGCCCGGACAGGATGCTCTCGGCAAGAGATTTACCATCGTTGTCGATCCCAATCAGTACGAGGTCATCGGCGTCGTTGGCACTACCATCGTCGGTGCCGTTGGAGAAGAGCCTCAGCCCGTCGCCTACTTCCCGGAACGGCAACAGTATTCTCCTTTTGCCTCGCTCATCGTCCGCACCACCGGCAATCCCGAGGCGCTTATGGGCGCAGTCCGCGCTCAGGTGAACCAGCTTGACCGCAATCTCGCCCTGACCAACGGCCAGACCATCGGACAACTTCTCGCGCAAGGCCTCTGGGCCGCGCGCATGGGCGCTGCTCTTCTCGGCTTGTTCGGTTTGCTCGCTCTCGTCCTTGCCTCTGTCGGCATTTACGGAGTTCTGTCCTATTCCGTCACGCAGCGCACCAGCGAAATCGGCATCCGTATGGCGCTCGGCGCACAATCGCAGCAAGTGCTGAAGCTTGTCCTCCGGCAGGGCATGCTTCTGGCCGCCGTCGGCGTTCTCGTTGGCATTGCGATTGCGCTTCCCGTCTCGCGTTTCGCCTCCACTTTACTTTATGGCGTCAGCCCCTCAGACCCGCTCACGTACACCGTCATCGCGGTTCTTTTGATGGCCGTCGCCTTCTTGGCGTGCTACGTCCCCGCGCGTCGCGCGACTCGCATCGACCCGCTCGTCGCGTTGCGATTTGAGTAACGACCTTGACTCAAAACTCGAAGCTCCGAGCCCCGAACGCCGGAGCCGCGCCGGTGCAGGCTGCCGAAGGAGCTAGGGCCACCTGTGGGGCTACAGACGCACAGACACGTAGCTCTGCCACAGCCAAGCCGCGCCAATCTGGCGCCTCCTCACTAAGCAGCCTTTTTTCAGTAGTGTACATGTCACGCCGCTTAGATTTTCACGGCAGCTGGCATGCACTCCCCCTCGTTCGAGTATGCACCACCATCGAACGCAACGAGGGCTGCAGCCATGTCAGCCAAAAAACTCACCCGCAATTTCCGCCGCAACGCCGCAGCGATTCCTTTCTCCGGACGGGCGCTGGCAGCATTTGCACTCGTTGCACTTGCGCTATCTTCATGGGCTGCCTATCGCGTTTGGCCGAGGCACTTGCACGCCACGGCGCAACATCGCCGTCTCCGTCCGAGGGTACTCGGACGGAACATCGTACTTCCCTTTTCCAACGAGGTCGCTTGCGCCGAAATCGCTTCGTTCGACGACCAGCTCGAGGCCTTTCTTCGCTACGAATACCTTCGCGGGCGCGATCCCGGCGACGCATCGAAAATTCTTCTGACGGCAGACGACAGCGGCAAGCGCGTGAGCTACAAAATTTTCCTTCTTGTCGAGAACGATCAGCTCACCGCGCTCCCTCGCCTCAACCGAATGGAATCTCATGGCCTCATCACGCACTACGAGCTGGTTGCCTGGACCCAGAGAGAGCTCGCTATTGCGCAGCAACAAAGCCGCATGTTTGAAAATGCCTACAACGTTCCCACCGAGCAAAAGCTGGAAACTCTTCCTTCGTTTCAGCTGCTTCCCGCTCTTGCGGATTTTCTCGTTTTCAAATCGCAAACCGATTGGCGCGTCGTCGGGCAAGGCACGCGCGCGCCGCAGCCGCTGACACATCATCAAGCGCTTCGCCTCGCTTCCGATATTCTCGACGTCGCGCATTTCTATTCCCTGCCCCTTGACTATTTTCTGGGTGTCGGCGCCATGGAAAATAACTACATGAACGTCGACGGCGATCTCGCGCACGCGGTTTGGAAAAAACGCGCGGAACGCGGCGACATTATCCTCAAGCGCCGAAGCAAACGCGTTCTCGTGAGCGACTACTCGATCGGTACCTGGCAAGTATCCCGCGAAACACTTCGCGCCGCCCATCAGCTCTACCTGAAAGACAAGCGAAATTACGATCAGCTTCCGCCGCGCCTCCGTCCAGCCCGGGACCTGGACGTAAATTCCGTCAGCACAGAAGCCCTTACTACTTATGCGGGCCTGGTTCTGCGCAATTTACTGGACCGCTTCGGCGGCGACGTTGATCAAGCCATCGGTGCCTACAATGGAGGCGCCCGCAACCCCAATCCCGCCTACGCTGCCGGCGTGAGGAACGTCGCTCTCTATGCTCGCAAGGTGCTCGAACATGCTCCGCTTCCCCCAGCAAAATATCCGGCGTCCAATTTGCCGAATGGAACGGTGCTTTGATATCGCTCTGTGGTTCGGCCGATCAGCGTGGCGCATTTTGGCGCTTCCATTCACTCTTCGCGAGACCTGTACGGACGGTCAGGTTCTTGAATCGCAGGAACCTGTACGTTTTCGCTGTTGCCTCGATTCCGTGCGCGCGCCTAAAGTACTTGATGCAGGGTTCTCCAGACGCATCATGAGATCACTCTTAGGTTCTCGCGCAAGTAACCCAAGTGTTTCGCCACTCCAGGGCCACGGATATTTCCGCGTCCAGAGCGACGATATGAACCCCCAGAAAATTTCGCGGCGCGAGTGGTGGCTCTGGTTCTCCGCTTTGCTCGTCACGGCGCTTTCGGCCATCGCGTTTCTGCTCTCCTCGATTCGCTCTTTCTTTCGTCATGCGGATCATTTTTACGAAATCCGCTCTGATCAGGCGCGCTGGGCCACGCTGTGTTTGCTTCTCGTGTTCAACGTTTGGCTGATTTATCGCCAGTGGTCCTTCCGCCGTCTTCGAAAACAATTCTCGGAGCAGTCTCTCGACTCTCAAGGTCTCCCACAACAATTTATGGAGACGTCGGGCCTTGATCCGGTCACGGGTTTGTACACGCGATTTGGACTCGAGCAACATCTCGGAAAAGAAATCGCTCGCGCGCGCCGTCAAAACACAGCGCTGAGCCTTGCCACGGTTCATGTGGACGAGTTTTCGCAACTCGCCGCGCGCTGTGGCCAGAGTGCCGTGGACAACGCGCTGAAGGAACTTGCCCGCCGCCTCAAGAAGGCGAGCCGGGGCTCCGACATTGCCGCGCGCCTGAGCGACGACGACTTTCTACTACTGCTCCCGGAATGTGGCGTGAATGAGGTCAAACAAGTATTAAACCGCCTAGGCCTCATCGAGGTGAACGCCTCGCGCGAAAAAATTCTACTCAATTACACCACTGGCTGGGTTGATTACCAGCCCGGCGACCTCCCTGCCGCTTTGCTTAAGCGCGCCGCCGACCTCCTTCATCTTTACGACACCGCCGCCCACGACAGTTTCTCTACAACGCTGGCGTCTCACTAGTCTGCGGTTGGTTTCGCCCAACTGCCCGCGAAACCTCTGGTAGCCCAGCGCTCCTTCCCCGCGTCCAAGCGGAGCTTAAGCGATAGAATTCGCTTCGTTGCACCGACAGTTCCCTCTAGAATCCTCAAGGCTCGGCCCGAGACTCGCAGCGATTTGTCCATTGGATAGAGGAGTGGCGATGAAAGCGGCACGAACGGAGAAATCTCCGAAAGTTCTTGTGATCGACGTCGGCGGCACAAACGTGAAGCTGCTGGCGACTGGGCAAAAAGAGCCGCGAAAATATCCGTCAGGCCCAACGATGACGCCGCGCATGATGGTGAGCCTGGTGAAGAAGTCCGTTTCGGATTGGAAGTTTGACTGTATCTCGCTCGGCTATCCGGGGCCGATCATCAACGGGCATCCGCTTCGCGAGCCGCACAACCTGGGTTGCGGATGGGTGGGATTCAACTTTCAGAAAGCGTTTGGGTGTCCCGTGAAAGTCCTCAACGACGCCGCGATGCAAGCGGTTGGCAGCTATAAGGGCGGCCGGATGTTATTTCTCGGGCTGGGAACGGGCCTGGGATCCGCGATGATCGTCGATGGCATCCTGCAGCCCATGGAGCTGGCGCATCTCGCCTACAAAAACGGGAAATCCTATGAGGACTATCTTGGTTTGCGCGGCCTCGAACGCATGGGCAAGAAGAAGTGGCGCCGCTACGTGGCGAAAGTTACCAAACAACTGAAAACCGCGCTGGAAGCGGATTATGTTGTCCTGGGTGGAGGAAACTGCAAGAAATTGAAAAAACTGCCGCCCGGCGCGCGGCTTGGCAGCAATGAAAACGCCTTTCTGGGTGGCTTTCGTATGTGGCAAAAAAATCAGGTGGCAAACCCTTTTTGAATCGGGCTGGTATGCGTGTCACCGGTTAGAGCGGTCCGCCTCGGAAGGCGGACCCTACAACTTCCAATCTTCCGATTCGGCTTGTATATTTTCTCCGCACATCCAGGAGGCAACCCATGGAACTGTGGTCACGCCGCAAATTTTTTCTCACGTCACTCGCCAGCAGTTTTGCCGCAGGCGGCGGCAAACTTCTCGCGCGGCCGCTTCGCGAAATCTCGGCTACTCTGCCACCCGCGCCCGCGCAAGGCAAGCGCCCGGTGATCCTCTCGAGCGCCAACGGCCTGCATGCGCTGGATAAGGGCATGGACATTCTGAAAAAAGGCGGAGACACGCTGGACGCCGTGGTCGCCACGGTGAGCGTCGTGGAAAACGATCCCAACGACGATTCCGTCGGCTACGGCGGATTGCCCAACGAAGAAGGAGAAGTTGAGCTGGACGCTTGTGTGATGCACGGACCGACGCATCGCGCCGGCTCCGTCGCAGGACTCCGCCGCATCAAAAACGCCGCGCGTCTGGCGCAAACCGTGATGGAAAAAACGAATCACGTGATGATCGTCGGCGAAGGCGCACACCGCTTCGCGGTGGACGAAGGCTTTGAAGATATGAACATGCTTACGGAGCATTCGCGCAAAATCTGGCTGGCGTGGAAGGCTTCGTCTTCGGTGAACTGGCGGCCGGGCATCGACAGCCCGGAGTGGAAGGAGCAGGTTGCAGCCATCTTCGATCACGACCAGGAGAAAATCGCGTACGCCGAGCGCGTGATCGCGCATCCCCCCACGGGCACGATTCCGTGCATGGCCGTAAATGAAAAAGGAGACATCTCCGCCACGACCACGACGTCGGGGTTGGCGTGGAAAATCCCCGGGCGCGTGGGCGATTCGCCAATCATCGGCGCGGGCTGCTTTGTGGATAATGAGGTGGGCGCGGCGGGCTCGACCGGCAAAGGTGAAGAGAATATCAAAATTGCTGGCGGGCACACCATCGTGGAGATGATGCGCCGCGGAAAATCACCTGAGGAGGCGTGCCTCGAAGCGCTGGCACGCGTGGCTCACAATTATGGCAATGACAAGAAAAAGCTCTCGACGTTTCACATCTTCTTTTATGCTCTGAATAAAGATGGAGTACACGGTGCGGCCTCTTTGTGGCGCAACCATTATGAGGAAAAGCAGCATTCGGTCTACGCATTTCACGACGGAACTCAAGCCCGGCTTGCCGAATGCAAACCGTACTTCGACGAAGTCAATGCACATGGATAATGCTCGCGGATAAAATGGACTGATGGATCAAGCAAATATTCTCATTATCGGCGGTGGCGTCGTGGGTTGTGCGATCGCGCGCGCCGTTTCCGCGCGCTGGCAGGACGTGTTTCTCGTCGAGCAAAATCCCAAGCTGGGCATGGCGACGAGCTCGCGCAACAGCGGCGTCATTCATTCGGGGATCTACTATCCGAAAAATTCGCTGAAGGCGCGCCACTGCATCGAAGGCAACCGGCTTACGTATGAATTCTGCAAGAAACACAACGTTCCGTTTCGCCACACGGGAAAGCTCGTGGTTGCAGCAAACGGGCATGAGGAAGCAGACCTCGCGGCTCTGAAGAAAAAGGGCGAAGACAACGGCGTGGAAGGGCTGCGCCTTATTGGCCCGGCGGAAATCCGCAAGCGCGAGCCGCATATCGCGGGCGCCGCGGCGATTGAGGTTCCTTCCACGGGCATCGTCTCGGCTGAAGAGTTGGTGCACGCCTACGCGCGCGTGGCTACGGGGCAAGGCGCAAACATTGTGACGCGCGCGCGGGTCGTTTCCCTGGAGCCGGCGAGAGGCACGATTCGCGTCGGACTGCGCATCGGCGACGAAGAAGACGCGCAGGATGAAGCGATAGAAGCGCGTTGTGTGATCAATGCGGCTGGGCTTTATTCCGATGAAATCGCGGCGTTGCTGGGGAATAAGTCGTGGAAGATTTATCCGGTGCGCGGGGAGTATTGCGAGATACGCGGACCGCGCGCTTCTTTGATCAATGATTTGGTGTATCCCTTGCCGCATGCGCATGGGCTTAGTCTTGGCGTGCATTTTACGAAGACGCTTTGGGGAACGGTGCTGGTGGGGCCGACGGCGACGTACGTCGAAGGTAAAGACAATTACGAGCGGGGCCGTTTGCCGATTGCGGATTTTGCTCATAGCGCGAAAACATTGTTGCCGGAAGTCGAGGAGAAGGATTTGCAGCTTGGATATTCCGGGCTGCGGCCGAAGCTTGTGCCTCCGGAGGGAAAAGGCATCGCGGATTTTGTGATTACGCGGGATCCGGCGGTGCCGCAGGCGATTCAGCTTGTGGGGATTGAATCGCCAGGACTCACTGCGGCGATCTCAATCGCGGAACAGGTCGTCGACCTGGCGGCCGAGGTTCTGGATTGAATTGCGGAGTCGATAACTCCGACGGGTCTCCGGTAAAGCTTCAGTTATTCGGTAGCCCTCTTAATGTTGCGCTTCCCGACCCACAGGGTGGAATTGTTCAAATCGGCCAACTGTATTTGGTGGCGCGAATCCGTTATGCGCGTTCCGTTGAATTCGACTGCGCCAGCTTTAATCAGTCGCTCCGCCTCAGCTCTCGACGGGGCCAATTTCCACGCAGCAATAAGCCAACTCAACGCCACTGACTTAGTTCCTGCCAAGAGAAAATTCTGATACCACTCCTCTTCCTTCAAATGAACGACCGGCACCGCTTCCGGTAGCTGCTTTTCCCTAACCACGCGCTGAAACTCATTCGCGGCTTTGCGCGCGGCTTCTTCGCCGTGAAAGCCGGCGATCACCTCTTGCGCAAGGCGCATTTTCACGTCCATCGGATGCGCTGTGCCGCTTGCGACTTCCTTTTTCAGCGCGGCAATCTCGCCGGGGGTGCGGTCGGTGACTAGGTCGTAGTAGGTCCACATGAGCTCATCGGGGATGGACATGATTTTGCCAAAGATTTCTCCCGGCGGCTCAGTGATGCCGACGTAGTTGCCGAGGCTTTTGGACATTTTGCGGTGGCCGTCGAGGCCGACGAGAATCGGCATCGTGAGCGCGACCTCGGAGGGCAAACCGTACTCGCGCTGAATATCGCGGTGGACGAGGAGATTGAATTTTTGCTCGGTGGCGCCGATTTCGACGTCGGATTTGAGAGTGACGGCGTCGTAGGCGGTGAGCAGCGGGTAGAGCAGTTCGTGAACGGAAATCGGCTGGTTGTTTGTCAATCGCGAGCGGAAATCCTCGCGTTCGAGCATGCGAGCCAGCCGGTAGTGACCGCAGAGTCGCACGACGTCGTAGCTGGAAAGCTTGTCAAGCCACTCGCTGTTGTAGCGGACTTCGGTTTTTTGCGGATCGAGAAGTTTGAAAACCTGCGCGAGGTAGGTTTTGGCGTTGGCGTCGACTTGCTCGCGTGTGAGCGGCTGGCGGGTTTCGGATTGTCCCGTGGGATCGCCAATCATCGCGGAGAAATCGCCGATGAGAAAAATTGCAGTATGGCCGAGGTCTTGAAAATGTTTTAGCTTGCGAAGGACCACGGTGTGGCCGAGATGAATGTCGGGCGCGGTCGGGTCCACGCCGAGATACGCGCGAAGCGGCTTACCGGTTTTCAGCGAATTTTCGAGCTTGGCTTTCAAATCGGCTTCGGGAATGATTTCCGCGACGCCTTTTTTCAAGTAGGCGAGCTGCTCTTCGACAGGTTTGAATTTAGTCTCGGCCATTTGTCTTTCAGGCAGTTCGAACGACCCTGCGGCCTTCAATTTTGTAGCGCCCTTCGAGCACGATTCGAACGGCCTCGGAATAAATTCTGTGTTCCTCTTGCAAGATCCGTGCGGAGAGCGTGTCCTCCGTGTCGTCGTCCTTTACGGGCACAACTGCCTGCAGAACGATGGGGCCCGCATCGAGATTCTCGTCCACAAAGTGCACCGTGCAACCGGCGAACTTCACACCATATTCGAGCGCTTGCCGTTGCGACTCCAGGCCCGGAAAAGAAGGCAGCAGCGACGGATGAATATTCAAAATGCGGTTCGGGAACGCGGCCACAAAATAGGGCGACAGCAACCGCATGTAGCCGGCAAGGCACACCAAGTCAACTTTGTGTTCGTTCAAGACCGCGACAACCTGGCGATCGTATGTTTCCCGCTCCAATCCCTTCGACGGAATTTCGCGGGTGGCGATGCCACGAGCTTTAGCTCGCTCGATTCCGGGCGCGCCTTCGCGATTGCTGATTACAATCGAGATTTCCGCGTTGGAGATTCGCCCGGACGCGATGCCTCCCGCAAGGGCTTCGTAGTTCGAACCACGCCCGCTCAAGAGCACGCCTATGCGCTTCTTCATAAACAAAAAACGTTAACACAACCGCGGGCATCGGCAAAACGGGGGTGCGTAACCAAACGGCGAGCAATTGCGTCGCAATGTAGACGCGACGGCGTTAGAATGCCGGGGCCGATAAGGACTACTTCAAATAGAAAGCGACCACGATGAATAAATGCTGGAAAAGAGCTGGAAAAGAATTGGGGCAGGCGGCGATTTTTGCCGGGCTGACCGTCTTGTTTGTAGCAACTGCAGGTGCGCAGAGTAGTGCGCCAGCGAAAGCACAGAGCGTTTCGCACGATCCGGCCGAGCCGCTGCAAGGCAGGCCGCATCCGAAGATTCTGGCGCGGCCAGCAGGCGCCATCTCGCGGCAAAGCGTGAATGAAAAGACGATGCGCGACTTGATCCATGAACAAGTCAGCTGTGGAACACGGTTGACGCTTTCCTCGTGGACAGATCCAAAGCGCGGAATCGGCTGCGGGCGCGATTTTATCGTGACCCGGTTCAATGCGATCGCGAAGGATTCCGGTGGAAAGCTGCAAATCGTCGTGGATAAATTCGAAATGACGGCCGACCGTACCGCTGGGAAACCCGTGCACCTGGAAAACGTGTACGGAATCTTGGCAGGCACGGACGCCGCGCTGGCGAAAACGGTTTTCATTGTCGACGGGGACTTCGACTCCCGGCCCTCGAAAGTGATGGATCCTGAAGCGGATGCGCCGGGGGCGGACGACGATTCTTCCGGCGTGGCGGTTATGCTGGAGTCGGCGCGGTTGCTAAGCAAAGCGGCTGCAGCCGGGCATGGGGGGCGCGCGACGGTTTTATTTGCCGCCCTTTCCGGAGAAGAACAGGGGTTGCTGGGAGCCTCGCACCTTTTGGAATGGGTTAAGCAACAAGGGTATGCGGTCGGCGGAATGATGGATAACGACATTGTGGGAGCCGATCCGGCTCCTGGAGGGCCGCACCGCGTGCGTGTCTTTTCGGGGAACGGAGAAATCGAGGATTGCGATTCGCCCGCGCGCGAACTGGCGCGCGCCATTGAAGAGATCGATGGACGTTCGGCCATCCGCATGATCTTTCGGCAGGACCGTTATGGCCGCGGCGGCGATCACTATCCGTTCTGGAAGGCGGGCTATCCGGCGGTGCGATTTACAGAGCCGCTGGAGGACTACCGTCATCAGCATCAGACGCCGCGAACGGAGGACGGAGTCGAGTACGGCGATCTGGAAAAATATTTGAATTTTGCTTTCATGGGAAATGTGGCGCGTGACAACGCAGAAGTGTTGCGGCAGTTGGCGCTGGCGCCTGCTCCGCCAACGAATGTGAAGCTGACGGGAGCGGTCACTCCTGATGCGAAAGTTTCGTGGTCCGCGGAGGATGACGCGGAGCGCGCGGGGTTCGAAATTCTTTGGAGGGAAACGACCGAGGCTCGATGGAGCGTTTTTGATTTCGCGGAATCTGCGGGCCAGACGGTATTGAAAAACGTATCGACCGACAATCATTTCTTTGCGGTGCGGTCGGTGGGTAAGAATGGGGCGCGGTCGATTGCGGTAATCGCCGAAGCGGAGCGACGCGCGCCGCCCCTCCCGAGCGCGCCGAAGCAGTAATCGCAGATAGTTGAAGATAAATCGTTAGCGGCCGAGCGCGATGAGGGCCGCGTGAAACGCGGCAACAAGCCAGCATAATATTGACCGGCAGGGAGGCGAAGCGCATAATTTCGCAGGAGATAGTTCCGGCCCCCGCCCTCGAACTCCCCACCGCAATTCCCTAGCTAGTCTTGGAGATTCGTCATGCAAAGCGTGCTGGTTTCATCCACCGGGAGCCGGGTTTTTCAGACGGCGATTCTGATCGTTTCGCTAGCAAGCGCAGTCGCCTTGATGGTCACTTGCAGTGGGACCACCACACCCCCAATGAACAACGCGATGGGCACAATAAATGTGAGCTTGAGCGACCCGCCAAGTTGCTCGGGCTCGTCTGGAACTTACTCACATGTATTCGTCACGGTGAGATCAGTTCAGGCGCATATCAGCGGAACAGCGGATTCAAATACTCCTGGCTGGCAGGAACTGGCGCCGCAATTGGCGACGCAACCCATGCAGATCGATTTGTTTTCGACGGCTCAGACGAACTGCGTGCTCGCACAACTTGGCTCCGCACAGCTCCCCGCGGGGAGTTACCAGCAAATCCGGCTGATTTTGCTTTCAAACACGCCCAGTGCAGGAAGCGCCGTGCCTACGAATAACGCGTGCGCAGGAAATGGTTTCAACTGTGTGGTGTTGAATGACGGCACGGGGACGATTCACGAACTGACGTTGAGCAGCCAGGATGAAACCGGGCTGAAGATTCCGCCGGGGCAGATTCTGGGCGGGCCGATTCAAGTTTCGGCCGGGCAGAGCGTTGACCTGAACATCGATTTCAACGCTTGCGCTTCGATCATCCGGCAAGGGAATGGGAAATACCGCTTGAAGCCCACGCTGACGGCTGGACAGGTGAGCCCAAATAACTCGGGAATCAGCGGCCAGATTGTGGATTCCCTGACCAAAGCGCCAATCTCAGGCCCCGTGCTGGTGGCCATCGAACGGACGGACAATACCGGAACCGACCGCATCCTGATGGAAGCGTCCACCGATGCCAATGGGAATTTCCGTTTTTGCCCTTTGCCAACCGGAACGTTTGACATCGTTGCGGTCGCGCTAGGGCCAAATAATCTTCCCTACAACGCGACGGCGGTATTAAACGTACCCAACGGCCAGAGTCTTGGTCCAATTCCTCTCGTCGCGGAAACGGGCGCCAGCGGGCCTGCACTCTTGCAGGGTTTTGTGACGGCCACGTCGGGGACCGCTCCGGCACAGATTGATGCAGCGATGGCCGCGCTGCAATCCATTTCCGTGCCGGGAGGGACAACGCGGCAGTTGAGCATTCCGCTGGAAAGCGCTTCGGCAACTTCCACCACTCCAGCGCAAGCTTCCACGAGTCCGCTGGCGGTAGCATCCAACACCGCCTGTCCTGTAGGGAGTCCGGCGAACGCGAATTGCGCGCAGTACACGCTTGTTGTACCGGCCAGCAATCCGAGTGTTGGCGTGTTCTCTTCTTCCGGATTCACGTACAGCGTGCCCGCAGCGGGAGACGTGCTGTTCACCGTCGATGCGATATCCGCGCAGCCGGGCAGTGGAGGAGCAACCATCTGCACGCCTGCGGAACACATGACGTCACTGGACGCCATCGGGCTGCCACTAAAAGTGATGCCAGGAACAATTACAAATGTGGCGGAGTTGGACTTCTCTGTGTGCATGTGACGAGGCGAAGTCGGCCTGCCCTCAACCCCGTTCTAATCGCATGGAGCGCCTAAGTCCCGCAAGACGAAGCGAACGGCTTCCGCGTGCCCGTTGCTACGCTCTAGTGTGCTGGAGCGGGCTGGGCAAACGTGATGAAATGTCCAGCAGGGTCCTGGACGGCGAATTCGCGCATGCCGTAGAAGGCGGTGCGTTCGGGCATAACCTTCTTCACATCTTTCATGGCGGCCAGGACGGCATCCAGGTTGTCGACTTCCAGGTACAGATAGGTGGGACCTTTTCTCGCCGCAGCCGCCATCTCGGGCGGGGCGTCTTTTTCGACGCTGGCGTAAGTCTGATACATCACTTCCACTGAACCTTTTTGAAAATCGACAAAGCCTAGCTTGTTGCCGTCAGGGACCTCGATAGCTTTCGTGAAGCCGAGACGATCGATCCAAAAAGGCAAAATCGGCTCGATGGCATCGACGAGCAGGACCGGGGTGACTTTCTTGACGTTCATAAGTTTCTTCTCCTTAATTTGATTGGCTTCCAGAGTTGCGAATCCGAAAAACAGGGCTACGGCGAGAGCGGCAGAGATTGTGGCGCGCATGTCTAAATTCCTCCTTGCAACGAACGCTAGTCTCGTTTAGACTAGTTAATCATACGGACGCCGAATCCGATTGTCAAGGAGGTTTTTATGGCTGCAAAAACGCGGGAGCTCAGGGATTTGATCTCTATCGGCCCGGCAATGCTGCGGGATTTCGAGTTGCTTGGGATTCACAGTGTGGCGCAACTGGCCAAGCAGGATCCGAAACGCATGTATGCACGATTGGGACGCGTGGCTAGACAACATCAAGACATCTGCGTACTCGATGTGTTTCAGGCGGCAGTAGCGCAGGCGAGGAATCCGCGGCTTCCTGTCGAGAGGTGCCAGTGGTGGTGGTGGAGCGAAAAAAGGAAGAAACGAAATAAGGACGAAAAGAAGAAATGAAGAAAATCAGCAAGAGAGTCCCTCACAAATTGACGACGCCGGACTTGGTGCTGCTGAGTTTGCTGGCGGAGCGGCCCATGCACGGCTATCAGGCGAACGCGGAGCTGGAGCGGCGCGAGATTCGGGACTGGGCGGGGATTTCGCGTCCGCAAGTCTATTATTCGCTGGAAAAACTTGCGCGGACGGGGCTGATTCGTTCGCTGGAAACCGATGAGCCGGCATCAGGACCGGAACGTAGCAGCTTTGAAACAACCGCCAAGGGGCGTGCAGCGCTGGCCGATGCGCTCGAGCGCGAAGACTGGGCGACGCAGCGGGACCGGCCGCCGTTTCTGACGTGGGTCGCGCTTTCCTGGCAGGCGCGGCCAGGAGTGTTCCAAGCGCAAATTCGGCGGCGGAAGAATTTTCTTGAGCAGGAATTAATGCGAGAAAAAGAAGTGCTGCGCTCAATTTTGGTGGAAGTGGGTCATCCCTATCACGAAGCTGTCTGGATGGTGAGCTTGGTAATCGAGCAGTTCAGAACGGAACTACGCTGGCTTAAGAGAGTAGCGCGAGAAATGAAGAAACACGGACGAGCAAAGAATCCGGAATATGCCGGAATAGAACCCGGATAGCCCTTGCAGAACCACGTGATCACAGGGAAGATGCAGAACGGAATTTCGAACAGGGGGACACGTTCATGGAGAAGTCCGCAAACGCAGGATGAGGCGTGGTTCAGCGCTGTTAGTCGCCGCGGGTTTTGCGACAACGGGGCTGCTTGGCCAGCCGTCGATGGCACAAACGAAGCAGCCTACGGCGCGAGAAATTGTCTCGGCAATACAGGCTCACGTAGGCATACCCTGGATGGAAAAGACAGTGGACACATTCAAGGCGGGGAATCCCGATACGCCGGTGACGGGAATCGCCGTCACGATGATGGCCACACTGGACGTGCTGAAACGCGCGGCGGCCAGCGGGCAAAACCTGGTGATCACGCACGAGCCGACTTTCTACAACCACGCGGACGTGCCCGAGGGTATGGAAGAAAGTGATCTGGTCTGGAAAGAGAAGCGCGAATTCATCGAGAAGCGTGGAATGGTCGTTTGGAGATTTCACGACCACTGGCACCGAATGAAGCCGGACGGAATTATGGCGGGAATGGCACACGCCATGGGGTGGGAGAAATATCAGCAGGAAGAAAATCCCTATTTGCTCACGATGCCGGAGACAACGTTAGAGGCGCTTGCAGCGGACGTGGCGAAGAAGTTGGATTCGGCCGTGGTACGCGTGGTGGGCGAGCCCGGAATGAAGGTGACGCGGATCGCGTTCAGCCCCGGCTCGGCGGGATTCGTGCGAGAAACGCACGCACTGGAAATGGAGAATGTTGAAGTGCTATTGGTGGGAGAAACGCGTGAATGGGAGACCGTGGAGTATACGGCTGACGCGGTTACCGAGGGGAGAAGGAAGGCTCTGATCGTGATTGGACATGTGCCATCCGAACAGGCGGGCATGGAAGAGTGCGCGCGGTGGCTGAAGACGTTTGTAAGAGACGTGCCGATCGAATTTGTGCCTACGAAACAGCCGTTTTGGACATTGCCGGAACTGCACGCAAGGCGGTGAGCGAACCCAGCGCGGCCGGCTTCGTCAGGACAAGTTGAGCGAACCGGAGTGGGCGACGCGAGGCTTGCCCGAATCGCCACGCTCGATGCGGCCAATGCGGAAGAATTTTTCGCGGCGCCGCTTGAGGTCGGCTTCGACGGATTTGACGTGGGCCGGCGGCACGACAAGAATCATTCCGACACCCATGTTGAAGGATTGCAGCAATTCGTTGGTCTCGATTTTTCCCAGTTCGGCAAGAAATTTGAAGATGTGAGGAACCGGCCAGGAAGCCAAATCGATTTGCGCTTTTACTCCGGACGGCAGAACACGCGGCAAGTTTCCGGGGATGCCTCCGCCGGTGATGTGCGCAAGCGCGGAAACCCAGCCGCGTGCCACGATGTTCTTCAGCGCGGGTGCGTAGCATAAGTGGGGCTTTAAGAGCTCTGCTCCAATTTTGTTCCCAACTTCGGCGACGTAGGTGTCCGGCTTCAGCTTGGCAACTTCAAAGACCAGCTTGCGGGCGAGCGAATATCCATTGGTGTGCAATCCGGCGGATGGAAGGGCGAGGAGTGCGTCGCCGGGCTGTACGGATTTTCCGGTGAGAAGTTTTTTGCGCTCGACAACGCCGACGATGAAGCCCGCCAGATCATATTCCCCAGGAGGATAGAACCCCGGCATTTCCGCGGTTTCTCCCCCAATCAACGCGCATCCGGCTTTCCGGCAGGAGAGGCCCATACCTTCGACAAGCTGCTCGATGACCGCAGGATCGAGTTTCCCCATGGCCAGATAGTCGAGAAAGAAAAGCGGCGTTGCGCCCTGAACGAGAATGTCGTTGACGCAATGATTGACAAGGTCCCCGCCGACAGTCGAGTGCACACCCATGGACATTGCGATTTTAAGTTTGGTCCCCACGCCGTCGGCGCTCGAAACCAGCACCGGCTCTTTCCACTTTTTGATGTCGAGAGCAAAAAGAGCGCCGAAGCTGCCGATACCGCCGAGGACGCCAGAGGTGAAAGTGCGATTGGCATGGTGCCGGATGCGCTGTTTAATTTCATCAGCGATGGCGATGTTCACTCCGGCATCGGCATATTTCATCGAGGGTGATCCGCTTTCGTTTTTGTTTGGGCGCTTCTTTGCACCCTCGTTCTATTTGCGGAATGAATTGCAAACTGCCGCGGCGGGGCTGGCGGCCAAATCCTCAGCATGCGGGCGACCAAAACGCTTGCCGGGCGCCGCTAAATCAAGAGCATCGGAGCGTCCGGATCAAAACATCCGGAACAAGCGCCTCCAACGCACGATACTAGGATGGATGACGGCATCCGCATAGGCAAAAAATCTTTCGCGAATCTGGCCGGGCTCCCAGGCGTCCGCGGGAACATCCAGCGACATGTAAATCATGACCGGCGTGCCGATAATGTCGTTTCGCGGAACGGGGCCCCAGAAGCGGCTATCATACGAGTTAGCGCGATTGTCTCCCATCACGAAATAGCTCTTCGGAGGAACTTTGTATGGTCCTTTGAAGTCATACGGCTCGCTGCGTCCGAGAGTATAGTTTTCGATGAGCTTCTGGCCATTTACCCAAACGGCGCCGTCGTGGATCTCGACGGAATCGCCGGGTAAGCCAATGACGCGCTTCACGTAATCCGGCTGATCCGGCGCGAACGGCGGCTTGAAAATAATAATCTGTTGGCGCTTCGGATTGCGCCAGAGCGACACGTGCCAGCTGGTGAAGGGAACGCCGGCGTCGTAGCCAATGCGGCTCATTATCAGGTGGTCGCCGATGAGAAGTGTATTCTCCATCGAGCCGGAAGGAATGACGCGCGCCTGTCCGATGGTCCCGTTGATCAGAAGAAACGCGAGTCCCACCCAGAACCAGGCGATAATTTCGCGCTGCACGCGCTGACGCATCGGAAGTTTAGACTCTTCGATGGTTTTGACGGTCGTTTTTCCGCCATCTTTGCTGCTTGGTTTTTGTATAGCCTCAGCCTTCACGTTCCACCGCTACAGGCCTTTCCGTCAATGAGTTGTCCAGAGCACTGCCGTTTTTAGCCTCGTTCTTGGCGTCCGGCGCACTTCCATTGCTCTCGCGGACTTCTAGCTGCACGAGATCCGTTGGATAGACGCCAGTATAACAAGACGTACAGAACTTGCCTTCGGTGTCATTCACGGCCTGGCGCAGCGCGGGGAGCGAGACGTAGCCGAGCGAATCCGCGCCGAGGAATTTGCGGATTTCTTCGGGAGAATTCGAGGAGGCGATGAGCTCTTCGCGCGTGGGAGTGTCCACGCCGTAGTAGCACGGAGAAATAGTGGGAGGGCAACTGATGCGCACGTGGACTTCGCGGGCGCCGGCTTCGCGGACCATGCGGACGATTTTGCGGCTAGTGGTGCCGCGCACGATGGAATCATCGACGAGAATCACGCGCTGGCCTTCGATCAATCCACGAATGGGATTGAGTTTCAGCTTCACGCCAAAATTGCGAATAGCCTGCGACGGCTCGATAAACGTGCGCCCGATGTAATGATTGCGGATCAAGCCCATGCGAAAAGGAATCTTCGATTCGAGCGCGTAACCGACGGCGGCGGGAACGCCGGAATCCGGAACAGGCACGACGATGTCCGCATCAACGGGATGTTCGCGCGCGAGGAGCCGTCCGAGAGCTTCGCGGCTTTCGTTGACGCTGCGGCCGAAAATAATGCTGTCAGGGCGCGCGAAATAGACATGCTCGAAAATGCATTGCTGGCGCGGCTTTTGCGGCGCGAAGTGGATGGACTCGATGCCGGAGCGGGAGATGCGCACCATTTCGCCGGGCTCGATTTCGCGGACGTATTGGGCGTTGAGCAGATCGAACGCGCAAGTTTCCGAGGCGACCAGCCAGGCTTCTCCACCGGTCGGCAGCGGCAGCCTGCCGAGCACGAGCGGGCGAAAGCCGCGAGGATCGCGCACGGCGTAAAGTTCATCTTGCGTCAGAACGAGCAGCGAGTACGCGCCTTCGACTTGATTCAGCGCGTCGCCCAGCGCGCCGGAAAGATTGCGCGCTTGCGACCGAGCGATGAGGTGCACGATCACTTCGGTGTCGCTGTTGGTTTGGAAAATCGAGCCGCGATGCTCGAGTTTGCGGCGCCATTCCGCGGCGTTGGTGAGATTGCCGTTGTGGCCCAGCGCGACTTTGCCCTTGTTGCAGTCGATCATGATGGGCTGGGCGTTCAAGAGCGCCTTGTCACCGGCGGTGGAATAGCGCGTATGGCCTATGGCCAGACTTCCCGGGAGCTCGGCAAGCACGGTGGGCTGAAAAATTTCCTCGACTTCGCCCATGGCCCGATGGAGATAAAGTTCGGTGCCGTCGCTCGAAACGATGCCGGCGGATTCCTGGCCGCGATGCTGAAGCGCGTAGAGGCCAAGATAGGTGAGATTCGCGGCTTCGGGATGCCCAAAGACGCCAAACACACCACACTCGTCGTGAAAATGATCGTCGGCGTAAGCGAGCTTGTTTGTCATCTTGATATCAACGTGCGCTCGAGCGAATTGGCCCAGATGCCACGCAGAGCGTCGAGAGGGGAATCGACGACTGCGCTCCCCCTATATTCGATGCGGAGCGCGCTGCCAAGATGCACTTTGCCGATCTCGCTCGCGCCTACACCGTATTGTCTCGCAGTTGCGAGAACGGCGGCAAGCTTTGTCGGTGAGACGGATACGACACAGCGAGCACCGCGTTCGCCGAAGAGGGCAAACTCCGCCGAGCCGTCTTCTTCCAGAGAAACGCGCGCGCCCAAGCCATCGGAGGCAAAGCAAGATTCGGCCAAAGTGACGACGATGCCGCCGTCAGAGATGTCGTGGGCGGATTGAACGGAGCCTTCGGAGGCAAGAGCAACCAGGCAGTCGATCAGGCGTTTTTCGGCGACGAGATCGATGGCTGGGGGCTCGCCGGAAACGATGTTCGCGATGGTTTTGGAGTATTCGGAGGAGGAGAATTCGCGACCCGCCTCGTCTAGCGGCACGATATTTCTTGCCGCTACGGTTGTCGCTTCAGGCGAACATTCTCCGTCTAGGAGAACGATAGCGTCGCCATCGGCGCGAAACGCAATCTTCAGAACGCGCGAAGCGTCGTCGAGAACGCCCAGAATGCCAATCACCGGCGTCGGGTAAATGGATTTGCCCAGCGTCTCATTGTAGAAGCTGACGTTTCCGCCGGTGATAGGCGTGCCGAGTTCGTTGCAGGCCACCGTGAGACCGTCAATGGCTTCGCTGAATTGCCACATGACATCCGGTTTTTCCGGACTGCCGAAATTGAGGCAATTCGTTGCGGCGATGGGGCGCGCACCGGAGGCGGCGACGTTGCGCGCGGCTTCGGCGACGGCGTGCATGGCTCCAACACGTGGATTCAACTGGCACCAGCGGCCGTTGCCGTCCGTGGCCAGCGCCAAGGCGCGTTTTACGATTCCTGTTCGTGGATCCTTGAGGCGCACGACGGCGGCGTCACTCGCGCCAGGGCCTGCGAGTGTGTTGGTGCGCACGCTTGTGTCGTATTGTTCGGTGATCCAGCGCTTCGAGGCAATGGCCGGCGAAGCCAGAAGTTTTGCAAAATTCGCGTTGAAATTAGTGGCATCGGGCGAGAACGAAAACCAATCGGCCGCAGTTTCGTGGCGGAGGGGCGGCTGCGCGATGGTGCGGCGGTAAACCGGACCTTCTTCGGCAAGCGGATGCGCGGGAATTTCGGCGGCAACCTGGCCATGATTCAAAACTTTCGCGATGCCGCCGTCAGTGACGGTGCCGACAACCACGGCATCGAGCCCCCACTTTTTGAAAACGTCGAGGACTTCGCGCTCGCGGCCTTTTTCCGCAACAAGCAGCATGCGCTCCTGCGATTCGCTGAGCATGATTTCGTAAGGCGTCATGCCGGTTTCGCGCTGGGGAACTTTGGCAAGATCGATTTCAATGCCTGTGCCGCCGCGCGAAGCCATTTCCATCGTCGAGCAGGTGAGCCCCGCGGCGCCCATGTCCTGAATGGCCACGACCGCTCCCGTCTGCATAGCCTCGAGGCAGGCTTCGAGCAGCAATTTCTCCATGAACGGGTCGCCGACTTGCACGTTCGGGCGCTTCTGCTTGGATTCTTCAGTGAACTCAGCTGAGGCTAGCAGCGATGCGCCATGAATGCCGTCGCGGCCAGTTTTCGCTCCAACATAGATGACGGGATTTCCAATGCCCTTGGCCTTTGCGAGAAAGATTTCCTCTTTGCGCGCGATGCCGAGGGCCAGCGCGTTGACCAGCGGATTTTGCGAGTAGCAAGGCTCGAAGCCAACTTCGCCGCCGATGGTCGGGACGCCGAAACAATTTCCGTAATGCGCGATGCCGCGAATCACGCCATCGAGAATGCGGCGATTCTTGGCAGCCTCTTCTTCGCTTGTGCCTTTAGCAGGAGTGATCTCGCCGAAGCGAAGCGAATCGAGTACGGCGATCGGACGCGCCCCCATCGTAAAAATATCGCGCAGGATGCCGCCAACGCCAGTCGTCGCGCCTTGAAATGGTTCGACGTAGCTTGGATGATTGTGGGACTCGATTTTGAACGCGGCGACTAGTCCATCGCCGATGTCCACGACTCCGGCGTTTTCGCCCGGACCTTGCACGACGAGTTTGCCGCGCGTGGGCAGGCGCTTTAGGTGCACTTTGCTTGATTTGTAAGAGCAGTGCTCGCTCCACATCACGCTAAAAATGCCGAGTTCGGTGATGTTGGGATCGCGGCCCAGGATTTGCTGAATGCGCGCGTATTCGTCACGCGTCACGCCGTGTTCGGCGGCGATTTCCGGAGTCACTTTGATTTCGGCGCTAGCAGTAGACATTTGTGCGATTCGTGGTCCTTCAGTCGATTTCCTTCTCGAGATAGCGATCAAAACCCGCAGGCCAATCGCTGGCAGGAATGCCGTCTTCCTCGGCGTTCATAACCGGTTTACGCATTTCCAGATTCTCAGAGACTCCGAGAAACGCGCGAAATTCGCCCCAGACGGCGAGCCCGCAAGCGGAACCATCCGCCGCCCAGCCAATGTCCACCACATCCTCATCAACGACGACATTCGCGCGATTGTAGATGTGAGTGCACTTCATGATTGCTCGTTGCTTCGCGCCGTAAAGATAAAACCAGCCGGATTCCGCCGAATCCTCAAACACGGCGAAAATGCCGTCCGGGCCCGGCGCATAAAGCATAAAATTGCTGTCATCATTTCCGAGCGGCACTTCATCGAACTTTGGAATGACTACATCTGACCCCAGCTTCTTTGCTTCTCCCTGCCAGTGTAACTTCCTTGCGCGAACGAATTCCTCGTACCGCAGCTCAGGGAGTTCTTCAGTCATCGCATCGCTCAAAGCGAAACAATGTTGAGCATCGACTGAATTTCCTGCGTAGAACTGCGGTCAGCTTCATGCCGTAGCCTTTGCAGCGCCGACGAGGGCTTCGATCATGGACTTCAAAATGATCAATCCGTCGGCGGAACCGAGAGCCGATTCGACGGCTCGCTCGGGATGGGGCATGAGGCCGGCAACGTTGCGCTCGCGGTTGCAGATGCCAGCGATGTTGTTCATCGAACCGTTGGGATTCCCGGCCGCGTCATCCGTTCCCTGCGGAGTCGTGTAGCGAAAGACCACCTGGCGGTTTCCCTCTAACTCCGCGAGCGTGGCCCCGTCGCAATTGTAGTTGCCGTCCGAATGTGCGATGGGAATCTTCAAGATTTGACCCTTCGTCGCGGCGTTCGTAAACGGCGTGTCGGTTTGCTCCACGCGGATGTGGACGTGGCGGCAAATAAAACGCAGGCCGCTGTTGCGCATCATGGCGCCGGGAAGCAATCCCGCTTCGAGCAAAATCTGAAAGCCGTTGCAGATCCCGAGAACCATGCCGCCGCTCTTGGCGAATTTTTCAACCGACTTCATCACGGGAGAAAAGCGCGCGATCGCTCCGGTCCTCAGATAATCGCCAAAGGCGAAACCGCCGGGCAGGATGATCGTGTCGCAATGCGCGAGGTCCTGCGATTGGTGCCAGATGAATTCGACGGGTTTGTGCAGGACATTTCCTACGGCGTAAAACGCGTCGTGGTCGCAATTGGACCCAGGAAAGACGACGACTCCGAATTTCATCGCGTGTTGGCTCCGTATGGCATTCGGGGAACTCCCATTTTAGCACAGCCCGACGACTTCAAATTGAAGACGAAAGGAAAGAACGAAGATCAGGAAGAGAGCGCCATGGAAACGGCGAGACGAGAAAAGCGCATACATCAGAAAGCAACCGCTATACCGAGCGCCCGGAAGTTGCGGAAGGTGGCTGCGTGGGCGAGTCCGAAACCGGCTTTGGCAGCGCCTGGACGGCGCTATCGAGGCCGAGAACGTTGACCAGGCTGGAATTCGACGGGACGATGTATTTCGTGTTTTGCGCAAGCGTGTTGTTGAGCACCTCGAGACGGCGCATCGTTTCGGCTCGTTCCTTGAAGTAAGTTTCGGCGGCCGTGGACACAAGTTTAATCGCTTCAGCTTCCGCATTCGCACGAGTGATGCGCGCCTGAGCATCCCCTTCGGCCTTCAATATCTCCGACTGCTTCTTTCCCTCGGCCTGCAATATCTGGCTCTGCTTGATGCCCTCCGCTTCGAGAACGGCGGCGCGCTTCTCGCGTTCTGCCTTCATCTGGCGCGACATGGCGTCCGTGATGTCCCGCGGCGGCTCGATCTTCTGAACTTCGACGCGCGTGACCTTCACGCCCCAGCCATTAGTGGCTTCATCCAGCACCTGGCGGAGATTCGTGTTGATCATGTCGCGGGCGACGAGTGTCTCGTCGAGCGTGCGGTCGCCAATCAGGTTGCGCAAATTTGTTTGCGCCAGGGTGGTGCAGGCATACCCGAAATCCTGCACCTCGTACTGCGACTTCACCGGATCGATCACCTTGTAATAGACCACGGCGTCCACTTCGACCGTCACGTTGTCCTTCGTGATGAGCTTCTGCGGGGGCACCGTGATTACCTGCTCGCGCATGTCCACGCGCACGATGTCGTCGATGAACGGCACGATAAAGGTGAGTCCGGACGGCGCCATGGCGTGGTATTTGCCGAGCCGTGTAATCAACCCTTTTTCGTACTGCTTCACGGTGCGCGCCGCCTTGGCGACCGTCACCAGGCAAAATATCAGGACCACAACGAGGAAAAACCCGAACAGGATTCCGGTGTCCATTTGCCTTCACCTCACTTTAAGAGTCACGCCTTCCACAGAGCTTACCGTGATGACCGCGCCGACCTCGCGTACGGCCTCATCGCCCTGTGCGAGCTCCGCGCGCCACTCTTCCGACCCAACTTTGACGAGGCCCGCGCCCCGCGGTTCGATTCGCTTTGTCACGACACCTGTCTTGCCCATCACCGCATCCACATTCGAGGGCTGTTCGCGGACATTCAGTTTCGTCTTTAACCAGCTCCGAAACACAGCGAAATAGATAAGCGCTAGAGAGCCGGCGGCAATCATGCCGATGTTCGCGGAGCCCGCAAGAAATCCGATCGCGCCGCCGACTGCCAACGAACCGCCCACAAGCGCCAAGTCAAATCCCGTGAACGCACCAAGCGCGAGCTCGATGATCACGCAGATGATGCCGCCAATGATGAGCAGCCAGTTCACCCAATTGCCCACTCGCTTGCTCCTTCCGCCTTACGCACCGCGGACGATAACACCGGCCGCCTTTGTATACAATGTTCGCGGCGTAGCCGGGAGCTCATATACGATTCAGGATGGTGGATGTGAGTGAGGCCCCGATTTGCGGGACGCTAGAGGCAAACGCTCAGCGGCGTTTTTTTACGGACCGCCGAGATTTTGCTTTCTTTCGCGGGCGATGGGCTTTCTTGGGATTTTCCGCAGCGGCCAATTCGCGCCGCTTCTTGGAGGCCCAGCCCAGCTTGTTCACCTGGCGGCCGCGCGCGATCGCCAGCGCATCCGCCGGAACATTTTCCGTGATCGTCGAACCGGCAGCAACATACGCGCCATCGCCGACGCGCACCGGCGCCACCAGCGCGCTGTCGCTTCCAATAAACACCTTATTGCCGATGGACGTCGGAAACTTATGAAATCCATCGTAATTGCAGGTGATGGTGCCCGCGCCGATATTCGACTTTCCGCCGATTTTCGTATCGCCCAAATACGTCAGGTGCATTGCTTTGGTGCCTTCCCCGATGGTGCTCTTCTTCAGTTCGACGAAATTCCCGATGCGCGCTCCTGCCTTTAAATGATTGTCCGGCCTTAATCGCGCAAACGGTCCGATGATCACGCGATCATCCAAACGGCTCTGCGCGACGACGCAATGCGGCTCGACGGTCACGTCATCCCCGAGGAGCGCGTCGGTCAGCACGCTACCGCTTCGAATCGTGCACCGCGCCCCAATTTTCGTCTTGCCGAGAAGCTGCACGCCCGGCTCAATCACAGTATCTTCGCCGGCAATGACCTCCGGATCGATCAGCACCGTCTCCGGCAATTGAATCGTCACTCCTGCATCCATCAGCGCCGCGCGCTTCCGCTCCCGAAAAATGCGATCTACTTCCGCCAGGTCGGCGCGGGTGTTACATCCCAGGATTTCGCGCGAATCGGCGGCGACTTCCGCAAGAACCGTTTCGCCTCCAGCGGTCATAACGGCAATGGTGTCCGTAAGATACAGCTCGCGATGC
>Ga0070708_100000546_pt1 | contig 28120 bp, 29 predicted proteins | sample KBSK5503metaG_FD_65469 | JGI IMG/M metagenome (GOLD analysis project Ga0070708, IMG submission 65469) | Corn, switchgrass and miscanthus rhizosphere microbial communities from Kellogg Biological Station, Michigan, USA - KBS K5-50-3 metaG | ecosystem: Host-associated > Plants > Roots >... | reverse complement strand
GTGGAAACCCTTCGTGCCTCCGCGCGGCGTTCGGCGCCTCTTCCCCCGCCCTTCGAAAGCGTAGGGTTCAGTTCGCGCGCGCGATTCGGGCGGCCGCCGTCCGCCACGCCGGCGCCTGGATGGTCGGCGTCGGGTTGTAGCCCCGACGTCGGTAGCACCGAGCCGAGCTTGGCCGCTGTGGGAAGCAGCTCGCGCCGGGAATAGCCGCGTCGAATCCCCAGCGAGTTCGACGGCGCGGTCGATGGCACCTGACTATGGCGAGTTTGGCCGAGTTACGCTGGGGCGTAACGATGGCAGTCGGTGTCGGACTGTATCCATGGAGGCAGAAGAGAGGGAGCGATGGGACTACGGAAGAGCAAGGAAGAAATCGCCCGCGAGATCACCAAGACCGACGAGGAGTGGCGCGCGGAGCTGACGCCGCTCGAGTACCAGGTCATGCGCGAGCAAGGGACCGAGCGTGCGTTCACCGGCGAGCTTTGGGACTGCCACGACGACGGCGTCTACGTCTGCAAGGGCTGCGGCGCCGAGCTGTTCACCTCCGACACGAAGTTCGAGTCGGGGACGGGCTGGCCGAGCTTCTTCGAGCCGTCGGTTGCCGGGAACGTGGAAACCAAGACCGACATGAGCCACTTCATGGTCCGCACCGAGGTCCTCTGCAAACGGTGCGGCGCGCACCTCGGCCATGTCTTCCCAGACGGCCCGCGCCCGACCGGCGATCGCTACTGCATCAACTCGGCGTCGTTGAAGCTGGACCCGAAGCGCTGAGCGCTTCAGCGATCTGGCGTCCTTGCTCCGCGAAACGTGGGTGGAAGCGATAGCGCTGGGGCGGCGCGGCGCCGCGTGCCATCGTGATCTCCCAGCGCGAATCGTCGGGTCCGTGGGAGATCACCCGCATGTTCGCGCGGGGTTCAGAGAAGTCGATGGCCAGTGAGGGCCATCCCCGCGGGGAACTCTTGAGAGCCACGAAGCGCCGATCGGTCAACCCGACCCAGCGGAAACGACCGAGGGCCCCGGCGCCGAGCATGCTCGTGGCAGCTACCTCGACCCGTTCGTCTGGGTCGACGAATTCTCGCATGAGATCCATCGCTCTCTTCTTCCGGTCGGCGCCCATGACCGTGAACCCTTCCCACGCGGAAACGGGCTTGGTTTTCGCGAACGCATTCCGGAACATCGGAACCACGAGAACGACGAGCACAAACCCCGCGAAGATCCAGCTCAATACCCTGATCGCGAGTAAGGGCGATCTGAGAGCCCGATCGATGGATTGGCCGAAGACGAACAGCATCAGCCCGCCGAGTATGAAGTGGCCGAGGCGTCCCCGTTTCATGCGCCAAGGCTACGCTTTCGCGCCCGGTGTATCGTTCATCAACCGATGAGCGCGTACCGATACGAACAGAAGAAGAGTGTGGTGGTGGCGACCACGCAGACGATGGCCGACGCGGAGGTAATCAAAGCCACGCTCGCCGCTTACGGCTTCGATTGTTGGATCGGCCCGAGATCCCCGTATCCATCGATCGACTTCGTCGAGGGCCTGGCGATCTCTGTCGTGGGTGCCAACGAAGCCGCCGTCCGGGCTCTCCTCACCAAGCTCGGTCTAGGCGGCGACGAGCCGAAATAGATCGAGAACCCGGCGTTCATCGTCCTGATCATCGTCCGGGGGAACGCCGCTCCCGGCTGATAAACTGACCGTCACATGGGGGCCGAATCTCCTAAAGAAGCGTGTGGTCTGTTCGGCGTTTGGGCGCCGGGCGAAGAGGTAGCCAAGCTCATCTTCTTCGGCCTCTACAGCCTCCAGCACCGCGGCCAGGAATCCGCCGGCATCGCGGTCTCGGACGGATCCGGGATCCTCGTCTACAAGGACATGGGCTTGGTCGCTCAGGTCTTCAGCGAGGCGACCCTCGCGACACTCGGAGGACACCTCGGTATCGGCCACACCCGTTACTCGACGACCGGCGGCAACCGCTGGGAGAACGCTCAGCCCGCGTTCAAGCCGACCGCCGAGGGCGGGGTCGCGCTCGGCCACAACGGGAACCTGACCAACACCCGCGAGCTCGCCGCGATGGTGAAGCGCGGCAACGGACCGAAATCGAGCACCGACTCCGACATCGTCGCGCAGATGCTCTCCGATCGATGCGGCGAGGGGCTCGAGGACGCGATCGCGGAGACGATGCCGCTTCTGCAAGGCGCCTACTCGTTCGTCATCATGGACGAGAAGACGGTCTACGGCGTTCGCGATCCCTACGGTGTCCGGCCGCTCGTGATCGGGCGCCTCCCGAACGGCGGCTGGGTGATCACCTCCGAGACCTGCGCGCTCGACATCGTCGGCGCGTCCTACGTGCGCGACGTCGAACCCGGCGAGATCGTCGCCGTCGACTCTGAGGGCCTCCGCAGCCGGGTCTTCGCCAAGCCCCAGCCGAAGCTCTGCATCTTCGAATACGTCTACCTCGCCCGGCCCGACTCGAACATGTACGACCGCAACGTCCACGAGGTCCGCCGCGAGCTCGGCCGTCTCCTTGCCGAGGAATCGCCGGCCGACGCCGATCTGGTGATCGGAGTCCCCGACACCGGCCCGGTCGCGGCCGCCGGCTTTGCCGAAGCGAGCGGCATCCCCTACGGCGAAGGCATCATCAAGAACCGCTACGTCGGCCGCACGTTCATCCAGCCGACGCAGACGATCCGCCAGCTCGGCATCCGGTTGAAGCTCAACCCGCTGAAGTCGGCGATCAACGGGAAGCGGCTCGTCGTGGTCGACGATTCGATCGTGCGCGGGAACACCACGCGCCAGATCGTCGGCATGCTCCGCGAATCGGGGGCGCGCGAGGTTCACCTTCGCATCACCAGCCCTCCCATCCGCTGGCCCTGCTTCTACGGGATCGACATGGCGACCAAGGCTGAGCTCGTCGCCACCGACCTCGCGATCGACGAGATCCGTTCCTATATCGGCGCGGACTCGCTCGCGTACTTGTCGCTGCCGAGTCTCGTCCGCGCGACGGGCAGCTCGTCGGACAAGTTCTGCCGCGCGTGTTTCGACGGTATCTACCCGATCCCGGTCCCCGAGGAAGAAGAGAGCCACAAGTTCGTCCTCGAGGAACGCTCGGCGCCCCGCGAGTAACATCGCGCCGGTGGCCGAGCGACCCTCCTACAAACGCTCCGGCGTCGACATCGAAGCCGGCGATCGCGCCGTCGAACTGATCTCCAAACACGCCCAGGCGACGAACCGTCCCGAGGTTCTGACGACGCTCGGTGGATTCGCCGGCGCGTTCGACGCGCGATTCGCCGCGATGAAAGAGCCGGTGCTCCTCTCCGCGACCGACGGCGTCGGAACGAAGCTGTTGCTCGCGCAGACGCTCGACCGGCACGACACCGTCGGGCTCGACCTCGTCGCGATGGTCGTGGACGACCTCGTCTGTCACGGCGCCGAACCGCTCTTCCTTCTCGACTACATCGCGTGCGGGAAGCTCATTCCCGAACGGATCGCTCAGATCGTCGCCGGGATCGCGGAGGGTTGTCGCATCGCGGGGTGCGCGCTGCTCGGCGGTGAGACGGCGGAGCATCCGGGCGTGATGGAGCCCGACGCGTACGATCTCGCGGCGTTCGGAGTGGGTGTCGCCGATAGACCGCGGATGTGGGGCCCCGAACGCGTGCGCGAGGGCGACGTCGTCGTGGGGATCGCCTCGAGCGGCCTTCATTCGAACGGCTACTCGCTCGTGCGCCGCGTCATCCTCGAACACGACCTCGGCCTGGCGAGCCAACCGCCTGAGCTCGAGGGGGCAACGCTCGGCGATGTGCTCCTCGAGCCGACGATCATCTACGCGCCGGCGCTCCTCTCGCTCGCCGAGGAGGGGGTGGACGTCCACGCCGCGGCGCACATCACCGGTGGCGGGATCGAGGCGAACCTCGCCCGTGTGATCCCCGCAGGATTCGAGGCGCGACTGGATCGCGGCTCTTGGCCTCTCCCGGCGATCTTCGCATTTCTCCAGAAGACGGCCCAGATCGACCCAGAAGAGATGGGGAAAGCCTTCAACCTGGGGCTCGGCATGACGATGCTAATAACCGAGGGTCAAGCCGAGCTGGCCACACGCGTTCTAGGGGATCGTGGCCTCGGGACGTACACCGTCGGCCGGGTGTACAGGGGTGAGAGAGGGGTCGTCCTTGAGGAGCGCTCGCCGTGAGAGCCACGCCGCCACGGATGCGGTAACCGAAGCACCACGCCGTCCTTCTCATCTTCGCTCCGTCTTGCCCACCGAACGCCTCCGCTCCCTCGAAGACATCGAGCGTGGGCGCTTGCATCTCTGGTCCGTCACGTTCGTTTTCCTGTTCGCTCTGTCGCTGGCGATCGTCGTCGTCTCCTATTGGCGCGAGCAACTCCCGAGCGCCTTCTCCCAGCTTCTCGACTTCTCGTTCATACGCTTCGTCTTCCTCGCGTTGTCGTGCGCCTTCGCGATGTACGTCGTCGATCGCGAGCGTCGCTTCCGTAAGGTGACCCACGCGCTGATCGACACCCGTGCGCGCTCTCTCGCGCTCGAGGATCGCCTCCGCGAAGTCTCGGCTCTGCAGCAGGTGCTCGTCGCGCTCAACTCCTCGCTCGAGCTCGAAGGCGTTCTCGAGATCATGCTGCGGCAAGCGTCGAAGCTCGTGAGCGCTTCCGAAGGCGCCGTTCTGCTGCTCGACACCGAAACGGGGATACAGCGCGTCGCCTCCGCTCTCCCGGCCGATCTGGAGGGCGAGTTCGCCATCGGCGAGGACCTTCCGGGCACCGTGGCGAAGACGCGTCTCGCCACCCTCGTCCCCGAGCCGCTCGACGTCGCCCGATACGCATGGCTCGCCGAACGCAACGTCTCGTCGAGCATGTGCGCACCACTCGTGGCGGGCGGACAGCTGATCGGTACGCTGATCCTGTCGGCGAACGGGCAACGACGCTTCGCGGAATACGATCTCCGCGTCCTGATGCTCTTCGCGGAGCAGGCCGCCGTCGCGATCTCGAACGCCCAGGCCTACAGCCGTGAGCGAGAAAGCGTCGAACGGCTTGCGGAACTCGATCGCATGAAGGCGGATTTCGTCGCGACGGTCACGCACGAGCTGAAGACCCCGCTCACGTCCCTCCTCGGGTACGCGACGATCCTCCGCAAGCGCGCCGTCGAGCTCCCGGCCGCCCAGCGGGAAGAGTTCTTCGACATCATGCAACGCCAGGGAGAGCGAATCCTCAGACTCATCGAGGAGCTCCTGCAGGCGAGCCGTCTCGAGGCCGGCGCCCCGAAACTCCGGCGTGAACCCCTGGACCTGAACGCGATAGCGAAAGAGGTCGAGGCCGGGCTCTCCTCTATGTCGAAGTCGCACACGATCAGGTTCGACGTTCCGGACCGCGACCTCGGCTTGTACGGCGACCCCACGTCTCTCGAGCACATCCTGACGAACCTGCTCGAGAACGCCATCAAGTACTCGGCGCCGGGCAGCGAGATCCGGCTCGCGGTGCAGGAGGACGATACCGAAGTCCTCATCAAGGTCTCGGATCACGGCGAAGGGGTAGACCCCGAAGATCTCCCACACATCTTCGAGCGCTTCCGTCAGGCGAACGGCCACGGCCGGACGCGCACGTCGGTCGGGCTCGGGCTCTACATCGTCCGGAGCCTCGTTACCGCGCACGGGGGACGCGTCTGGGCCGACTCGACGCTGGGCGAGGGCACGACGTTCACGATCGCTTTGCCTCGCCGTGCGAGCGGTGAAGGGACGGAGGCGTTCGCCCTACAGGACGCCGAACAGGCGGGCCGGTTTCTCGACGAGGTCACCGAGGTACCGTAGGAAACGTCCGGCCTCGGCTCCGTCGATGATGCGGTGGTCGAACGAGAGCGCCAGCGTCATCACGTACCGCACCGCGATCTGATCACCGACGACCCACGGACGCTTGGTGATCGCACCGGTCGCGAGGATCGCAGCCTCCGGGAAGTTGATGATCGGCGTTCCCGAGTCCATCCCGAAGGAACCGACGTTCGTGATCGTGATCGTCGATCCGGTCAGTTCGACGGGCGTGATCGTGCCGTCGCGCGCCGCCCCGGCTAGCCGGGCCACCTCGCGCGCGATGTCGAACACGGAGAGCTGGTCGGCGTCGCGCACGACGGGCACGAGCAAACCGCGTTCCGTGTCGGTCGCGATCCCGATGTTGTAGTAGCGCTTGACGACGATCTCGCCGCTTTGGGCGTCCCACGACGAGTTGACGAGCGGGTGCTTGCGCAGCGCGGCGATCAGAGCTTTCACGAGCACCGGCAGAGGCGACATCTTCACGTCCTCCGCTTCCGGCGCCGTTTTCAGGTCGTCGCGCAGCTTCATCAGCTCGGTCGCGTCGACCTCGAGCCACTCGGTGACGTGCGGGATCTCCGTGTACGAGCGCACCATTCGCTCCGCGATCGTGCGACGGATCGCACGGACGGGGATGCGCTCCTCGGCGGGCCCCTCATCGGTAACAGGACGACGCGCAGCCGGCTCGAGCCGGGTGACCGAGGCGACGTGTTCCTTCTCGCCGGCGGGCTTCGTGCCTTCGGACGCCGCGACCACGTCGTCGCGCGTCACGCGGCCTTCGGGCCCGGACCCGCGCACGGTGTCGATGTCTACACCCATCTCGCGGGCCAGCTTCCGGACCGGCGGCGTCGCGAGCGCCTTGCGGAGTATCTCCTGCTCGGGCTCCGGCTCTGCGTCGGCGGCCTTCCCGAGCTTCTTGCGCCGGCGTCGCCGCGTACCCTCTTCCTCGGGCCCGTAGCCGACCAGCACCTCTTGCCTGCGTTTCCCCGCCTCGGGGGCTCCGCCGGCGGTCTTGATCGAAACCAGCGCCGCGCCCACCTTCACGCGGTCGCCCACGTCGCCGTGGAGCTTCTCGACCACTCCGGCGTACGGCGAGGGGATCTGAACGAGCGCCTTCTCGGTCTCGACCTCCACGATCGGCTGGTTCAGCTCGACCTCGTCGCCCTCCTTCACCAGCCAGGAGACGATCTCGGCCTCTTCGAGGCCTTCACCGAGATCGGGGAGCTTGAACTCGCGGACTTCGTCGGCCATATATGGGTCCCCCGGAGGTTAGTAGTTGAGCACCTTATCCACGGCGTCCAAGACCCTGTCGACGTCGGGCAGGTGAACGTCTTCGAGCTTCGCCGGCGGGTAAGGGATATCGAAGCCGCCGACGCGCACGACGGGCGCTTGAAGCGAAAGGAAGTCGTCCTCCATGATCCGCGCCGCGATCTCGCCGCCGAAGCCGCTCGTTACCTGCGCCTCGTGCACGACGACCGCGCGACCCGTCTTCTTGACGCTTTCCATGATCGTTTCGAGGTCGAGCGGGATCAGCGTGCGCAAGTCGATGAGCTCGATCTCCACGCCATCCGCCGCTGCTTCCTCGCACGCTTCCTCGCAGGTGCGTACCGAGGGACCGTACGTGATGAGCGTGACGTCGCTGCCTTCGCGCCGTATCACCGCTTTCCCGATCGAGACGCCGTTCGGTTTCAGCTCGACGTCCTCGCGGATCCAGTACCGGCGCTTCGGTTCGAGGAAGATCACGGGATCGGGATCCTGGATCGACCGGACGAGCAGATGGAACGCGTCCGACGGCGTCGAGGGCGTCACGACTTTCAACCCGGCCGTGTACGTGAAGTAGGCCTCGAGGCTCTCCGAATGGTGCTCGACCGCGCCGATGCCGCCGCCGTACGGGATGCGGATGACGACCGGAAGACGCATCCTTCCGCGCGAGCGAGAGCCGTACTTCGCGAGGTGCGAAACGATCTGTTCGAAAGCGGGATAGGTGAAACCGTCGAACTGCATCTCGCAGACCGGGCGCAGCCCGTACATCGCCATTCCGATCGCGCATCCGACGATCCCCGACTCCGCGAGCGGTGTGTCGAGCACGCGGTTATCGCCGAACTCCTCCTGCAGCTTGTCGGTGATCCGGAAGACGCCGCCGAGCTTGCCGACGTCCTCGCCGAGGATCACGACGTGAGGGTCCTCGCGCATGCTGTAGCGCAAGGCCTCGTTGAGCGCCCCCGCCATCGTCACCTGCGGCATCTAGTCCTCCGCTTCGCTGCGCTGCGCGAGTTCCTCGTGAAGCAGCCATTCCTCGCGCCGCAGGATCTCGGACGGTTCTGAGTAGACGTACTCAAACAGCTCGTGCGACGGACGCGGCCCGGCGCCGACGATCTCGGCGCGGATGTGGGTCGCGAGCTCCTTGGCTTCCGCTTCGACCTGTTCCTTGAACTGATCGGTGATGATCGCTTCGAGCTCGAGGTGCTTCGTGAAGCGCGAGATCGGGTCGAGCGCCTCCCAGTGCTTCAGCTCTTCGTCGGTGCGGTACCGGGTCGGATCGTCGGCGGTCGAGTGCGGTCCGCGGCGGAACGTCATGGCTTCGATCAGTGTCGGGCCGTGCCCCTCGCGCGCGCGACGGACGGCTTCTTTCGCGACCGCGTAGCACGCGAGCACGTCGTTGCCGTCAACTCGCACCCCGGGGAAGCCGTACCCGAGCGCACGAACCGCGATCGTCGGCGCCGCGGTCTGCTTCGACAACGGAACGGAGATCGCGTACTGGTTGTTCTGGCAAAGGTAGACGACCGGGGCGTGCCAAACCCCGCCGAAGTTCAGCCCTTCGTGGAAATCGCCCTCGGACGTCGCGCCGTCGCCGAAGCACGCGAGCGCGACCGTCTTCGCGCCGTCCAGCTTCGCGGCGATCGCGAACCCGGCCGCGTGCAGGATCTGCGTCGCGATCGGAACCGACAGCAAGGCGAACCGGTGTTCCTTCGGATCCCATAGCCCGCCGTGCCAGGTTCCGCGGAACATGTGGAAGATGTCCACCGGGTCGATCTTGCGCATCAGCGCCATAGCCATCTCGCGGTACGAGGGGAAGATCCAGTCGCCCTCGTCGAGCGCGTACGCGGTGCCGACCTGCGCGGCTTCCTGGCCGAGGAGCGGCGTGTAGACGCCGAGCTCGCCTTGCCGCTGGAGGTTCGTGCCTTCCGCGTCCGCGCGGCGCGCGAGCACCATGAACCGGTACATCTCTAGGAGGTCGTCCTTCTTGAGATCGGCCTCGTATTCCGCGTCCGGCACGAGCGTGCCGTCGGGCTTCAATAGCTGGATGGTCTCGGTGGGGACCGACGCGGGGTCGACAACTCCCCGCTTGGGACCTTTCATCCCGCTCCTCCTCGCTCCGGCGGGGTCGCCGCCGAGACCGTCATGCGTGGGGCCCGCAGGATCGCCACGGACCTAACCATTCAATTACATCCTGCCCAGAACTTCGCCGCGCAGCAGGCCGAGCTGGCGCAGGCGCTTCTCCATCTCTTGCCGGCCGACTCGGAACGCCCGGGCGATCTCTTCGATGTCGATCTGTCCTTCGACCGCTTTCACGGCTTTCTCGAGGAGCGACTCGGGCATCAGAAGCTCGGCTGCGAACAGGTCGGCTTCGTGCTCCAGCTCGTTCTTCTCCCAACCCGTGTGCCTCGGTGAGGCCTGGTCGGCGTGGAGCACGTGGTGACCGATCTCGTGCGCGAGGCGCCAGCGCTCGCGCGCCGTGGCTGTGCGCTCCTGTCGCTTGAATCGTGTGCGACCGCGCGTTGCAGGCCGCGCGAGCCCCTCCCAGACGTCGGTCGAGAGGTGCCAGGGGCGCTCATGATGAAGTCTCAGGTACGCGAGGACTCGCTCGAGATCGACGGGAGGTTCCTTGATGGCGGATGCCTTCAAGGTGGCCTTCGCGCGCTTGGCGATCACGTCGTTATCCATCGGCGTCACTGTATCGGGGCACCGAAAAGAGAGCCAAGGCAGAGCAGCGTCGTCGCTCGAAAGGAGCCGGCTCGCTATGAAGCGCTTGCGTTGTGGCCGTGAAGGATGAGAGAGTCGAGGAGGCCCGCGGCTGTATGGGTGCTTTGTGAGAGATGTGCCGCCGCCAGGACGAACGACACGCCGCGGACCTCCTCGGCCCTGCGGGCTGGGATCGGGCCGTACGGTGCGGCTACCCCGGCCGCAGGTGTCGCGCTACCGATTCCTTGGCCCACGTTGCCATCCTGTTCTTGGTTGCTACAAATGTCAACAGTCGCGCTCGGCCTGCTGTTTTCGACGTTGACGTCCTCATCCGAGGAGCCTACGGTGAGAAACAGAGCCGAGGAGGTTGTTGTGATGGGGCGCTACTTCGTCGTCCTGAACGGGACGCGTAGCGGGGTGGTCTACGTGGTCGCAGAAGTTGTCCGCGAGCCCAACGATGACGGCCTGGACCGGGAGATGAGCTTGGCGGGCAATCTCGCCGGATCGCTCGCGAGCATCGTGACCGAAGATGAGCTTCGCCACATGCCCGGCGGGCGGGTGGCGCTCGAGCGCTGGCGTTCGGCGAACGACACGTCGTTCGTGCTCGACACGATCGCTCACGATTTCGACACGACGCGAACCCACGGTGACATGGATGCCGTCAAGCCGGCGACGCTCGATGAAGCCCATCAGCTCTTGGAGGAGAGCCGCGGTCGGTCCCGCGAGATGCTTTCCGAAGCGGCGGCCGCTCGTGAGAACAGCAACGCGATCCGCGAAACCCTTCGCGCGACACTGGCGAAGGTGAACGCCAACCGCGAGAAGACCGCAGACCTGCTCGATGCGATCGGCGAACAGATAGGCCGGCCGGACCCACCGGCGAAACGCCGGCATCTGCGGTCGGTCTCCTAGGAGGCGCCATGATAAAGCCAATCGCGATCGGACGATCGAGGGCTGTGTTCTCGGCCCGCCTCAAACGCATTCGCATCACCGCGGGGATGACGCAGAAGGATCTCGAACGCTTGAGTGGGATTCCGAAGAGCAGGATCTCCCGCTACGAGAACGGTCATCTGTTGCCATCGTTCAACGGACTTCGGCGGCTCGCGATGAGCCTCGGCGTGCCGGAGTCTACGCTCCTCGGCGAGGGTCAGGACATGTACGCGGTTTTCGCCGCGGCGCTCCGCAGAAGCGGGATCGAGTTCTCGACCGCGGAAGAGGCGGAAGGCGAAGCCTCGAGCGCCGCCGAATTCCTGCTGGGCGAGCGCTCCCGCGAGACCGAAGCGCGCATCGCCCGGCCCTAGCGGGGTAGGCGAACCGTGGGTTACCGCACGAACGGGGCGTTCGACGTGGTGGCCCTGGCCGCGTCGGCGGGGGGCCTGACGGCACTCACGCACGTCCTCGAAGCGCTCCCGGGCGATTTCCCCGTCGCCGTCGTCGTCCTGCAGCACCTCGACCCGCGCCATCGCAGCCTGATGGCCGACATCCTCGGGCGACGGATCCGTCTCCCCGTCAAACAAGCGGAACACGACGAGGTGCTCGAGGTTTCGACCGTCTACGTAGCTCCACCGAACAACCATCTGCTTGTTAACCCGGACGGCTCGCTCTCGCTCACGCAGACGGAGCTCGTCCACTTCGTACGTCCCTCCGCCGACCTGTTGTTCGAGTCGCTCGCCGCCAGCTACAAGGAGCGCGCGATCGCCGTCGTGCTGACGGGAACAGGAACCGACGGATCGATGGGTGTTCGCGCGATCAAGAAGATGGGCGGAACCGTCATCGCGCAGGACGAGACCGCCGAGTTCCAGGGGATGCCGTCCGCCGCGATCGCTACCGGAGACGTCGACTTCGTTCTTTCTCTGAAGGAGATCCCCGGCGCTCTCCGCACGCTCGTCGATGTACAGTAGGCCGGGATGCCGGAAACGGGGGACTTCAACGCGCTTCTCGACTTCCTGAAGAACACTCGCTTCTTCGATTTCACAGGATACAAGCGGCCGTCGCTCGAGCGGCGCATCTCGCGGCGCATGGGGACCGTCGGGATCGACGACTTCGATCGCTACGTGGATCACCTCCAGGTCGACCCGGAGGAGTTCACCCACCTCTTCAACACGATCCTCATCAACGTCACCGCGTTCTTCCGCGACCCCGAGATCTGGAGCTACCTCGAGTCGGACGTCGTCCCGGCCATCATCAAAGGCTCGAACGACGGTCCGATCCGGATCTGGTGCGCGGCGTGCGCGTCGGGGGAAGAGGCCTACTCGATCGCCATGCTTTTCGCGGAAGCGCTCGGCAGGAACGCGTTCATCGAACGGGTGAAGATCTACGGGACGGACGTCGACGAGCACGCGCTCGTCGAGTCTCGGCAGGCGTCGTACGTCGAAAAGAAGCTCGAACCGGTCCCGGCGGAGCTGCGCAAGAAGTATTTCAAGAAGCAGAACGGTCAGTACGGATTCGACAAGGAGTTGCGGCGAACGCTCATATTCGGGCGCCACGATCTCGTCCACGATGTGCCGATCTCTCACGTCGACCTCCTGCTCTGCCGCAACGTTCTGATGTACTTCAACGCCGAAACCCAGACGAAGGTCATGTCGAACCTGCACTTCGCCGTGAAAGACGGCGGGTTCCTGGTGCTCGGGAAAGCCGAGATGCTCGCGACGCGATCGAAGCTCTTCGTGCCCGAGGATCTCCGGCGCCGCGTTTTCAGCCCGGCGGCGAGCGACGCGCCGCGGGACTTCACCGAGGAACCGGCCCCCTCGGCGAGGAACGGGATCTCCGTTCGGTCGGCCGTGAACCCCGGCGATCAGGATGGCGCGTTCGAGGCGGGCCCGCTGGCGCAGCTCGTCATCGACGGGCGCGGAAAACTCACGATGGCGAACGCTCACGCCAGGACGCAGTTCGGCATCCGGAAAGAGGATGTCGGGCGGCCGTTCTCAGACCTGGAGCTTTCGTACCGCCCCGCGGAGCTTCGCTCACCGATCGACGAGGTGAATCGCACAGGCCACCCGGTCGTCATCTCCGATGTACGGCAGCCGTCGTTGTCGGGCGACGTGTTCATGGAGATCGACCTCGTACCACTCATTGGTGCGAAGGAAACCATCGTCGGTGTGAGCGTCACCTTCCGGGACGTGACGAGGTACGTTCACCTCCGCGAAGACCTCGAGCAGTCGAACCAGGAGCTCGAAACGGCCATGGAGGAGCTCCAGTCGACCAACGAGGAGCTCGAGACCACGAACGAAGAGCTCCAGTCGACGAACGAGGAGCTCGAGACCACGAACGAGGAGCTCCAGTCGACGAACGAGGAGCTCGAGACCATGAACGAGGAGCTCCAGTCGACGAACGAGGAGCTCGGCACGGTCAACAACGAGATGCGCGAACGCACCGATGCGATCAAGGATCTGAACTCGTTCCTGCAATCGATCATGTCGAGCATCCGCGCCGCCGTCGTTGCGCTCGACCGCTCGATGCTCGTTACCGAGTGGAACTCCGGCGCGGAAGAGCTATGGGGTTTGCGCTCGGACGAGGTCCGGGAGCAACCGTTCTTCACGCTCGAGATTGGGCTCCCCGTCGACGCCCTGAAACCGTTCATCAAGTCTTGCCTCGAAGATGGAGCCATTCACGAGGACGTCAAACTTTCCGCCGTCAACCGTCGGGGGAAAGCCTTGGATATCAACGTGACGTGCGGGCCCCTCCGGGGCGCGAGCGGGAAGAACGAGGGCGTCATCATTTTCATGGAACCCGCCGTCCACTCGGACGGTTCGAAGCGCTGACCCGCTAGACGCCCATCGCCGCGCCGGTCGCGGGATTCACGACTCTCGCGTCGAGCCCGATCAGCCGGACGAGGATCAACACCGAGCGGGGGTCCGCAGCTGCGATCGGCACGATCGCGGGGCGCGCCTTTGGCTTCGGCCGGGCGGCGGAGGCTGCGGCGTGGTGCGTAACCCGGCGTGGGGCGGTGCGGCGAACGATCGGTCTGGGCGCCGGGGTCGAGCCACGGCCGGCGAAGACTTCGGTGACGTAGATGTAGCCGTTCCTCACGACGGTCCCGACGCCGATCTGGTTGAACCGGCTGTCGAGGATGTTGTGCCTATGCGGAGCGGAGTTCATGAACGCGTTGTGGATGGAGTCGACGGAGCCGCCGCGCCCGACGTTCTCTCCGAGGATGCGCCAGTTGCCGCTCACCTCGTTGGGAAGATTGTTGTTGTGGTAGATGTAGCCGCGATCCGCCATGTCTTCGCTGTGGCGCCGCGCGATCGATACGAGGTCGCTCTTGGTCGCGAGTGTGTGCCCGCCCCGCGAGCTGCGTTCGTGATTGAGGAGTGAGGTGAATCGCGATTCTTGGCTCGAGGCGAACGCGTGGCCCGGTGTGAAGATGATCCCCCCGAGCACGAGCGCAGCGGCGAGCAGCGTGGAAGCGGATCGTCTCGTCATCTGAATGGCCCCTGTCGCGCCCAAACAGAAGGCCCGTTCTCCTCACGGCCGACGGATACGTGAGGAAACGGGCTGTAGACGATCCCATCCCCTCCATTCGGCAACCCGGCTGACCAACACGTGGTCCCGTGGCTTTGCGTCCCCGCCTCACGACGGGTTTGCCCTTTTCGTGGAGAGCGACCCAGCTATTCAGGACTCAAATCTCTCTACCTATGGTCTATCGACCCCTCAGGGAGAGGTCTTTACATGGGCTCGCCTCTTCCCAGATGGGGCGAGCAGAGTTACCGGGACGCGTTACGGATGCGTTCCTGCGCGATCGCGTCCGCCGCCGCGGCGGTGGAGATTCCGTCCGCCTTCGCCCGCGAGAACACGGAACGAAGCCGGCCGCCGATCGCGGCCGCCTTCGCGTGCGCACGGTCCGCGTCGTATCCGTGGAGCTCATCTTCCACGTTGATCAAACCGCCGGCGTTGATGACGTAGTCCGGCGCGTAAAGGATCCCCGCCTCCTCCAGCGCGTCGCCGTGGTCCGGCCGCTCGAGCTGGTTGTTCGCGGCGCCGGCGATCGCGCGGCACTTGAGGCCCGGCAAAGACGCATCGTTGACGACGGCTCCGAGCGCGCATGGAGAGTAGATGTCGCACGGGATGCCGGCGATCTCCTCCGGCGGCACGACGTCGGCGCCCACTTCCGCCGCGAGCGCCTCCGCGGCCTCACGGTCGATATCGGCGATCGTCAGCTGTGCCCCTTCTTCGGCCAGGTGCCGCACCACCCCGGCGCCCACCTTACCGACGCCCTGCACGGCGATATGACGTGAGGCGAGCGAGGCGTCACCCCACACTTCCTCGGCGACCGCCTTCAGGCCGTGCCAAACCCCGTAGGCCGTGACGGGCGACGGATCGCCCGAGCCCTTCGAGGTTCCGGTGACGAACCGCGTCGTCTCGGAGATGATGTTCATGTCGGCGGATGTCGTGCCCACGTCTGCCGTCGTGATGTACGCGCCGCCGAGCCTTTCCACCGCACGGCCGTAGGCGCGCAGCAACTCCGGGGTTTTCGCGGTTCGCGCGTCTCCGATCACGACCGCTTTGCCGCCGCCGAGGTCGAGTCCCGCCGCCGACGCCTTGTACGCCATCGCCCTCGACAAGCGCAGGACATCCCGAAGGGCCGCATCCTCGGACTCGAACGGCCAGAAACGGGTGCCGCCGAGCGCCGGCCCGAGCGCCGTCGAGTAGATCGCGATGATGCACCGCAGCCCGGAGCCTGGGTCGTGAGCGTACGAAACGGTCTCGTACTCATCGGCGATGAGGTCGAAGACGCTCACGGCGCCCATCCTACCGGCTGTTCCGGGCCGAAAAAGGCCGGAAAACTCACCGGCCGCCCTGTGAAAGGCGGCCGGTGAGTTCGCGTCGCGGTTCTAGAAAGACACCGTCCGAAGCATCAGTGCGTCGACATCCGGCGTCTCGGACGTTCCACCGTCTACCGGGAGCTCGATACCCCAGTCGTCCTCGGCTTCGATCCCCGGGTTGGCGGCGAAAAAGGCCATGCGTAGCCACACTTCGGCCATATCTGGATTCACTCTTTCGATCTTCATAGGCATCCCTCCGGTCTCCCGACGAGCAACACTACTGCACTCGGCGAAACTGTGAAGGGGATAAAACGCGTTACTTTCCGGTAATTTCGCGAGCGTTCGTGAAAGTGCGAGGTCGTGCGTTACCCCGCGGTATCGTTACCGGTGGGTAGCTCGTTCAGGCGGTCGATCAACAGACGCAGACGTCCGTAGTTCATCCGGTCGAACCACAGCCCGATGCGCGGGAGGTCGCACGCGTCGTCGTCGCGCAATTCCTCGGGACTCGGTTCGACGGGCTCGATCTTGCCGTGCGTCAGGATGTCGGCGAACTCCTCCGAGAGCTTGTCGAGCCATCCCGGGTCCGGCATGGACTTGAGCCGCAGGATCAGGCGCCCGCCGACGAAGCGCTGGGAGTGATAGACGCGGTAGAAGTGCATGATCTCGTCGACCGCCACCTGGATGTCGTCGGTGGTCTTGTAAAGGCCGCGGTCGCCGGGCGAGACGTAACCGCCGCCGATCAGGCGTTCCTCGACGAACCCCTCGAACGCCGGCCAGAAGGTGCCTCCCGGCGGGTCGAGCAGGACGATCGGATGGAGATCGCTCTTACCGGTTTGGATCAGCGTCAAGAGCTCGAACGTCTCGTCGAGCGTCCCGAACCCGCCGGGTAGGAGCACGAACGCATCAGCTTCCTTGATGAACATCAGCTTCCGCGTGAAGAAGTACTTGAAGTTGATGAGCTTCGGGTCCTCAGCGATGTAGGGGTTGGGCGCCGCTTCGAAGGGAAGGCGGATGTTGACGCCGAACGAACGCTCGCCGCCGGCGCCTTCCTGGGCGCCTTCCATCACGCCGGGTCCGGCGCCGGTGACCACCATCCATCCCCGCGCGACGACCTCCTTCGCGAGCGCCCGGGCCTGTTCGTACTCCGGGTCGGTAGGGGCCGAACGGGCCGATCCGAAGACGGTCACCTTCCGCTCGTGGCGGTACGGCGCGAAGACGCGGAACGCGTACCGCATCTCCTTGAGGGCCGAGTTCACGATCTTGCGGTCGAGCCTTCCAACGTCGTCGCGCGACAAGCGCAACGCGGTGGCGATGATCTCGAATGCGAGGTCGGGGTCCTTGCCGCCGAACTCCGTGACGAGCTCGCGGACCTTCTCGTCCACGTCGGCGTCGCCGGTGGAATACGCCCGTCTCCGTTTGGTTTGAGCCACGCGCCGAGTCTACGCCCGGGGAACCCGCCGGGCCCCGGCCGGGAAGGGGGTATCATCGGGTCGAGATGGTCCCGGCGGCCTCCCTCAAAGTCTTCGAGCCGCTGTCGGCGTTCGAGGCGCAGGAACGCGCCTACTGGACGCGCTACGCAGCCGGCCGCATCGTCGCTCCCCCCGATACGGTTTTGCTTTCTCGCGAACATGGGCTGAGAGGCCCGACGGCGACGCTCGTCGCCGAGCATGAGCATGCCGATGTGATCGAGCGCGCCGGCGTTACCTACATATGCCCGCATCGCACGAAGCTCCGTCTGCTCGCGTCCGTGCTCGCGTTCCGTCGCTCGATCCCGTCCGAAGTCGTCGCCGCGTTCATGCCCGACGATGAGGTCGAGCGCGCAGCCGACCAGATCGAGACGCTCCGGAACGACCATCCTCGATGGCGGAACCACGTCCTCGAAAGCACCTGGGAGGTCCCGCTGCACTGGTTCGTGCCATTCGACGACGACGAGCGCGAGCTTCGCAGGACGCGTGGAGGACGACCGAGCCTCCGCTACGAGACCACCATCGCCGGTGCTTCGGAGCGGTCGCAGAAGGCGCTCGAGATCGTGCGGGTGATGCTCGCGAACCCGGCGGTCATCGCTCCGCTCGCCGGGATCACTCGCTGGCTCGAGGACTTCGCCCCGGAGGGATTCCTCGTCCTGGACTACGGCGATATCGGAGCGCTCGTCTCGGACGCAGATCTCCACCGGGACCACACCGCAGGAGACCTGTGGGCTTCGATCCGGGCGCTGTCGGAGGGCGAGGGAGACAAGGCGGCGGCTCACTACATGGTCGCGGCCGAACGGTGGTCCGCGGTGCGCGGGCGGGAGACGTGGAATTGAGGAGGCGGCTGACCTGCGAAAACGTGGTCTTTGATTGAGCCCGGCGAACCCTGGGGATACCTGATACGTAACAAATAGGGCAGGTTGTCGTTTATGGTGAGGGGGCTGGTAAGTGGGGTAAGCCGCGCGATAGCCTCATAGTGACTATCTCGTCGCTCGCTCTCAAGTACCACCGGAAATGCTCCGAAAAGGCTATAGCGACGCTCGTGCCCAGGACCGACAATCTGGGCACGGGAACGAAAGGGATAACTGGGGACACCACCGGGGCGTCACCCAGGTAAGGAGGGAACCGGGATGAAGCGGGACCAGTCGTCGGGCGAGACGCTGCTCACCCCCGCCGAGGTCGCAGCCCTTTTCCGCGTCGACCCCAAGACGGTCACGCGGTGGGCGAAGGCCGGGAAGCTCTCTTCGATCCGGACACTCGGTGGGCACCGTCGCTACCGCGAGTCCGAGGTCATGAGCCTCCTCGAAGGCGTGGCACCGAAGCGCAGCTAACGCAAAGCGAAAGACGAAGGGCGGCCTCGGCCGCCCTTTCTCTTTCCCCGTTGCACACTATGTGCTGATGATCCCGCCCTGGTTGCACATGAAGCCGCTCGGTTTCGGGGCCTTGCGAACGAATTTTTCGTTCTTGATCTCCACGTAAAGGAAGCAGGGCGACTGGATCTTCGACCCGATGTCGTTAGAGACGTGCATGCCGTAGTCGTCCCAGGAGTGGACGGTTTTGATCGCGTCGAAGAATTTCTTGCGCGTGATCTTCGGTCCCACCATCTCGTGCACCTTCACGAACAGACGTCCCGCGGACCAGGCGTAGAACCCGAAGTAGTCGGGCTTCGCTCCGGGCGCCACGCGGTTGAGCCATTTCACGTAGAGCTGCATCTCCGGATTGGAGGAGACTTCTTCGTAGATCGCCGTCGATAGGAAGACGATCGAACCGTTCCCCGGCGGGCCGACGGTGAGGAAGTTCTGGCTGTACGCAACGGAGTCCCAGTCGCGGACCTGGGGGTACCACTCCGCCTGATCCATCGCGTCCAGCAGCTTCTGGATCGCCTGATAGTTGGCGACCATGTTCACGTACTTGATGCCCCTGTCTTTCATCTTCTGGACGAACGGCGAGTAGTTCGCCTCCAGCACCTGAACTTCTTGAACGTAGGTCCATTTGAACCCGACGGTTTGGTAGGCCTTCATGCGCTGCTGTGCGTTGGTCTTGGTCACGCCGGCGTTCAAGTAGAGCATCGCCGCGTTCTGAATCACCCCGGTGCCGTACGTGTTCTTGATGTAGTTCGCGGTCCCGATCGCGAACCGGTCGGGCCCGATGGGGTTGGCGGGGTACACGTTCTTCGCTCGGGCACGAGAAGGATTTACGGCGATCGCGCTGACGTCGGGGATGCCGCACTTTTCGCCGGCTTCAGCCCCGCCGTTGTCGAACGCGGACATCGAGCCGATGAGCGCGAACGACTTTTCGCACGCGTCCTGCACGGCGGCCTGGTTCGCGACCGCGTCGGCTTTCGAGTCCAGCAGCAACGGTTTGATCGCGCGGCCGTAGATCCCGCCCTCGTTATTCACCATCGCGGCGAGTGCGGCCATGGCCTGGTGCGTCGACTTGAACAATCCGGCCTGAACGCCCGAGATGTCGGAGGCCGTCGCGATCGTGATCTGGGTCGGGGTCACGCCGACGTCGGTCGCGCCGCCGTTACCACCCGGCGGTGAAGACGGAACGGCTCCGGAGCCTCCCCCCGATACGCCTCCGCCGCCGGCGAGGGGACCGGTACCGAGCGAACCGGGTCCGCTCGTGGGTCCGGCCGCCGGACCTCCCGGCCCGCCCCCCGAGCCGTCGACCGCGCTGCCGCCTCCGCCGATCGTCAGGATGCCCGCGTTCTTCTGGTTGCGCGTGAGACGAGCGCCGCAGGCGGTCGTCATCAACAGAACGATGACCGCGAGCGCAATGAATCTGGATCTCAAGATCGCCCTCACCCTTGGGATGTGCCGGTCGCCTATTCCGCCTTTTTCGCCGGTGCGGTGCTCATACCCTCTTTCGGCTGGAAGACGAACCCGGCGCCTTTGCTGAACGACGTCACTCTTACCTCATCCGAATCGTCCGCGCCCGGCCCCTTCTTCTCGATCCGGACGGACCACGCTGCTCGGGCTTGCTTGTGGGGCCTGACCGGTTCGCAGGTGGCGTGGGGGTCGATCGCTTGGGCGATCGAACGGATCGCCGTGGTCTCGCCGCGAAGGAGCAGCGCGATCCAGGTCAGCTCGTCGCCTTCGTCGAGCGCGTCGCACGGCCCGATCTCGACGCGGTCACCTCCGACGACGGCGTTCACGTAGGCGCGCGGCCTCAGCGAGGGGTGCAGCTCCAGCACGCGCATCACGTCGTGGATGCCGCCCGTCGTTCCGAGAAGCCGGCCGAGCCTCTTGGCTATGACGCCCGCAACGCCGGTGAGTTGCCGGGCTCCGATGCGGAGCGCCGCGTCCGTCCCGAAACGCCGCTCCACCGCTCGGAGGAACGACCGGGCGAGCAGATGGCCTTGCAGGCAAACCTCGTCGCAGATCCTGACGAGCGTGGCGTGCGAGAAGCGCTCGAGCTGAAGGTCGGGGTCCATCGGGCCGGCGTAGTCGAGGTCGCCTGCCGGAGTTGTCTCGGGTTCGGTTCGCAGCTCCACGTTCGCCGCGCGACTGGTCGCGAGCCATCTTGCACCCTCGGGTTCCTTCAGCGGCTCGGCCTTCGGGTCGATCTCTACGGTCCAGTTGCAGTGCGGGACGCGTCCCTGTGGGACCCGGGGCGGCCTGTGCACGGGACGCATCCTCGCGCGCGGGTTCGTCGCCGACGCCGTCGCGTCGAACGTGGGGTCCTCGATGTGATGGCACATCGTCACCACGAACTCCTCGCCGATCGGTTCCACGTCCATCAGCGCCCCGCACCACGCGAGCGAGAACTCGCCGTGCGTCGCATCGTGCACGCGGTAACGGAAATCCATGAACTGGTGTGGTGCGCCGATGTCGAACTGCATCCCCTTGAAGATCGTGCCGACGTCGTCGCCTTCCCACCCGAGCGCGCGCCTCATGCGCTTCGTGTACACGGGGCTCGCGCTCATCCATTCCTCGATCGCGACGTCGCGCATCGCGTCGCGACCGAACTCGGCGAGGAGGAAGGGCATGCCTGCGCGGTCGATGAGGTGACCGGCGAGCAGGTATTCGCGGCCGAGAGCGGCGAGCTCCTCCCGGCTCAGCGCCTGCAGGGCGTCGGTCATTGCTTCTCTCCCAAGCCGGCGTCGAAGCGTTCCAGCGCGAGTCGCGCGAACGGCAGATCGACGCCGAGCGCGCGCCCCAGCTCGAGCGCCAGGGAAAGGTCTTTCGCGCCGAGCTCGCGCGTGTGCGCGAGGATCTCGTACAGGGGGTCGCTTTCGGCGAGCGGTGCGGTCGTCGCGCGGAGCATGATCGCGCCGGGCCCGCCGGTGATCCGGTCGGAATGGCGTACCACCTTCGCGAGCTCTACGAGATCGATACCGGCCGCCTCGGCGAGGCGCTGAGCCTCCGCGGCTGCGCCGTAGGCCGCGAACTGGAGCAGGTTCCGCGCGAGCTTGGCGTTCGTGCCGGCTCCGACGGGGCCGAGGTGGACGATCAGACTCGCCCAGGCTCCGAACGATTCGCGACACCTGTCGACCGCTTCCTTCGGGCCGCCGGCGAGCACCGCGAGCGAACCTTCCTTTGCGCCCATGAAGCCGCCGCTAACGGGTGCATCGACGACGTCGACGTTCTTCGCCGCCGCGTCGCGCGCGAGCTCCTCGGCGGTTCCCGGCCGGATCGTCGAATGGATCGCGATCACGGTCCCGTCGCGCGCCGCGTCGATGAGCGCAGTGACGACCTCGCGAACGTCGGCGTCGTCGCGGACCATCACCGAGATAACGTCCGCCTCCTTTGCGACGTCTGCCGGTGTCGCGGCGACACGCGCGCCCTTCTCCGCGAACGGCTCGGTCGCCGCGGACAGCAGGTCGCACACCACCACGCCGCCGGGCCGGTCGAGGAGATGCTCGGCCATCGGCGAGCCGATCTGGCCGAGCCCGATGAATCCGACGGCGCTCATGACCGCAGGATCTGCCCGCCGTCGACGTTGAAGATCTGGCCCGTGATCCAGCGCGCCTCGTCGGAGAGCAGGAACAGCACCATGCCGGTGAGGTCGGCCGGCGTGCCGATGCGGCCGAGAGGTATGCGGCTGAGCTGGTCCTCCAGGAGTACGTTCGGAACGGTGGCGCGGAGCCCTTCGGTTTCGACCGGGCCCGGCGCGATCGCGTTTATGCGGATGTTCGCGTGCGCGAGCTCCGTCGCGAGCTGCTGTGTCAGCCCGTTGATCCCGACCTTCGCGAGACCGTAATACCCCGCGTACATCCAGGCGCCGGACGACGATTGGTTGACGATCGCGCCGCCGCCGCGTTCCTTCATCGACGCCCAGCAAGCTCGCGTGCACAGCAGCGCGCCGTTCATGTTCACCTGCATGAAGTGCTCGTAGTAGGCCCATTCGACGAGCAGGAGGGTCGACAATCTCATGCCTGCGAGGATCGCCGCGTTGTTGACGAGGTAGTCGATGCCACCGAACTTCTCGATGGTCGTCGCGGCCATATGATGGACGGAGGCCGGATCGCCGACATCCGTGCGGATGAAAGCGCCGTCGATGTCGCCCGCGACCAACTCACCGCCATCCGCGTCGATGTCGGCGACCACGACGTGCGCCCCCTCGTTGGCGAGCGCACGCGCGTACGCTTCTCCGATCCCGCCGGCTGCGCCGGTGACGATCGCGACCTTGCCGTCGAAGCGGCTCATCGCGCGGGCACATCCCACAAGCCGACGGGCGCCTCGCCGAGCTTGTAGTGGCCGGGCAGCTCGCCGGCGGCGACGCGCTCCATGCGTTTCTTCATGCCGTCGGACAGCGTGCCGTCCTTGATCATCTCCATGAACAAGGTCGCGGCGTTCCCGAAGTCGAAGAAGTCGCGCTGCCACGACCACTGGTAGTTGCCGGCGTAGCGGAACCAGCTCCCGCCGAATCCCGCCACGACGTACCGGTTGCCGTCGCTGCGAGTCGCGTCGGCGATCTGCTTCCACAACCCGATCACCTGAGCTTTGCGCTCGTCGATCAGGATCTCCTGATACGGGTAGGTCCAGCCGTCGAGCCCGCCCATCTCGAGCCCGAGCGCGACGTCGCGGATCTGATCGCGACCGACCGCCATGAACTCGCCTTTGGGTCCGAGGTTCCAGCCGTAGGTGGCGTCCTCGGTGAACAGCTCGGCGAGCGGCCGCCAGTCGCCGAGCTTCTCGCACTCGCGGTTGGTGCTTATCCATTTCTCGACCATCGCCTCGAGCTCTTCGCGTGGGTACGCGCTCATCTAGTCCTCCACGATCTTCAGGGCGTGCGTTGGACAGAACTTCACTGCCATCGCGACCTTCGTCCGCTGTTCTTCCGGCGGCGTGTCGTTGCGGACGTCGACCTGGCCGTTCTTCGGGACGGCGAACACGTCCGGCGCCTCGGATTCGCAGACGCCGTGCCCCTGGCAGAGGTCGCGATCGACGACGATCCTCACGTTGCCTCCCGAACGCGGTACCGGGCCCGGCACGGCTGGGCGAGCTGCACCACCATCTTCGAATGGTCGTTGCGATAGGTGTCCGGAGCCTGCGCGAGCTCGAACGTCCAGCCGCGCAGCAGCACGGAGAAGATCGCCTTGAGTTGCATCACCGCGAACGACGCTCCGACGCAACGGTGCTTGCCGGCGCCGAAGGGGATCCATGTCCACGGGTTCTCGAGGTCCTCGCGGCGAGGGTCGAGGTAGCGGGACGGAACGAAGGCGTCCGGGTCGGCGAAGTCTCCCGCGATGCGATTGGAGATCGCCGGCGAGGAGCCGACCATCGTCCCCGGCTTGATGTGGTATCCGCCGAACTCCAGCGGTTGTTTCGCGACGCGCAGGAGCAGGATCAACGGCGGATGCAGCCGGAGCGCTTCCTTGATCGCCGACTCGAGCAGTGGCATCTCGCGAAGCGCCTGGTAACTGACCTCCGCGCCGTCCGCGTACAGCTCGTCCAGCTCGGCGGTAACGGCGACCATCTGGTCCGGATGACGGAGCAGCTCGATCAGCGTCCACGCCGCGGTGCCCGAGGTTGTGTGATGTCCGGCGAACATCATCGAGATGAAGATGCCGGTGATCTCGTCGGCCGTGAACCGCGTCTCGCCGCCTTCGGCGGGGACCGACATCAATACGTCGAGCAGATCGCGATCCTCGTCGGTCGCCTCGGGGCCGGCCTTGCGCGCGGCCATGATCCCTTCGACGAGCTCGACGAGTCCCGCTCGAGCGGCGTCGCGTCGCGCGAAGGATTCGATCGGCGCGTAGGGGTCGACGTACGCGAGCGCGTCCGTGCCGCGCTCGAGGTCGTGGTAGAGGTCGGCGAACCGCCGGTCGAGCTGGTCGCGGAACTTCTTGCCGATCAGACACGACGACGACGTGTAGATCGTGAGCTCGGCGAAGAAGTCGAGCAGGTCGATCTCGCTCGGTCGGGTCCATCCGGCGACCATGTCCTCGACCTCGGTCGCGATCTTCTGCGCGTGACCGCGCATGTACCGGTCCTTGAGCGACTGGTTGTGGAGCATCTCCGCGCGACGCTCCGGCGGCGCGTCGAACACCACACCCTTGCCGAAGATCGGCGTCATGAATGGATATGCCTCGGCCTGGTTGAGCTCGTCCTCGGAGGCGCGGAAGAACCTCTCGTTCACCCCGGAGCCGGTGAGCAGCACGACGCGGCGATCCGCCATGCGGAATTCGCCGACGTCGCCGCACTCTTCGCGCACGCGGCGCATGAGGCCGATCGGGTCGCGGCGAAGCTCTTCGAGGTGGCCGCCTTCGCCCTCGGCGCCGGAGACGACGGGGGGCTGTCGCAATTCGGTGCTCGTGCTCATCGCGTCTCCACGGTAGTCGGAAGGGATTCGAATCCGCGCACGTTGACCGAGTGGACGCGCTTGGCGCCCGACGGGTCGATGTCGTAGTCGCGGACGCGGCGAACGAGTTCGTTCAAGGCGATCCTCGCCTCGAGTCGCGCGAGCGGCGCACCGAGGCACGAGTGACGGCCGGCGCCGAAGCTGACCATCTCGGACGTGGCACGGTCGAGGTCGTACCGGTCGGGATCGACGAACGCGCGCGGATCCCGGTTCGCCGATCCGATGAGCAAGAGCACGCGCGCGTCCTTGGGGATGCGCTCGCCGTGAAGCTCGACGTCCACGGTCGGCGTCCGCGCGAGTGCTTGTGAAGAGCCGTCGAACCGAAGGGTCTCCTCGATCCAAGCGTCGACGCGGGTCGGGTCGGCGAACGGCTTCGCGCGCTCGGCCGGGTTGCGCCACGCCCAGTACCACGCGTTCGCGAGCAGCTTCGCGGTCGTTTCGTTGCCGGCGACGACCATCAAGAACAGGACGCTCATGATGTCTGCGTCGGTGAGGCGTTCGCCGTCGAGCTCCGCGTCGACGAGCGCGGACACGAGGTCCTCACGTCGTTGCCGGCGGCGCTCGCCGATCATGTCGAGGAAGTAGCGAGCGAGCGTGACCGCGGCTTCGATCCCGGATCGGGGGACGTCGAAGACCCCTTCGTCCCGGTGCACGAGAAGGTCGGCGAGGCGGCGGATCTCCGGCCGATCGGAGACGGGGAAGCCCATCATCTCGCTCATGACGTCCATGGGGAGCCGTCCCGCGAAGTCGGTCACGAAGTCGAAGTTCTTCGCTTCGAGCGCGGGCTCCAGATGTTGCCTCGTCAGCTCGAGGATGTGCGGTTCGAGGCCGGCCACACGGCCGGGCGTGAAGCCGCGCGACACGAGACTCCGGAACCGACCGTGCATCGGCGGGTCCATCGCGAGGAACGACATCGAACGGCTCGCTTGCGGTCCGGTTGCGGTCGGTTCGAGCGAGACGCCGTTCGCGCTCGAGAAGCGCGCCGTGTCCCGGAACGCGGCGGTGACGTCCGCGTGTCGCGAGAGCGCCCAGAAGTCGAGTTCGGTGTTCCGGTAGAGCGGCGCTTCCTCGCGCAGGCGAGCGTAGGTCGGGTAGGGATCCTCGTGGATCTCGTAGTCGTACGGGCTGTAGGACACCCGCTGCGTCGCGTCGGTCGTCGCCATCAGCGTCCCCGCATGAGCAGGCTCGCGACCTCGGAGACTCGAGCCGGCAGCTCCGTATAGGGGAGGTGTCCCATGCCGGCCTGGATCATGGCACCGGCGACCGCGAGGTCGAGCGCCCGCAGCACCGCCTCGCCGTCGTCGTCGCCGAGCGCCGACTCGAGCCGGTGTCGGATCTCGGCGCCGACGCGATCGCGCAGGTGCTTCACGTCCGGGTCGTTCGCCAGGAGCGCGGTGGTACTGGCGGCCGCCAGCTCCGGCTCGGACGCGAGCAGCGAGGTGAGGTCGTCGAGCGCGGCTGCGACCCGTGCCGGCGCGTTGCGACGCCGGTTGATCGCCGGGCGGGGCAGCTCGCGGATGCGGCGCCAGAACACCTCGGCGATGAGGTGGTCCTTCGACGCGAAGTAGGTGTACGCGGTGGCGGCGGCCACGCCCGCGCGCGCGGCAACGTTGCGCACGGTGAGGCCGTCGTATCCCTTCGAGCGGATCTCGACGACGGCGGCGTCGGCGAGGCGCCGGACCATCTCGGCCTGACGTTCCGTTACCCGGCGCCTGGGCAGCTCGGTCAGCGAACTGGACATGTGTCTGGACACTAGCACAGGGGCTCGCGCCCGAGTCAAGCCTCGTCGGAGGCCGCGAGAGTTACGTGAAAGTTAAGCCGGAGAGGCGGGCAGGAGGTCGGCTTCTCTGAGGGGAAACACAAAGGTATGAACATAAAAAGAAGCACCCTCATTCTCCCCGCAGCCGCGCTTCTTCTGGCTGCGTCGCTTACCGCAGCACTTGGTCAGAGCGCAGTCACCGCCGGGAACGGGTTCGCCGTCGGCGTGCCGACGATCGTCGACCCGATCAGAGCCGGAGCGGAACCGATCATCGCGTTCGACAACAAGGGAAACCCCATGGTCTCAGCGCCGGGAGGCTCATCCGTCACCTCGAGCTGGTTCTGGCGCAGTGTCGACGGGGGCCAGACGTACACGAACATGGGGCCGTCCGAGGGACACATGCTGTGCTCGACCGGCGGTGGTGATTCGTTGCTCGCCTACGACAAGATGAACGGGGACATGTATCTCACCGATCAGCAGTCGCTAGTGAGTCTCGCGACCGGGAAGTTGACCGCCGACGGAAAGCTCACGAGCGCATGCTTCTCGACACCCGCGATGAGCGCCGACCGACCGTTCGAAGCGATCCTGCACCCGACGGGGACGAAGGTCGCTCCGCAGGTGAAGGAGAACGGCGGCAAGCCGATCGTATACCTGTCCTGGCAATGCAACGCCTGCCTTGGCGGCAACCCGGTGACGGGCGGTGGCGGTCTCGCGTTCGCGTGGAGCGACGACGGAACGACCTGGCACGGCGCGGACGCCGGGGTTCCCGCCGACACGCTCGTGACCAATCAGTTCTACGAGTCTCCGACGATAAGCAGTTACCAGTGGCACGGGACGATGTACGCGGATCCCGAGACGGGCAACGTGTTCACGGCCATCTCGTGCGCCGGGAGTTGTCCCAACGGATCGACGAAGAACGAGGTCGGCGTCGCCGTCGGTAAGCCCGGCGCCGACAGAGCAGACCCGAGCAACGTCGGGCAGTTCGCGTCGGAGTCGTATCAGACCGTCGCGAAATCGCTGAACGGACAAGACATGCCCGACCCGACGAGCCTGTTCCCGATCCTCACCGCCGACAGCGCGGGCACGCTCTACATGGTGTGGGTCCAAGGGGATGGCGGCGACGTCACCACGGATCTCGACGCTGCGCCGCCTGCGACGAGCTGGCACGTCTACTACTCGTATTCGAAGGACAAGCCCGATCACAAGGTCTGGTCGAAACCGATCCGCGTCGACCAGGGTATCGATTCCGCCGTTACCGTTTTCACGTGGGCGCAGGGCGGCGACCCGGGCAAGCTCGCGGTGACGTGGCTCGCGACCGACACCCGCGAGCACCCAAGCAAGGCCACCCCGACGAAGCGGTGGTTCCCGTACATGGCCGTGTCTACCAATGCGGCGAGCGCGAAGCCGACTTTCCAGCAGGTGCGCGTCGGCACGAACCCGATGCACATCGGTGACATCTGCTTACAGGGCACGATCTGTGTCGCCAGCAATGGGAATCGAAGTCTGGCGGACTTCATCTCGATCGACATCGCGCCGAATGGCGCGGCGGCCATGACGTGGGCATCCGA
>Ga0070708_100000543_pt1 | contig 28373 bp, 31 predicted proteins | sample KBSK5503metaG_FD_65469 | JGI IMG/M metagenome (GOLD analysis project Ga0070708, IMG submission 65469) | Corn, switchgrass and miscanthus rhizosphere microbial communities from Kellogg Biological Station, Michigan, USA - KBS K5-50-3 metaG | ecosystem: Host-associated > Plants > Roots >... | reverse complement strand
CAACTTCAAGCGCCGCGCGAACGACGCGGTGATATTTTTCCGTGTCGGCGATGAAATGATCGGAGGGCAGAACGGCCATAAGCGCATCGCCTTTTGCGGCGTGGCGCACATGAATTGCGGCGAGGCCGATGGCGGCGGCGGTGTTCCGGCCGATGGGCTCAGCCAAGACGCGCTTGCGGGCGGCAGCGGGCAGCTGTTTCTTAACTGCGGCGGCTTGCTCGGTATTGGTGACGGTCCAGATATGCTGCCCCGGGACAAGGTGAAGCAGGCGCTCCGCGGTTTGCTCGAGCATCGTCTCTTTTCCAACAATGTTCAGAAGCTGCTTGGGTGTGCGAGTCCGGCTGCGCGGCCAGAAGCGCGTCCCACGCCCTCCCGCCATGATTACGGCGTGTACCTTGAGTTTTTCGTCAGTCATTTTGCCGAGAAGAATTTAACACAATGCACACTAAGTATGGAGAGAACACAGGGCCCGAAGTGAACAAACAGGGTGCCGAGCGAACGGACATTTATTCTATACGATTTGTACGCGACGATTCTCAGGCAAAGACGGATTGCGAGATGGCGGAAGCGGAGATTCCGGCATCGTTGAGGCACTCGCGAAGCGACTCTAAGTTTGGCACGTAGGCTCGAAGAATGGTGGTGGGTTCAGAGGGATACAGTGCGGCGAGATCCAGCGACGCAGGAAGCAACCAACATTCGCCCGCTTTGTAGCCCGTGGCGCCGGCAGGCCACTCCAGGTTGCCGCCCCCGGAAAGGACTACGAGCAATTGAAAGTGTCCCGGATCGGCAGGTAGCTCGCGGCGCTCCGATTCGAACCATTCGGCGGCGAAGTATCGGCAGGCGCAGAGTAGCTTTGCATGTCGGCCGGGGGCGTTCAGACTAAGCGGAGGAATTTTGTTTCCCTGATTGCTGCCGAACTGAATGACCTCAAGGGCCTTTTCGATATGCAGCTCGCGCGGTTTACCGTGGTTGTCGACGCGGTCGTAATCGTATACGCGATACGTGAGGTCGGAATACTCCTGTACTTCGCAGATCACCATGTTTGGGCCAATCGTGTGGGGTGTCCCTGCAGGAATGAAAAACGTATCGCCCGCGTGCGCCTCGTGCGACTGGAAGAGGTCTTCCACGGAGTGATGGGCGAGCGCGTCGAGAAACTTCGACTTAGTTACGCCCGGTTTTAGGCCCGCGAGCAGTCGAGCGCCGGGTTCCGCTGAAACGATATACCACATTTCGGTCTTCCCGTGTCCGCCGGCGGCTTTCTCGTGCAGAGAGGCATAGGCATCGTCTGGGTGAACCTGGATGGACAATTTGTCCTTGGGGAAAATGAATTTCACGAGTAGAGGAAAGTCCAAGACGGTAGAAAGTCTTGTGCCACGCCAATCCGCGGGCATTTCCCGCCAGGCTTCTCCAAGCGATTTCCCGGAGAACGGTCCGGTGGCTATCTTGCAATCGACACCCGTGAGCCAAGCTTCGCCGAGTGGCTCCGTGAGGTTCGTTTTTTCAGGAAATAACGGCGCGAGCGACCTCGAACCCCAAATGCGCGGACTGAAAATGGGCTCGATGCGAAACGGCTCAGGGCTTATCGGAAATGCGGTCACAATCTAAGCCGCGGCTTCAACGCGAGTGAAGAAGCGCTCGAGGCGGCGGAGTCCTTCGTCTATGCGTTCGATGGACGTCGCGTAGGATAAGCGCAGATAGCCTGGCGCGCCAAACCCTTCGCCGGCGACCAGCGCGACGCGCGCTTGATCAAGCAGCAGCTTGGCGAGTTCCGTCGTGTCTTTGGCGATGGCGCGGCCGCTCGACCCGTTTGCCAAGTGCGCCGAGACATTCGGGAATGCGTAGAACGCGCCGCCGGGCATTTCGCACTTCACGCCAGCGATGGCGTTCAAGCCTTCGACGATGCGCTTCCGGCGCCGGTCGTATTCCGCAAGCATCGCAGGCACCGATTCCATCGAGCCGCGCATGGCTTCGAGCGCCGCATATTGCGCGATCGAGGTTGGGTTCGAGGTCGACTGGCTCTGCAATTTGGTCAAGGCCTGAATGAGGTCCGCGGGTGCGAGCGTATAGCCGATGCGCCAGCCGGTCATTGCAAATGTTTTCGAAACCGAGCCAATGATAATCACGTTGTTCTTCGAGTCCGCCGCGCTGGCGATCGAAAACGGCTTGTGCGGCTCGTAGGTAAAATGCGAATAGCACTCGTCCCCCATCAGCCAGACGTTGTGGTTCTTGCAGACCGCAAGGATGCGCAGGTATTCGTCGGGAGGAACCACACCTCCCGTCGGATTGCTCGGCGAATTCAGAATCAAGAGTTTCGTTTTCGGAGTGATGGCCTTTTCAATCGCGGCGGCTTTCACGCTGAAACCGTCTTCCGGGCGGGTCTGCACGTAAACCGGCGTGCCGCCCGCGTACTTGACGATGTCCGGAAAGCTCACCCAGTACGGCGCGGGGATGATCACCTCGTCGCCCGCCTGCACCAGTACGCTCATCACATTGAAGATGCCGTGCTTTCCGCCGACCGTGACGATGCATTCCTTCGGCGAGTAATCCGAGCCCAGCTCGCGTTTGTGCCACGCGCAAATCGCTTCGCGCAGCGGCATTATTCCCGGCGTCGGCGTGTACTTCGTCTTATTTTCCTCGATCGCCTTGATCGCCGCCTTCTTGATGTGCTCCGGAGTCGGGAAGTCCGGCTCGCCCGGGCCGAAATCGGCGATGTCCACGCCCTGGGATTTCAGCCGGTCGGCCTCGGCGATGACCGCCGCCGTCGGCGAGATCTGTATGCGATTGATCCGTTCCGTGAGTTGCACGCTCTCTCCTTGTAGGACAGGCTTCAGCCTGTCTCTTCATGCTGGTTTAGCCCAGCGCCCATCCTCTTGCTACGAATTTCTACGAAACCTTTGCCCGCAGCCGTTCTTCAACAATCGGCGGCACAAGCCCGTTCAGCGAGGCACCCAACTGCGCGATTTCCCGCACCAATTTCGAGCTGAGATAGCTGTAAGAAAGTCCTGGCAGCATGAAAACGGTCTCGAGCCGCGGCTCGAGCTTCCGGTTCATCAGCGCCATCTGCAGCTCGTATTCGTAGTCCGACACGGCGCGAATCCCGCGCAGTATCACCCCCGCGCCGCGTTTTCGCGCATAATCCACCAGCAAGCCGTCGAAGACGTCCACTTCCACGGCAGGCCACTGTTTGGTGACTTCGCGAAGCATCTCGACTCGTTCTTCCACGGAAAACAGCGGTTGCTTCTCAGCGTTTCGCAACACGGCGACGATCAGCAAATCAAACATTTTCTCGCCGCGCTCGATCAAGTCGAGATGGCCGTTCGTCACCGGATCAAATGAGCCGGGATAGATGGCAATGGATGTTTTCATGGGCGTCGCATGGAATTCTTTATTCTAACTCAGGCAGGGAAATTGGTGCGGCGCAAACTTTGGCCTCCCGCCGCTTCTGACCTTGGGCGGCAGATTTTCTCTTCGCGCCAGACAGCGACTATGACAGTATCCTCGGTGCCGTTTAGAAGGCGAGGCGATCCCGGATTGCTCTCGCTTGCGAGTTCTGGAGGAGTTCTCAAAACATGGCTGCTGGCCGCTCGTTGCGAAGTCTCGGTTTGCTTTTGTTGGGTGCTCTGATGATTTCACCGTCCGCTCTGCCGCAGGAGCAGCGTCCGCTCTACCTCATGCCCGTTCCATCGAGCGTCCAAATTGGCACCGGCACTCTGCCGGTCGATTCTTCCTTCACCGTTGGATTCGCCGGTTACACGGAGCCGCGGCTTGATCGAGCCGTGCAGCGCTTCCTCCGGCAACTTTCCCGGCAGACGGGCTTCCCGCTAGGATTGAAGCCATTTACCGGCTCAAAGCCAGTGCTCGTGATCCACACGGAACATGCCAGCAAGGAAATTCAGGAACTCGGCGAGGACGAATCTTATGTTCTAGAAATTACCGCCACCGGCGCGAAGCTAAGCGCGCCAACTCCGCTCGGCGCCATGCACGGCCTGCAAACTTTCCTTCAATTGGTGGACGTCTCGCCCGATGGTTTTGCCGCTCCCGCCGTCACCATCAACGACAAGCCGCGCTTCCCCTGGCGCGGGCTGATGATTGATTCGGCGCGTCATTTTGTGCCTCTTGACGTAATCAAGAGGAACATCGATGGCCTCGAAGCCGTTAAAATGAACGTGTTTCACTGGCATCTCTCCGAAAACCAGGGGTTCCGCGTCGAAAGCAAAAAATTTCCAAAGCTTCACGAACGGGGCTCCGACGGCTTGTACTACACGCAGGATGAAATTCGGGGCCTCATCGAGTACGCGCGCGACCGCGGCATCCGCGTGGTCCCGGAGTTCGACGTGCCCGGCCATAGCACAGCGTGGTTTGTCGGCTATCCGGAACTTGCCGGCGCGCCCGGGCCTTACGAAATCGAACGGAGATGGGGCGTCTTCGATCCGGCATTTGATCCCACGAACGAAAGAACCTACAAATTTCTCGATGAGTTTATCGGCGAGATGGCGAAGCTCTTCCCCGATCGATTTTTCCACGTGGGTGGCGATGAAGTGAATGGAAAACAGTGGGACGCCAATCCTAAGATTCAGGATTTCATCAAGGCGCACGACTTGAAGAACAATGAGGGGCTACAATCGCATTTCAATAAACGGCTCGAGCCGATTGTGGCCAAGCACGGCAAGAGCATGGTCGGCTGGGACGAAGTTCTCGACCCGACGCTGCCGAAAGATATTGTCATCCAGTCCTGGCGCGGGCCGGACTCGCTCGCAGCCGCGGCAAAGCAGGGCTTTCGCGGAATTCTTTCGAATGGCTACTATCTGGATCTCGGCTGGCCAGCGGCGCGCCACTACGCGGTAGACGCCATGACTGGCGCGGCGGCAACTCTCTCTCCAGAGGAAAAGGCACGCATCCTCGGCGGGGAATCGTGCATGTGGGCGGAGTACGTCAATCCGGAAAATATCGATTCACGCATCTGGCCGCGGAACGCCGCGATCGCGGAGCGCTTGTGGTCCCCGCAGGAAGTGACCGATCCGGCTTCCATGTATTTCCGCATGGAGGTCATCAGCAGCCGGCTGGAATGGCTAGGCCTGACGCACAGGACATACTACAGCCAAATGCTGCAGCGAATCGCCGGCCCCAGCAGTCCTGAAGAGTTTGCCGCTCTTAACAGGCTTACGAGTGTCGTCGAGCCCGTGAAAGAATACACTCGGCATCGAACGGCGCCCGCCGAGCCAACGAGTGCCACTCCCCTGAACCGCGTCGTGGACGCGGTGCCGCTCGAAAGCGCGAGTGCGCGGCATTTCGGGGAATTGGTTGACAAGTTCACCGCCGCTTCTTGCCATGACCCGGCCTCGGAGGCGCGCCTCCGCGCTCAGCTCACCGCTTGGCGCGACAACGACGCTAGACTTCAACCCCTGGCCCAGCGATCTTTCCTTGTGAAGGAGGTCTCTGCCACCTCGCAGGATCTTTCGACTCTGGGTGTTGTAGGTCTCTCGGCCTTGGATTTCCTAGCCAAGGGACAACGCGCGCCGGACGACTGGAAGGCCCAGCAACTTGGCGTTCTTCAGCAGCTGGAAAAGCCGAAAGCGCAGCTTCTGCTGATGCCTGCACCGGCCGTTCAGAGGCTGGTCGAGGCCGCGTCGGCGGGCGGAACTTGTTCCGCCTCGAACTAACCGCCAAGGCTCCCAGCGAAAGGCCCAAACTATCCCAACGCGGTAGCGTGGCTTACCCTCCTCGTAAACTTCGATATCTTTCCCTCAATAAGTCCTTCACGACATAAGAAACAGAAAGCCGAATTGCCGTTCGGACCTCGAATATGACCGTTTGTTGCTGGATTAGACGTTTCGCCGTAAATAGCTGGCAAATCAGACCAAATCAGTCTTATTATAAGCCGCACGAAATAAAGGCTTTGGCCGCCTTGTTCGACTCGAAAGTTTGACTTGGAGTGCGAAACAGAGTACCCTCTTTAGTGCGACTGGTTCGGTCGCATATCCTGCGGGGGCAGGAACCAGAGTGAGAAATGTTTAAGCTATCCAAGAAGGCCGACTACGGGTTGATTGCCGTCAAGCATTTGGCCATGCACCGCCAAGAGCACGCATGCAGCGCCAACGAAATCGCGGAGGAGTATGGCATTTCCGTCACACTCATGGCTAAAGTCCTCCAGCGTTTGGCGCGCGAAGGCGTGGTTGTTGCAAAGCACGGTTCCACCGGTGGATATCAGCTGGCGAAGGACCCCGGACAGGTCAGCGCGCTGGATGTGATCTCGGCCATCGATGGCCCCGTTCTCATCACTTCCTGCGTGACGAGTCACGGCAATTGCGAAACCACGGAGAGATGTTCGGTTCGCGAGCCGCTCCGCAAGGTGAATGAAAGCATTTTGGGAGTTTTGAGCACGGTAACGATTGCACAGATGAGCGAAGAACCGACTGAGCCCGTGCTTGTCGGACTGTCGAGCTCGATGCGCTCGAGTTCGCACATGAGATCGAGTTAGGAGACTGAGGAAATGGCTGTCAAGCTGCCGATTTACATGGACAATCACGCGACCACGCCCGTTGACCCGCGCGTTGTGGAAGCGATGCTGCCCTATTTCACTGAGAAATTTGGAAACGCCGCAAGCCGCAACCACAGCTTCGGCTGGGCTGGCGAAGAAGCCGTGGAAACGGCTCGCCAGCAGATCGCCTCGCTGATTGGCGCCACGCCGAAAGAGGTCATCTTCACCAGCGGTGCCACCGAGTCCGACAACCTGATGATCAAGGGCATCGCGGAGATGTTCCGCGAAAAGGGCAATCACATCATCACGCAGTCCATCGAGCACAAAGCCGTCCTGGACACCTGCAAGCGCCTTGAAAAAGAGGGTTTTGAGGTCACGTATTTGCCGGTGCAGAAGGACGGGCGGGTCAACCTGGATGATTTGAAAGCCGCCATTCGGCCGACCACCATCCTGATCACCATTATGTACGCCAACAATGAGATTGGCGTGATTAACCCTATCGCCGAAATCGGCAAAATCGCCAAGGAGCACGGCATTTTCTTTGCCGTGGACGGCGTGCAAGCCGTAGGCAAGATTCCGGTCGACGTCCAGAAGGACAACATCGACTTGCTGGCCATCAGCGGCCACAAAATTTACGGCCCGAAAGGTGTTGGCGCGTTGTATGTCCGCCGCCGCAACCCGCGGGTGCAGCTCTCTGCCATTATCGACGGCGGCGGCCACGAGCGCGGCATGCGTTCCGGTACCCTGAACGTGCCTGGCATCGTCGGCCTCGGCAAGGCGTGCGAACTCTGTCAACAGGAGATGCAGCAAGAGGGCACCCGGCTGGCAGCTCTCCGCGACCGCCTTAAAAAGGGCTTGGAAGCCAAGCTTGACGAGGTTTTCATCAACGGCTCGCTCGAACACCGCCTGCCGAACAATCTCAACATGAGCTTCGCCTACGTCGAGGGCGAATCCCTCCTCATGGGCATCAACGACATTGCGGTATCGAGCGGTTCCGCCTGCACTTCAGCCACTCTGGAACCCAGCTACGTGCTCAAGGCTCTGGGGGTCGGGGAAGACCTGGCGCACACCTCGATCCGCTTCGGACTCGGCCGTTTTAATACGCAGGAGGAAGTCGACTACGTGATCGACAAGATGGTCCTGGTCGTCACCAAGCTGCGTGAGCTTTCGCCACTTTATGAGATGGCCAAGGAAGGCATCGACATCTCGAAGATGAAGTGGCAAACCGCCTAAATCCCGCATCTAAGGGATTAGGCAGGACCAGATCTCAGGAACAGAAGGAATCGCGATGGCAAACGAAGGAACAATTCGAATTCACCGCTCGATCGGCGGCACAGGAGCCGCTTTTCGAGTGACGTTTGTACCCTATGAAGAAGGCGAAGAGGCCCCCGCCGCCGGCGAGCGCTCTTTCCACGAACTGCAGCAGGTTCGCGCCTTTTTGAAAATGCTTGGCGTCGGCGCGGAGTTCATCAAGGACGCGCTTCGCCAACTCACCGCCGGCCGCTCGGCATCCGTGCCCAACGTCTCCCTTTCGGAGAAGGCCGTGAAGAGCGCAGGTTTTGGAAATCTCGTCAATTTGGCAAGGAGCAACAGCTAATGGCATATAGCGATAAGGTAGTTGAGCATTACAACAATCCTCGCAACGTCGGAAGCTTGCCGAAAGAAGACCCCAATGTCGGAACGGGTCTCGTCGGCGCTCCCGAATGCGGCGACGTGATGAAGCTGCAGATGAAGATCAATCCTGATACGCAGGTCATCGAAGAAGCCAAGTTCAAGACTTTCGGCTGCGGCTCGGCGATTGCCAGCTCGTCTCTCGCCACCGAGTGGGTCAAGGGCAAGACAGTCGAGGAAGCGCTCTCGATCAAGAATACGGACATCGTGCGCGAGCTTTCGCTTCCGCCAGTCAAGATTCACTGTTCCGTGCTTGCCGAAGACGCCATCAAGGCCGCCATCGGCGACTGGAAAAAGAAGCACGGCGTCGAAGTGCCCGCTGCCGAAAAGGCCGCGCACTAATTCCGCGCCAGGCCGCGGCGTTCGTAGGGGCACGGCGTACCGCGCCCGTCCGTGGCAAGGCTGGGTTTCTATAGGCACTTGGAGCTTTTGACTATGGCAACAGAAGTCGCCAATCCAACCAGCGCAACGATCCACCTTAGCGAGCGTGCCGCCCGGAAAATCCGCGAGCTCCTCGAAAAGGAAGGCGCCTCTCCCGAAAAAGGCGGACTGCGCGTGGGCGTGCAAGGCGGCGGCTGCTCCGGCTTGTCCTATGCCATGCGCCTCGATACGCAAGCACGCGATCGCGACAAGATTTTCGAAGAACACGGCGCGCGCCTTTTCGTGGATCCAAAAAGTTTTCTATATCTAAACGGCACAACGCTCGAGTATGAAGAAACGCTGATGCGCCAGGGTTTCGTATTCCAGAATCCCAACGCCGCACGCAACTGCGGCTGCGGCAGCTCCTTTACGGCGTAGGTGGGACAGACTTCAGTCTGTCTTTTCGGTTTTTGCCATTCTGGCTAATTTTGATTGTTTCCCGCGGGGGGAATTTAACAGGCGACTCTAACAAGTGGTTGGCAGCCGCACCCGCCAGCCACTTTTTTTGTGCTCTAAATCGATTAGGACTAAATTTGTCGGATATCCAAAAATGACACAAGCAATGCCAGCGACGAACCCCCCTCTGGTCTGTTGGAACTGCCACGAACGCGCCCAGGGCACGCACTTCTGCCCAAGCTGCGGCAAGCTCCAGCAGTTGCCCGGCAACGCGGATTATTTCACGCTCTTCGAGATGCCGCGCAAGCTGTGGATCGACATGAACTCTCTCGAACAGAAATTTCTGCAATTGAGCTGGAAGCTGCATCCTGATAATTTCGTGAACGCCACGGAGCAAGAGCGCGAACTCTCCCTTCGTCGCAGCTCCGAGCTGAACGACGCCTACCGCGCCCTCCGCGATCCCGTCGCCCGCGTCGAATACCTCCTCGGCATCGAAAACATGCGCAAGGAAGGAGAGCACAAACAGCAAGCCCCTCCGGAACTGCTCGAGGAAGTCTTTGAGCTGAACGAATCGCTCGATGAGCTTCGCGAAGCGAGGTCTTCCCACGGCGATCTGAGTGTGCTGAAGCCCCGCCTCGAAACGGCCGAGAAAAGTTTTGGGGAAAAGCTAGGCGAAGTCGATGCCCAGCTTCAAGCAACGGCGCACGAGTGGGACGCCGCGATCGATGCAAAGGCGGACGACGACGCGCGCAAGAAAATCATGGCCCGGCTGAACGAATTGCTCAATCGCCGCTCGTACATCCGCAATTTGGTTGTGAATGTGGCCAAAGAATTGGGAGAGGCTTAGAGAATCGGAATGGGACGCATCGTTGGAATCGACCTTGGGACGACGAACAGCCTTGTCGCGTACACGGATCCGCAGACGGGCCAGCCGAAGTGTATTCCCGGCCCGCACGGCTCGACGCTCTGCCCTTCCGTTGTAAGTCTGGACCCCGACGGAAGCGTCATCGTCGGCGAACCTGCGCGCCGCCGACTTCTCACACAGCCCGAACGCACCATCTACTCTGTCAAACGCATCATGGGGCGCGGCCCTGCCGATGTGCAAAGTGAACTGAAGCTTTTTCCGTTTCGCATCGATCCCGCCAGCAGGAACGTCATTCGCGTGATGCTCGGAGACAAAGTCTTCACTCCACCGGAAATCTCCGCGTTCATCCTGCGCGAACTGAAAAGCTGGGCCGAAGCCTTTTTCGGAGAACCGGTTGACCGCGCCGTCATCACCGTGCCCGCCTATTTCAATGACGCGCAGCGCCAGGCCACCAAAGACGCCGGCAAAATCGCCGGCCTCGAAGTCCTGCGCCTGGTCAACGAGCCCACTGCTGCGGCGCTGGCGTATGGTCTGCACGAAAAGCAGCGCGGCCGCGTCGCCGTCTATGATCTCGGAGGCGGCACGTTCGATATTTCCGTTCTCAAGCTAATCTCCACCGCCGAAGGTGACATTTATCAGGTGCTTTCCACGAACGGCGACACACACCTTGGCGGCGACGACATCGACAACCTGCTCCAGTCCTTCGTCCACGAACAGATTCTTCAGGAGGACGAGCTCGACTTCTCGCCTCACGGCGAACTCGCGCAAGAACTGCGCAAAGCCCTCATCGCCATCAAGCATCAGCTCTCCGAATCCGAGTCCGCCACGCTGCGCTTCCTGTTGCCGAATGGAACTTTCTTCGTGCATGAATTCACTCGCGGCGCGTTAGACGCGCTGATTCGCCCAGTCGTCGACCGCACCATGGGTCCGGTGAAGCTCGCGCTAGCCGACGCGCAGCTCAAGCCGACAGACATAGAAGAAGTGGTCCTCGTCGGTGGTGCCACCCGCACGCCGCTCATCCGCCGCACGGTTCAGGAATTTTTCGATCGCAAGCCGCACACCGAGCTGAATCCGGACGAAGTTGTCGCCCTCGGCGCGGCCGTGCAAGCCAATATTCTCGATCGCGGCGTCACCAACATGCTCCTTCTTGACGTCACACCGCTCTCCCTCGGTATCGAAACCTACGGCGGCGCCGTCGCGAAAATCATTCCACGCAACTCCACAATTCCCGCGAGCGCCCAAGAGCTCTACACGACCGGCGTTGACAACCAGACCGGCATCGACATCCACGTCCTGCAAGGCGAGCGCGAATTGGCGAAAGATTGCCGTTCGCTCGCGCGCTTCGCTCTGAAAACGCCGCCCGCCCCCGCCGGCCTTCCGCGCATCGAAGTAAAATTTCTGATCGACGCCAACGGCATCCTGCAAGTCGCCGCGAAAGATCTTCGCACCGGCGAGCAGCACTCCATCGAAGTCCAGCCGAGCTACGGCATCAGCGACAGCGAAATCGAGCGCATGCTTGAGGAATCCATCGAATACGCCGAACAGGATTTCGCCGAGCGCCAGCTCATCGAAGCACGCACCGAATCAGAATCGATTCTCGTGGCGACGGCCAAGGCGCTCGCCAACGAGCAATCAAACCATTTGCCAGCCGAAGAACGCGCCGCCATCGATGCCGCTATCGCCGCACTCCGGGAAGCTGCCGCAGGCACGGATTACAAACTCATTCGCAAGCGCATCGACCAGCTGAATCATGCGACCGAGCACCTGGCGGAATTATTAATGAACAGCGCAGTTACAAGCGCGCTGCAAGGTCGCAAGCTGGCCGAGGTTTAGCGGGCAGAAAATTCCGTCATTTCGAGCGAAGCGAGAAATCCCTCTTCTCTCTTCGATCTCGCGATGACCACTGATCCTGAATTGGGAGAGACAACATGGGCGGCAGCAATCCATACATCGACGAAGTCAAATACACGCCCGCAACGAAGAAATATAAAGTCACGTTTCTTCCCAGCGGCAAAACCATCGAGGTCGACCCGGCGAAAATTCCCTACGGCCACAACGGCCTTCCGGGCAGCATTCTCGACATCTCCGAGGGCATCAAAGCCGGCCTGGACCACGCCTGCGGAGGCGTCTGCGCGTGCTCCACCTGCCACGTTATCGTCAAGCAGGGCCTCGAGACCTGCAACGAAGCCACCGACGCCGAACTCGACGAGTTGGATATGGCCCCCGGTATTACGCCGAAATCGCGCCTTGGCTGCCAAACCGTTCCAGACGGCACCACCGATATCGTCGTCGAAATTCCCGAATGGAACAAAAATTACGCCAAAGAAGCCGATCACTAAAGTCCTGTGGCCCGTACTGCGGTCTTCGAATTTCGCATTTCTAATTTCGAGTTTCGCAATTCTCCCGAGGAGCCCCAGATGCCGCCAAAATTCGGTTGGGACCAAATCGAAGACATCGCCATCGCGCTGAGCGACAAATTTCCCGACACCGATCCGCTCACCGTCCGCTTCACGGACATGCACAAATGGATCACCGAGCTCCCCAACTTTTCCGGCGACGCTTTAGCTTCCAACGAAAGCAAACTGGAAGCCATCCAAATGGCCTGGCACGAAGAATTTCAGGACCGCCAATCTTAACGGGCCTGGCTCTTCGAGATAGTGCGCAGGCCCGGCAAATATGGCATACTTGCCACGTACCGAGGAGTTGTTAATGAAGCGAATCCCTCGTCCTCTGCTTGCAACATCCCTTCTCTTGCTAAGTTCTCCTACTTTCGCTCAAGCGCCGTTGGCGGTCCGGCACGCTCCCGACGGCGGCACTCGCGAGACCTTTGCAAGCATTTTCATCCCCTCTACGCCCAACGCGCCGTTCACCGCCACCGTGAATACGGAATGGGTTCGGCAACTGCGCGACGGCAGCAACATCACGCTCAAGAACCATCGGACCATCGCTCGCGACGCCAGCGGCCGCATCTTCGAGGAGCGGCGTTTCTTTGTTTCTGACGACGGCAAGCACGAGTCGACTGTTTATCAGATTGAGATCAGCGATCCCGCCACGCACCAGCGTTACGTTTGCAGGCCTGCCGATCACGTCTGCCGCCTAGAGCAGTTTTTCGCTCGAGCCGCCGCAGGTTTGCCAGTTGCCAGCACCTCGGCAAACAAGCCGGGCGCGCCGGGGATCGAAAATCTGGGGATGCAGACGATTGCCGGCCTCGAAACGATTGGCACCCGCGAAACGCGTCTCGTCGAGACCGGTATGATCGGCAACGATGGTCCAATTTTGGAGAAGCGGGAGTTTTGGTATTCGCCAAAGCTGGGCGTTAATCTCATAACCAGGCGCGAGGATCCGCGGTTCAGCACGCAGCAGAACTTCGAGGTTTCGGACCTCACTTTGGGCGAGCCTGATGCGAAACTCTTTGAAGTCCCCGGCGGCTACAGGATTATCGACTTGCGGAAACCACCGGAGGTTTCTCCCCGGCCGGACGCGTCCCCAAATTAACTTTTTTAACCAGAACGCTCCCGCCTTCGCGCACAAGCCGTCCCCTTGCCCGGCTTGTCCATTCTGCTGATTTCTCTTATCCTAGATGAGTCACACCCTGCAAAATGTGGCGCTATGGTGCAACGGTTAGCACGCGGCCCTTTCAAGGCCGAAATACGGGTTCGATTCCCGTTAGCGCTACCATCCTTAGTCTAGTGACCAAGGGTAAAAAAGATGTCCGTCTTCCAATCTCCGCAACTGGGCCGAGGTTTAAACCTGGCACGTCTTGCAGCGGATTGGAGCGCCTCCGCGGCTTCTTTGGGTGAGGCGGCAAGTACTCGCGCCTGAATGACCTCCCCGTCTTCGTTAACTACAATGCTCACTCTGCCGCTTACCGATTTGTCCTTCCAGGCGGTCAGGTCGTCCCCGGTAAATTTGGGCTGCACAACCAGCTTCATCGGCTTGCCACAGTCTTTTTTCTTGTTTTGGGCTTTAACCACGGATGTTTCTGGACCCACGAAAAGCGCCAATCCGGCGAGAATAGGAAGCAAATCTAGTCGTTCGATTTTCATGGGGCCACTCCACTGTTGCTGTTAGCATACGGCAAGGGAGTTGGCACTTCTATAGGATAGAAAGCTACTAATCGGTAGGACTGGTGCTTGACGAGCAATTGCCCCGATTCTTGACAGCAGAAACGATCTCAGGCACAAGAAATGCCAGGAAGTTTTGAGGAGCCGTTTTGAGCTACGTCGACAAACACCTCATCCCAGGGGAAACGGTCGAGTATCAGACCAATCTGCATTGGATCGTCATGCTCGGGCACGCCGGTCTCGCGGCATTTTTCTTATTGGCCGGCGTCGCGCTTTTCGTAGTTTCCTTCGGCGCGCGTCAAAACACCGAATATCATTCCAGCGTTTTGGTTTGGCCTGCGCTCGGGTCGTTTGTTGTCGCAGCAATTCTTTTCGTAGTCGGCCTCATCAAACGCAACGCCACTGAAATGTCGCTGACTAATAAGAGAGTGATTGTAAAGACTGGCCTGGTGAGTCGCCGCACCATCGAGCTCCTCCTATCCAGAATTGAAAGTATCGCGGTGGAGGAGCCGGCTATGGGCCGAATGCTTGGCTACGGAACCGTCATTATCCGCGGCACTGGCGGGACTCCCGAAGTCTTCGAGAAAATCGCTCATCCCCTGCAATTCCGGGAACAAGTCCAAAGCCAAATCTCCAGCGGACAAAAGCAGCCATAGTCAAAATTTTCGAATAAAACGTGCCGAGCGGGTCCGTTTGGATTTGTTGATCAGGTCAGAGTAAACTGAACTTTGCACGTTTTCGGAGGCCAGCCATGCCAGGTTTAATGCGCACGTCGAACCCAGCTCTAAACGAGAAAGCCTTCAAGGGCCAAGTCGCGTTCGGCGACGCCATGACCTTGCAGGGCACCGTCAACAAGACCGGCCTGCTGCTCCTTTGTGTGGTCGCAACCGCGGCCTGGACCTGGGGACTTTCACAATCGCCGACGCCGGCAGCCGCCATCCCATGGATGATCGGTGGACTCGTTGGTGGATTCGTCGTCGCCCTCGTAACTATTTTCAAAAAAACCTGGTCGCCCTTCACAGCGCCGCTCTACGCCCTGCTCGAGGGCTTGGCACTCGGCGGCATCTCAGCTGTTTTCGAGAAAACGTATCATGGCATCGCCATTCAGGCCGTCGGCCTCACGCTTGGCACTCTCTTCGTCATGCTCCTCGCCTATAAGACCGGCATGATCCGCGCCACGCAAGGCTTTAAGCTCGGTGTGATCGCGGCCACAGGCGGCATCGCAGTCTTTTACCTGGCCGAGATGGTTCTGAGTTTCTTCTTTCATTTTCAATTCGCGGCAATCAATGGCGGGGGCCCTTGGGGCATCGCCTTTAGCCTCTTCGTTGTCGTGATCGCCGCTCTGAATCTCGTCCTCGATTTCGACATGATCGAAACCGGCGTGCGCGGTGGCGCTCCGAAGTACATGGAGTGGTACGGCGCGTTCGGCCTGATGGTCACGCTGATTTGGCTGTATCTGGAAATGCTCCGTCTGCTCGCCAAGGCCAACCGCAAATAAGAACGCCTGCAAAGCGAAAGGATTGGTTGACCACTAGAGCCTAAACCTGAGCTGTGCCGAAACGTTCTGCGGCACTGTTACTCCTTTGCGTCCCAGAGATCGACTCTTCCAGCTTCCGGGAATGGACATTTCCTGCATAGCATACATTCGCTCGGTTTCACTGGCGGCGGCTGCACAAGTCTTTCTACCGCTGCACGAATGACGAGGCGTCCTTCAACGTTGCGTGCACGCTGGTGGCAATATCACAATTCCCGCCCTGCAACGCGCTTGCCGACTCCGCCCTCTTTTCGGCAGAATACCGTTGTCCCGCTGCGTGACCCTTCCATGACGCCACCGCCGCCCACCAGCACTCTTATCCTCACAATCGGTCATTCCAATCTCGAGTTGGCCGAGTTCCTGAAAGTTCTAATAACTTATCAAGTAAAAAATCTCTGTGATGTCCGCAGCCGTCCCGGCAGCTTCCGGTTTCCGCAATTCAACCGGGAGCCGCTCGAAGCCTGCCTCGCTACCGCAGGAATCCACTACGAGTTTTTGGGCGAACCTCTGGGCGGCCGGCCTTCCGATCCGCGCGCCTACCACGCCGACGGTGTGGTGAACTACGAAGCGCGCCGCAGGGCCGCTGATTTTCGCACGGGAATCGACCGAGCGGTTGAGTTGTCCCGCGCGTCAAACATCGCTCTGATGTGCGCTGAGGAAGATCCTCTGGAGTGCCACCGCTTCCTCATGATTTGTCCGGCTTTGCTCGAGCGTGGCGTTACACCCTCGCACATCCGTCGCGCCGGGGAGCTGGAATCGCAGCGCCAAGCCGAGGACCGCTTGCTCAAATTGCACGACCTCGCCGCCTTTGACAGCGGTTCACTTTTCCCTTCCGAACGCGGCACGGCCATCCAAGATGCGCTTCGCCTCCAGGCAAAGGAGTTTGCATTCCGCGCTTCCGCCGAAGCAATCGAGTACTTTTAATTTTATGGACATTCTTATCTTTACCATCGGTTTCGCGGGAAAGTCGGCCGAAGAGTTTTTCCGCCTTCTCGACGAAGTGCGAGTCGGACAGGTCATCGATATCCGCCAGCATCGAGAGGGCCAGCTCTCCGGCTTCGCCAAGCATCCTGACCTTACTTTTTTTCTGGAAAAAGTCGCTCGCATCGGCTATTCCCATGAGCTTCAGCTCGCACCCACTCCTGAGCTCTTGAAGAAATATCGCGACACCAAGGACTGGCCTGCTTACGAAGCTGGTTTTTTGACGCTGATGCATGAGCGCGGAATCCCGCAAAGTCTCGATGCAAGCGCATGGCCCCCAAGAGCGGCCCTGCTGTGTTCCGAACCTGGTCCGGAGAAATGTCACCGCCGTCTTGTCGCCGATCTGCTCGCCGCGCATTGGCGAGCGCAAGGCCACAACATCGAAATTCGCCATCTTGTCGCCGCGCGTGCAAAATCTTCGAAGACGCGCCGCAAGCAGCTGCCCCCCGTGCCATGACAAAGTTGCTCATTACAGAAATCACTCGCATGGGGCCGGCGTTCTGCGTGATCGGTTTGCAGCGGGATAAGGAAAAGATCCGATCGGTTCGTCCCGTTTCTTCAAGCGCCAACAGTTGGCTGCATTTTCCGTATCGTCGCGGGGATGTGCTGAACTGTGAACTTGCTCCTTTCTCCGGCGCCAAACCGCACGTCGAAGATCGCGTCTCGACTCGCGGCTTTCAAAAAGAATCCGCCGTTCCCGAACCGGAGATCGTCACTTATCTACGGAAAGCAGAAATTGCTGGTTCTCTGCCAGATCTATTTGGCTGCGTTCTTCATGAAAACAAGACCGGCAGCGGACTTTTCGCAATGCCTCTCGAGCCAAGACGCTCCATTTGTGGAACGGAGACTCGAAATCTACGCCTCGAGCTTTGTGCAAACGAACTTCGCGCCACGCTGGCTCTTTCTTCAGGCGAGGTCTTGCGTGATCTCCCGGTCGTTGACCGCGATTGGCGCGATTTCATCGACGCAGCACTGGCGGATAATAGAGGAGCGAACCGCGTTGCCCGCCTCGAGCGCTTTCTAAATTCTCAATTTCACTACAAGCTTTTATCTTGCCCGCACCATTTCATCCGTCTCGGTCTCACGCGGCCCTATCATGCTCTCTGCTGGCTGATGCTGGACACGCTATTCCCGCTTCCAAGACTTGAATGGCTCGAGGAGTTTTGATGCCTTCGTTCACGGACGAGACTCACTGGCGGCGCCTTGTCGAGGAGTGTTTCCGGCGGGAAGCCGGCTTTCAAGCGCCCATCCCTGATTCCACGCAAGATCTTATTGAAACCGGTGCGCTTGACTCCATGGCTTGGGTCAGTTTTTTGCGCGCCTTGGAATCCGCCAGCGGTCTTAGCAATTTGGGCGCGATGCTGACGGAGCGTGCGCCGTCTCTCGAAAGTATTTTTCAGGCGTTAAAGCAGGCTCAAGCCCAAATCCCTCCCGATGAGGCCGACCACTCTCCGACGAGGCAAGGGGCACCACGGACCTCGGTCCTGATTGCTAGCTCGGGCGCGGCCCTGGGCTCGCTCACGATTCCGTCCGGCGAAGTTGACCGGGCTTTCGGCATGTCGCCGGGCAAGCTTCGCCTTCGTGCGGGAATCGAATCGTTCGCCTACGCCGCCGATGACGAAAATGAATTTGCGCTCGGCGCTCGCGCCGCGCAGCAAGCGCTCTATTCTGCGGCTTGCGGCGCCCAAGAACTCGATTGGATCATCGCCACCAGCGAAACGCACCAGGGCTTTCCCTCTCTTTCAGCGCTCCTTCACTCCCAGCTTCTCGCTCGCGAAAACTGTGGTGCGCTCGATGTCGGCGGCGCGTGTCTTGGCTTGCTGAATGCTTTTGCCGTGGCCCGCGGGCTCATTGCTGCGGGACAAGCGCGCACCATCGCCGTAGTCACCGCCGACGTTCACAGCCGCATTTTCCGGCCCGGCCGCGTCGCTGGAGAATTCGGCGGGTTGTTCGGGGACGGCGCCAGTGCCTTTCTCATCCGCGCTGCCACCGGCTCCACGCCGCAGCAAGCCTATACCTTCGGACAATTGTTTTTTGGCTGTGCGGGCCAGTACGCGGAAGCGATTCGCTTATCTCCGTCCCCCGAAGGAAATCTCGATTTGCATTTTGATGGCGAAGCACTCTCCCGCGCGGCCATCACTAAGCTGGAGAAGGTGGTCCTGGACGTCGAACTCCGCAGCGGCATTGCCCGTTCATCCGTGCAAGGTTTAGCGACTCATCAACCCAATCCGCGTCTTGTCACTCTGCTCGCCAGGCAGTTGGGTTTGTCCCAGGATAAATTTCCCGCCGTGGCCCAAAACTTCGGGAATCTCGGCTCTTCCACTTGCGGCGTGGCTCTTGATGCAATTCTGCGACGCACTCTCGGCTGCAAACCCGAGGGGTGTGGCCCCATATTTATGGCCTCTTTGGGTCCGGGCCTTCTGTTCGGTGGCGGCTGGCTTATTCCCGCCTGACCTGCGCATCCGTCGGCAATCACCTACAATCCAGGTCGCGCCCGAGTCGTAAAGCTCGTGTTCACGGTGGGCACTACACACGCTTGCAAGGCAGGCCACCCGGCGTCCGTCATTGGATTGCGGCAGAGCGATGCTGTAGCGGGACTGACTAGCGATGGATAAACGGTATTATCGAGTGGCTCGGCATAGACTTGGTAGCTGTGTCCAATGGCGAGATGGCTGATCTTATAGGATCCATCGAATTGTGCGGGGCCTGGTGCCGCGCAACTCCATCCTCCGAGCGTCGCTCCGATCACCGCACCGGTCGCTGAGTCCACGGCCACCACATGCGCTCCGAAAATCCCCGTCACGCCGGGTGGCGATGACGGTAGAAAGAGCGGATTGGCCGGGAGTATGCGTCCGCTGACCGCACCCCCATTTACAGTATCTCCAGGATCTGGATACAAAACTCGCAACCCTGTTCGATCGTCGTCCCCCAACGGGGCGTCAGGTTTTTGTGCTGTGGGCCGGCTTCCGGAGAACGTTCCTGGTGCTGGCGCAAAAGGGTACATCATCGCGGCAAACACTGCGGAATGGCTGAAGCCCAAAGTGTGGCCCAGCTCGTGAATGAGCAATGATTCGAAATCGTATGAGGTCGGCGCTGCCGCGAGCGCTGCGGGAGTTGCAAACGTTATAGTGGAGCTGCTGGGGTCAAAATAAATGTCGGCATCAAGAATTTGTCCAACCTGCGTTGCGGCCACACCGCTGCCCACGCGAGCCCCGATAATGTCTGCGGTAATTACTCGGGTGAAAGCCAGAATCCCCGGCGTAAACGCCCCATCCGCTTGATCGAGGCAGATGGAATTCACGCCATCCGAACCGCACGCGTTCTGCGCAGCGGTCCGGGTTACTGGAGCGAAGGTCCCGGGCACGAGAGTCGTGCCGCTTACTCCTGTCCATGCCGCGATCGATTGCGTAATTGCTTGCTCGATCTCGTTCAAACGTCCTGCGGCTGTCTGGTCCTGCGTCCGAATGGTCACCGGATTTGTTCCCAGCACCGTGCTCCATTGTTCTGCGATGGACCCTGGCGCGATGAGATGGTGCGAAGGCACGGGACAGGCAGAACCTCCCGAAATGCTTGCTGGTTGGCGCACATCGGGAACAATTTCATTGAAAGCATACCCGCGCGCGCCGGGTATGCCGCAGACGCCGTAGTATGCGGTTAAGAGCGCGGCGATGCTTCTGCGAATAATCGGTTGTTTTCTTTGCTTGGCCACAAGTGTTCTCCCGTGCTTCACTGATTTTCCTGCCTCAGTGCCTTGTGAAGTCTTTCCCTGAAAATGGTCATAGGCAGATTGCGAATCCCTCCGCGACGGAAGGTTCTCGTATGCGGATCGAAAACAGCTGAGGACGCGGAATCCTGTGTGACGATTTCCAGACCTGACTGCGGATTGCGCTTAATGCGAAACGTTCCTTGGGACCAGCCCAGTACTTGATACGGCTCCGCTTCATGGCCCCAAAGGAAAAGATAGACTTCTTCCCCAGTGTGAAACGTCGGGACTTCCTGCACACGCGAGTGCAGGTGTCCGACGTTTCCTCCAAGCAGGCGCACCGTGACGACTCCCGGGAGAACCCCTTTATCCCGCTGCACGACTTCAAATCTCGTCTCCGTCCAAATCTCTCCCTGCTCCCACTGGCTCGTCGTGCCAAGGCAGCGCAGCCGCGCCACGGCCGTGGATTCCTGGGCAAGGTCTTCGAGCTTCAGCGGCGAAAGAGTTGTCGCGCTTGCCGCTATCGCCAGCAATGCCAACCCGCCGAGAAATAGAATCCACAAAAATCGCCGCCGCTGTACGTAGCTCATGTTTCTTTGCCTCGCAGTTCTCACTGGACTACCAGCGCTCCGCTCGCGGCGGTCTTGTCCAGATTTGTGTTTTGAAGGAAGAGCGTGCGCGCGCCCGGAAGCGCCGTCGCCGGAATCTGTAGCGTCAGGTGGATAATCCCGAGGCCGGCGGGCTGCTTTGCGATCACCGTGATGTCGCCCGGCCCCGAAACCGTGTACGTCATGCTGGTGTCCAATCCACTCTCGGAAAACACGCAAAGATCGGTCGTCACGGTGCCGCTGGCAGGGCGTTGCAGCGCTAACGGATTGCCTGAGAGCGAACAGGAATTGTTCGCGACGGAAAACATTCCGAGAGCGGCAACGTTGATGTCCACGTCGTTGCCTTGCGCGCTCACTCCTGCGGTTGTCGGGTCGACCACCACAATGTCCTTGCCGGTTGCGATTGGGAAAGCGCTGGTCAGGGCTACCACGTCGTCCGACGCGTTTGGGGGAGCAACCACGAGAGAGACGGCATTGGACGCCGTCCCGCTGGGATTGACTAACTGTACCGAAATATTTCCCGCCACGGAGACGTCGGCAGCCGTGACTGGCGCTGTACATTCTGTCGCTGCGATGCAGGTCGTTGTTCGCGCAGTTCCAGCGACCAACAAAATCGATCCTGACCCCGGGCTCGACGCCGTGAACCCGCTTCCTTCCACCAGCAGCGTGAAACCGTCGGCCGCGCCCGCGTAGATGCTCGCCGGGTGCAGCGAAAAGATGTTGGCGCCAGTGGAGATCGTGACATTGGCCGTGCCGGACTGCGTGGTGTCATCCGAGCTGACGGCCAAGACTTGCAGAGCATCCGGTGTGGGCGCCGAGCTCGGCGCGGTGTAATTTCCATTCGCGTCAATTGAACCGCAGACGCCGCTCACGCAGGCCGTCCCCCGAATTTGCCAAACCACGCTCTGGTTGCCTGTTCCAAGCACTGTGGCCGTAAAACCCTGCACACCCAGAGGCGCTAGCGTGATGCTCTGCGGCTGCACCGAGACCAGCACGTGATTGATCACCGTGATCTGTGCTGAAGCGCTTTTCGTGGTGTCTGCTGCGCTCGTTGCCATCACGCTCACGGGGTTCGGCTGCGGAATCGCTCCGGGAGCGAGGTAATCCACTTGCAGAGCGTTTCCGCTCGATACGCTTTGACAGGGACTTGACCCCACAACGCAGATTTGCCCGAGAGTTGTACTTCCGCCGGAAACCCCGCTCACGCTCCAGTTCACTGCAGTATTCGCTGTTCCGAATATCTGCGCCGTCAGCGTCACGCGATGATTCGCTGCAAGCGTGCCTGTTGCCGGCGAAAGACTGACGTTTATTCCGGCCTGGATGGCCATCGCGGCTTGCGCCATTTTCGCGGGATCGGCTTGTGGCGTTACGGTGACGATGACGGAGTCAGGATTCGGCGGCGTGCTTGGTGCGGTATAGGTCGCCGTATCCGCGATTACGCTTCCACCTGATCCTTGCGTGGTCACAACCGTCAGCGTTCCACACGTTGTGGAACTGCACCCTGGTCCGGAGAGTGACCAGGATAGGATCGCGCTTGGATTTGAGCCTGCGACAGGCGTCATCGTAGCGACAATCGTTGCTGCGCCTCCTGCGGGGACGCTCTGTGGCGCTGTGACTTGAAGTGTGAAATTACTGGTGATGCTGACGGCCACAGAGGACTGCTTCGAGGGATCGGCGACGCTCTGCGCCGTCAATGTCGCGCTGGTCGGAGAAGGTAGGATCCCTGGGGCGGTGTACTTGCCGCTCAGGTCCACGCTCCCGCATGCCGAAGGGCACGCCGCCCCGCTGACGCTCCAGCGCACCGCAGTATCGGGATGCCCGGCGCTTGTGAGCGTGGCATGAAAACTTTGTGTTGCGCCGAGCTCGACGCTCGCATTGGCTGGCGCGAGACCGATCGTGATGTCGCTTGCAATCGTGAGTTGCGCCGTCGCGGATTTTGTCGCGTCCGCCTGGCTCGTGGCGGCGATCGTTACCGTGGTTGGCGAGGGCAGATCGGCGGGAGCGGTGTACACTCCGTCCGCTGTGATTGTTCCGGCGGAGGCGCTTCCCGCCGGAATGCTATTCACGCTCCAGCTCACACTTGTGTTAGTCGTGTTTGTCACAGTCGCAGCAAATGTCTGCGAGTTCCCCAGAAGCACCGACACGGTCGTGGGGGTCACGGTCACGGTTATTGAGGGAGTAGGTGGAGGCGGAGGTGGAGGAATTACTTCTGATCCCGTGGCTCCTCCGCAGCCTGGCAGCCCACACGCCGAAAGCATCAGGACAACCAGCAGAAAGGGGTGGGCCGTCCGCGCGAAGCTCGCTTCCCCACCAATCCATTCCACTTTCGTTGCGATTTGCGTGAGAGGCCGCATGCTGGGCGGAATGCAGGCGAAGGGCCAGCGAAAAGCGTAAGTGGGGTATACCGGAGAGAAAGTGGACAGTTCTCTCGGCGCCCCTGCTTAAATGGTTGAAAATAAAGCGCTTCTCTAATCGACGAGGAAAAGTGTTGACTCAGATCACAGCATTCAGGGAGTCTCGGCTGTCCCGCTAGCAATGACGTTAATCCCGATATGGAACTGAGTCACCGAACCACTGTTCCAGAACGGAATTCGAATTCCCGATGGCTTTTCAATTTTTCGATAATCGAGTATTTAACACTTTTGTTAAATACACTGGCCAAACCAAGCTTCCGTGAACCAAATGACCTGCTGCGCCGTCTGGCAGGTGTACGGGGAGGGCGAGCGGTTTTGGCTCGCATGAGTGACCCAATGCAGGAGCTGGTTCTGATCCAGCCAGGCCGTACCGCCGAAAAGGAATTCGCGAACGAAGCGGCCCAAACCGCTCTCCGCCGCGAGTTCGAAGAACGCCTCAGCGAGTGCGGGCCGCTGGCGTATCGCGTTGCGCGCGGCGTTCTGCGCAACAGCGCGGACGCGGAAGACGTCGCGCAGGAAGCGCTTCTGCGCGCGTACCGCCGGTTCGAACGACTACGCGACCGCGGGCGGTTTCGCGCGTGGCTCGTGCGCATCGCGTTCCGGCTCGCGATCGATCGGACGCGGTCTTCAAAGCGCCGCGAAGTGCGCGAGACGCTGTGGTCGCAAGCGGCGCCGCGAGCTTCGACGGAGGACATTGCCGCCACCAGTGAATTTCAGGCACACCTCGAGCGCGCGATGGATGAGCTTCCGGAAAAACAGAGGCTTGTGCTTTTGCTGGCGGCGATGGAGGGCCACACGCTTGACGAAGTGGCGGTGATGCTCGGGCTTCCGGTCGGAACGGTGAAATCGAGATTGTTTTTTGCAAGAAAGCAGCTAGTGGAGAAATTGCGATGTCATGTGAAGACTATCGAGAAGCGCTGACGGAAGCCGCGGCCGCAAACGCTGCGCTGTCGAGCGAACTGCATTCGCACCTGGATGGTTGCGCGTCCTGCCGCGCCGCGTTCGCCGAAGAGCGGCAACTCTTTGCCGCTGTTGACACCGGCCTGCGCGCCCACGCAAATGCCGACGTGCCTGCGTCGTTACTTCCAGGAGTACGGACGAAGCTGAACGAACTCTCTGTTCCTCGCCGCTCTTGGATTCCGGCCTATGCCGCCGCGGCCGCTGCTGCGGCTCTTGTTGTTGGGATTGTTTTCGTTCGCGGCGTTGGGCGTGGTGACACTGAGCAGGATCTGCGGACGACTGCAGCCGCCCGCAGTGTCGTGCCTCCTGAGACAAAAACGGTTCCCGCAGCCGTGCCTCACGTTGAAACGAGTGCGCCGCCAACGAAAGGTAAACTGCGCCGGCCCCTCGGAATTGCACCTGTTACCCCGGTCGAAGAGGTTGCTGTGTTAATTCCAGCCGGACAGAAACAGGCCATCGACGCGTTGCTTGCCAGTGTTCAGCGGGGCAACGTCGAAGCAAGTGTTTTGCTCGCGGAGAAACCTGAGGGAACTTTGGAAGAGTTGCAGGTTTCACCGCTCGAGATCTCCCCCATCGAAGTGAGACCGCTCGCAGATGTTAGCGCGGAATCTCCTCCAGAGAATGGGAAAACAAGACTTTAACCAGGTGGAAAAATTTCAAAAGGAGCGTTCTATGAAGAAGACTGGTTTGGCAGTGTTGCTCGCTATTCTGGTGCTCGTCGTCCCGCATTTGTGGGCGCAGGACAAGGCAAAATCCGCGGACGCTGCCAAGCCCGCCGTCACGGAAAAAGTAATCACGCCTCTGCGCGTCCAGGTCGTGTTCACCGAATTCGACGGCGACAAGAAAATTAGCAGCCTGCCGTACACCTTTCTTGTGAACGCTGATGAACGCGGAGAAAGAGCCGCCGTGCGGATGGGCTTGAAAGTCCCGATCGAAACGTCCACTAGTACGGGCGTCAAGCAGATCCAATATCAGGATGTGGGCACGAATCTCGATGGCCGCGCAGAGAAGACCGAGGACGGGCGTTTCCAGTTAATGCTGAACGTGGAGAAGTCCTCTGCTTACTTGCCAGGCGCGAACGAAAGGCCAGCCTCCGTTGGCGGTAACGAAGTTTCGAGGAACCAGCCGACCTTTCAGCAATTCCGAACACAAGCAAATCTGCTGATCCGGGACGGTCAGACCGTTCAATCGACGGTCGCGACCGATCCCGTTACAGGGCATGTGACAAAAGTGGACGTCACGGTGAACATAGTTAAGTAATAGTCAGAAGAGGAAACTGTTCAGGCGCTGACGATAGAGGCGAGAGCACTCTTCAAATCCGCTTGCAAAAATCGGTAGCCAAGACTTTCCAACTTCTTCGGCAAGACGCGCTGGCTGGATAATAGCAGCGCGTCGGCCATTTCACCGAGGACCAGGCGCAGGGCGAACGCTGGGGCAGGGAAGAGTGCTGGGCGGTGCAGGACGCTTGCGAGAGTTTTCGTGAATTCGACGTTTTGCACCGGCTGAGGAGAAATAACGTTTATGGGGCCTCGAACTTCATTTTTTTCCAGCGCGAAGCGTAAAATCTCAACTACATCGGCGAGCGAAATCCACGACATCCACTGGTGACCTGAACCAATTTTTCCGCCGGCGAAGAACCGGAACAGGAGCATCATCTTCGACAGGGCGCCTCCATCTCGCGCGAGAATAATTCCGAATCGCGCGAGCACTACGCGAATCCCAATCGCCTCAGCTTTAAGCGCTTCGGCTTCCCATTCCCTGGCCAGACCCGACAAGTAATCATTTCCCGGCTGGCTTTCCTCTGTGAGAAGTTCATCGCCGCGATTGCCGTAAAAGCCGGTCGCCGTTGCGGAGACGAGCACGCTAGGCCGCGCGTTCATCTTCGCCAGGGCAGCAACCAGCGCGCGGGTGGTATCGATGCGGCTCGACCGCAACTCGGCTTTCCGCGCGGCGTTCCAGCGGCCATCGGCAATGGATGCGCCAGCGAGATTCACCACGGCGTCCGCGCCAACGGCCGCGCCGCCCAGCTCTCCGGTTGCCGGGTTCCAAGCCACTTGAAAGCCGTCATTCATTTCATTCTTAACAACGGTTCCGGGCCGCACCAGCCTGCAGAGGGTGTGGCCAGCCTTTACCAACGCGGGCACCAGCGCACTCCCCACCAAGCCGCTCGACCCTGTTACAAGAATTTTCATGGTGATTTAACTCGACCCTCTTCGACGACCGCTTGAATGAACGCTATCCCAAGACGCTACGCAACCCGCACTGATTGGTCAAGCAGCAGAATTGTTCAAAACAATTATTGCGAACGAAAATGCCGAACAATTTGCAAGGCTTCTGCTTGTTGGCGTTAACTGCGCAGGCTATAGCTCCCTGCCTTCTTGCAGGTTACAATTCTCATGTGACCATCTCCTCGAAAACTGCGCGCGTTAAGGTGCTTTTCTTCGGCCGGCTCAAAGAAATCGTCGGCCAGGCCGAAGACTCGATCGAGATCGCAGACGGCGCGCCGATAGAGGCTCTCTTCTCCCGCTATGGCGCGAGTCACCCGGAACTTGCGCGGTTTCGCGCTTCGCTTGTGGCCTCAAGGAATCAGGAATTTGCCGCGTGGACGACGCCGCTCCATACCGGGGACGAAGTAGCATTTCTCCCGCCGGTGAGCGGCGGCTAGCCAACTTGACCATGACTGAAACTCTCCAGGCCGATCTTCTTCTGCTGGTGCGCGACCCCATCGAGCACGACGTCCTGATCGAGCACGTTCGCGCCGCCGAAGACGGCGCTGTGGTCACGTTTGACGGCTGCGTGCGCAATCATTCTCACGGCCGCCGCACGCTTTATCTCGACTACGAAGCTTACGAATCGATGGCGCTGGGAAAAATCCGAGAAATTGCCACGCAAATCCATGAGAAATATCCCATTCACCTGGTGGCCATCGCGCATCGGCTCGGCCGCCTGGAAATCGGCGAGACCAGCGTTTTCATCGCGGTAAGCTCCCCCCACCGGCCGGCTGCCTTCGAGGCTTGCCGGTTCGCCATCGACACGTTGAAACGAACCGTCCCCATCTGGAAGAAAGAATACTTCGAAGACGGCGCCATCTGGGCCGACGGCGAGATGCCACCAGCGCCCGCGGAGACACGAGCGGCGAAACCTGCATCTCAGTGAATCAATGAACTCCACCACCCGTCGCGCTCTCGCTGCAGCCGTCGCTTTACTGGCCGCGCTTTTTGTGGTCGATGTCGCTTTCTCTCAGGACAAACCCGACCGTCCGCCATGGGCGCAGAAACCCAAGCCGGCTTCGAATTCCACTTCCACCGGTACGGCCGGACCGCCTGGAACGATTGTGCCAACCCCTACACAGCCGATCAGCCTTCCGGAAGATACCGACTCACAGCGCGACAAGATTAAGGTCAAAGTCGATCTCGTCAGTATTTTGGCCAGTGTTCTCGATGACCACAACCGGCCCGCGCCCGACTTGCCCATCGAGGCGTTCCAGGTTTACGAGGAAGGTGTGCAGCAAAAGATCGAGGTATTCGAATCCGAAACGCAACAGCCTCTCGATCTCGCGCTGATGATCGACGCGAGCCTGAGCGCGCACAAGGAAATAACCTTCGAGCAAGAGGCCGCCGCACATTTTATCCGCCAGGTTTTGCGGCCCAGCGACCGCTTGTCCGTTTTTTCCTTCGACGAAAATGTCACGCAGATCGCGAAGTTCTCGGACAATGTTCCGACACTGCAAGCCGCAGTGCGAAGGATTCCCGCTGGCGCGGGTACGTCCATCTACGATGCCATACTTCTCGGAGCGCAAGCATTGGAGCGCCGGGGAGAAGAGCGCCGCCGGGTGATTGTTTTGGTTACGGACGCGGGCGAAACTACCAGCCGGACGGACTTTGAGGCCGCGCGCAAAGAAGCCGTCCGTTCGGACCTGCTGCTCTACACCATCGTTATCCGCCCGGTGAAAAATGAGAGCGGCCGCAACACCGCCGGCGAGCATGCCCTCGAGACCATCACCGAAACTACGGGCGGCGCGATGTTTTATCCGGACACGCCGCAGGAGCTCAATGTAATTTTCGATGTCATCGACCGCGAGTTGCGCACGCAGTATCGGCTTGGCTACTACCCCAATCCGCGCGGCCTGGCCAACAGCTATCGCAAAGTGGAGGTCAAGGTCCTAAACGGCGATTACCACGTCCGCCACCGAAAGACCTACCTCACCGGCCCGCAGTGAAAGATTACAAGCGGCAGTTTGATTGGCACTCATAGTTTTCAGGAAGCTGCGTGACTACTG
>Ga0070708_100000541_pt1 | contig 28420 bp, 27 predicted proteins | sample KBSK5503metaG_FD_65469 | JGI IMG/M metagenome (GOLD analysis project Ga0070708, IMG submission 65469) | Corn, switchgrass and miscanthus rhizosphere microbial communities from Kellogg Biological Station, Michigan, USA - KBS K5-50-3 metaG | ecosystem: Host-associated > Plants > Roots >... | reverse complement strand
GCACGGTAACAGGTTCCGCGGAATCGTTCCGGATCCACGAACGTTTCTAAGAAGTAAATCGGGTGCCCGTAGATTCGCTGCCAGTCAGCGGAGATCCGCGACGCCATGCGGCCCAAGATATGCGACGCCAAGTGTTGGACGGTTACCCATGGCAGAATCAGGAAGCGTGGGTTATACGCGATGTAGCGGAGGTTGCGACGGCGTGCTTCTGCGCTCCAACCGATGTAGCAGTCGCGACTGCGCAGATGCCGTACGGCCGAGGACCACGCCAGGCAGGCGACCGGCCGCCCTCGCCCCCACACCAAGTACTTCAGGTGTTCTCCCGGCGGCTGCTCGTAGCCGAGATAATGATGTTCCTCCACCAACCCGTTCCACAACGGCTCTTTCTCGGTGCGCCGCACCTGCTCGAACTCCAGTGGCTGGAGGTCGCTCAGACGGCCTTGCAGGGGCGTGGTATCAATCCGCGCCGGCTCTGGCCGGGCTCGGTGGGCCAGCGGGTTATGGCGCACGTAACTCACCGGCGGTAACTCGATCTGGCCAGCACGGTACAGCATGAGCAACAAGCCGCGGCACACCATGTCGCGCAACGCACCATTGGCCTGACGCCATTGCCAGGCTTCACAGAGCTTGGTCGATAGCGTGCGACGACTTTCCTGTGGGTGCCGCTCGATCAGCGTACGTATAAATAGGATGTCTTCCTGGCTGATCTCCCGGCCACGATACCTGAGCTCGATCATCGACCAGCAGTATGAACTTGTTTTTCTTGGAACGCAAGGGGGGGCGCTGATTTTTTTGGTTCGCGCGGGGATTTATTTCAGCACGCTGACTCGCCGCCACATCGGCGCTGCGCGCACCCGCGACACATCCCCAGCCGCCATCAGCAACTGCACCTCATAGGCTTCCAGTGCCTTGGCTGGTGCGGATGCTTCCGGCCACCATACGAATCGCCCGCACGAGAGACGCTTCTGGGCCAGCCAGTATCCTTGGCCGTCATAACAGAGAAGTCGGATCGAGGTGCCACTGCGGCTACGAAACACGAACACACAGCCAGAAAAAGGATCCTCTGCTAGTTTCTCCTGGCAGAGCCTCGATAAACCGTCAATGCCCTTCCTTCCATCGACCGGCTCAATGGCCACCAGCACGCGCATCTGGTTGGTAATCTGAATCATCTCTTGTCTTCTGCCTCCCGCCAGGCACGCAGCAGGCTGGTCCAATCGGGCGGTGCCGCAGCTTTCCACTGAATGCGCACCTTGCCTCCGCCCAAAGACTCGAACTCGATGACGCATTCTTGCAGCGTCGCTGCCCGCGGCGCGATCAGTTCGACGAATGCCGGCTGGCTTGCCTTTCGTCGGGGTTGGGATACTCCGCCTGTGCCGCCCAGCCGTTTCTTCAGCCCCATGTAGTCCAGCCGGAGTGGGTGTGCGACGGAATACACACCGTGTTCTCGGGCCAGCTCGACCGCAGCTTGCCACAGTGACTCCGGCAGCTTCCTCCGCCCCGGCTGCGTGCTGCGAAACTGATCCAGTTGGTGTTGTAACTGAGCGATTGGTTCGGGAATTACCGCTGTGCTCATGCGCTTCGTCCTCGGCCGCTCACCGGCGGCTCGACGAAACTAACAGCGCGGGCTAGCAGCTGTCACGCATGCTTGCCGAAAACTCACGCTCAACTCGGTGCGACTGATCGAACGGCGATCATCGGTTCGAGCGCAACGCCGGGAATGTGCGAAACGGTCTTCGTGCTGACCAAGACGCAGAAGGGTGGTCGCGTCAAGCTGACGGTTCATCCCCGAAACGAGAGAGCGCAAACGCAACACTACAAATGGACGGATGTTGGAAAGTTGGTAGAGACAGAGAACGCCGAGGAGCCGGATCGCTTTGTGATCTACTTGAATCAGGTTCCCACTGAGACCTTCAAGACGGAGGATGTCGTGGCGTTCTATGAGAAGCGGTTCAAGGTGAAACGCGACACCGTGCAGAACGAGATCAAACGGGCCGTGGAGAAAAAATGGATCGAACGTTGCATTGACGAGCGCAGCGGGAAAGCGAAGAAGGGACATTTTAAGAAGGTGAATTGGATGGAGGAGGAGACGGAATAATGCCGAACGCGGAATTGTGACAAAAGCCCCCGCTGGTACTTAGTCGCTGGCTCTTAGCTTGTGAGGGAGAGACGTAAAGTCTCCCCCAAGCGTAGCGGCTGGTACCCAGATACTGTTGCCGATTAGTTTCTTCATATATAGGCAGGAAAATCGGCAAAACAGCCCCGCAACTCATTGGTAAGATTACAGTTAGACGAGTAAAAGTTCTCATCAGCACGCTTTCGGTACGGTTTTGGCAATCCGTTCGGCATCGTTAAGAAGTTCGTCAGGAAGAACCAGTTTTGCATTTCGAGAAAGTGACCGCCCATGAAAAATCATCACGCGAGTAGATACGACCGGCCCTAAAACCCCGTCTAGTTCGCAGGTGTCTCGCGCTCCCGTATTCGGCGAAGGCGGTTTTCGCGACAATTATCAGCATCAGCCTATTGATGGCATTCGATCTGTGGAGAACGAACGTTCTCTTCAATCCAAGCGATGTCCCGGCCTAAAGATCGACGGGATAAGGGTTACATCGCGAATCGTGATCCTCGGGGTAGTAAACGGTTAACGGGGCGATTTTCACGTTTTCAGTATCTATGTGCTAGCAGAGGAAAGATTTCTGGAGAACGCGATGCGAGAGTTAGGAGACCAATGACGGACGGGCAGAAAGATTCTTTCAAACAACGAACAAATCAGGCTTTCGAGCAGAAGCCGCACCTGAAGCCCTTATTCAAGAAGTTGCTGTCCCTCGGCGGGAAAGGTGTCGTCCTGTGGAATGGCAGCAATGGCATTAACAGCGTTGCTCATCTCCTTGCGGAAGGGCAGGTATTTAGCAACCGTGGCCTCAAGGTGGTCGAGGGTGAACCGTCGCGGTGCCATGACAACGTCTTCGCTCTTTGGAAGACAGAGCCTGAACGCTACATGGTCGTGACAGGGTACGGACTCTCGAAAGATGGCATCTGGCGTCCACACTCTTGGTGCGTTGATCGGAAGACCCGGAAGATCACTGAGACCACAGAACGGCGAACGAAATACTTTGGTGTGGAGTTCTCAAAGGCTGAGTTCGAAGATGCACAAGAGGTCATTCGACAGCACCAGAAATTAGCCAGCAGAAACCGAAGAAACAAGCCAAAGGCACCAAAAAGGGCCAGCGCAAACTGCACCAAGCCGCTCTGCGAAAATCAGAATGAGCCGCGACAATTCTCCGCATGATCTCCCGCCGCCGATCCTGCCGTGCGCGGTACGGTTGGGACGGTTGACGCAATCGGCCTTTACAGTAACGATCCGGGTCAATAAGTACAAACGCGGTTTTGCGCTAACTACTTGCTTGGGAGACAATCCTGAAATCCGAGCGGAGCGACAGTCTTATGCGAATCGTCAACTTAACGGCAGTCTTGCTGACCTCTATTTCCCTACCAGCGATGGCGCAGGGCAACCCACCAGCGACTATGAAGGGTGTTGTCGCCAGAGGGGATGGCAAAGCAGTTGCAGCTGCATTCGTTCTCGTTCGTGATTATCAACAGACGAGCCAAGGCTACGTCGCAGACAGGTGGGAGACTCGCACAGAAGTGGATGGCAGTTTTTCACTCGAAGTGGAGCCGGGTTGTTATGACATCTTCGTCTCAGCTAACACGCAGTTTCTTCCGTTTTCCCGGCGAATCTGTATCCAAGCAGAACGCAGTTCAGTCTTGAAGATCAATTTGAAGGCAGACCCACATCCGCTTCTGCGTCAGCGTTGATCTTTGATCTCCCGCGCTGCTCTTCCCGTCTCAGGCCGTACGCCTTAGACAGTTTGAGAAGGAACCCCATGATCATTTGGGCCGCTGGGTTCCATAACTGATATCGAAATCCGTTCACGATCCGGGTCAAAGGGTGAAGGCGATTTTGCAACAGCTACGACCTAGAATGCTAACTGCCTGAGGATTTCGCGGACGACGGCGGCAATCTGTTCCCGCCGCCATGTGCCGTCCAAGCCCTCGGCTAACGCGGGATTGTGGTGGGATTTGGCGAGTTTCCTGAGCCACGCAGCGGCTTGCTTGTTGGGCCTCTGTTTTGAGAGGTGACGTTCAAGCCAGTCCACAACTTCGCGTGGACTATCCATCTTGCCACAGTCGTCATCAGGGAGTTCAGCGCCGAAGATTTCCTCAAAAGCCATTATTGCTTCTACCGTGTCGAGGCTTTCCATCTCTTGGAAAATCATGGCGAAATCCCAGCACTTAGTTTACGCAATTAGGCGTGGCTGTTGGAGAACTTTTTCCGCGAAATTCGCAAAAATAAAATCGCGTCAGGATGCCCTACCAACGACTTTCTCGGTCACGACGCGGCAATGAGTGAGATGGCGATTTCTCGACAGTTGAACTGCTACCTGTTCGACCAACGACTGTCGGCGCTTTGTGACACAGTGCCTTCAGGTTTCTGAACCTTCCTGAGGTTGATTTGCCGGATCATAAAAAACCAAAGTGCTCCCAACAGAATAATGGGCACGAAGTTCATGACCCACGTTGACCAATCCCCACTAGGTGCATCTCTAAACCAGATTTCTACTCCCTTCTGATGCAGAAGTTGCAGCATCCCTTCTTGGCTAGTCGGCGCGGTCACGCGGAAAGACCTACCATCGCGGTATCTTCCATCGATCTGATTCTTGGAAATTATCACCTTCGAAACGGTTCCGGTTTCCACTTTCGAAAGGAACTCTGAATAGCTGATCTCAGGTATCTTTTGCCTGTTTGGGTCACTTTTCACGACTTGCCAAAACAAGAGGGTTGAGATCATTATGACCAGCCAGAACGCCGCTCGTTTAACCAAGGGAGTCACTTTGGAACTCCTTCAAATCACCAACTGCTTTGCTGGTCTAATCGCGATATTACTCCAACTATCGTTTCCCCGTTGTACAACCGTGCAAGCTGGACTAACATTCCGGCCTATGAACGTGCAAGAACTTGGCGAAGAATATCGGAACAGGACGGACAAGGAACTGCTCCGATTAGCGCTGACTCCTGAGGAGCTAACGCCAGACGCAAACGCCGCGCTCAAGAGCGAATTAGCAAGACGACGAATCGATAGTGGGACACATCTGGATGCAGCGCGTCAAGAGGAGGAAGAGCGCAAAGCCGAGAATGATAGGGGTCTTGGTACTCTCGGCTTCATTCCGCATTTCGGTGTTGGTCGTGTGCGGTTTGGCAAGGGTGGCTGCCTCTACAATTCCGAAACTGGTGTGGAGCAGTTCAAGACAACGGTGTTCGTTGTACTGTTCTGGTTTCCCCTCATACCCACGGGAACATATCTTGTCGAACGAAAGCGCATGTTACCAGATGAAGTGACCGGGCTAGCGAAACTCCCTCTCGACTGGAAACAGGTGCTGAAAGTCTGGATCATTGCGACGGGTTCCATTCTTGGGTTCATATCGTTGATCAAGCTGATCTCTTCTGACGCTGTCTGGAGACTCTTCCATCGTTGACTGGCGAGAAGGCGGTTATACGCATTAAAAGAATTGCTGGTGCCATCGCCCCGACTCCCTGTTCGATAAACATCCCAGCTACGCATTCGGCTGCGGCACATTCAGTACGATGGCGTTTCGCCGTTGGAGTTCTTCGACGTTACTCCACAAGGCGAGAAAATGTATGGTGCGAACCAGCACAACGCATTCCACTCCTCGGCTGTTACGAATCGTCGGCAAGTCGTCCCAATAAATGATCTCTCCCCTCTCGTGCTTTTCCTCTGCAAACCAAAGCAACTCCCCGATGGCCTGCAACTCGGTTGGGCGACTGAGGCTGAACCGCGCCATCTTCAGGGTTTCTTTGGACGGGGGAGCCAGAGGCACATTAGGCCGCTTGAGTCTGTGGCCGACCGTGGCCAGCACCGTGACGAAGGCGACGAAACCAAACCCGAACAGATATTCCATCACTCACCTCCTGCCCACAAACAAGTCTTTTAGGAAGACCGGGATTGCGCGGGATGGATGCTGAAAACCCAAGCGTTTGCCCTTGCCGTTTCGGGATGGTTTTTGGAAGGGTACTGTTTCGATGCCGGTTTGCTGCCCTTTTTGCAACGGTGATTACTTCCTGTTTGCCCGTCGGGCGCAAATACGGAAGGTCCTTGCTACCGGTGACCAACCTTTACGACCTTCTGTCCCCTGATCCTGACCCAGGCCCGTCCTCCAGTCGCTTCCATTCAAGGTGTTCTCGGCCCCACACTCGAACGGCTTGAATCAGCGGACGCACTGTCTCCCCATGGCTAGAGATGCAGTACTCAACCCTTGGCGGGACCTCCGCGTAGACGGTGCGACAGATGAGCCCCTCGTGCTCCAGATTGCGCAGCGTTGCCGCCAATACCTTATGGGAAATCTCGGGCATTAACCGGCGCAGTTCGTTGAACCGGCGCGTATCGGAATCCAGCCAATAGAGACAAATCAAGCTCCATTTGCCACCAACGGCATTCAGCGCGCCTGTCAGCGGGCAATTTGTAGACACGGGCAGTTGCGACACAGTATCTTTTTTTACCGCAGGACGAGTTTCCATAACGTAACCGGATTACCGCAAAGTGCCTTCTTGCTTTTTCTATGGTCGCCGCGCAAGTATGCTGGCGGAGGCACGTAAATGATCATCGAAATGCGGACCTATAAGACCAAGCCCGGCAAACGCCCTCAGTTCCTTGAGATATTCCGCTCCAAGTCTATCCCGGCGCACACGGAAATCGGGATGAAAATATTAGGCCCATTTCTTTCCCTCGAAGATCCTGACACCTTCTTCTGGATGCGCGGCTTTCCTGATGTCTCGTCGCGTGAGCCGATGAAAGCAAAGTTTTACGAAGGTGAGCTTTGGAACCGCGAACTGGAGAACATCCTGCTGCCGATGTTAGACAAGTATGAGGTGGTCCTGGTCGAAGATGCTGAGGATCGGGTTCGCTGGTAATCACATCAGGCCAACACTATGTGGCTTTCACATCCGTTCAGCCTATGCATTCGATACGTTGTCGTGGTTGCATTTTCCGCACCCACTGCGTTCAACTCTGCTGCCCAAACGGGTGTCGTCCGCATTCCTCGGGCGCCTGCTTCCGTCATACTGAATGTTCCGATCCGGACCGGATGGAACGCTGAGTTCCATTGCAATCATGACGATCGCGAGTTGATCTGCGTCATCGCGAATCTCAAGCACGGCAAAGAGGAGCGTTATCCGGAACTTCTGATCGACCCACAAAACCGGAGAAGCTCGAATTGGCAGCGCGGGCAATGGTGGTTCCATTCGTCGTACAACCTGTGTGAAGGAAATGGCGAATTCAACGTCTACGTCCGCAATGGGACCCTTCAGTGCACGCAGACGAAGCCTGGTTGGCGAGCCAATCACTTTCCGCTCAGTCGTGACGATGTAATCACGATTCACGTGTCACTCTCGAAAATTGGTTTACTGCCAGGACATCGGTTCGGTTTCGCGGTGGATGTGACCGATACGCAATCCGAGTGGCATTTCTGGCCGTCGGGTGCCAGCCTCAAATCTCCAGCAACCTGGGGTGTGACGGACTTGTCGCCCTAAACCTATGACCGCAGGGGAGCGTCAAAGCGCAGAGTCTTATGTGAAGAGCCTGCTGGATAGGCTCGCATCCAGCAGACGAGGATCAACTGCCTTGCGTTCCGTGATTCTGCTCGGCAGTAGCGTTATCTTCCTGCTGATATTAGCTCTGTCGCAGCGGATCATGACTTCGAGACCCTCGGATGGGCCTAGCGTAGAGAGCTTTGCGCAACACCTCGATTCATTTATCCCAAAACGAATGCAGGAACTGCACGTGCCTGGGGCGGGTCTGGCCCTGATAGATCACGGTGAGGTGATTTGGACCAAGGGCTATGGCGTCGCGGATAAGACAACAGGTACGCCCGTTACACCGGAAACGGTATTTCAAGCTGCTTCGATTTCTAAATCCGTAACCGCTTGGGGCGTCATGCGCTTAGTTCAAGAGGGGAAGTTATCGCTCGATGCTCCCGTTGAAAGATACCTGACACGGTGGCACCTGCCTCCTTCGAGCTTTGACAAATCCCGTGTCACCATTCGGCGTTTGTTGAGCCACACTGCTGGGCTGTCAGTTCCCGGCTATCTCGGCATTGCTCCTGGAAATCCGCTCCCGACCCTTGAGCAATCACTTTCAGGGGAGGCCGGAGCCGCCGGCAATGTACGGGTTGAGATACCGCCGGGAACCAAGTTTAGCTACTCTGGTGGGGGCTACACGCTGCTTCAACTTGTTATCGAGGAAGTCGCTCATGACACGTTCGCAAGTTACATGCGACGTGAGGTTCTGCAGCCATTAGGTATGGGACGCAGCTCCTTCGAATGGACTCCGGAAATCCAGGCCTCCACCGCTACGGCCTATGATCAATTTGGAAATCGATTACCTAACTTCTTGTTTACCGAACAAGCCGCAGCCGGACTCTATACAACAGCCGCCGATTTGGCAAAATTTGTCTGTGCAGGTATGCCTGGTCCTAAGGGCGAAATGGCGGGACGAGGTGTGCTGACGCAGGAGACGTTCCTGCAGATGGTTTCTCCAGCCCCAGCGACAAAAGGTCAGTACGGACTTGGCTTTGATATTCAAAAACTGCCGGGCACACTACGTATGGTTTATCACCCTGGGAGCAATCGAGGCTGGGCCGGCATGATTGCTGAACTGCCGGAGAGAAGACGGGGAATGGTCCTTCTCATGAACGGCGACGGCGGTGGCATACTCGCGACCCAAGTGGTCTTTGCTTTTGCAGCAGAATCGTTGTACCGACCGATCCTTTGGGCGACCTTATGCCTCGGCGCGCTCCTCATTCTTCTTGTAGGCGGAATCTGCTGGCAGGTACGACACGGCAAAAGGGAATGGAGGCGGAAAACAAAACGGAGTTGGTTTCGAATCGGCTGTAGCGCAGCCCTTGCGCTCTTCGCCTTGACGTGGTGGCTGCTCTGGTTCTCGGATGTCTTCAGTCGTCCGGTGACCGGATTGAGCGGGATAAGTGCGGCTGAATCGATGCCCTGGATTTTCCGCTGGTTCAGTGTGGTGCTGATTTTCTGGTGTTTTGCCGGAATCGCCGTCTGCTTCACGAGTAAGCTCAACAGAAAAGCTGCTCCATCGGGATGATAGGCAATGATCCTGGTGCGGGAAAAGCAGTAGTCGATCACATCGGCAGAATGTTCGTAGCGCACCGTCTCGGTACGACCTCGCGCAACAAGACCGGGCGGACCAAGATCTCACGGGGCACCCACCCGATCTCCTCCGTCTCGGAACTTGGGTGCTGCGTCGCTTGGCCGGGTGAGGCAGTGGGATGCTCGTGCTGCGCTAAAACGGGGATGACCAAACAAAAAAGGCAGGAAAGAACGGCGAGAGCGCCACGCATAGCCGCCTCCTTCTGTTTCCAAACAAACCCAATACTATAAGACAGATTGCCGAATGACGGGCAACTCTGACGTAACGCGATTACGTAAGGGTTGCCGACCATCCACCAAGTGACATGATCCAGGATTGTGACTCGTCGCGATGCGTCGAGCGTTCAAAGTCAGTTTGCTATCTTCAGCAGACGCCGAGCGTTTTCGCTTAGGATGTTTCGCTTGTCCTGATCTGACAAAAAGGGTGCATCTCGGATGGATTCTATGGCTGGGGTGATCATCTGTGGCCATACCATCTGGTCAGAGCCGAACAGAATTCTGTCGCTGCCCACAGTCTCGACGGCTTCGCGCAGCATGCGGTTGAACAACTCCTTGCCCACCATCCAGTTCACCGTGGCCGTATCGAGGTACACGTTTTCGTATGTCCAGAGCATGTACAGTGCGTGATCGTAAAACGGCCATCCCATGTGCATAATGACAATTTTCAGTTTGGGGAAGCGGATCGCTAGATCTTCAAGCAGCAAGGGATCGGAAAGAGCAATCCTGAATTTCGGAGCGAAACCTGCTTGTGGATTCGGCCCACCAAATCCTGTGTGGAAGAACACCGGAATGTCGTATCGCTGCGCAAGTTCAAACAGAGGGAAACATGCTGGGTCATTCAGGGGATGCCCCCCGTAGGGAAGCCCAAGTTCGCCAATTGCCTTCCACTTGCCAGCTTTCCATTCGGACTCGAACTTGGCAACTGTTTCAGACTTGCCGTCGCACCAGTGATTGTATGCAGCTAGAAAGCGATTGGGATACCGCTCTAGCCATTTCGCAACGACCTCATCGTCGCCGCTTATCACCCCCTTGGAAATGTGATTCTTGTCCATCTCCGCGATCGTCCGACGTAATAGTGCATCCGCATCCCTCTCGTTCGTCCCGTAAGTCTTCCGGTGGGGCCCGAAGTTAGACGTCGCTGGAACAGAGAAGTTCTCCGGATTCATTGCGTGCAGGTGCACATCAATCGCATCAACGTTACCCACGGCTTGGGCGGGAAGAGGCATACAAAAAGCACAGAGGCACAGCAAACTGGCGATTACGGGAGCAATAAACGTTCTCATTGCGTGGTCCCCTCCATTCGGCCATTCAGAATCATATAGCCGAACCACACGCCCCGAACCGAGTGCTTATTCCGTGCATAAAGAGCGCGAGAACGCGAGAACGGAATTCTTTTCGTATGGCGGCCAAACCTTCTCCAATCCGGTTACGGAAGTATTGCCGACAAACCGGGAGCTGTTACACAGCAACCCGAATTGAGAATATGGGGCACGGCCCTCGGCAGAATACGCCATTCCAAGACGAGAGGTTCCGGTTTCGATGCGCTCGGGCCCGAGCCATTTCATTGACTCGCGGAAGGTCGCTTCGTAAGATGAAGCAAACCCTAGGGCCGGGCCATCTCCCAGTGATCGGCCAAATCATCTCGCATTACCGCATCGTCGAGAAACTTGGTGGCGGCGGCATGGGTGTGGTCTACAAGGCCGAGGACACCGAACTCGGTCGTTTCGTCGCCCTCAAATTCCTGCCTGATGAGCTGTCGCGCGACCAGCAAGCACTGGAAGCGATTGGGGAACGGGCACGCCGAACAACGATCCCAGCGCTTACATCAAGATTGTGTTTGGTTCGGACGTAAAGCTGAGTGAGATCGAGTCGGTTGTGCGCCAATATCAGGCGATGTTCGACGCCTGTGACGTTCCCCCGCAGACGCGCAGAATGATTATGGGCGGCACGCTGACAAAGATGTTGAATCTGGCCGGATATTTGACTTGAGGCTGGCCCAACCTTTTCTAGAATAGGGGAACCCACCCTCCCGCAAAGAGCGCGGGAAGAGCCTTGCCCTGAGCGACCCGAGTGAAACGAGGGGAGTCGAATGGGGTGGGGCAACCGCGCTTTCATCGAGGGGCACCCGCGGGTGGGTCTTGAGCAGAAGAACCGGGCCAGCGCGCAGTCAGGGCAGTTCCAACTCGAGAGCGTAAATCTCGTCGGTGCTGAGATCGCGCACAAAGAGCAGCCATCCATCGGGAGCGACTGCGCTCCATCCAAAGGACGGGGGTGCCAGGTATCGGTGCAGACCGCGTAAGTCGATGAGCAACTCCGAGCGGGATTCGCCAACTCTGGCCCTTCTGTAACTGGATTTGTCGGTAAATGCCGTATCGTAGTAGATGTACTTTCCATCTGGTGACCAGTTGGGAAAGCCCAAGCCAGGTTCATTAATCCATTGCGACCACTTCTGAGTGCTGAAATTGTAGAGCATCAGGGCTGACGAATCCGCGTTCAGTGCGGCCAGGTAATTGCCATCAGGTGACCAGCGAGGGCTGAAGAAGTTTTCCGAACCTGGGAGGAGGGAAACCTGGTGCGTACTCAAATCTACGATATATATGCCTAGTACCAAAGTGGCAGCGCGACGTCCGAAGGCGAGCCTTTTGCCATCTGCAGACCAGGTGGGGTCCGCTTCACCATCGTCGGACGGCAGCAGCTCCTCGGGCGTACCGCCCTGGGCGGAAACCAGGAAAATCTTCCAGGGCCGACCGGGCAGGAGGCTTACGTATGCGACGCGAGTGCCATCTGGAGACCAACGAGGCAAGCCATCCAGGCCGTTGGGATACGTAAGCTGAAGGCGGTCGCTGCCATCGAGGCGGCTACGCCAGATCGCACCCTCAGGGTACGACGCATAGGTGATCCATTTGCCGTCTCTGGAGAAATCCAGTTCGCCAGCGGAGATGCCGGAAAGAAAAGGCAGAAACTCAGAGGATTTCGGATCATAGCGCACCAATTCCCCGCGGCCCTGAGAAGCGTCTACAAAGATTTTCTTGCCATCAACACTAGGCGTCAGAGAGTTGAACGACATGGGACCCGTGGTGAGTTGCACGGGAGCGGAAGAGCGGCCAAACACGCCTGGTTCTTTCAACGCCCAAACGTTTCCGCCGGAAACAGACTGGTTTATGAAGAGGAAATATCGTCCACCCGGAGTCCACTCCCCGCAGCACTCGGTGGGCGGATTGTGCCAGCCGGGGAATAGAGGATGCAGGTTGCTGCCATCGGCCCGCATCTCCCAGATCGCCAAGGCCGTTCCGGCCATGTCTACCGTGAAGCGGACGCGCTTTCCATCCGGAGAGACCCTTGGCCCGCGCGGGATACCCGAGACCGAAGCCAGCTTGTGGGGCTGGGTTCCGTCGACATTCGTTTCATAGATCTCAGAACCTTTGCAGAAAATGAGATGCCGGCCATCGGGAGACCATACTCCGTCGTGAGCCACGATATCGCCCAGCCGCCGCGGGGCGCCAGAGGGAAGCGGGAGACTCCAGGCAGGAAGGTCTGATTCCGTGCCCGAGAAGGTGAAGACCATAAGCTGCGTGTGGTCCGGGGAAATGCCGGAAGTTGTCACATTGCTAAAGGAAGTCGGAATGGTCGAAGTTTCGCCGCCGGCGGAGGAGGCCTGAACAATGCGGGAGTTCGGGCTAATCTCAGTCGTGTAGATGCGGGAACCATCGGTGAGAACTCCGCCCTTCGCGAGACCATCCCGCGTGATCTGAGTAGTGGCGAGCACTCTGGGGGGACGCGGGGAAGAACTCAGCCAGACAACTGCCGCTGCGGCAACGAGAACGGCGAGGGCAATTGCCACCCACTTCCATTTTCCTTTGGTGAAAGGAGGCACGCCGGAGACAGCACTGATTCGACCCGAAGTCGTGTCGCGTCTCAGCCGCTTCAGGTCCGCAGCCAACTCGGCCGCGCTCTGGCAGCGAACTTCGCGATCCTTTTCCAGAGCCTTGCGGATGATGAGGTCCAACTCCGGCGGCAGTTCGGGATTCAGTCGCAAGGGCGAAGCTGGAGTCGCATCCAGAATGGCCTTGAAGATCACGCCCAAGGATTCGCCGCGAAACGGAAGCATGCCCGTACACATTTCGTAGAGCACGGCTCCGAAAGAAAACAGGTCGGTGCGAGCATCGAGTTCCTTGCCTCGCACCTGCTCCGGCGACATGTAGGCGACAGTGCCCAAGGCGCTGCCGGGACTGGTCAGATGTTCCTCGGATTCAATGGTGGGGGCGCTGAGGCCGATGCTTTCCGGTTTGAGCGTGACCTTGGCCAGTCCGAAGTCCAGAATTTTCGCCTGACCTCTGTTCGTGACGAAGATGTTCGCGGGCTTGATGTCCCGGTGGATGATGCCCTTCGAGTGGGCGGCGTCCAGTGCGTCGGCGATCTGGATGCCCAGATCGAGCACCGCTTCGATCTCCAGCGGCTTGCCAGCGATTCGGTGCCGGAGCGTCTGCCCCTCCAGCAGTTCCATGGCGATGAAGGTTCGCCCATCGGACTCGTCGATCTCGTGGATCGTGCAGATGTTCGGGTGGTTCAAAAAGGACGCAGCCTTGGCTTCCCGCTGAAAACGGCTGAGGGCTTGTACGTCGTTGGCGAGTTCTTCGGGAAGGAACTTCAAGGCAACGTGGCGACCGAGCCTGAGGTCTTCCGCCTCGTACACCACACCCATGCCCCCACCCCCGACCTTGCGGAGGATGCGGTAATGGGAAACCGTCTGCCCCACGGATTCGGACGAAGAGGCCACTGGGTAGTCATGTTAGGTGTGGGCGAGGGGAAGGTCAACGCTGGAGAACTGCGGCACGTGCATAGCGAGAAAGCGACTATCGTTGCTCGGCTACGTTTTGCCTTTGCAGGAAGTTTTTCGCAGCAACCAGTTCCGGGTGCCCGCTATCGGCGTCTTTGCCGTTGTCGATGAGCTTTCCGTAGTAGGTTCTTGCCTTGCTCGAGGTGCCCGCGAGTTCAGCCGCATGCCCGGCACCATAAAGTCCGTTAAACCGGTTCGGAGTCGCAGTCATCGAGGTCCAGGGAGATTACTTCCAAGTTGCCGACCAGGACTAAGCCGCTGGCGCGGCGGACGCTTCGCGTGTACAAGTCTGATACGCCGGTAGAGTCTTGAAGGACTGACCGTGGTGCGTTACGATGATGTGAACATGGATAGCGACGTCAGCAGTATATCGATGAGCATCAATAACGAGCTCCTCGAGCAACTCCTCTCAATACAACAACTTCCAACCCAAAGTCGATTCAAATCCCATAGCTCACCGCGTCCGCCGCAAACACCAGCGGCTTCCTTCTAGTCTCCTGTCATGAAAATTATCTCCGCCTATGCCGCTTTTTGTTGGAGCGTCAGTGTGACCGCGTAGCCCAAACGTTCCAGGCGATGCACCAGGTTTCGCGTGAGGTGGTTCTTGTTGAGCTTGTCTAGGTAAAGATCTCCCAAGTCGTTGTAGGAGACTTGCTGGGAAAGCATGTGATAGATCGCGACCAATATCTTGTGGGCGATCGCCACCACGGCCCGCTTGTACCCGCGCCGTGCCTTGAGACGGGAAAATTTGTCTCTCAGGTAAGTGCCTTTGGCTCGGGCCGCCGCGTTGGCCGCCTCCACCAGTCCGCTCTTCAGATACACATTGCCACTGGGGATGCGGGTGCTCTTGCGCGCTTGCCGGCGGATTCGTTGTTGGCGGAACAAGATACGCGATACGCATTCTCGCTATTTCCGCGGTACAAGAGAATGAAGAAGTAAAGCCTGTGCAGCCTCTTTACGACGTACTTCCTTCACCCTCGACGGTCTTAGATGCTATCCGCTGCCTTGCATGTCGTTGAAACTATCGGTCGAGGAAGCAAACAGAGCACAAATAGAGCGCACTCAGAAACCCGCCTCACTTTGAGGCTCGAATTCCCGTACCTTCTTCAAGCACTACGTATTTGTCAATGGGAAGATTTGAAAACCGCTCAACTAGGCCGCCAGGTCCCGGCCACTTCACTTCGACCCAGTCAATCTTCGTGCGCGGGCCAATCCCGAGTACCAGGCGTGGGTCATGCGAGGAAAGGTAACTGCCAGCGCCAACTTTGAAAACGTGGCGCTTCAGGTCCCCGGCCTGACAGGTCACGACCGCACCAACGGCGTCCCGATTGCATTTCTTCCCCACCAGCCGCACGCCGAGCCAGTGGTTCCCGCTGGCACCAGTGTTCCGCAACAGGATGGGCGCGTCATTGTTTACCGCAACCAGCACGTCAATGGCGCCGTTGTTATCGAAATCACCGATGGCCAGACCCCTCGCTGCGAACCTCTGACTAAAAATGGGTCCAGCCTGGCTGCTCACGTTTTCGAAACGTTGCGGAGACCTGGTCTCGTTATTCCGGAATAACAACATTGGCTCAGAGTAGTGAACGTCGCTGACTCGCGTTTCGACCTTGTCATCGGGATGACCGTTGGCCAGGAAAAGATCCACGTTGCCGTCGTTGTCGAAGTCGAAGAATTTCAGTCCCCAACCGCTGAGCAGCCGGGTGATCTTGCCGATGCCGGTGACAGCGGACTCATCTTCGAAAGTGTTATCACCGTTATTGCGATAGAGGGAATACATTTCGCGATCGACGTTGGAAACGAAGAGGTCTGTCCATCCATCGCCGTCGTAATCGGCGGCGTCGACGCCCATCCCAGAGCGGGCGCTTCCTTCGGAGCTATAAGCCACGCCCGCCTCGGTCCCTATATCAACGAACTTCCCGTTCCCCTGATTCATTAATAGGAAGTTGGCCACGGTGTCGTTTGCAACAAAAAGATCCATGCGGCCGTCGTTATTAATGTCACAAGCAACCACGCCCCAGGCTTTGCCGGGATAATTAGCGATGCCGGATTCCTTGCTCACATCGGTGAAGGTGCCGTCGCCGGTGTTATGAAATAACCAACTCGGCATTGGATCGTACACGCGAGGCACGCAGTAGTAGCGCTCGCCAGTAGCACTATTCCCGCAGAATTTGTTCTTTTCTTTGCCGAAATCTACAAATCGGCAAACGAACAGATCTAATTGCCCGTCATTGTCGTAATCGAACCAGACTGCGCTCGAGCCCCATCCCGGAGCAGCCACGCCCGCCTTCTCTGTTACATCGGTGAAGGTTCCGTCGCCATTGTTGTGGTAAAGGATGTTTCGACCGTACTGGGTGACGTACAGATCCGGGAAGCCGTCGTTATCGTAGTCGCCCACGGCGACACCCATGCCGTATCCGCCACCGGGCACCCCGGCTTTCTCTGTGACGTCAGTGAAGGTGCCATCTCGATTGTTCTTGTACAGTGCGTTTCGCAGCGGAGGCTTCGGATCAAAGAAGTCACACTTGCCGCTGTTGACGAGGTAAATATCGAGCCAGCCGTCATTGTCATAATCAAGGAAGGCGCAGCCGGCCCCCGTGGTTTCCGGAAGATAGTACTGGGGCGACCTGCCGTTGGAGTGTTTCCAGGTGATTCCGCTGATTGATGCTGATACGAGTTCGAAAAAAGGTTTCGATTCTCTTGGCTGAGGCCCTGTCAGAATGCCTGGTTTGCCGAGAAGCGGCACGTCCATGAAACTTGCCGCCCTGCACAGGCCGAGCAGTTTCACGGTGTTGAGGAAACTGCGCCGGGAAAGGCGATGAAAGGGATGACGCGGATCGGTCAATCGTGGGCCTCTAGATGACTGATTCTCGCATGCCCCCCGCCTTTATCGCACTGCCAGCACTGCAGGAGACACCAGCATCAGCAGCGCTGTCCCGATGGGAATGAGCACGCCGCGTGAAACTCCCTGCTTGTTCGCAACGAAACCTACAGCCGGGGGAAATACGATCGCGCCGATCCATCCTCCTGTAGTCACCAGGCTGATGGCGGTTCCGACCGATGATGGGAAGTAGCTGCCGGCAAGGCCCAGCGCAGTGGGAAAGACAGGCGCCATGAAGGCTCCCGCAGCAAATGTGCAGATGGCGACCAATACACGGTTGCGCGATGTAAACATTCCCGAGAGGCATAGAGCGGATCCCGCTGCGCTCACCAGCAGCAGGCGTTCGGGACCCAGCAGCGACAGCGTCCACTGACTAGACCAGCGGCCGGCGATCATGGCCAAAGCGAAAGCAGAGATCATTCGGGAGGCGAGCTTCTGATCGTAGCCGCGCTCCAAGGTGAAAAACGTAACGGTCCAACTCCAAACCGAGAATTCCGTGCCCACATAAAGAAAAACAAGAAACATCAGAAGCAGCAAGCGAGGCTGCATGATGAGCGCTCCGGCGCGCGCGAGCGGGAACGCATCTGCTGACGATGGACGCGGAAACGAGAGAGCCAGGTGCAAAGCAAGGATCGCGACAGTCAGCAGGCTCGAAGCTCGCAGAACTCCGGAGAAGCCACTGCGCTTGAGGACCGGAATGACAATGAACGGCGCTACGAAGGCTCCCACACCGAAGAACAGGTTGAGTAGGTTGGCAGCGACTTCCCGCTGCGTAGAATTGACCATCGACATCGCCGTATTTTCCCCGGCGACAACCATTGAACCACCGAGGCCGAGAACGAACGCCAACGGATAGAGCAGTTTCGAAGATTCAATGCTGCCGAGGCTCCAGAATGTTGCTGCAACCAGGAGGAGGCCGAGGCAGACAATCAGTTTTGTGCCCAGCACGTCCATCGTGACACCGGATGGAATAGCCGCTACCAGCAGCCCGAATGAACTGATCATGAAGAAGGTGGCGGCCTGCGATTTGTCGAGTTTGAGCTTGGCCATCAGATTGGGGAGTACGATCCCAAGCATTGCATTGAGATAGCCGTAGACGAAGATTCCCATCCACGCCGCAAAAATCAGCATTCTGCCGCCGCTCATTCCACTCCTTTCATCTCAACATCCACTGAATCAGCCTGGAAGTTTAAGCGCGCTTTCCGTTGCGCCAGGCTGATCCCTTCCATTCTTTCTTAATGTAGTCCGCTGCCCAGAATGCGAGCGCTTGAATTGTCAGTGCAGGATTAAACCCCGCGTCTGTGACAAGCACGCTGCCGTCGGTCACAAAAAGATTGCCCAGGTCGTGGCTTTGGCAGTACCGGTTCACAACCGAGGTCTTCGGATCGTTGCCCATGCGGCAGGTTCCGTTCTGATGATCATTGACGCCGCCTCTCGCGTTGACGCCTTTCCAGGTCTTGATGGCTCCGGCTTCTTTCAGTAGTTGCTCGCCCTTCTGCATCACGAAATTGGCGATCTTCAGATCGGTCTCGCACCACGAGTGCGTGATGCGCGCGACCGGCATGCCCCATGCATCGCGCACCTTGGGATCCAGATCGACGCAATTCTTCTCCTGAGGCAGAGCCTGGCAGTTGCTGCCCAGGTGGATATAGCGGTGGAAATATTTCTTCTGGAATTCCTTGTGTGCCTGACCCCACATCGCTTCTCCGGGAGGACGAGTCTGGGCAAACTCAATTGGAAGCGTGCAGTAATAGTTGTAAATATAGCCGCCGCCCGGAATACCCGGTGCGTGCGAATGGTTCCAGTCGTTGAATGCGATGGATGGCCCAGGTCCCTTGTCGTGAGGAATGTCACGCTCAAAGATTCCGTAGCTGTCACCCCCAGTGTGATCGTTCAAGTTTCTTCCCACCTGACCCGAAGAGTTCCCGAGCCCACGTGGATGAAACTTGCCGCTAGAATTGAGCAGCAGTCGGGCGGACTCCGTGGCCGAACACGCCACGATGATTAGGTCGGCGAGTTGTTCGTGCCCCTGCTTATTGATGTCGTAATACTGCACGCCGGCAGGTCTGCCCTTGCCATCAGTCAGGATGCGGGTCACAAAGGAATTCTTTCGCAGTTCGCATTTCCCCGTCTTTAAGGCCAATGGCAACATTGTGACCTGTGTCCCGGATTTAGCTTCCGCTTCACAGGCGTGAGCGAGGCACCAGACGCACTGAATGCACGCGCTTCTTCCTTTGTAGGGCTCGGTTAAGATGGCGAACGGCGGCGGGAAGGGATGCCAGCCCAGCCTCAAGCCCGCGTCACGAACAATTTCTCCCTGTGGATTGATAGGGAGAGGAGGGAGGGGATATGGCTTCTTGCGCGGTTCGGCAAAAGCATCGGCACCGGCGAGTCCTGAAACCCCGAGCTCGTATTCCGCCTTTTCGTAGAAAGGCTCCAAATCGTCGTAGCTGATCGGCCAATCCTCGACGGAGGTTCCGGCGATTGTGCCATAAGTGGACTTCATGCGGAAGTCTTCCCGCTTGAAGCGCCACGACGCTCCGCCGTAGGCCAGGGTTCCACCCCCTACTGCGGCTGCCGTTTTTCCATACTCATCGTTCACCCCCGGGTAGACGACGCGCGCCACCTCGCGGTCGGTGTAGCGAAACGTGCGCGGGTTGGAGAGGACCGATGGTCCATAGGCCGGCGGGACCGAATACTGTGAACCAAGCTCGCTGTGGTTGAAGTCAGCCTTAGTGTACATTTGCCCGCGCTCGAACACCACGACGGACAACCCTGCTTCGGCGAGTTCCTTGGCCACGATGCCGCCACCAGCCCCGGAGCCGACTACAACCGCATCTACCTTCCTGTTTGGCACCGTTTCAACCCTCAAATCCGATCATCTTCCAGCTTGCACTGCCGCGGTTCCCACCATGCTCCGGGTCTCCGTAATACCCTTCCATTGTGTGCTGCAGAATCAGCGAGAAGAATCGCTGTCCTTCGGGGGGGACTCCGGTTCCCGATTCCAGCGCTCGCAGAATGGAAAGCTGTTGGTCTGACGCCAAACTGGCAAAGTCGTGGCGAAACTGTTTTTGACTAAGTTCATTGATGAGGCGGAGCCCGCTCTCATACCTGTCCTCATAGAATCGGCCAAACTTTCCGGTCAGAATTCCGTCGATAAAGAAGAGAACTCCCGCCTGTTGTGCGCCGGGCGAATCATCCTGAGGTACGAACCGCTCTGCGATGGCCTTTACGGTTGCCGCTTGTGGCGCATTGAAGAATTTACAGCCTGTCGCATGGTCGGCGGAGGCGCAGAAGACTTGAAGGGAAGCCATGGCTACGGTTGAACCGGCGGCTGACTTGATAAAGTCCCGGCGATCGATAGGTTCGCTCACTTTACCCCTCCTGACTGAAACCAATCCGGGCGCCAGCGCGCAGCGCCAATTCGGCACAAACAGCAATTCCATTAAGCGGTTAGACAATTCCCCCAAAGTCGGCGAGAAACAGCGGGGCTGAGTCTATCACGTTCTGCTTTCTGTACGTGTTGCCGTACTGGGTGAAGATAACACTTGACAACTAATTCAAAAGTACTATAGAAGCGCAGCATGTTCGCAATTGCGGATGTCCGTACTCTTGTGTGCTCGGCACGGAATTAGCATTGGGGAACAACCGGTCAACGCAACAAAAGGGGGCGGGGATGCTAACTTTCTCGGGTAAGAGCATTTGCAGTCTCGCGATTGGGGTCGTTCTGGTACTGGTTCTGGCGGGAGTTTCCAGCGCGCAAATTGATACCGCGAGCATCGTCGGCACTGTCAGGGATCCCACCGGGGCGGTGGTAGCCAGGGCGAAGGTCAGTGTCCAGAACACGGCAACCAATGAAGTTCAGACGGCTGTCTCGGGGGACGAGGGACTTTACAATTTTCCGTACCTCAGAGTCGGCACCTACTCGGTGACGGTGCAAGCTGAAGGATTCAAGTCGGCAGTGCGCAATGACATCGTCCTGAACGTACAAGACCGCAAACAGGTTGATTTTCAGCTTCAGGTCGGCTCCAGTCAGCAAAGTGTCGATGTCACGACCGAAGCTCCTTTGCTCGACACGCAGACTGCGGACGTCGGCAGTGTAGTGAGCGGACAACAAGCGACAGACCTTCCTTTGAACGGGCGCCGCTACGACTCACTCACCGAATTAGTAGCCGGCGTAAATACCTCCAGTCCGTCCTTTCAGCAGCGGGCCGAGGGCGTATTTAGCGTCAACGGAAACAGTTCGACGCAAAACAACTTCGTTCTGGATGGCGGCGACAACAACTCCTACACCACCAACCTTCAGGACCAGAGCGCACAGGGCGTGCAGCCCGCAGTCGATTCACTGGCAGAGTTCAAGTTGCAGACCCGCGACTATGACGTGGAATATGGGCGTAGCGCAGGCGGTGTAGTTAACGTAGCCATCAAGTCGGGCACAAACAAGTTCCACGGCGACGTGTACGAGTATTTCCGCAACGACAAACTAGATGCGCGCGACTACTTTGCGACTTCAGGACCCAAGCCCGTCCTGCAACAAAACCAGTTCGGGTTTACGCTCGGCGGGCCAATCCGAAAGGACAAAACTTTCTTTTTCGTGAACTGGGAAGGACGCCGTATTCGAAACGGATTGACGTTACAAAGTCTGGTTCCCACTCCGCTGATGCATAACCTGAACTTCACGGAATTCCAGAGTCTACCCACATCACCCAACATCCCGGGCATGCCGCAACTCTCCAACTGCATCAATAACGGTGTCCTTACCAATAACAGTACCTGCGCGGATCTAACTGCGGTGAAGTTGTTGGCACTGTATCCTTTGCCGAACTTGAACACCGGTTCCGAAGGCGTGCCTGGGTCCTTCACCTACGGTGCAAATTATGTTGGACATCCGAAAGCGAGTCAGGACTCCGACGAAGGCGGGCTTCGCCTCGATCACAGATTGAGTGACTCCGACAATATCTACGGCCATCTCGTAATTTTCGATTTGCGCCAAAACCGTCCCGGAATTTTCAGCGACGTCAGTCCGATCGCAGACGGGACGAACGACTCGACTTCTGGAGTTAACCTCAACCGAGGCACGAGCATTACCATAGCCTGGGTTCACATGTTTCGGCCCAACATTATTAACGATAGCCACCTCTCGTTCATTCGGGTGGCATCGCACAACCTACAGGCGACTCTGGGAAAGAATGTTAATAGCCAGTACGGGTTGAACGGGATCCCGCTTTACCCGGGGCTCTCGGGAGGCCTGCCGGAAATTGATATCTCGGGCATGCAACTGTTAGGCAGTCCTATGTGGTTGCCGCAGAACCAATTCGCCCAAATCTGGCAACTGAAGGACGCTGTCACTTTCATCAAGGGGAGCCACAACCTGAAGATGGGATTCGAGTGGCGCCGCGATGCCGACAACTTCAGCGACCTTTGCTGTATCCGCGGCAACTACAGCTTCAACAGCCAGTACACGGGACAGGGCATCACGGACTTCCTCATGGGATTGCCAAACCATGCGGAACTAGAGAACCTCAACATTGCGCGCATTTACCGCAACGGTTGGAATTGGTTTGTCGGCGATTCCTGGAGAACAAACCAGAAGCTGACGCTCAACTATGGCGTTCGCTACGAATATTCGAGCCCTCTCTTTGAGCGCAACAACCATGAAACCAACTTTGATCCTTCGCTCAACGGCGGTCAAGGCGGATTGTTCACTATCCCCTCGAACGCTTCCGGCACTCTCCAGCGCACTACCGTTCACCCACAAAAACACAACTTTGCCCCGCGAGTAGGATTTGCCTATTCGCTGATGCCCAAGTTAGTGATGCGAGGCGGCTTCGGTGTCTACTATCAGAACTACTATAGATACGGCAGCGAGAGTATGCTGGCGCTGGATCCTCCCTTCCTGGTAGACGCCCAGGCAAACGCTCAGCCGGGGCAGGCGCCGACGATTCTTCTCAGGAACGGCTTCCCATCCAACTTCCTCGCGCCAGTGGACATTCACAACACCAACGCGGTAGCGCAGCTGTTTATTCGTGCCATCGACTCCCATTTGAAACCCTCAACCATTTATCAGGGCAGTTACGGCTTCCAGTATTCCCTCGCTTCCAATTTCGTATTGGAAGCGGATTACGTTATGAACCGTGGACGTCATATTTGGGACCTGGTGAACGAGAACCAGCCGCGGCTTGTAACTCCGGGCCAACCACCGGTTCTGGCGTTCCCAGGTTTCGTTCAGACCAGCGGATCTCCAACCTTCATAGAATGGTTGACGAGCTTTGGTAATTCCACATATAACGCCCTGCAAATCAGCGCCGATCGCAGGTTTTCCCGTGGCATGGGACTCCATGTGGCTTACACATGGAGTAAGGCTCTCGCCCAGGACAGCGATTTCGAGGCCGGATTGCGCGGCGTACAGGATCGCTACAACCCCAAAGCAGAATGGGGATATTGGGATAATGACACCCCACACCGGTTAGTGGTTAGCGGTACGTATCAGCTACCTGCGGGAAAGGGTCATCGTGTCGCATCTTCCGGCGTGATGGAGAAGGTGTTGGGCGGATGGCAGTTGAATGAGATTGCGACCTTCGCCAGCGGTCAACCAGTCAGAATCGGCATCAGCCGGGACAATAGCGGCACAGGAAACGGGAGCCGGCCAAACTGCGTCGCACCCACGCCTGGCTTCCACGGCTCGCTCAATGATTGGGTTAATCCCAGCGGCTACACGGCGCCGGCGCAGTTTACGTTTGGGAATTGCAGCCCGACACCCGGACCGCGATCTCCCGGCATCTCATTGGTGGATACTTCTCTCTTCAAGAACTTTGAATTCTCCGAGTCGAAGTACCTGCAGTTCCGCGTCGAGGCCTTCAATTTCATCAACAAGCCGCAATTTGGACCACCATCGAATTTGACGTGGGACACCACTAATCCAGGCACCACTGGCGCACCCGTGCCCGGCTTTGGCGCAATTACGAGCACCGTGCCCAACCTTCAACGGCAGATTCAGTTTGCGCTGAAATTCTATTTCTGATGAAGCGTAAGACCGGAGTGTACGGAATTGAGAACAGCTCACGAAAGGAGTTCTCGCATCGGCGAAGAACGTGAAGCTTTCGGGATGAAGCGACGCCAGTTTATAGAGGTCAGCGCCCTGGAAGCGCTGGCTTTATTTTTCTATCCTCCATTTTCATTTGCCAGCGAAAAAACGCAGAAGTTCAAGATAGGAATGGCAGCTACCACCTGGCTGTCTTCAACTCCCTCTCTCGCATCCTATTGGAACGCGACGGAGGAGATTTCCGGGCTGAATATTGGCGCCACCGAAGCGGACAACAGCAATGCGAAGTTCGACATTTCCTATCCGAACGGGGCAGCCGAATTCGTGGCGCGTTCAAAGAAAGTGGGGGTCCGCCTTATCGGTGTGTATCAGGCCTTACCACTTCATGATTCCCAAAAACTCCCAGACATGCGAGCCAAAATGCATTCGGTGGCACGTTTCCTGAAGGAAGCTGGTGCCGAATACATCGCTTTGGGGTGGGACGTTCCTGATGTAGGTGAGAAGCTCTATCAGCGGACTGCAGACGACGTGGTTCGAACCGTACGCGCCATGGATCAACTCGGCCGCTTAAGTTGGGACGAGCACGGGATCTTCGCAGCTTTCCATGCGGAACGAGATATTCCCAAAGACATGATCCTGCGCATACTGGATCAGACCAACCCGAAACACACTCGCTTATGTGCCGATGTAGGTCACTTTACCGCCGCTGGTCTGGATGCCGTCGAAACGGTGAAGACCTACGCGTCTAGGCTGGCCGCCAGTCATTGGAAAGACTACGACCCGAAGCTGCCTGCGCCGCCGTACCTGGGCAACGGAGCAAGGGGCGATTTCGTTGAACTCGGAAAGGGAATTGTCGATTTCAGAAGCTTGGCCGCCCTGTATCGCGAAATTGAGTTCGCAGGGTGGGTACAGCTAGAATTGGACCAAACCCGCGAGCCCAGCATCGCAGTGAGCGCTACTGAAATGAAGTCCTTCGTGACCAATAAGTTGAAGCTTGAATTGTACGCGCGCCACTAGACGTATCTTTGCCAGGATCTCATCTCAGCAGTCGATGACGCGCAATCCAATGTCCACTATCCGACCCAGGGATTCAGTCGCCGCCGGGTTTTCTTTGCGCACGCGTTCTGCCGCTGGTCGAGTCTTTTGGCACATACCAGCCTCTCTTATCCTTTTCTTCGCATTCACATATCTCGAGGCCCAGGACGAAATCTCCCGCGCTCGCCGCGAGCTCGATTCCGATCATGCTGCCGAAGCAATCACTCTCCTGGAGTCCTATCGCCGCACCCATCCGAAAGACCCGGACGCTTACAACCTACTGGGCGTTGCCTATGGTCGCACCGGCGATGACGACCGTTCCCTGGCGATGTTTCAGCGCTTGCGTGTTCTGGCACCGAACCAGCCCCAGGTCTATAACAATCTCGGGGCGGCCTATCTCAGAAAGGAAAAACTGACTGAGGCGGAAAATGCCTTTCGTCATGCGCTACGCCTCAGCCCGAACGATGTAGACGCGCTTTATAATCTTGGCGCTCTGCTGAACGCGGGACATAAGTTCAAGAAGTCCCGGCCTTTGCTCGAGCGGGCACTGGGTATGGAGCGGTCGTCTCCGGTCGCATATGAAACTGCTGTTGCTTTGGCTGGATCGGGAGATCGCAAAGCTGCGCTGAAAGTTCTCGGTTCAGTCCCAGCACCGGCGGGCGGTGCGGCCGTTCCGTGGCTTCGGCTTACCGGTACTCTCAATCTTGACGAAGGAAACCTTGAATCTGCTGCAGCCGCGCTGGAGCAGGCCCGAGTTCTTGGCCCTCATGACAAGGAGTCGGCGTACGCCTTAGCAATGGTGAGACTCAAATCGAACCAGCCAGATCTTGCGTTGCTCTTGCTGGATGAAGCTCTAAATTCTCTGCCCCCGTCATCCCGTCTCATCCGGGAAGGCACGATTATGGCTTCGTACGGAGCATATCCCCAAGCCTTATCCATTTTCGAAGAAGCGGTGAAGGAAAGCCCCGATTCTTACGACGCCCAATATAATCTCGCCGTTGTTCGTTTGGAATATTTCAAAGATGCTCCCGCTGCTCTCACAGCCGCGCAGCGCGCCCTCGAAGTGAAGGACACCGCCGAACTGCAGGACCTGTTGGGAGATATTTGCGAGGCGCAAGGACAGTACGTCGATGCGCTGAAACACTACCAGCGGGCCGTTCAGTTAGGTCCCAATGAGGAGAAGTTCGCATTCGATCTCGGCGCCGAACTGATCGCCCACGAGAACTACGACGCCGCTCGCACTGTTTTCCACGCGGCCCAGGAACAGTTTCCTCGTGCCGCGCGCATCCACTTGGGAGCTGGCACGGCGGAATTTCTGCGGGGGAAGACGGAAGCAGCGGTCGATGCATACTTGAAAGCAGTCGATCTGAGTCCGGACTACGAGCCCGCCTATCTTTTCCTGGGTGAGGCTTTCAGTTTTTCCGAAAACCGGTCTGCTCAAGTGGTGGCCAAGTTGAAGGAATTCGCGGACAAACAGCTAGAAAGCTTTGGCGCTCAGTTTTACTACGGGGCAGCACTCGTCAAAGATATGGAAAATGGCCTCAACCCAGAGTCCGAGGAAAAAGCGCTCTCTGCCCTTCGCCGTGCCAACACTCTCAAGCCACAGGACGCCCGGGTTTACTACCAGCTTGGCGAATTGTTTCGCTTACAAAAAAAGTTTGCGGACGCTGCAGAGCAATTTCAGAAGTCCATTGCCCTCGATACCAATTACCCGGAGCCACTGTACAAACTCGGACAGGTTTACCTTCGCATGGGAAAGCATGAGGATGCAAAAACGACTTTTGCGCGTCACAAGGAAGTACTGGCGAAGACGGAAGCGGCCCTTTACCATCGAGCGAGCGAAATTCAAAGCTTCGTTCTCACGATGAGGGCCAAGCCTACTGACGATTTGCGATAGATCTGAATTCCGGGTGGCGGATAGGCAATTCACAGTCTGACCCCGGCTCCGCCGAAACCCAGAGCATTACGGCGGGGCAGAATTTATCTTCTGTAAATAGCAGGGAATAACAGATACGTGCGTTGCCACGTGAGCGCGCGAACGTAAGCAGGGTCGAGAGGATTCGTGAGATGGCGAAACTGGGGGTTGCGGTTGTCGGATCCGGGATTTACGGCGAAGTCCACGCCCGCACTTACAGCAAACGTTCGGGAGTAGAGTTGGTGCACATTTGGAGCAGAAGCGCTTCCCGAGCGAAGAGCGTCGCGAACAAGTTTGGTTGCGGCTGGACCACTCGCTTCACCGACCTGCTGGAGGACGATCGCAATCGGTCTTTCAGATAACTCCAGGGGGCGTTCACATCCGGTGACGTAGAAGGTCAGGCACGGCCCCAAAGTAATTCCTTCATTCAAGTGAGCTCACTTGGCAACGATCCGATCCTGAGGCACTTCGACCTCATCCACACCGCGATGAATTTTCCTAACGGTTCAGAACCCACTGTGGAACTCAAAATCCGCCGGGCTTGGCCCATGACTACACCAATCTGTTACGAGCCGGTCCTCACGAGTTGAGGTCCGGGTCGGCTGAACGTGTGATTTACCTTCTCTAGGACTCCCTTCCCGCGCGCGTACTTCAAGTACCTCATTGTGCTCGCCAGGTCCTTGTGTCCCATCCACTGCTGGACCGTTCTGAGGTCCACGCCCGCCTGCAGGTGCGCGGTCGCGATCCTTCAGGGAAATCAAACCTTGTTTCCGGATGGGTTCCAGTACTTAATAGTAAAAGGCCGGGTACGGAAATGAGGTTCCGGGAAGCAGACAACGGCGCATGCCCCAGAACGTGCGAGAGATTAAGTTCGGTGGCAATCGCCCTGTCAATCTGCACATAGCAGTCGTAGAGCGATCAATGGTGTTTTGACGTCGTCGTGTTCATGGCTGCCAAAACTGCGTAGCGCCCTGAGGTAGCGTAGCGAGCATCCGGTCGAATGAGGCTTCGTCTACGTTGCTTCTCAAAGCGGTTGCTACATCGCGGATGGCCGTTTCGGGAGCGAAGTTGTGTTCAGCTCGCAACCCTTGGACTTCCCTCGTCATCACGGCAGGGTCTTCGAACTGGCGTTTAGGCTCATTAACATCCCAGTCGGCCACGAAGAGCGCACGGAGCCCGACCGGCAGGACACTCAGAAAGCGAATCGCTTCGTTAACGTCGAGACGGCGGCGAAAAACCTGGAGAACCCCTTGGACCATCGTGTAGGCCTGATTGGTCGTTGTCAGGCCCGCTGAGTCCCGGGCGTCAATTAGTAGCTTATAGAAATCATCTGTTGCGCGCTGATATTCGGCTCTGCGCAGGAATCTGAACAAGTGGTCGATTGACGTGGGTTTCCTAATGTTGAAGTTTTGCGTACGCTCTGTAGGATGAGCGAAAGTGAATGGACAAAGATTTTGGGATGGCCGG